>Ga0210409_10007061_pt1 | contig 11601 bp, 10 predicted proteins | sample IncBWH17MmetaG_FD_161649 | JGI IMG/M metagenome (GOLD analysis project Ga0210409, IMG submission 161649) | Forest soil microbial communities from Barre Woods Harvard Forest LTER site, Petersham, Massachusetts, United States - Inc-BW-H-17-M | ecosystem: Environmental > Terrestrial > Soil >...
TCGTCCGGCGGCGCGGGGGCGGCGGTCGCGGCCGGCATCGGCCATATCGCGCATGGCACCGACATCGCCGGATCGATCCGTTATCCCGCCTATGCCTGCGGCGTGCATGGCTTGCGGCCGACGGTCGGGCGCATCGCGGCCTTCAATCCCGGGTTGCCGGAGCGCACCATCGGGCCGCAGATCTCGGCGGTATCGGGCCCACTGGCGCGCACCATCGGCGATATCAGGATTGCGCTCGCCGCGATGTCGGGTAAGGATTTTCGCGATCCCTGGTGGGTGCCGGCGCCGCTGGAAGGACCGGCGATGCAAAAGCGCGCCGCGCTTTGTCTCAATCCCGATGGACTGGAGACTGTTGCCGAAGTGAAAGCCGCCGTCGCGAATGCCGGCAAGCGGCTTGAGCGCGCCGGCTGGACGGTGGAGGAGATCGAAACGACGCCGCCATTGCGCGAGCCCGCGGAGCACCAGACTAGGCTCTGGCTCGGCGACGGCTATGACGCGCAGCTGGAAGCGGCCGAGCGTGAAGGCGATCCCGGCGCGCTCGCTTGCCTGCGCGGCAACCGCTCGAAGGTTTTTCCGTTCGATGCCGCCGCGTTCTCCAAGACCTTGACCCGCCGCGCGACCTTGACGCGACAATGGCTGGAATTCTTCGAGCAATACGCGGTGCTGCTGATGCCGGTATCAGCCGAATTGCCGTTTCCGGATCAGCTCGACCGCAAGGATGAAGCTTCCTTTGCCCGGGTCTGGCGCGCGCAATTGACGCAAATCGCCATTCCCTTCATGGGTCTGCCTGGGCTAACCGTCTCCACGGGATTGGTCGGACGGATTCCGGTCGGCGTCCAAATCGTCTCCGGCCGCTACCGCGAAGATCTGTGTCTCGCTGCCGGCGAGGCGATCGAAGCCGGCGGCACGCCGCCTTCGCCGATCGACCCCGTGAGTTGAACCGAACGAGAGAACATCATGGCACGTGTCTATGATTTCACGGCAGCCTCGCTTGCCGGCGACGAAGTGCCGCTGACGCGGTTCGAAGGCAAGGTGCTGCTGATCGTCAACACCGCCAGCGCCTGCGGGTTCACCCCGCAATATAAGGGCCTGGAGGCGCTGCATCGGGAGCTTTCGCCGCGCGGCTTTGCCGTGCTCGGATTTCCGTGCAACCAGTTCGGCAGCCAGGAACCCGGCGACGCCAAACAGATCGAGCAGTTTTGCTCCAGCAATTATGACGTGACCTTTCCGATGTTCGCCAAGATCGACGTCAACGGGGCCAAGGCGCATCCGCTGTACGATTATCTGCGGGCCGAGAAGTCGGGCCTGCTCGGCTCCTCGATCAAATGGAATTTCACCAAATTCCTGGTCGACCGTTCGGGCAAGGTGGTGGCTCGCCACGCGCCGACCGCGCGGCCCGAGAGCCTCAAACGAGAGATCGAGGCGCTGCTGTGAACGAGAAGAGCGAAACCAGGATGAATGAAGCCAAGAGCGACCAATTGCCCGATCGCCTGTCGGTCGATCCGAACAGCCCGTATTACAACGCCGAGGTGCTGTCGCGCGATGTCGGCATCCGCTTCAAGGGCGTCGAGAAGACCAATGTCGAGGAATATTGCGTCAGCGAGGGCTGGGTGCGCGTGACTGCGGGCAACGCCAAGGACCGCCACGGCAACCCGCTCACCATCAAGGTTCACGGCCCGGTCGAGCCGTATTTTCGCGACAAGGCGTAAGCGCATGTCCGTCCGCATCGTCGATGTTCGCGAGGTCACAAAGCCGATCTCCTCGCCGATCCGCAACGCCTATATCGATTTCACCAAGATGACGACGAGCCTGGTTGCCGTCGTCACCGACGCCATGCGCGACGGCAAGCGGGTGGTCGGCTATGGCTTCAACTCCAATGGCCGCTACGGGCAGGGCGGTTTGATCCGCGAGCGCTTTGCGCCGCGCCTGTTGGAAGCCGATCCAAAGACCTTGCTCGACCAGAGCGGCGACAATCTCGATCCGGACAAGATCTGGTCGACCTTGATGGGAAACGAAAAGCCGGGCGGTCATGGCGAGCGCTCGGTCGCGGTCGGCACCATCGACATGGCGGTGTGGGACGCGGTCGCGAAAATCGCGAGGAAGCCGCTGTTTCAGCTGCTGGCCGAGCGCCACAAGCGCAACGCCAATCCGCGCGTGTTCGTCTACGCCGCCGGCGGCTATTATTATCCGGGCAAGGACCTGTCGATGCTGCGCGGTGAGATGCGCGGCTATCTCGATCGCGGCTACAACGTCGTGAAGATGAAGATCGGCGGCGCGCCAATCGCGGAAGATCGCACGCGCATCGAGGCGGTGCTGAAGGAGATCGGCCATCAGGCGCAGCTCGCGGTCGACGCCAACGGCCGCTTCGATCTGGAGACCGCGATTGCGTACGCCAAAATGCTGCGCGACTATCCGTTGTTCTGGTACGAGGAGGCGGGCGATCCGCTCGACTTCGCGCTACAGGCGGCACTCGCCGAATTCTATCCGGGACCGATGGCGACCGGCGAAAACCTGTTCAGCCATCAGGATGCGAAAAATCTCATTCGATATGGCGGCATGCGGCCCGACCGCGACTTCTTGCAATTCGATTGCGCGCTGTCCTACGGGCTCTGCGAGTATCAGCGCACGCTGTCGGTGCTGCACACCCATGGCTGGTCGCCGGCGCGCTGCATCCCGCATGGCGGGCATCAGATGTCGCTGAACATCGCGGCTGGTCTGGGCCTGGGCGGCAACGAGAGCTATCCGGATTTGTTCCAGCCCTATGGCGGCTTCCCCGACGGCGTCCGCGTCGAGAACGGTCACATCACCATGCCGGATCTGCCCGGCATCGGGTTTGAAGGAAAATCCGATCTCTATGCGGAGATGAAGGCGCTGGCGGCGTAACGCACCGTCATTCCGGGGCCTGCGAAGCCGGGATCTGGCTATCGAGATTGCAGAGTGGCGATTTCAACGTGTCCCGGGAGCTTCGGCGCGGCGACCAGCCGACAAGGCTGCTCAAGAACATGCATCAAATCTCAACTCTTGCCGCGACAAGTCGTAGCGAAGCGTTTGTGCGAATTGGGCGCGAGTGAGAAGATAGATGAAGAAGCGGCGCTTCGAATCTGTAGTATCAGGGTTTTCTGGCTCAAAGAATTCACTTGAGCTGTTTTGCACCAAGAATGTGGACGAGCTCTCATTTCTTCGATCCCTTGGCTGTACCCAAGGGAACTGGGCCATTTTGGCTCCGACCAAGAATATGAATTAAGTGCAATGCTTCGATCGTCAAAAAAGCGAGACCGCATTTTCTGCGATCTCGCCTTTGAATATGCCCGTAAAGCTTTAATTTTTGATGTCGCGCCGGTCTCGGCGTATTTCCGAGATCATAAATCATATCTGCCGCGGGCTGATCTAGTAGCGCGCTCGCCTTGAAACGCGATAGGTCGACGTGACGTGCGCGCAGTGCTCCAACGCGCCGTCTGACCTTAGCCAACATTCCAGATAGTGCAGCCGGCCCCCGCGGCGGACAATGCGCGCCTCCGCCATCAGGTCGGATGCCTGGGCTGGCCGCAAAAACGTGACGCTGAAATTCACCATCACCGGGATCACTTCGGTGCCCATCGCCGCCATCACGCAGCAATACATTGCAGTATCTGCAAATCCCATCAGCATCGGTCCGGAAAAGACCCGTCCGCTGCCGTCCTGCCACGGTTCGGCGCCCATGAATTCGCGCTTGTAGGGCAGGCGAACGCGAATGGAGTCCGCCCCGACATGCTCTACTCTTTCGCCGTGGTGATCGACGGGCGGAAGATTTCGAACGATTGCCCGCTCTGCATCCGCGGCCGAGAGCACGGGATCGTTGCCGCGGGGCTCGACTTGCTCGGTCATCGTCGTCTCCGAAAAATTCGAACGCTGGGATCGGGCGTCCATCGAAAGGTGTTGCGTTGAATAACGATGTTATTTATATTAATCGATGTTATCACCCAACGCCGAATCGAATGCAATCACCGGTCGCCAAAAACTACCAGGGTGCGCTCGACAGCTACCGTCGCCGGCTCATCGTCGATGCGGCTCGGCTGGTCTTTGAGCGTGTTGGGCTGGAGGGAGCCTCGATCCGCACGATTGCGCAGGCGGCCGGTTGTACGACCGGCGCCATCTACCCTCACTTTCGAGGCAAGGAAGAGATATACGCAGCCGTGTTGAGTGAATCATTGTCGGCGGTAGTCCGCGACGCCGACCACGCCATGGGCGGCGCGTCCACGCCCGCCAGGGCGATCCGTCGCGGTACACTGGCGATCTACAAATACTACGACGCCCGTCCGGCCGAGCTCAGTCTGGCGCTGCATTTGTTCAATGGCGGCCGCCCGAACAAACTCGGGCAAGGCCTTGATGAGGCCCTAAAGCATCAATTGGATGGTCTCCTGGCTCTTTTCGCCGAGCAGGTTCGCAGCGCAACGAGGAAACCATTCTTGCCGATGACTGGCATCGAGGCGACGGCACTGTTCACCTATCTCGTCGGACTTCTCGTGCTCAGGCACAGCGGAAGAATAGACGTGTTGGGAAACAAGGCTTCGATCCTGCTCGCTCACTATACCAAGAACATGATCGCGCGCCTTTCCGGGCGGGCCTAGCGCAAGGCAAAAATACTTGGAGAAATACTTGGAGCAGGATCATCTCGCCTGGCCGTTCTTCGAACCGCGACATCGCGAATTTGCCGCCCGGTTCGCAACGTGGGCGACCTCAAATCTTGGGGAATTCGAAAGCGACGAGGGGGGAAACGGGGCTGCGGCGCGAGAAATCTTCCAGCGTCTCGGCGTAGATGGCTGGCTCGGTGCTACGCTTCCGTGTATCGGCGGGCAACCGGCACTTGATCTTCGCGCCGTCTGCCTGTTGCGCGAAATTATTGCGTTCGGATCCGTTGTCGCGGACGTCGCATTGTCGGAACCGTGGCTTGGAATCCTGGCGATCCATTTGTTCGGCTCCGCCGAGCAGCGAAATAGTTACGCCGCGGCTTACCGTGCCGGCCGGCTTCTGCCCGCGTTTGCACTATCGGAGCCGGAGGCGGGTTCCGACGCCGGCGCAATCGCAACCACGGCCTATCTCGATGGCAATCACTACGTTCTCAATGGGAGAAAGACCTGGACCTCGAACGCCGGCTTGGCGGATGTTTATGTGGTGTTTGCCCGCATCGACGGGGACCGAGACGGAATTTCGGCGTTCGTGGTCGACGGCAAGACGGAAGGCATCGTGCTTGAGCAACGCCTTGAAGTGCTTCCACCGCATACCGTTGCCACCTGGCGGTTGGAAAATTGTCGCGTCGCCGCCGACTGCGTTCTCGGCCAACCGGGCCAAGGTCTTGAAATTGCCAAGACGGTGCTCGAGCTTTTCCGGCCGACGGTCGGAGCGGCGACTCTCGGGATGTCACGTCGCGCGATGTCGGAGGCCGTTGCAAGAAGTCTGGAACGAACGGCCTTCAGAAAGCCGATTGCCGAACATCAACTGATCCAATCCAAGATTGCGAATATGGCGGTGCAGGTCGATGCGGCCGCCCTTCTGGTCTATCGGGCGGCCTGGCTGTATGACACGTCGCAACGTCGCATCGCCCGCGAAGCCGCCATCGCGAAGTATTATTCGAGCGAGGCTGCATCCCAAATCATCGATCAGGCGCTGCAAGTGTTTGGCGGTCTTGGCGTACTCAAAGGGGCGGTCATCGAACGACTGTTCCGTCATTCGCGGGCCTTTCGCATCTTCGACGGCACCAGTGAAATCCAGCAACTCATCATCGCGCGCGAGATGCTGAGAACAGCGACGCCGGGATGAAGGCGCTTGCGGCGTAGCTCACTTCGAGCGGGCGATCGATGGCGGCAACTGATTCGCCCGACGGGGCAAAATCTGTTCAATTTTTCTGATGATCGCTTCGGACGCTGGGCTTTTTCGTTGCCAAATCGCGTGCGCGCAAATTGAAATTTGTTGAGGCGATTCAATCTGGTTTGGGCTGTCAGTTCGCCACGCGCAAATATTTCGCTTTCGGAAAATCAGAAATTGTGTATGTTCCCGCCGTCCCGCCTCAACAAGAGGGGCGTACGCGTCGTCACGAACGTGGAGCGGGATGCGATGGACGCGGCGGTGTCGCTAGACGAGCGGCGGTCGTTTGCGGACGGCAAAGTCGTGTGGTCCTGACACCCCGACGCTGGTGTCAAGTTTCGCTGGATTGTCTGCGAAGCGACGGTGGCAAAAGAGCCCGGTCACCGGGGAGAGCACGAAATAAGCCGTTAAAACCGTCGCGCAGGGAATGCTGGGTATTTCCGGTGAACCTGTGGTGACTAACTCGTGTGGTTTATCACTTTCGCACGCGAGGCTATGGGTGCGGCGGGCACCCGGCATTCCCTGCGCCCTGTTATCGAGGGATGCGTTGATGCTCAGCTTGGGCGCATTGCGTCGCGAGAATGCAGAATCGTGTCCTCTGGCTGTCTGACAATCGAACCTGAAGATTTGCGGCCTACGAGAGCCGCATGTCCAACAGCCTGCGGCCTTCGCCTTTCAGCAGCTTCTTGACCGCGCTGGAGGCGACCACCTCGCCGTCATTGGCGTAGGCCTCGTGGTTCTTCTCGATATCGTCAAGGCGATAGAGATAGTTGACCATGATGCCACAGGACTCGCGCAGGCCCTTCGGGGAGAGATCGCCGAGCCAGTCGATCCGCTCCAGCCGCGCGCCATTGCCGAGATGGAAGCGCGCCACCGAATCGATCAGCCGGCCCTTCGAGGTGCGGGCTTTGAGGAAATAATGCGCCGCCAGCGGTTCGAGCAGGGAACGCAGTTGCGCGGTCGTCTCCGCGTCCTCGAACCAATTCGGTTCGTCCAAAGCTTTAAGGATGGCGCGATCCTCATCAGTGACGGGGACGTCGCTACCCTTCAGCCATTGCGCGAAGCCGGGCACCGGCGACAACGTCACGAACGTATCGAGCTTCGGCAATTCGCGGCGCAATTCCTCGACCACCTGCTTGATCAGGAAGCTGCCGAAGGAAATTCCGCCAAGGCCCCGCTGGGTGTTGGAGATCGAATAGAACACCGCGGTGCGGGCGCGCTCGATTGCGACCGGCTGCCGGTCGACCGCCAGCAGCGGCGCGATCGCACCGGGAATCGTCTCGGTCAGTGCCACCTCGACGAAGATCAGCGGCTCGTCGGCCAGCGCCGGATGGAAGAAGGCGTAGCAGCGCCGGTCGACCGGATCGATGCGGCGGCGCAAATCGTCCCAGTCGCTGATCTCGTGCACGGCTTCATAGCGGATGATCTGTTCCAGGATGTTGGCGGGTGTCGACCAGTCGATCCGGCGCAGCACGAGAAACCCCCTGTTAAACCATGAGCCCAACAGATGCACGACGTCGCGGTCGAGCGCGGCAAGATCATGACGGCCGTTCATCAGAGTGAGCAGATCGGCGCGCATCGCCACCAGCTCGCTAGTACCGCGCGGCGCGCGGTTGAGGCGGCGGATCAGTTCCTGGCGGCGCGGTTCGGAAGCAAAATGCAGTTGGCCGCCGTTGCCGTCGCCCGGTTGGTCGCGCCAGGCCTCGATCGCCTTGGCGACCTTTTCCCGGTCCGGGCCGAAGTCGCGCACCAGCACCTCGAAGAACGCGCGCCGACCGGCCGCATCCAGGTCATGGTAGCGATCGAGCACCTCACGCGCCATTGCCGTACCGGAGGCTTCGCCCCGGCCCGACAGCAGCGCCTCGCACAGCTCGATCAGGTCGGAGGCATCCTGTTTGGCCTCGGGCGGCCCAGCGCGGCGCAATAGGGTGCGGCCGCGCTCGGAAATCGTCGAAAGCAAATCGGTAAAGAAGGCGTTGGCCATGTGGGCTAGATCGAATCCAAACCGGGCGGAATTATTACATGGATTTAAGGTGGCGCGGATCACAATCAAGCGGGCGTGAAGTGCCAAAACGGCCGCCATGCCGTCGCCGGCGCTTACCGGACCTCCGCTTTGGCTGTGCTGACGGTCCGCACCGCAAATTCGGTCGGCGTCTTGCCGGTCACCTGCCGGAAGGCATGCGAAAACGCCGGCACGCTGGCATAGCCGAGCTCGGAGGCAAGGTTTTTGACCGAGACGTCGGCTTCCATCGACAGCCGCTCGATCGCAGCCGCGATGCGGGCGCGCTGGCACCAGCTCTTGAAGCTTAATTGCGTCTCCGACGAAAACAGCCGCGACAGCGTCCGCGCCGAGGTGCCGACCGCTTGCGCCAGCGCCTCGATCTCGTGTGCGGCGGTAGGATCGCCGAGCACGATGTCGGCGGCGCGGCGGCAGCGCACTTCGTGCGGCAGCGGAATGAAGGTCGTGGAATCCTCGGCGTGATGCAACTCGAGGATCGAAAGCCTGATCAGGAGTTCGATGCGCTTCGGCTCGTTGCGCCCGTCGAACAAAGCCAAGATCGCCTGATGCAGGAGCGGCGACACGCGCACCACGAACTCCGACGTGAGGCTCTCGCTGCGGGCTTCGCGCTTCAGCCAGGCAAGATCGAAATACAGCGTTCGCATCTCGATGTCGGCGAGCACGTCGATCGAATGTTCGAAACGGGCAGGGACCCAGACCGCGCGATCCGGCGGCACCAGCCAGCGCCCCTTCGGCGTCGTCACCTGCATGGTGCCGCGGGCAGCGTAGACCAGTTGCGCCTCGCGGTGCATGTGGGTGTCGAGGCGGACGCCTTTCTTGTAGTTGTGCGCCACCATATGGACGCCATCGCCGGTCGCCCGGTGGCTGCCCCGGATCGCGGCGATTGGCTTTTCGGCGATATTCATTGGCGGCATCCCGTCAGGACAAGCACGTATAACCTAATTCGGAAAATTACGGGAATCGTCCAAGGAATCGTTCAGGGAATCGTCAATGAACAGCCCCAGCCGTGTAATCGGCTTCGTCAACGCCGCGCACTTCATCGACCATTATGCGATGCTGATCTTCGCCGCCGCCGTCATCATCATGGGGCCGGCGCTCGGCATGGCCTATTCCGAGCTATTGCCTTACGCGACGCCCGGCTTCATCGCCTTCGGCGCCGGGTCGCTCCTCACCGGCTGGCTTGGCGACCGCTGGAGCCGCCGCCACATGATGGTGATCTTCTTTGCCGGCATCGGCGCCTCGATGATCGCCGTCGGTTTTGTCCGGACACCGCTCGAGCTTGGCGCGGCGCTTTTGTCGATCGGTATCTTCGCCTCGATCTATCATCCGGTCGGCACCGCGATGATCGTGTCCTATGCCGACAAGCTCGGCCGCGAGATGGGGCTAAACGGCGTCTGGGGCAATCTCGGCGTGGCGTCTTCGGCGCTGGTCACCGGCGTGATCGGCCAATATTTCGGCTGGCGCTTTGCCTTCATCATCCCCGGCATCGTCACGATCCTGATCGGTGTGGCGTTTGCATTGACCGTCGGGCACGAGGATCGCAAGGGTGCGAAGCAGGCGGCGGCGCAGGCGCGGGTTGCGAAACAGGACATGTGGCGGGTGGTCGTAGCGCTTTTGGTCGTGGTGATCGCGATATCGACCACCTTCAACGCGGTGACGGTGGCGCTGCCAAAGCTGTTTGCGGAGCGGCTCGCCGATTTCACCAACAGCCCGGCGCTGCTCGGCGTGATCGCGGCCTGCGTTTACGTGTTCGGCGCGATGACGCAATATAGCATCGGCAAGCTGCTCGACCGGCATTCGCTGAAGACGGTAGCCTTGCCGCTGTCCTTCATGCTGGCGCCGTTCCTCTACCTCGCCGCAACGCTGTCGAACCTGCCGCTGATCCTGGTCTCGATCGGCATCGTCATGGGTGCGTTCGGCCAGGTCACGGTGAACGACGCCATGGTCGGCAAATACACTAGCGAAGAATGGCGCTCGCGGGCCTATGCGGTGCGCTATTTCGTCGGCTTTACCGCCGCGGGCGCCTCGGTGGGGCTGGTGGCATGGTTGTACGAGCGGGGTGGCTTCGTCACCATGCTGCATGCGTTCGGCGCGCTGTGCCTGCTGGCGATCGCGGCCGCGATCATCCTGCCGCGGGAGATCAGGACCCCGGCAGCACAGCCGAATTGATCGGCGGCCAGTGGTTGAATCCGGGGGTCAGCAGCTGGCAATATTCGGACCGCCAGGGAGGGAAGCCATGAAAGCTCTGTGCCAAGTCGCTGCGACTGATGCGACCAGGCAATTTGCGGCGCGGACCGAACTGTGGCCGATCCAAACGCTGACGCTCTCCGACCAGCAGTTTCTCACCGGCGACAGCAACGGCAAGCCAACTGCGATAGTTGGTCAGCTTCGCATCGCCCAAGGATTCGGGCGTCTACCGGTCGTTGTGCTCCAGCACAGCTCGGGCGGCTTCCTGGCAAACGTCGAATTCTGGTCGCGAGAACTTAACGCGGCCGGAATTTCGACGTTTGCTCTCGATGGCTTTACTGGTCGCGGCCTCACCGAGGTGAACAGCAACCAGGCCTTGCTCGGTCGCCTTAATTTTATTCTCGATATCTATCGCGCACTCGACGTTCTCGCCGTGCATCCGCGCGTCGACCCGCGGCGCATTGCCGTGATGGGTTTCTCGCGCGGCGGACAGGCCGCGCTCTACGCCAGCCTCAAGAGATTCCACCAGATGTGGAACAAGTCAGGCGTGGATTTTGTCGCTTACCTATCGTTTTACCCCGACTGCATGACCACCTACATCGCTGATACCGACGTCGAGAACCGGCCAATCCGTATCTTCGCGGGCACGCCTGACGATTACAATCCGGTCTCGGTATGCAGAGCCTATGTCGAACGGCTGAGGGCGTTCGGTCATGACGTCAATTTGACCGAGTACGCAAACGCTCCGCATGCTTTCGACAATCCGCTCGGTGCGCAGCCAGCGGCCTTCTCGCCAACTTTTGAGAGTGCGCGAAATTGCAGAATCCAAGAGGAGGCGGGTGGGCTCCTCATCAATGCCGAAACCAAGCAGCCGTTCAGCTACAAGGACGCTTGCGTCGTGCATGGTGCGCACGTGGGCCACGATCCCACCGCGACCGAAGCGGCCAAGACCGCCGTCAAGATGTTCTTGAGAACGGGGTTCAAGCTCGACTGATCGAGTGCAACTGGAATCTTGATCACCGTTTCACGGTCATCGCCGAGGGCGGCTGACGCTCGCGCGCGCTTGCAGTGATCCTGGTCACATTGGGCATGTTAAATTTTTGATAGTTCCGATGCTCGCAAGCTCTTGGCAAAGCTCTTGGGACGGGAGATCGGACATGCGCGCCTTGCTCATTGCCCTGTCGGCACTCGGCATCCTCTTGACCGCTAACCCTGCGAAAGCGGATCGGCGCGTCGCGCTGGTGGTCGGCAACGGCGCTTACAGAAATGCACCGAAGCTGCCCAATGCGCCACTTTCCGCGAAGGCGATGGCCGCCTTGCTGCGAAATATCGGCATCGACGTGGTCGACGGATACGATCTTACACGCGACGCGATGACGGCCCGCCTGCTTGCCTTCGGAAAAAAAGCCGAAGGCGCCGACCTCGCGCTGTTCTATTATGCGGGCCAAGGCATCGAGGTCGGCGGCACCGAATATCTGCTTCCGATCGATGCCGACATCAAATCCGAAATGGATGTCAAGCTCGGCAGCGCGGTCAACTTCGATCTCACGATC
>Ga0210409_10007062_pt1 | contig 11601 bp, 12 predicted proteins | sample IncBWH17MmetaG_FD_161649 | JGI IMG/M metagenome (GOLD analysis project Ga0210409, IMG submission 161649) | Forest soil microbial communities from Barre Woods Harvard Forest LTER site, Petersham, Massachusetts, United States - Inc-BW-H-17-M | ecosystem: Environmental > Terrestrial > Soil >...
TGCTTCAACCGTGCTCGCAAAGTAAGGCTGGTTGGAGCCAATTCCACCCGACACCGCGGTTTTCAACCACTTGTAAGGGCGCCAATCCAAACTCTGGATGGAGGTCTGCTGAAGAGACCCCACATTCTTCGACGTAAAAGTGAGCTTGTCGGAAATTGGGATCTGCAAAAAAATCATGCCCACCGGGATTTGTGATTGTGCCGCTTGAAAAAACTGAGTCCCAAATCCCAGGGCGGTGGTTCCCGCATAGACGAAGATTTTGATCCCTTTTCGATCTGTATTGACGCCGATTCCTCGCGCCAGAAAATATTGATCGGCGCCGAAGATATCTGTTGGCAGGCCTATGGCAATGGATTGATCGCCCACGGTAAATTTGTAGCCGCCCAACGTAGTTTTAATAAAGGAACCGAAGCGAAACACCCCGCCGATGTCGCCGATGCCAACGTAACCATCATAGTTGGGCCCCTTGAAGCTGATGGAACCGCCTCCGGACGGCAAAATATCCGAAACGCCTCCTTCGATTTTTATGAGCTGGGCATGCGCGGCGGACGGAAATAGAAGTGGGAAGCAGCTTAGGAGAAAAACTGCCGACAACAGAATCAACACCGAATTGGCAGGGCGCGACATCCCGCCCATCAATTTCTTGAAAACATTTTCAGTGAATTTCGCTTCCTATCTTCTGCTCCAACTGAAAATGCTCAAGATGCAACACGATCTTGGAAGGGGCATCCGAGGAAGTCCAGGGGATTTCCACTTCGCGTTCGCGGTGTGGGAAAACAGGAAAACCGTTTAATGTGGCCCTGTCTTTGAGGGAACTCACATCTGCTTCCAGCACGCGGCCAAATGCCGAGCCGGTATTCTCCACGCGGACCACTACTTTTTTCTCGTTCGGGCGGTATTCCGCAACTTTTACCACCAGTTCGTCTTTTCGCACGGCTTGCTTGGGAAGGAGATAAATCGTGTGCGGCAACAAGACCTGGATATTAAATCCCTGGGGCGTTTTTTCCTTGAAACCACCAAACGTGGCATAGACCACGCACCACGACGGAATCGTGTCCGCATACGCCTCGTAGAAAACGTAATAGCTCTGTTTGGGCGGGATCTGGAAGCTGCTGTTGGAAAACTTTATGTGCATGGCCGGATCCATCGGCCCATAAGTGATTTCGCCGGTATCGGAGACTGCAAAAGTCCTGACATCCAGAACCACGCTGAGCGTTTGCAAAGTGTCGTTGACATACTCAATCCTGCCACTGGCTTTCTTGCCCGGGCCCTTCACAATATTTTCGTCAATAACCGGTCTGACCGTTTGTGCGAATAGCGGCAAGCACGATGCCGAGAGCAGGCATACAAAGGCAGCCCGCAATGAATTCTTGCGCGCCAGTGTTCCGAATCGAAAAATCATCCTCAAATTCCTTTTCAGCATGAAGTTGTGGCCCGACTAAGGCGTCGCCTGCGCCTGGATATTGACAACACCAGTGTATGTATTTGCCACCAATTGGGGCCTTACTGTCGTATCGATGTTCCAGGCGAGCGACGCGCTGATGATGCTGTTCCTGTTGGCGGCAGTAATCGCCTTAGTCGCAAAATTCAACCCTGAGCCGCCCGCGGTGATAAAGCCGGGGGCGCCGGGGCTGCCGCCTCGAGTTGCATTCAGCGCTCCACTGGCAACTGCGGGCGCATTTGCCCCTGCCGTGGTGGTGATGGAAACAGCTCGTGCCGGAATCCTCTGGCCGCCTGCACCAGCGCCAGTCAACGCCGCGCCTCTGACTGGAACCCAGGCCCAGACGGTGACCGATGCGCGGCCCGGCCTCAGAACCCAAGCAGTGGTAATTACGGAGGGCACATTCCCTGGATTGGCGGCGGTGTTAGGGAGCAAATTAAAATCAACAATGTTTCCGCTAGTGACGCTTACCGAGAGTGATTCAGACATCGTGGCGTTGAGAGTTACTGTTCCGACGTTTGAAATCCGGGCCTGAGCGGCGGCGGGATTCGGCGAAACCATTAGCGCAATCATCAGCAAAAGGCCCGCGATCCCGATGGGAAGTCTCTCGGCTCGCGGGCACTTTCGCCTATGAATGCATAGTTCGCCTAGGGGCATGGGATCTTGATTTTACCAGTTTATGGTGTGGCTTGAGCTTGAATATTCACCGTGCCGGTATAGGTGTCAGCCGGCAACTGTGGGACAACAGTGGTGTCAATATTCCAAGCAAGTGACGCACCTATAAGGCTGGCTTTGTTGAGGCCGGTGATTGCCTTTGAAGCAAACTGCAAACCGGAACCGCCGGCGGTAATAAATGCCGGGGCGCCGGCTGCACCGCTGAGCGTTGCATTCAAGGCACCATTAGCAACGACGGGAGCATTGAGGCCTGCAGTGGTGACGATGGAAACAGCGCTTGCTGGAATGGTGGCAGGGGCTCCGCCCGTTCCAGTAAGTGCCGCACCGGTGGTGGCGACCCAAGCCCAAACTGTGACCACTGTGCGGCCAGGTTTCAGCACCCACACCGCCGTAACAACCGTGGGAACGCTGCCCGCATTGGCTGCGGTATTCGATGCCAAGGTAAAATTGACAACATTACCGCTGGTTACATTTACTGACAGAGATTCGGCCAGTGTGGCGTTGAGGGTAACAGTCCCCGCGTTGGAGTTGATTGCTTGAGCAGCTGTTGGAGTTACGGAAACGATCTGCACGAGGACAAGAAGCAGTGCTAGCCCAAGTACAGACCTAAGTTTGGTCTTCACGATTCGTTCTCCTATTGGATTTGCGAAGCTCTTCTACGACCGTATACAGGTTATGAAAGTAAATTTCTGGGGGACAATAGGCCGGGCGGCTTTGGTGCCCAAGCAACCAATACGCAGGCGGGCACAATTTGACCCGGCCTGACACACTTTTACCCGCTTCGTTTCGCTTTGGGGCGTGAAATCAGCCCCAGATTTCAATCTGAACCACATTTTGGCGTGATCTCGTGCGTTATTGGGTCACTTTTCGTGGACGTACCTTGAGTTTTATGCTCCAACTAGGCACTTATGATGGCTGGGTCCTCCCAGTGACAAGGGGCGATGTCTATTCCTGTCTGCACGGACGTGCCCAGGCACTTCGCAAGGTAACGGGACCGTTCGCTGGTTGCTCGGGGAGGTCAGCCGAAGTGAGGCAAGCAAGACCGTTGGTCGAATGGGGCGACACTTGACTTCCCCTAATAGCGCCAATAGACTCCGGCACGTTGCTTGTCCTCGGCAAACCCCAGGGATCCTTGGTTTTTCGCTCAGGTCTTTTTTGAGGAGGAAGACATGGCTAAGTCCAAGAAGCGCGCCGTTGTAACACTACAAAAGGAAATCAAGAGGAGAACGACAAAGATGCGCCGGGCGATGCGAAAAGCTACGCCCAGCCAGAAAAAGCGATTGCGAGTAGCCATGAAGCGGCTCGATGCGGCTGCCCGCGCCATCAGCACGCTCTACGACGCCAAGTCTTGTTTGGGCTTCGACGACTCGAATTGCATCTTTGCTGATTAGCGCGTAGACCTGTACGGCCGCGGCACAAAGACGCCCTGATGCCACCGCGAAAGTCCGTCCTTTTTCGCCGCTCTCCATTTGTAGTCGCTTACTGGAAGGGCGGGGAACTGATTTTTCACAATTTCGCCAGCGGCGCGATACTGGCCGCCGATCCACTGGCCGCGCAAATCCTGAGCGCGTTTGATGGATGGAAGCCTGCCGAAGCCGCGGCCAAACTTTTCAGCGATTACATTCCGGCCACTGTTCAGCACACCGTTCACGAATTGGCACGCCATACGATGCTCGAGCGGTCGAACCGCCCGCGCGATGCGAAGACACGAGCCATGGAGAGCTGGGGGCACTGGACCCCAGCAGCCGGATTCTTCCACTTTTCCACCAAGGACACGCGCTTTCTTTCCGATACGGGGGCGATCGCCCGTTTTTTCCGAACGCAGCTTAAGCACCAGCCCGTGCCGGAAGCCACCAAGCGTTATCCAAAAGCACCGCATGTTTCGCTGCCGGCGGCGCAAACCGAGGGCGAATTTCCGCGGACCCTATTGAGCCGACGCACCTGGCGAGATTTCTCTCAGGATGCGATTTCTATCGCGCAGCTTGCCACGCTTTTGCGGCTTACGACCGGTGTGCAAAGTTGGCTGACGATTCCGGCTCTGGGCCGTGCGCCACTGAAAACTTCTCCTTCCGGTGGAGCACGACATCCCACCGAGCTTTATGTTTTGGCTCTCAATGTGAAAGGATTGGCGCGTGGCCTCTATCACTACAATTCCGTGGCGCACCAACTGGAGCGATTGCGACGCGGCGCAGCGCGCGGCGAAGTGACGCGCATATTGCCCGGGCAGTGGTGGTACGAGCCCGCCGCCGCGCTGGTCCTGTTCACCGCGGTTTTTCCGCGCACGCAGTGGAAGTACCACGCTTCACGCGCTTATCGTGCAGTGCTGCTTGAAGTGGGCCACGTGTGCCAGACTTTCTTGTTGACGGCGACCTGGCTGGGGCTCGCGCCGTTTTGCACCATGGCCCTGGCAGATTCTTACGCGGAGAAATTTCTCGGCGTGGATGGCGTTACGGAGTCGGTGATTTACGCTGCGGGAGTTGGAGTTCGTCCGGCGGGGAAAACGACGGCGCGGTGGCCCGCCAAGATGCGGCGCTCGGAACCGATGGTGGACTGACACGCAGGGAATTTTTCGTCTTCGGTGATCCCGGGATATTAGTGATTCCCACCTGTTGCAAAATGTCCTTGAACTTCGGGTCATCGCGCACGCTGTCAAACCACGGATGCACGCTGAGATTTATCAGACGTCCGGAGCGCTCGTTGTAGGCTTTGGCGAGCCAGGCGAGTGCCTCTTTCCGCTGTCCCAGTCCCAGGTTCACGAGCGCGAAGTCATATGGGCTGACGTAGCTTTTATTTGAAGCCTCGGTCAAGTCGCGCAGAAGTTTCTGAGCCTCCTCGCGCTTTCCGCTGAGTGCGAGAACGTAGGCAAGGTCAGTTTGATAGCTGGTGCCGTTATTTGAGAGGCGGATCGCTTCGCGAAATTCGGCAATGGCTTCGGCGTACTGTTTTTTTTCGGTGTAAGCCTGGCCCAGGTATTCGTGGGCCACAGCGAAATTCTGGTCCATGGCCAGCGTGCTTTTGGCCTGGTCGATTGCCTTTTGGAAATCTCTGGCGAGGAACTGACACCAGGCGATATTTGCACTTATGATGAGGGAGAGAGGATCAAGCTCCTGGGCCTTGGTCATTTCACGCAAGGAGTCTTCATTGCGACCCATCGCAGCGAGAAAAAGACCAAAGTGGTGATGTGCTCTGGCATTGCTGGGATCCAGCTCGATTGCTAACTTGAAATCGCTCTCGGCGTCGGTGAATTCCAAGGAAGACACATTCACCCACGCTCGGGCCGCATGCGCTTCACTGAGATTCCCGTCAAGCTCGACTGCCCTTTTTGCCGCCGACGCCCCCTTGGTCAATGCTTCTTTCGGCGAAAGAACAAAACTGTTCGCAAGCGATGCCCAGCTATCAGCCATTGCTGCGTACGCTGGAGCGTACTGCTTGTCTTTATCAATCGCCGCGCGGAAGAATTTAATGGATTCCAGCAGGCTGACTTCCGTCCGCTTATTGTATTCCGAAAGGCCTCGCAAATAATTTTCATACGAAGCAGGGCTCACTTCCGGGCGCGGGACCGCCAGCCTGTCCTGTTCTTTTTTCGTCAGGCTGGCGTTAATTCCACTTGCCACCTTTTTCGCAACATCGCTTTGCAGGCTTAAGACATCGCGCAGGTCACGGGTGTAGCTTTGGTTCCACAACTCTCGCTCCGGCGAAGCCTGAATCAGCCTGGCCGTAATCTTAACTTGGTCGCCTTCCCGCAACACCGAACCCTCGATCAGCGCATCCACGTGTAGTTTTTTGGCAATTTGCGGCAATTGTTCCTGCGCGTTCTTATATTGCATCGCCGAGGTCCGTGAGATTACTCGCAGCGATCCGATCCCAGCTAATTCGCTGGTCAAGGCATCCGTCATTCCGTCGGCGAAGTATTCCTGGTTGGGATCCCCTGATTCGTTCTTGAGTGGAAGGACGGCGAGAGAGTGGATGGTGGTCGAGGCTGCACCACCACCAGTTCCCCCAAAGAACTCGGATGGCCAATGGAGGAAGACAGCTGCTCCGAGAAATAGAAGGGCCATGACGACTGGGATTAGTAGCAGCCACATCAAATTGCCGCGACTCTGAACGGGCGGTATTTGAACTCTCCGAGTGGTGCGAGAGTGTCCCGTTGAAGCGCGTCCTGGCTGAATTTGCATTGCTCCCGGTGAGGTGGTGCGCTGGAGAGCGCGCAGGTCCACGCAGAGGTCCGCAGCAGTGGCATAACGGTCGGCCGGATCTTTTTCCAACATCTTGCCCACGATGTGGTCAAATTCCAGGGGCAGCTTTGGACAAGCTTCGGCAAGAGGTTCGGGGTCTTCCGTCATGATTCGGCTGGCAATCTTGAGGAAGCTGCCCGCCTGGAATGGGTTCAGCCCGGCAAGCGACTCGTAGAACACCACACCCAGGGCGAAAATGTCCGCGCGGGTATCGGGGTCCTTCGCTTCCAATACTTCCGGCGCCATGTAGGCGGGAGTGCCGCTCATGCCACCAGTTAAATCCAGCGTATCGACAGTGCCGCCAATCTCGCCCCGCGCCAGGCGCTTGGCTACGCCGAAATCCAGAACTTTCACCTGCCCATCCGGAGTGAGCATGATGTTTTCCGGCTTGATGTCTCCGTGGACAATGCCTATTTTCTCGGCAGCCGCGAGTGCCCCCGCGCATTGGACCGTGATGGCCATGACTTCATCGAGCGGAATTGGCCGCCCGAGACGGTGGCGGAGTGTTTCACCTTTCACGAACTCCATGACCAGGAAAATCTCGCCGCCTTCCTCGAAGGTGTCATAGATTGCGGCAATATTGGGATTATTGAATCCCGAGGCGAGCTGTGCTTCATGCAGGAGACGCTCCGTGTAGCGGGGAAGGCTGCGCAGTTTTGGTGAGACGCGCTTCAGCGCCACGGGACGCTTCAGTTTGGTGTCGTCGGCGCGGTAAACCTCACCCATGCCTCCCGCGCCCAGGCGCGCTCGCACCGCAAACCTTCCGATCATCTTGCCAGTTAGATCAGCGGTTTGAGGGTATTCGGAGTGGGCCTGGTCAGGCGAAGCCATGGGTTTTCGGTGCATCATCGCAGACTTTGGGCCGCAGGTCTATGGAATCGGGAGATAGGTGTGTCGCCGCGTCTCCTCCCGATTAAGACCACTGAACAAGTTCGCAACAGAAAACACAAGGTGCGCAGAGGGAAGTGAGAAACTTTCGACCCGGGGTGGAACCGCGGTGTTGATTGAATTTGTGACACGCGTGCGTCTGTCTGCGCCGCAAGTTAAGACCGCGGAGTTTAATGTATCGAATCAAGAGACCGGAATTGATTAGGGTTGGGATCGGGGTGTCGTCTGAATCGGGGACCAAAGCCCACATTTCCGTACTTGCGGCGATTGAGGGAAGGCATAGGTACTGAGGGCGCATCATCTCGCCGATCTACTTGGGCATGCCATTCAACGGCGGCTTCCGTTCCCAAAATAATTAATTCGGCTAAAAATTCCCCCATATACCATTTAATACGAAAATTGTAGGTTTGAAGTTTCAAACTTTGCCTCGATCCAGAATAGAACTGACCCTTTTTCGCTGTGCGAAAAGCGGGGCGCACGACGCGGCGGAATTGTGCCGTTGGCAAATACATTTCCAATAATGGCGGGGAAGGGCCGCAGGTTTTCAATTCGACCTGGGGTACAGGAACTGGGAATTCAAATGCCCCGCCCCTACGAAGCGGGACGGGCTACAGAAGAAATAAGGCCAAAAAGCTCAGACCCACTGAAAAACAGGATGACCTATAAGGATTGATGGCCGAGGCCGACCTGGGCCATGGGGCCGGTGGGCTGGTCTTTGCCGCCGGCGGGCTCGACGGTTACGGCGAAGGCTTTGGCGGAAATGCCGGCTGGGATTTTGGGCATCACGACTTCGGCTTCGCCGTTGGGTTTGGGCGAGAAAACTCCGGCAGGGACGGGGTTGCCTGTTTGCGGGATTACCCAGAGTTCATAGGATTTGTCGGAAGCGATTTGGGGGAGGATTCCGGTGTAATAAAGCGCGCCCTGGCGCTCATTGTAAAAGACGCGACCGGGCTCGGTGGCATTGGGAGATTTCGGATCGAGGCTTACGGCGATTGTTTGTGGAGAGGTAAACAGGGCGGCGATTGCGCGTTCGCGTGCGTTGGCGTCAACTTGCTGCCTGACGATTTCTCTCTGATGTTCAAGCTCACCCTGGAGCCGGCTGGTCTGAATCCATAGGAAAACCGTGACTATGGCGAGAGCCAGCGCCGCGAACGTCCAAGCGACATTCCACCAGCGGGCAGGCGGACGGTCCTCAGGGGCGAAAGAAGGTTTGCGCTCAGCAATTTGGTATGCGCGGATTTGTGCCAGCAGGCGCTGGCGCACGGCCAACGGCGGTTCCTGTGGCGGAACAGAAAGCGAGAGTAACGCGATGCGGCCACGCGCCTCGGCGAGTTTGCGCGTGCAGTCAGAGCAAGAAGCGATATGCGATTCGATTCCCGAGCGCTCATCGCCTTCGAGTACACCGAGGGCGTAGAGATCGAAATCTTCCTCGCGGTATGGATGTCCGTTAGTCACTGCATTTTACCCAACAAATTCAATTTCCTGTCACCGAGCGCCGTAGGACTTCCAGCGCGGAACGAATTCTTGTTTTTATGGTGCCCAGCGGCTCGCCGGTCTTGCCGGCGATTTCGCTGTGGGTCATGCCCTCGAAAAACGCGAGCTCGATGGCCTGGCGCTGGTTTTCGGGCATTCCGCTCATCACCGATTTTAGGCGGCCGATCATCTGGTTCTGTGACGCGGTGGTTTCCAGGTTGACGGAAACCGACACCGCGTTCTGGTCCAATTCCTCAGCGGGGCGGTTGCTGCGGCGGCGCAATCTTGAAATGGAGCGGTTGCGTGCGACGACCATCAACCAACCGGGCAAAGACCCACGAGCGGGATCGAATTTTTCAGCGGTGCGCCAGACCTGGTAGAAAATGTCCTGGAGAATTTCCTCCGCGGCGCCGTTGTCGCGCAAGATGCGCATGGCTTCAGCAAACACCAATCCCGAGTATCGGTCGTAAAGAGCTGCCAGAGCCGATTCGTCTTTGCGGACGACTCGCTCGAGCAACGACCAATCCGATTCGGCTCGCGGGGCGTTATTTTGTTCAGCCTGCATCGCTGAATTCACAAAGCCTCAGCGGCTCTTGCCTTGAATACGCTTCCGGCAGGAGACCTGGATTCAATTGGGGGGGATTGTATATGCGGAAAGGTGGCGATGCAAAGGGGGAGGGAGGGTTTGAGGAGGCAAGGGGGAGAATAAGGCGTGCACGTGACAAATTTGGTCGCGGGGAGAGGTGGGAAATGCCCCGCCCCTACGAAGCGGGGACGGGCTACAGAACTCGTGTTGCGAGGTGCTACGCGATCTAGATAATTATTTGAAGAAATGGTGGAGCCGATGGGATTCGAACCCACGGCCTCCTCGATGCCATCGAGGCGCGCTCCCAACTGCGCCACGGCCCCACCGGAGTTGGGTACTCGCTGGAGTAAATTCTATAGCACAGGGCGAGTTTCGGCAATTGGCGACGATTGATGAATGGAACAAATAGGAGCAACCGTGTGCTGTATGGGACTTCTTTTTGAAATGAATTGGGTCCACAGTGCGGACATGACAAAGAAGGTTGCACGAAAGAAATCGAACAGTGAGACGATGGCCAAAGTGAAGAATGAGATGGCGGAACCGCGGATGGCCAGATCGGCGCGCCATGAAACGGTGTCACAAGAGCTCAATCGCATCGCCAGAATTGCCGCCAAAGATTAGGCACGCCGGCGACATTCTTTCCAGCTAAGACATTAACTTGATCGACTGTCCCTCCCTCCTACTTCGTACCATTGCACAAACGCGAGTATAGGATGAGAATACTGCAGGGAACCTTTTTCCCGAGGCCGGAGTCTAAGGTAATAGAAGGCGTCACCAGACCGCCGGAAGTACTAGTCTACTGGCAGGTGGTGGCAAATGGCGGCCTGAAAGACCTCTCGAGGGAGGGGTAGGAAAGGCGGCGTGGCGTGTCAGAACTGGCGCGCGTGCTCCCCTGGGGCCGGGACGAATCGGAACTTGTCGCGGGGCTGCAGAGCGGCTCTGACGCGGCATTCGACTGGCTGGTCACCCATTACCACGGGCAAGTATTCAGCCTCCTTTACGGCATGCTGGGCGATTCAGCCGACGCGGCCGACTGCACGCAAGAAGTATTCCTGAAGTCGTTTCGCGGGATTCGCGGATTTCGCCGCGGCAGCTCACTGAAAACCTGGCTCTATCGAATCGCGGTGCGAGAAGCGCTGAACCACAAGCGCTGGCACTGGCGGCACTCGCGGCAGCAAGTTTCTCTGGAAGGCGAACGCGAAGCCGACATGGGGTTCGTGGAACCGGAGTCGCATACGGAGTCACCCTTTGAGTGGATGGCGGCGCAAGAGGTGAGGGAGGTTGTGCAGGGTGCGCTGCAAAAGGTGCCGGAGGTATATCGCACCGCAGTGATTTTGCGCGACCTGGAAGGATTTTCGTACGAGGAGATTAGCGAAGTGTTGGACGTATCGATAGGCACGGTAAAATCGAGAATGCTGCGAGGGCGGCGATGCCTGCGAGAAATTCTGAAGCCTTTGCTGGAAAATCGCGGCGCGGAAGCCGAGACACCCCGGCCGCCGGCAAACCGCGCTGACGCTGAAAGAAGATTTGAGCGCGGAAATGCGGTTATGAACACTGATCATGCAAGTTGGGCGCCGGAGAGCCGCCGTGCAGCCGGGCTTTCGGCGGGAGGTGTGAAATGAAGTGCGGTAAGGTTCGGGAATTTTTGCCAGGATATTTGGATGGAGCGCTGCCGGAAGAGCGAGGGCGGATTTCGCGCGGATCCATCCACGCGCATCTTTCGAGTTGTGGCGCTTGCCGAGAAGAGCTGTCTCGTTACCAGAGGTTGCAACAGTTGCTGGGACGCGCCGAGCGCGTTGAGCCGCCCGCGGATCTGGCGATAAAGATCCGCGTGGCACAAGCGCGCGAAAGGGAAAATGCCGACGGTCGCAGCTGGTTCCGGCGACTGATGGACCGTGCGGACCTGGTGCGAGCAAATGTTTTGGCGCCACTGGCAGTGCCCGCCTCCGGGGGATTGGTTGCGGCCATGCTGGTTTTTGTGGCTGTGCTCCAGTTTTACCGCAGCGCAGCGCCGCTCCAGTTAATTGACGGGATGTCGGATGACCTGCCTTCGACATTGCTGGAACCCGCGCGGCTGGAAAAGCTGGCCAACTTTTCGGTCTCCGGATTGGGTGAATCAAGTTCGCGCAGCGGTGTAATGCTGGTGGAAGCAAATGTCGGGGTGGACGGCGATGTCCTGAGCTACCGCATACTCGCCGGCGCGGATACACCCGAGGTCCGGCGCAGGCTTGACAATATTTTGATCTTCTCGCATTTCAGCCCGCAGAAGAGTTTCGGGCGGCCGATTGCGGGCGGGCGAGTGC
>Ga0210409_10007063_pt1 | contig 11601 bp, 11 predicted proteins | sample IncBWH17MmetaG_FD_161649 | JGI IMG/M metagenome (GOLD analysis project Ga0210409, IMG submission 161649) | Forest soil microbial communities from Barre Woods Harvard Forest LTER site, Petersham, Massachusetts, United States - Inc-BW-H-17-M | ecosystem: Environmental > Terrestrial > Soil >...
TTCAGCCGCAAGAACGTGATCGGCGACCGCGACGTGATTCGCAAGGTGACGCCCGATCAGATGCGCGAGATCCAGCGCCGGTACTATATCCCGAACAACTCGGCGCTCTTGATCACGGGTGACGTCACACCATCGCGCGCGTTGGCGTTGGCCGACTCGGTGTTCCACGGCTGGGTGCGCGGGGCCGATCCGTTCCTGGCCGATCCAATTCCGCCGATGCCGCCGCTCGACGGGAACCAAGCGGTGATCTCCGAGGCGCCGGTCAGCGCCGTGACCGTCTTACTGCAGTGGCAGGGGCCGAGCGTCGGGGCCGATCCGAACGCCACGTATGCCGCCGACGTGTTCTCGGACGTCGCGAATCAGCCGGGCTCGCGGCTGCAGAAGCGACTCATCGAGAGTGGACTCTGGGAAGGGATCTCGGTCGATCGCGGCATCCTCGTCAACTACTACACGTTGAATCATGTCGGGCCGATTACCATCAGCGGCCAGACCACGGCCGATAAGCTTAAGCCAGCGCTAGCGGCGTTGGAGGAAGAGATCTCGCATTTCTCAGATCCCGGGTACGTCACCGATGAGGAGCTCACGGAGATCAAGGCCCAGCGCACCGTCTCCTCGGCATTCGGGCGCGAGCGGACATCGGGCTACACTCACGTGATCGGGTTCTGGTGGTCTGTCGCCAGCCTCGATTACTACATGGGGTACGTCGACAACATGGCCGCGCGTACTACGGCTGATCTGGGCGACTACACTCGGAAATACATCGTCGGTAAGCCGCACGTCATCGGCGTTCTTATTTCTCCGCAAGATCGGCAATCGGTTCACCTCACTGAGGCCGATCTGCGGCCGACCCAATGATGATCCATCTCTTGTTGGCGCTGACGATCGGCGCTGCTGATTCAACGACCACGAAATTCGTCGCGTCCGGCATTCCAGTCATTCTGCGCCGGTCGACGAGTGCGGGTATTGCAACCGCGGACGTGTATTTGCTCGGCGGGACGCGGGAGGAGACGGATGAGACGGCGGGTATCGAGCCGTTCTTGTTGGATCTCTCCGAGCGTGGCACCAGGCATTTTCCACGGGCGGTCATGCGCCACGTGATGGCGCGGCTCGGGACGTCGATTGTCGTCGACCCAACCTTCGACTGGACCTCAATCGGCGTTCGCGCCACGCCCGAGACGTTCGATTCGACGTTTGTCGTGCTCGCCGATCGGCTCATGTATCCGATGATCGACGCGCCGGACATCGAGATGGTGCGGCAAGAATACTTGTCCACGGTGAAGCAGCGGCGCGATAGTCCCGACGATCTCGTCGAGTATCTGGCCGATAGCGCGGCGTATGCGGGGCATCCGTATGCGCGGGCGATCGGCGGCAGCGAGAAGTCGATTGTTGCGCTCACGAAGCGGCAGCTCGTGCAGTTTCAGGCGACGCAGATGGTGCGGTCGCGCATGCTCATCGTCGTCGTCGGCGACGTCGATCGCTCGCGGGTCGAGCATCTTATCGCCCGCACCCTCGGGAACCTGCCGCTCGGCACGTACAAGTGGACGCTGCCGAATCCGCCGTTGCCGCATCCGGCGTCGTTGGTGACGGTCACGCGCGACCTGCCAACTAACTACATCCTCGGGTACTACGAAGGGCCTCCAGCGACTAGTCCCGACTACCAGGCCCTGCGCGTCGCGACGGCTGTCTTGTCGGGGCGCCTGTTCTCCGAGGTCCGCGATCAACGAAATTTGTCCTACGCCGTTAACGCTCCATTCGTCGAACGAGCGCTCGCTGGTGGCGGACTGTACGTGACTACGGGCTCACCCGACACGGTGCTTTCTATCATGCGCACCGAGGTGTCACACCTGGGGCACGCGCTGGTCGATCCCGATGCGCTGCAACGCCTCGTGCAGCAGTTCATAACGGAATATTTCTTGGACAACGAGACCAACGCGGATCAGGCCAATTTTCTGGCGAGAGCCGAGTTGTATCGGGGTGATTATAAGGCCGGGGAACGGTTTGTCGGTGAGTTGAGAAGAGTCACGCCACAGGACGTGCGACGGGTGACCCAGAAATACATGCACGACATCGCCTTCGCCTATGTCGGCGACACCACCCGGCTCTCGCGCACCGCCGTAACGGGATTCTGAAGCAGAACCGTCCCAGTCCGCCACTTGGACTTTTCCTGCGGCTTCCGCATCTCGAGCGCGATGAGCGGGCGGAAAAGCCACGCCATTGGCATCTCGCGATGCAAGCGCCGGGCATCTTTCATGGTCAGGCGAAACTCGGACAGCCACCAGCCGAGTGACGTGAAGAACTGCGTGCCTTCGGGTGGCGCGAACTGCATGACGGTGCCGCCGCCCATCTGCTTCTGCCACGACTTCCGGGCGTACTCCAAGACGCCGATCGACGCCAGGTCGAACAACCACCACTCGAACGTCCGCTCCGAGCGGAGGTCGATGGCCAAGGTCCGGACGTCGCCGGGCGCGAGGTAGACGAGGAGTCCCTCGGAGACGACCATCACGTGGCGGCCTTCGTTGTTGATCTTCTCGAAGAACGCCCGACGCGCCGGGATGTCGACCAGGTCGAGGGCCACGGTTTCCAGTTTGCAGGAAGGGCGCTCGTTGGCCATGATCTCCTGCTTGTATGCCAGAATCTCGGGCAGATCGACGTCGATCCAGCGAAGCGTGGGCGGGAGCGAGAGCCGATACGGCCGGGCGTCGAGGCCGGCCGCCAGGTTGAGGATCGTGTCGACGCCGTCGCGCGAGATCGCCCGAAGGATCAGTTCGTCGAACACCGCCGTGCGCACGACCATAGGCCAAGCCGTGGCCCGGCCCCGGGGCATTGCCTCCAGGATCTCGGCCCCGCGGTCTCCCGCCAGGCGGCGCGCGAACGGGTCCCGGAATATCGCGTCCGGCCGGTCGGTCTCCATAGCGCGATACATGGCTACCCAGCGCGCTGTGTCGGAAACATTACGCACCAGCATGCGTATGAGTCTGGCGGACCAGGGCCAACTCGCGCAACGTTGGATATAATGGCGACTCTTGTTTCGGATGGCGCTCCGGCGGTCAGGGCCACACCGGCCGCCATCTCCGACCTGACCTGGACGCTGGCAGCAGTCATGCTGTCCTCGGCGTTCATTGTCACGGGACTCATCTGGGACATCTCGTGGCACCGGACGGTAGGCCGGGACACGTTCTGGACCCTGCCCCACCTCGAGGAGCAACTCGGCGCATCGCTCACCGGTCTATCCTGCGGCTGGCTGGTCCTCAGAACGACGTTTTTCGGGACGCCTGCCGAGAAAGCGTCGACCGTGAAGTTCTGGGGCTTTAGCGGTCCTCTCGGCGCCTGGGTGTGCATCTGGGGCACGCTCCTCATGATGGCCTCGGCCCCGTTCGACGACTGGTGGCACAACGCGTACGGGCTCGACGTGCAGATCGTAAGTCCGCCGCATATGGTGCTCCTGTGGGGGATGGTGGCGATTCAGGCGGGGGCCATTCTCATGGCTGTCGCCGTGCAGAATCGGGCGACCGGGGCCGAGGCGCGGCCGTACGCGCTGGTGTATGCGGCGTCTGGTGGGCTCATCGTGACGATGGCTGCGACGGCGATCATGGAATACGCGGCCGCGCCGAACACCATGCACTCGGCGATCTTTTACGAGGTTACCGGGGCGGTCTTGCCGGTGTTTCTGGTCGCGTTTGGGCGCGCTGGGCGGCTTCGGTGGCCGGCGACGACGACTGCCGCCATCTACATGGTGCTGACGCTGGTCATGATGTGGACGCTGGAGGCTTTTCCGGCTACGCCTAAGCTCGCGCCCATCTACAATCCCGTCACGCACATGGTGCCGCCGTTCTTTCCGCTGATTCTGATCGTGCCCGCGGTTGCCATCGACTTGTTGTTACGTCGCTTCGGCTCCGACCGCGATTGGCTCCTCGCCGTCGCGATCGGTGTGGCGTTCGTAGCGCTCATGCTTGTCGTGCATTGGTTCTGGTCGGAGTTCTTACTGTCTCCAGCCGCTCGCAACTACGTCTTCGCGTCTGATCAGTGGGACTACAATTCACGGCTCGGCCCGTGGCGGTATGAATACTGGACGCCGCACCATCGCGGCCGGCCCGATACGAGCGACCTACTGAGTGGGCTCGGGGTCGCGACTTTGCTGGCGATCGTATCGGCGCGGATTGGCCTCTGGTGGGGCGTGGGGATGGCGCGGCTGCGCCGATGATTGCGCGGCTCGGCCGGACGCTCGCGCTCGCGGCGGCCGTGCTAGTATGCTCGGCGCACGTCGGCAGCCCCGACGTATGGTACGAGGGGAAAGCGGGCCCGTACCCCGTCCTCGTGGTCGTGCGCCTGCCCGGCGTGGTGCCGGGCGTGGCCCAGGTGACGGTGCATGTCACCGGAGCTGCGCCCGATCGCGTGACACTGTTCGTCAATCGCTACGACGCCACCGCGGCGGCGCCGCCTGCCGAGGATGCCGCGCGCGTCAGCGGTGACTCGGCGACCTTCGTCGGGAAGCTGTGGGTCATGTCCGACGGCTCGAACAGCGTTACCGTCGGCGTGCATGGTAGCAAAGGCTCCGGTACCGCCGTGGTTCCCGTCGTCGCCGTCGCCACTCGTCGCTTGCCGCTCTACCGAGGGCTCGGGTTCATCCTCGGCGCCATCGGCATCTTCCTCTTCGTCGGCGCCATGTCGATTGGCGGGGCGGCGGTGCGCGAGGCGACGCTCGAGCCGGGGGCGGTGCCGGACTCCGGCCATCGGCGACGGGCGCGGTTGGCTATGGCCGGGACCGGGGTGTTCGTCGCCGTCATGCTGTTTGGCGGGTGGACTTGGTGGAATAGCACCGACGCCGAGTTTCGGCAGCGGATGTATCGGCCGTTCGCCGTGCGGGCATCCGTGGCGCAGCCTGGGCAGCTGACGTTCGCTATCACCGATAGCGAGTGGCTGGAGCGGCACGATGCCAACTACCTCCAGCAGCGGCAACACACTCAGTGGTCGCCGTTGATTCCCGATCACGGGAAGCTCATGCACCTCTTTCTCGTCGCCGACACCGGCTTCGGGTTTGCGCACGTGCATCCGACCACCACCGACACCGACACATTCCGCGCGACGGTGCCGCCACTGCCGAGCGGCCGCTATCGTGTGTTCGCGGACATCGTGCACGAGAGCGGGTTCGATCACACGCTCGTCACGACCGTCGATCTCTCTGCCTCTCCGTCGGCGTATGTGCCGAGTGATTCGGACGATGCTTTCTCAGTCGCCGCACCTGGCGCCGACGGATCTCCCATTCGGAAGCTCGGGTCCGACACCGTAAAAGTCGGCCAGCCCGCTGGCCTCCGGTTCGTGGTGTCGGGTATCGAGCCGTACATGGGTATGGCGGGACACGCGGTCGTCGTGCGCGACGACGGGAGCGTGTTCATCCATCTGCATCCCATGGGCACCGTCTCGTCAGCATCGCAGATGGCGCTCGAGATGCGGCAGCCGGGTGATACCTCGTATGGCGCGCTCGCGCGGCGCATGGCGACCATGTCGCCCATGCAGATGGGTGCAATCAGCGATACGGTCTCTTTCCCCTACGCGTTCCCGAAGCCTGGGCGCTACTTGGTCTGGGTGCAGGTCAAGCGCCGCGGGCGCGTGCTGACGGCGCCGTTCACGATCATCGTGCCCGAGTCGTAAGCACGCGGCGGACCTCATCGAGTCCGACGCCGAGCGCGCGCAGTGCGACGAGCGAGTGATATAACAGGTCCGCGGCCTCCTCGACCGCACGCGCGGCGTCATGGTCCGCGCACGCGACGGCGAGCTCGGCGGCCTCTTCGCCGAGTTTCTTGAGGCGCACGTTGCGGTCGGCTAGGAGACGACGTGTGTAGCTGGCGTCAGATCCGCCAGCGGCACGCTCGGCTATCGTGGCGTCGAGCGCGGAGAGCGCGTCAGGCGGTGGTGCGTCGAAGCAGGAGACCGCGCCGGTGTGGCATGCGGGGCCGAGTGAGTCGACGCGCGCGAGGATGGCATCGCCGTCGCAGTCGGGCGTCAGTGACACGACGCGTTGGCGATTGCCGCTCGTCGCGCCCTTGTGCCAGAGGCCGCGTTTGCGGGATGTGTAGTGCATCTCGCCGGTGGCCTTGGTGCGCTCGATGGCTTCGTCATCGGCGCCAGCGACCATGAGCACGCGACCAGTGGTCGCATCTTGAGTGACGATGGTAATCATGGGTCGAACAACGCTGCCCGCGCGGCTGGAGCGATCGACATGTTGGTCGCGACGCCCTCGCCGCCGAATGGGGTTGGTTGGCCAGTCCACGTCGTGAAGAGACCGCCAGCCTCGGTGACGATCGCGTATGGCGCGGCGGCGTCCCAGATGGCGAATGCCTCGTCGACCATCACCTCGGCGCGCCCGGTCGCGACCATCACGTAGCCGAACCCGTCGCCCCAGGTCCGGGCAACCTTTGCGGCGTCGGCGAGCGCGTCCCATCGCGAGCGGCGGTCAGGGCGCTTCGGAAAGCGGTCGTCGCTGGTCAGCACGGTCGCGTTGGCGATGGAGCTGATCGTGGAGACGGAGCAGCGCGAGCCATTCCACCAAGCGCCCTCGCCGAGCGCGGCGCCGACCATTTCGCCAGCGGCGGCGCAATTCACGGCGCCGGCCAGCACCGTCTCGCCTTCGACGAGCGCCACGAGCGTCGCCCAGAGGGGAACCCCGCGGACGAACGACTTGGTGCCATCGATCGGATCGATGAGCCATCGCCGCGTCGCGTCCGGCCGCACGGCCCCGAATTCTTCGCCGAGGATACCGTCTTTGGGGAATCGCTGGGCGAGCCATTCGCGAGCCTTTTGCTCGGCGGTCCGATCGGCAATCGTCACCGGCGATCCGTCGTTCTTCGTCTCGACGACGAGCTTCGGGTAGCCGAAGTATTCCATGGCGGTGTCGCCGACGACCTGCGCCAGCTCGATCACGGCGTGGAGAAGGCTCACGGACGACATGGGATCCCCGCGCGGGTTACGGCGGCTTTGATCTCGCCGACGGTGGTCACGCCGTCGTGCACGATTCCAGCGACGAGCGCGGCATCTGCGTCCTGGAGCACGTCGGCCACGTCCTCCGGTGTGCCGGCGCCGCCCGACGCGACCACGGGCACGTCCACGGCCTTCGACACAGCGCGTGTGAGCCCCAGGTCGTAACCATTGCGCGCACCATCGCGATCGATGCTGGTCAACAGAATCTCTCCGGCGCCATGCGCGACACAGGCTCGCGCCCATTCGATGGCGTCCAGCGATGTGGGGGTGCGGCCGCCGTGAATAAATACCAGTCCATCCTTGGCATCGATGCTCGCCACGACGCACTGCGAGCCGAATCGCTCCGCGGCGTCGGTCAGTAAGGTGGGTCGGGCAACGGCGGCGGAGTTGATGCTCACCTTGTCGGCGCCGGACCGTAGCGTCCGCGCGATATCGTCCACCGAGCGAATGCCGCCGCCGATCGTGAGCGGCACGAAAAGCTGCTCGGCAGTCCGCCGCGCCGCATCGAGCAACGTCCCGCGCCCCTCGGCGCTGGCCGAGATGTCGAGGAACACGATCTCGTCGGCGCCCTGTTCTTCGTAGCGCGCGGCGAGCTCCGCCGGGTCGCCGATGTCGCGCAGCGACTGGAAGCGCACGCCTTTGACGACGCGCCCGCCGTCGACATCGAGGCAGACTACGATGCGCCGCATCATTTGATGCTCATGACGGCGCCGGTGTCGACGAGCGCTTGGCGTAGGGCGAGGCCGAGGGCCTTGAAGGCGGCCTCGACGATGTGATGGCGGTCGTGGCCGCGCAGGACCCGCACGTGGAGCGTCGTGCGGGCGTTCGTGGCGAATGAGCGCATCCAGTGGTTGTAGAGACCGCTCGGCAGCTTGCCGCGATAGTACGGGCGGCCACCGACGTCGAGTGAGACGTGGACCAGGGCGTCGTCCATCGGGATCGTGCGATCGCCGTATCGCGCGGCGCCGGCTGGGGCGAGCAGCGCGATCGCCTGGCCGAGGGCGATTGCGACGTCTTCGATCAGATGGTGGCGGAGGTCGCCCGCGGCCGTGATGTGAAGGTCGAGCGCGGCGTAATGGGCGAAGGTCGTGAGCATGTGATCCAAGAACGGCTCGCCGGTTACGATGCTCGTCTCGGGTCTCTGGGGATCGTGCGCGGCCTCGATGCGTACCTGGATCCGGGTTTCGTTGGTCTCGCGGGTGACGATCGTCATTCGCCGAACTCCGCGGCGGCGGCGCGCGGGTCCATCGCGCCGGTGTACAGCGCCATGCCAATGATCGCCGCTGTGATCCCGCGATCGGCGAGCGCGCGGACATCGCTCAGGGTCGTGATGCCGCCCGCGGCGTACACAGGGAATGCGGCGGCTTCGGCAACGTCCTCCATCAGCGGCAGATCCGCGCCGCGTAGTTGGCCTTCGCGATGCACCGCGGTCACTAGTAATCCCGCGAGCCGCAGAGCATTCAGCTCCTCGATCGCGTCGAGCACGTCGACCGGGAGTGATCGGCTCCAGCCTCGCGTGACGACGCGACGGTCGAATACGTCGACGGCAACCACCAGCTCGTCTGGGAATCGCGACGTCATCTCGTCGAGCCACTCGGCATCTTCCAGCGCGCGCGTGCCGACGATCACCCGGCGGGCGCCATCTGCGAGTAATTCCTCGATCCGATCGCTCTCGCGAACGCCTCCGCCGACTTGGACTTGTGCATCGGACGCCGTCAGGATCTCGCGCACGAGTCCCACGTTCGAGCCGCGGCCTGTGGCTGCGTCCAGATCCACCACGTGAAGATGATGGAATCCAACTTCTTCCCACCCACGTGCCACGGCGCCAGGGTCGCCCAGGCGGACGCGTTCGTCGTCGTACGAGCCACCGACGAGCTGAACACAAGCGCCTCCGCGCAAATCGACAGCGGGAATGACGATCATACGGCTCCTATGAAATCTTGAATGAAGCGGACGCCGGGCGCCGAGCTCTTCTCAGGGTGGAATTGCACACCCACGACGTTACGCCATCGCACAGCCGAGGGGAACCTGTCGCCCTCCTCAACCGTCCACGCGGTCACGACGCTCTCGTCCGTCGGGCGACAAACGTAGCTGTGCGCGAAGTACGCGGGGCCGAAGCCCTCCACCGTATTCCACCCCATATGCGGCACGCGCGAAGCGCGTAGCCGCGTGACCTGGCCAGGAATGACGCCGAGTCCAGCGGAGCCGGGGCTTTCTTCGCTGGCGTCGAATAGCAGTTGCATGCCGAGACAGATGCCGAGGCAGGGCATGCCGGATGCCAGCGCGGCAGCAAGCTCGGCGCGGGCGCTCGCGAGGCGCGCGGCGGCTGCGCCGAAGGCTCCGACGCCGGGGAGCACGATGGCGTCGGCCGCGAGTAGCGACCGTGGGTCGGTCTCGACCGAGACGGTGACGCCCGGGGCCTGGAGCGCTTTGCCGAGCGAGTGCATGTTGCCGGCGCCGTAGTCAAAGACTGCTAAGCGCATCGATGCAGGCCTGCATGAGGTTCCACGGACCGATCGTGACGCGCACCCCGTGGTCGAACGCGCGCACCGCGACGCCCTTCTCTCGCACCCGCCGCGCGACCTCGGCTGCGTTCGCCAACGGCACGAACACAAAATTGGCATCGGTGTCGAGCGTCGCCATCTCATAGCGCAGCCGCTCGCGATACTCTCGAACGAGCGCGATGTGATCGGCGACCCACTGGCGATCATCGGTCAAGGCCGCGATCGCAGCGCGCTCGGCTACACGGTTGACCTTGTACGGTCCGCGCGACTTCTCGATCTCGGCTATGACCGACGGCGCGCCGACCGCGTATCCGACTCGTAGGCCAGCGAGCCCGAACGCCTTCGACATCGTTCGCGTGATGACCAGCCGGTCGGACTGCGCGAGGAGATCAACGTCGGAGCGGTCGGCGAACTCGGCGTAGGCTTCGTCGATAACCACATACCCGCGCGACTTCGCGACGAGCGTCAGAACGGCCTCACGCGATAAGGAGCGGCCATTTGGGTTGTTTGGCGAGCAGAGGTAGGTAATTTGCGCGTCGGTCGCCAGGAACGTTTTGGGGTCCACGTCCCAGTCGCTGGTCATCGAAACCGGAACAGGGATGAGCGCGTTCATGCGCGCGAACGTTGCCGCCATGGGGAACGTCGGATCTGGATACACGACTCGATCGCCCGGCTCGGCTAGCGCGCGGAAGGCTGAGTCGAGGATGTCGTCGGATCCGCATCCGGTGACGACCATGTCAGGGGTGACGCCGATGTAGCCAGCGAGTGCGGCCTTGAGCTCTTGCGCGTACACACCCGGATATCTCGTGGCAGTGGCGAGCGCTGCTGCCGCAGCTGCCGCCGCGGCGGGTGGCATGCCCCACAGGTTCGTGTTGTCACTGAGATCAATCGCGCAAGGCTCCCGGTCGTTGGCGTATAGCCGGACATCACGATAGGCGTCTCTCACCTGACCTCCCACATGCGAGCCGCACTCGCGTGAGCGCTCAGCCCCTCGGCCTCGGCAAAGACCGCCGTGTCCGCAGCCAACCGGCAGGCTGCCTCGCGATCGATACGGGTGTAGGACGTCCAACGCACGAAATCCTCGGTACACAGTCCTGAGTATGACCGAGCGAGCCCGCCGGTCGGCAGCACGTGATTCGCGCCGACGAGATAGTCGCCGAACGTGACGGAGCTCGTCTGTCCGAGGAAGACAGCACCGGCGTTCCGAATCGCGGCGAATGCGTGCTCGGGGTCGGCCACGGCGAGCAGCACGTGCTCGGGCGCGCGGTCGTTCGCGAGCGCGATCGCTGCTTCCAGCGACGGGATCGTGCAGAACTCCCCGCGCGAGGCCAGCGACTCGGTGATGATGTCTCGGCGCGGCTCGGATGGCAGCAGGTCGTACACGGCCGTGCGAATGCGATCCACGTCGCCGAGTGCGGCGACGGTGACAATGGCTCGCGGATCGTGTTCGGCTTGCGCGAGTACCTCGCGCGCGATGATCGCCGGGTCGGCCGTCTCGTCCGCGATCACGAACAGCTCGCTGGGGCCAGCCGGCGCTTCGCTCGCGACGACGCCAGCGAGTTGTAGCTTGGCCTCGGCTACGTAGGCGTTGCCGGGGCCCACGATCTTGTCGACGCGTGGGATCGTCTCGGTACCATAGGCCATGGCGGCGATCGCGCCTGCGCCGCCAATGGCGAACACGCGATCGACGCCCGATAGCTCGGCCGCGGCGAGGAGTGCGGGCGAGGGGCGCGGTGAGCACACGATGACCTCGCGGACGCCGGCTACTCGTGCGGGGATCGCGCCCATCAGCAGGCTACTGGGATACGTCGCGCGGCCTCCGGGCGCGTAAATACCTACTCGCGTGAGGGGGTCGGGTCGTCGGCCGACAACAACACCCGGCTCCGTTTCGACCTCTACGGCCTTCGGCGCGAACGCTTCGTGGGCTGTGCGGAGATTCTTGATCGCGCGCGCCATCGCATGGTGTAGGGCGAGAGAGATAGCGGCACCCCGCGGGACTTCGAGCGTGTCTAGCATCACTCCGTCTAGCTCTCTTGCCAGCGCGAACAGGGCAGCGTCGCCTTCGTCGCGCACACGCGCGATGATCGCCGCGGTATCGGTCGCGATCGTCATGGCAGGAGTC
>Ga0210409_10007064_pt1 | contig 11600 bp, 12 predicted proteins | sample IncBWH17MmetaG_FD_161649 | JGI IMG/M metagenome (GOLD analysis project Ga0210409, IMG submission 161649) | Forest soil microbial communities from Barre Woods Harvard Forest LTER site, Petersham, Massachusetts, United States - Inc-BW-H-17-M | ecosystem: Environmental > Terrestrial > Soil >...
GCATGAGATCGGCGGCGACGAATTCGGCTAGATCTTCGGCGGCACCCGGCTCGAAGTCGACACCTTGCTCTTTGGCCAAGGAGCGGGCGAGCGGAACGGCGGCGGCCTGGCGGACCTGCAGATCTTCGCCGAGGCCGACTTCGACGACGAGGGCCTTTTCCGAAAGAAGCTTCGCGAGCTTCATGCGCAGGTCGAGCGCGGTGGCTTCCAGAACGAGCACGGTGAAGGGCGCGGGATCATCGAGGTAGGCTTCGAGCTGCTCGGCGGCGGCGTCGCGATTTTTCTCGCTGAGCTTTTCGATTTTTTCCACATCATGCAGGAAAACAATTTGGCGCGGCGCGAGCATGGGGAGAGTTTGCGCTTGCTCGAGGGCGTCCTGCGTTTCGCCGCGCTCGGCGGAGTAGCGGGACACGGCCCACGCGCGGGCGGATTCGGGAACGAAGGTCTCGATGAGTTGCGCGCGGCTGGCGTCGCGGAGGAAGGGCTCGTCGCCGAGGAGGAGCAGGGCAGGGATGGGCTTGCCTTTGGTGAGGCGTGAGAGGAGTTCTTCGTGGGAGACGCGGGGCATGCGAAGAACGAGTTTACTTCGTTTTTGGCGGCGAGGGAAACACGCGCCAGCGGAAGAGAAGAACAGAAAAAACTAAAACACAGAGGTCACGGTTAGCACGAGCTGCGTCGGGCGCGAGTCCCTTCGACTTTTCTGCTTGACAGGTCCTGGTCGCTTGCCTAGGCTTGTGCGCGTTTCACGCCGTACCCCACCCTGGTTTTACATAGCGACCCTATAGCACGGCGTGAGGAGGTCCTATGAGCCAGATCCTTTGTAGCCGACTAATTCTTTCCGTTTTCACTGTATTTGCGTTCTTTGTTTGTAGCGCGCGTGTCCAGGCCACTGAAATCAGCGGGACCATCTCCACCACACTCACCATCTACGACGACAGCGAACTTGTGGGCGACGTGAAGTGCATGGTTGCTGGGAACCCCTGCATCGACTTTGGAGCTTCAGGCATCAAACTACGCCTCAACGGCTTCACCATTGCGGAAAACATCACTGGCTGCACGTCTGCTACGTCGTCCCAGGATGGTATTGATGTCGGCGATGTCGCCTCGCTCCATGACGTGGCTATTTTTGGGCCTGGGCTCGTGCAAAAATTCGGGGGTTTTGGGATAGGCATTTTTGGTTCCACCAAAGTAAGGGTCGAGGGAGTCACAGCGTCTGACAATTGTTTCAGCGGCATTATCCTAGTCGGTTCTATGGATAGTGACATCGAGAGGAACGTCTTCGTTCGAAACTCCAGGGGGTCCGAGGGCGCCCCTTGTGGGGGAACTTGACTTGCTGGCAGCCATAACAACCGAGTTCGGTTGAATGTTTATAGCGGGAATGGAGCAGTTCCCTCGACTTTCTCAAGCGGCGCCACCAGTAACAATTTCGGTGTGGGACTGGTAGGCACAAGCAAAGACAACTTAATCGAGAAGAACAAGATCGGAGGCAACCTTAACGGCGTTTTGATCGCATCCAGCACGCAGGGTGGCAACGTAATTCGTCGCAACCTCATTGCCGGCAACCCTCCCGTGCAGGTCTCGAATGAGTTTGGTGCATCGGTAGGCGCCGACATTCAAGATCGCTCGACTCCCGGCGCGAATACCTTTGAGGACAATCGGTGCCTGACGTACATGGGCTCCGTGGAACCCGCGCCTTGTCCAAGCATCTCGAAGCCGGACGACGATGAAGATCGGCAAGAACGGGAGATCGCAGCATTTGGCCGAAGTCGTCTCGCCCTTCCGCAAGCACGGCTGATCAACGCTGTATTTCACCCCAGCGGTGGACTTCTCCCCAAGGCTGCTGCCTCCGCACAGCCTGCCCAAACCGCTGCGTCGGATTCCGCCACTGTAACTGGCAAAGTGGTCGACGCCGCATGTTTTATGTTACATGCATCTGCGGCCTCGGCCGCGTCTCACAAGGACTGCGGCGCGGCCTGCTTGGCCCGCGGTGTCCCTCTCGCAATCGCGACGGACGATGGGGTTCTTTACTTTCCCTCCGATGGCAATCAACGGCTCAAGAGCCTGCTGAACGCCCGTGTCCGCGCCTTCGGCACGGTCGTGGAGAAGCACGACCCGATGGAGCTGAAAATGCCAGTCAGCGACAAGAATCAAATGGTTGTGCGTATCGAGGGTGGCTACAAGCAGATTACGATCGAATCGCTTGCGAGAAACCCGGCGGAAAAGCGGTAGCGTGCGTGGTTGCGGGAAGATTTGGCAGCGATAACCGACCGGCCACAACATTGAGCGTTCGCGAGGTAGTCACCGGCGACTTTGCAATTCCGCGCCTGGTAGTCGTATAGGGGTGCCCGTAGAATTGGGAGCACCAGCCATTTGGATTCCAGCTAGCATCCGATAGCCTCCGAGTTGTCGGCTAACCGGAAGCTATCCGCTTTCACGGCGGGATTAGTCCTGTGAAGTCGGCTTGTAGGAAGTGATCTCCGCGCCTGCCGCCAATTCTGGCAAGGATTACGGGCTAGCCGGAAACAATTGTCCCTGACCAACGCTCAGCTCTCCGGCCCCGCCAGGTAATATCCCGGCCGCGCCCGCACCTTCCATGACCACAAGCGCGTTCGTCGGTACGAATCAGAAGCACGAACCGATAACTTCCGGGTTGTCCGTGATTCGCTCAGAATTGCCGGACATAAGCTAATTTGAGTGTAGGGATCGCCGAGCAGTTATTGAAAACGTTTCGCTGTCCAGCTCCGGACGACACAAGGTACAAAACCGACAAAGATCGGGGGAACGCTCAGAGTCGGCCGGCTTGGTCTAGGAGCGTTCGACCTTTGGCGTCGACTGAGCTCCTAGCGGTTCGCGGAAAGGATCCATCGGAATCGGCGCGTACTCGACCTCGATGATCTCGAGATACTCCGTCTTTGCCGGCGCGCGCAGGTTTACGCGGTCGCCGGGGCTCGCCTTCATCAGCGCATTGGCCAGAGGCGAGCGCCAACTGATGTAGCCGCGGTCGAGGTCCACCTCGTCGATGCCGACGATCGAGACTACGTGTTCGAGACCAGCGGCGTCCTTATAGGTCACGGTTGCGCCGAAGAAGACGCGCGTAGCGGCTGACCCTGGCCGCGGCGCAGCGGGATCGACGACCACGGCCGCGTCAATGCGTTTCGTGAGAAAGCGAACCCGCGAATCGATCTGGCCCAACCGTCGTTTGCCGTAGAGGTAGTCGGCGTTTTCACTGCGGTCCCCATTACTAGCAGCCCACGCTACGACCTCTACCACCGCGGGCCGCTCGCGCCTCAGTAGGAACACATGCTCGTCTTTCAACCGCTGCAATCCGGCGGGCGTGATGTAGTTCTTGAGCGTCGGGTCCGCTGGCTCCGGCCGAGGTCCTCGGAGTGGCCGCTTTTCTCGCATTTGCCAATCTGCCATGGGATTTCGTGTACTTGCGGATGACCCAATCTCGGAAGATTCGCGCCTCGGTCCCGATAATTCCTCGCACGGTGAACGTGACGTACGCGGGCCAGATGTCGAATGATACATCGGTCTTTCCTGTGGCACTCTTAGAAAATGCGGTGACCCGTCCGATTGCATATCAAGGCGAAGAAGTATGCGGTTCACCTAAGCGATGAGCCAATGAGGTGCCCATTTCCAATGAATGGTTTGTGTTCGACCTGTAGGCTCACACTGATTCCGGGCGGATGGTCGGCTACACGGAAGTAATCCAAGATCGCAGCGTGCGGATCAATACCCGGAAGTCCGCTTGTATGAAGTGATCTCCACTTGCCATCGATGCTGGCCGGATTACGGGCGACTCTTCCCTTGTCGGATTGAGGAAGAGTCGCCGACCAAACGCCCCGCACGCGGGCCGCCGGATCGCAGACCCATAAATAGTCGGCGATGGTCATCACACTCACCACTGACGGTTCTGACCCCATCGAAACCGTGCCTCATCCTCACCCGTATAGTCGGGATCGAGATAGATGTGCAGGCTCGGTCCGACCATCTCGAAACTTGAAGACCTTGCAGAGACGCACGCCGGGAGTTTTGCCGCCTGCCCAGGACTTACCAGACATTCTGCCGTGGGAACTGCCTACAACGATAAGATAGTCGGCCGAAGAAATGTACGTCAAACGGTCGTAATCGTGTTGAATGAATTCCAAGGTGCCTTCGAATCCTTTGACCATTTCAAGAAACGACTTCTGTCCAAATCCAAATCCGAATTCGGGAAGTAGACTTTGGCATCTTCCTGGAACAGTTCAAGAATGTCTGGGCGTCCCTGGTCGGCTCGCATAAAATATTCGCGGGCGATCTTGATCTTCTCTTGATCGTCCAACATAATACCGATCTTCCTTGCCGCCGGACTGAGGCTTTGATCCCGGCCGCGGCCTCTGATTCACGATTTTACGAATTGCAGGTCCAGCGTGATGGTGACTTCCTCCCCGACCAAGATGCCGCCTGTTTCCAGCGCCGTATTCCAGATCAGGCCGTAGTCCTTGCGGTTGATCTTTGTCGTTGCCGAGACGCCAATCCGGGTATTGCCCCACGGATCTTTGGCAGGAGGAGTCGGGCCTTCCACGTCGAACCGCACAGTATGCGTGACTCCATGAATCGTTAGTTCGCCTTCCACTGCATGCTCGTCCTGATTCTTCGGAATGATGCGGATTGATTTGAACAAAAGGGTCGAGAATTTTTCCACCTCGAAGAAGTCCGCGCTCTTCAAGTGCGCGTCGCGTTGCGCGTCGCGTGTGTTTACGGACGCCGCGTCGATGGTGACCGCAACCTTTGATTTGGTCACATCTCCTTCGTGGCGCTCCAGTGTGCCGGAAATGCCCGAGAACTGGCCCTTTACATTCGAAATCATCATGTGCTTGACCTTGAACTCGGCCACCGAGTGTGCCGGGTCAATGGCCCAGGTGGTTACCGCGTTTTGTGGTGCAGTTGCTGTAGTTGCTGTTGACATTGGTATGGGCTCCTTTCGCCTCGTTTGGATTAGATGCCTTGCTACGATATTCGTTGCAACGAATAATACAGAAAAATTTAGGGTTCGCGGCGGGCGACGCGGAGTAATTCACAAAAAGCCTTGAGCCGCTCACGCCCCAGGTGGCCGAGTTGCTTCCGGTGCCCTTCTTGTATGGGCTCGTCAAGCCGGTCCAGCATCTTCAGTCCTTCCGGCGTAATGCGGGCCAGGACCATGCGCCGGTCTTTGACGTCGCGCCATCTCGCAATCAGGCCCCGCTTCTCCAATCGGTCCAGCAGCCGCGTGATGTCGGGATCCCGAGTGATCATGCGTTGGCCGATTTCGCCGCACGGCAGACCTTCCCGTGCACCACGCAAGATGCGCAGCACGTTGTACTGCGTCGGCGATAGCTGCTCGGCTTTCAGCAGCGGCACCAGCCCGCGGCTTAGCTGGTCCGTCGTGCGGAGCAGCTCCAAGAATGCGGCCTCCTCGGGACATGCCTCCCGCCGAACCTTCCTAGCCTGTTGAACTCCCGTTGTCATACCTCCCAACGATACTCGTTGCAACGATATGTGTCAATCCAAAATCAAGAACAGGAATCTCAGCAATGAAGGAGTTAGCTCACGATCCCGATGGGACGCATGGGGGAGCCTCTTTGGTGTTTCTGAATCAGCTGTCCGTTGAGTTCAGCTTTATTACACCAAGCGCTCCTCCTTTGACCTATACATTCAAACTTACCAGGACTTGTAGGCGAAGGCGAAGTGGGCGCGAGAGAATTTCACAAGCTTCTTGCGAGCGCAACGGGATGGCCTTTAATCTTGGGACAAGCTCGCCACGGCGGTAATCCACATCGGGAGGCCTTCAGGTTTGCTCGTCACTCGGGACGAAAGGACTTGCCTCGAGGATTCTATTGGCAGGGACCAAAGGAAATTGACGGCGGGAACAAAGGCGGCGTAGGCTTCACTGAGCAAAAACATCAGCGCATGTTACAAACCCACACTCTACATTGAAGTCTCGCTTGCGCAGCTCACCGCTCAGACTCCAGCAGAGAGATGGCGGAGCTGAATATGACGCTTATTACCCGAAGACAGTTCGTCCAACAAGCGGCGTTTGCCGCAGCGGGACTCTACGGGTGTCCAATTGAGGCGTTTGCCGGATCGCCGTGGACCCTCGAAGCGCGCGAACAAAGTGCTACTCAGCTCGATGCGGTCGCAATCCGCAAGCTCGCTTCTGAAATTACTGGCCACATAATCACACCGGAGGCGTCCAACTATGAATCGTCGCGTCTGGTCTTCAATCGCGCCTTCGACCTGCGCCCCGCGCTGATTGTGCGCTGCGCTACCTCGTCCGACGTCGCGCGTGCGCTCTATTTTGCCCGGAGCAATAATTTGCGATTGGCAGTGCGCGCCGGAGGGCATAGCCGGCTCGGGTACGGGATGTGTGATGGTGGCGTGGTGATCGACCTCTCTGGAATGAAACGAGTTGAAGTCGACGCCAACAAACGCGTGGCCCGTGCGGAGGCAGGCGCATTGGTGCGCGATCTGGACGAAGCGACGCAGCGCTTCGCGCTTGCCACGACATCTGGTGGCTGCCCGACGGTGGGAATTACCGGCCTGACGCTCGGCGGGGGAGAAGGTCGCTTGATGGAGAAGTACGGCACTGCGTGCGACAACCTGCTGTCGACGCAAGTGGTAACTGTGGACGGGAGACAAGTCGAGGCCAGCCAGAAGTCCAATCCGGATCTTTTTTGGGCGATTCGCGGAGGAGGCGGCAACTTCGGCGTTGTGACGTCGCTGGAGTACCAGCTGCATCCGGTAGGCGAGGTTGTGTCGGGAGCGCTGTTTTATCCGGCGGGGCGCATTCCAGAACTTCTGCAGGCTTTCGTTAAGTTTCTTGCGGGAGCCCCAGATGAACTGGACGCGTTCGCCCAGCTGTTGCCGTCCGAACGAGGGCCAAGGCTCAAAATCGATGTTTGCTATTGCGGCGATCCCCGAATGGGGAATGGCGCGGTCAGGCCGCTGCGTGCGCTCAAACTGCAGGTTGACAGTGTCAAGGTCATGTCCTATCTGGAAGCTCAGTCGGCAGGTGGATTTCTTCTAGCGCCGGTTGCGCACTTCCAAACGAACTTCTTTCTTCCAGAACTCACCGAGGCCGCCATTGCGGCTATTACGACGGCAATCAACAATGCGCCAGCAACGTGCAAGGTGATCATTGTGCCGTTGCGCGGGGCTGTAAGCCGTGTAGGTTTGAGTGATACGGCGTTTGCTCTGCGGCAACCGGGTTTTGAGGTCGACATGGCGGGCGTCTGGAGCGCTCCCTCAGAGAAGGCCGATGCCGTGCGGTGGGTGCGGGCCACGCGCGACAGTTTGCAGCCCTTTGCGCATGGAGTGTACGTCAACCAGCTGGGCGATACGAGTGACCAACTTGTCCGGGCGGCCTACGGGCCAAACTATGCTCGCCTCGCGGAGATCAAGAAAAAGTACGACTCAGAGAACGTGCTGCGGCTCAATCAAAACATCAAGCCTCGATAGCCCCTCGAATAGTTAACAAGCTTAGGCACGCGCGGCGCGGGGGTCGAATGGTCGGCAAACCGGAAGTAATCCAGAGCGAGACATGCGGATAGGTACCGGCAAGTTGGCTAGTGTTTACGGATGACTTTTCGGGGGGATGATTTCCTAGGTATCGGACCTAAGTCCTGGTAAACGCGCAAATTGGAAACTTGAAGTTCTGGTCAGGTTATCCGACGCAAAACGTGAACGGACGCACGTCCAGAAGTCAGGAGTTTAGCAAGCGGCAGGAATCAGACTCTTCGTTGAAAGCTAGATCTGTCTCTTGGGGATCAGTTTCAGGAATCCTTGCTATGGAGCGCCCCTCCGCGGCAGGTTCGGGCGCTGGGGACTCCGGGAGAGCCGGAATTCTTTCGTTGAGGAGGGGCGGGAGCCAGGGACTCTGCAGTGCGGCTAAGGCAAGCTCTTCTTCGAGATCGTTGTAGAGTGAATCTGCCAACTCCTCTCGTGCTTTTTCCACGTAGTTTTCCCTATGCTTTCTACGGAGTGACTCACAGATGGACCGTGCGGTTGTTGCGCCCACTTTTGCTTCGATGAGGTGTCGGGGTTTGCCGGACTTGTAGGTCCTGAGTGCGTTGCGGAACGCGAGCAGTGAATCGCCTTGGCGGTCATCGAGGTCTTCGGCCAGTGCCTGCACAAACTGCATTTGAAAACCGGATCGGTCTTTGAGGTTCTGCTCGAGTCCCACGAACTCTGCTGTCAGTGTTTCTTTCAGCTTCTTGACATCGGCCGCATTGGAATCCCAGAGTTTCTGGACTTCCTTGGCTAAGGCCCGCGCGTATTCGTTGCGCATTTGAACTGTGGCTCCGGCCGTAGCGATTTTTGCCTGTTCGTCGATCATTTTCAGGCTGAATCTGGCAACAAGGACAAACACGCCTGTCAGGATCAGTCCCATGAGCACCAGCGTCCATATTTGCGTGTTGAGTACTTTTTGGTAGTAAGACTGGTACTGATTCTGCGTGCGCGTGATGTAGTCCTTTTCCATTACTGCGCTGCTTGCGGCTTTTTCCGCGGCATCGGCGCGCTCCTCGAGCTTCTTGAGGCGGTCTTCCTGGGTGGGGCGCAAGGCTTTTTGTGGCTGCTGGGATCGAAGGGAGGGGCTGAAAAAAGCGAGAAATGCAGCCAGAAACACGATGCGTTGGCGTATCGTAGTCATGGGTCCGACTCCTGGCTGGGCTCCCAATTTAGTTGCTGGGGGCGTGTAGTGTCACTGTTTGGAGCCGGGAGCGATGTCCGAAGGGATACCGGCCGGAAGGGCAAGGTGTTTCGATTTGGCGATGGCCTCGAGTGTTTTCAACTCCTGATAAGCAGTTACCGGACATGAAATCCCGCCGGCTCCCCAGAGGTTCCGTTCCGGAAAGTACGCCGTCTGCCAATCATCAGTTCCCTTTCGGTATCAAAGGGTGCCAGCCAAGGGCAGTCTATCTATTTCATTCTTCGGCTTACTGACGAGCAGAATTGGGGCGTATCAAAAGAGGTGGTTTGATACGTGTCTGATCGCGTCGCCTGAACCCGTCGGTACCGGGACCCACTTTTCCGGTAACGCGCATCCGGTAAAGCACTAGCGTTTACCAGGCATCTGGATTTACTTGCGAGTTGCCCGCAATCCATCGAGAGTCGATCTTCAAGCGCGGAGATAACTTCCTACAAGCCGACTTGATCGTTCCGAACCCTCCGAACATCCAAATGGGTGCTCGGCCAGAGAAACATCGGTAGAAAGCCTTGATTAAGGACTAGCGCGGGCCATTTTCACAGAAGTGAGGCGTGTCAGGACGGCCGGCGATCCAGGTAGCGCTGCAGCTTCTAATCTTTCGGGAACGTGAACTCACCCGACGGGTCTTTTTGCTTAAGTCCCTTCACCTGTCCATCCTTCACGACAAATTCGAGAATCACGTCGGAGAAACGCGGGATCCGGAATGTCAAGCCCTTTACATGGGTCAACGGAATCACCGGCTGGCCGGGCAAAACGAGAGACAAGCCCCCACCCGGGGACAGCGCGACCTCAATCTTCCCTCCGCTGGGCGTTGTGTACTCGCCCGCCATCTGAGCCATCAACTTCGGGTCTATGGTGTCAGGCTTACGGACGAACACGGCTTCCGCTTCGTCCAGCGACACCACGGCCTGATCGATATCACCCTGCGGATTCGTGCGGAAGTTCACCGACCACTTACCTTCCTCCTCGTCATCGGGCGTGTCGAAACGGTCATAGTGGAAGCGGGTCATGGGGAGTCGCATCTTATGAAAGTCGAACTGAAGCTGGTTGTCCTTCATACCGATAGTCATCACGCCGTAAGCAGGGTTCTCGTAGGCGCCGGCGTAATCCGCAAGGGCGTGCGATGCCTTGGTGTCCGGAACTTGGCCTTCGTTGGCTTTCGTTCGCGCTTCGGTCCCGGCCTTTTTGTTCTTCAGCCGAATTTCGAGCTGACGCTCACTCCAAGGTGTCTGGTCCATGCCGAGCAATCGTTCGTACACGTTGTAGCTGACGATGTTGTAAAGCGGCTGGCTATGATTCCCGATGACAAAAATGATGACGCCGATGTGGTCCTGGGGCATGAACGAAACCTGCGTGTGGAAGCCGGGTAAATCACCACCATGAAGGGTGAGGAGATGGCCCCTGTAAGAAGCGGTCTGCCGCCCCATGCCGTAAGCCGTATTGAGGATCTCAGCCCAACCCCGGGTTTCCAGGGCGGTGTTGGGCAGTGCGATCGCCGGCTGTAGAGTGGCCTTCAAAACTTCCGCCGGAAGCACCTGCTTGCCGTTGTATTTCCCCTGGTTCATCAGCGCGATCAACCAGTGAGACATATCCTCAATGTTGGACACGATGGCGCCACAAGGAGCGACGCCCGTTATGTCCTCATAGTATGGGATTCTGTAAAGCTCAAAGGAATCGCGCCTCTCGGTAAACCCTACGCCGAATTCCGGGCGCTTCAACATGTCGGCAATGGTGTAACTGGTGGAGTTCATCTGAAGCGGATCAAAGATCTTTTCCTTTACGAACTGTTCCCATGTCTTTCCCGACTGCAGTTCGATCAGGTATCCGGCCGCCGCGTACATCAGGTTGTTGTACAGAAACGTCTCGCGAATGGGTTCTTGCGGCTCCAGGTATACCAACTTCTCGAATAGCTCTTTACGCGTGAAGTCGGATTTATACCAGATGGTGTCGTGCCGGGTGATTCCAGTGCGGTGGGATAACATGTCGCGCAAGGTCACGCTATCGTTAAGCTGGTCATTGTAAAAGCGGATGGCAGGGACGGATTCCCGTACGGGCTTGTCCCAGGACAGCTTCCCTGCCTCGACCAGCATCCCTGCGGCAACCGCGGTGAAGAGTTTCGTGTTGGACGCAATGGGGCTCATGGTGGCTGGGGTGAAGGGGAGTTTCTTCTCATAATCTCGGAAGCCGTAGCCCTTGGCGAAAACAAGCTTGTCGTTAACGACGATTCCGACGCCAACACCCGGCGCATTCCAGTCTTTTAGGGTTTTGGCCATGTAGGCATCGAACCCCTCGAGTCGTTGCGCGACATTGATATCCTGCGCGGCCGCACTCCCGGCAAGGGTGAGCAAAAACAAACCAGCAGCTGCCAGCCGCCGACAAATGGCGAACGAAACGTGTGTCATCGGAAATATCCTTTCGGCAAAGCGATGTTGCGCGGAATTTGGATTTCGCTTTGCGGCGAGCATACCACGCTCGCCCTTCTTTTCCCCGGTCGTTCTCATCTTCCAAATGATTACCAAAAACAGAAGCGAGACTTCGCGTCTTGATCGCGGAACCGGGATGTGCATTATTTTCAGCGGGATTCGGCAGTGTGTTCCACAGCAAGGCAGGGATGCCAGAGCGATTTTGGCTGGATAACGGGCCATCGGGAGTTGGGGCTATCGCGGCGCGAAGAACGAGCGGGCGGGTCTCGATAGTCCACAGCACGCGTCGAAGTGTCTTTGGTCTGTCCTCATTTTGAATGAAGAGCCTACGCCGTTCGGCCGCGATTAGTCCTGATAAACGCTAGTGCTTTACCGGATGCGCGTTCTCGGTGAGGAGTGAACTGAGGCAGGGAGCTCTGCGCGCGTCCGGTAAAGCCGTTTGGACGTGG
>Ga0210409_10007065_pt1 | contig 11600 bp, 8 predicted proteins | sample IncBWH17MmetaG_FD_161649 | JGI IMG/M metagenome (GOLD analysis project Ga0210409, IMG submission 161649) | Forest soil microbial communities from Barre Woods Harvard Forest LTER site, Petersham, Massachusetts, United States - Inc-BW-H-17-M | ecosystem: Environmental > Terrestrial > Soil >...
GACATCGGCACGGCGAAGCCCAGCGCGGCGGAGCGCGCTCGCGCCCCTCATCATCTTCTTGATGTTGTCGACCCTGCAGAGGAAGTGACGGCTGGCGAATATGCGCGCCGCGCACGGCAAGTGCTGAGCGAAATCAAGTCGCGGAGTCACCTCCCGATCGTGGTTGGCGGCACTGGGCTGTATTTGCGCGCACTGCTCAAAGGCCTTTTTCCCGGGCCGCGGCGGTCGGAGGAACTGCGCCAGCGCTTGCGGGAAAAATCTGCGAAGCAGGGGCCAGGTTATCTGCACCGAGTTCTCCGTCGATTGGACCGCAGCGCCGCGGAGAAGATTCATGCCAACGATACGCCTAAGCTCATCCGCGCTATCGAAGTTTGTTTGGCTTCGAGACAGAAGATGACCGAACTCTGGCAGCAGGGCCGCGACCCACTGCAAGGTTTTCGCATACTCCGGCTGGGGCTCGATCCGGACCGGGCCGTGCTCTACGACCGCATCAACCAGCGTGCGCGCCAAATGTTCGAGGCAGGCTTAATCGAAGAGACCAAGCGGTTGCTTCAGAAGTATGGCGCCACAGCAGGACCGCTCGGGTCACTGGGGTACAGGCAGGCCCTGCAATTCCTGCGGGGTGAACTCAATCGCGATCAAGCCCTGCAAGCCGCGCAGCAAGCCCACCGCAACTATGCCAAGCGACAGATGACGTGGTTCCGCCGCGAGCCGGAGGTGGAATGGCTGAAGGGCTTCGGCGACGATGCGGGAATCCGGAGCGAAGCTCTACAGGGCATAGCTGAGAAGCGTTAATTGGGGGACAGCCGAGGGCGGCCGTCCTCACATGGCCTTACCTGGCCAAAAATAGCAGGGCCGATCCTGGCGGATCGGCCCTTTGCCTTAGACCCACATTCAACTCCACTTCTTACGGCTGGCCGAAGAGGTCGGACATGGTGTTGGTGCTGGCGTCGCAGGCGTGATTCAGACAGGGAATCCCGAGACCGCCTTCGATGGAGCGCAGCAGCGAGAAGTGAGTGTAGAACTGGCCGCTCTGCAGGGCGTGGAATCCGTAGTTGGTGTCCACGATGGCCACAACCTTGTTGTAGATCGGGTCGACTGCGTAATCGTTCTCGTCCCAAATTACGACAATCGCGGTGTGTCCGTGATGCCATGCCGGGGAGCTGTGGATGGCAGTGACGAGCTTCTGCACCACCTGATCGCCCAGGATGATCAATGCCGGGTTCAAGCCCGCCTGAGTGCCGTTGCTGACGGGATCGAAGGCGCAGAACGCGGTTCCGTTGCCGCGACCATGCTGGTCGTTGCACTGGTTGGGCACGATGTAGGAGAAATTCGGGGAGTGGCCGGAAGCCAGGTCGCCCCAAAGCCCGCCCGCGCCATCGAATGCCGACATCTGCGCATAGCTGATCATGGGGTTCGTGCCCTGCTGCACATTCTGAAAATAGACGAACGGGTTGTGCTTGGCAGCATAGAGCTGCACGATGTTGCCGGTGCTGAGCGGCGGAGTGAGTTGCGGGTAGATCTTGGCGAAATTGGTATTGTTCGTGAATTCGCCGTCGCTGTAGTTCACCAGGTCCGCGCCCGTCATGGGGAGGTTTTCCTGGTAGGTCTTCCAGGTCTTGCCGGCGGTGGCAAGCTGATCGGCGATAGTGATTCCGAGCGTGTTCGGGGCCGCCGCATACCATGCGATGCCGTCGATGTTGACCTCACAGGGAGGCGCCGTCACCTCGTTGGTGCAATCTAGGACCGGGGTGGCAGCATCGGCTCCGCTACCCCAGATGGGGCAAACATTCGAGCTCGACGGGTTGTCGGTGTTGGGAACTCCGGTCGAGAGATTCGTGGCGCAGCTGCCATTGTGCCAGTCCGGGGCATTGTCGCTGTGGACGCCGAAATTCGATCCGCCGACGGTTTCCAGGTAGTTGGTCAGGCTGGGATGGGCGACGGCGAAGTAATTGGTCGCGAGGTTCGCAGATTTGGCGTAACTGTTGATGAAGGGAGCGTTGCCGTTGCCGAGAATCTCCCGATAACCGTGGTTCTCCATCATGATGACGAAGACGTGGTCGAGGTGTGGGATGCCCGTGGGAACGGCGCCCTGCTGAGCGACCACGGTACATGAGAGTGCGGCCAACAGGCAGAGAGTTAAAGCGGCTTTTTTCATTGGTGGTCTCCTGAAGTTGATCGATGAGAATTGTTGGTTAGACATCGGCTGTCAGCAATTTAAGTCCTGCCAACGAATGGAGATCCAGCCGGGGTCAATCTGAGAACCCTAGTGGGAGTTTGTTAACGGTCGGTGACAGACGGGTTAAGGTTCGGTAAATTTGCGGAGTTTCCCCCGCACTGGACGTGCGGGCACCCGGAATTTGCGCCGCTTCGCATTTCGTTCTACCATCCGAAGCAGTGGCTACCGCGAAAAACGATCCCAATCTGAATTACAACCGCGACCGCCTGGTGTCGGCGGCGCCAGTTGAGGACGACTCGACCTTTGAGCTGAAGCTGCGCCCGCAGCACTTGGGCGAGTTCATCGGGCAGAACAAGATCAAGGAAAATCTTGCCGTGGCCATTGAGGCGGCGCGGTCGCGCGGCGAGGCCATGGACCACGTGCTGCTCTACGGGCCTCCGGGGCTGGGAAAGACGACGCTGGCCAATATCATCGCGAATGAACTGGGCGTGCACTTTCAGCCGACGGCGGCGCCACTGCTCCAGATCAAGGGCGACCTGACGGCGATCATCACCAACATGCAGGACAAACAAGTCCTGTTCATCGATGAGATTCATCGGCTGCAGCCGGTGCTGGAGGAGTTGCTGTATTCCGCGCTGGAAGATTACAAGCTGGACATCATTATTGGGCAGGGGCCCTCGGCGCGCACCCACACGTTGGAGGTGAAGCCGTTTACTTTCGTTGGAGCGACGACACGCGCGGGATTGATTTCGGGTCCGCTGCGTTCACGCTTCGGCATCGTGCTGCGGCTGGAGTTTTATACACCCGAAGATTTGAAGGTGATCGTGGAGCGCTCGGCGGAAATCATAGGTGTGGCTGTGGATCATGCCGGCGCGAAGGAGATTGCAGCGAGGTCACGAGGGACGCCGCGAATTGCGAACCGGTTATTGCGGCGAGTGCGCGATTATGCGCAGGTGCGAGGCGCGGGAAAGATCGACTTACCCACGGCACAGGCGGCGCTGAAGATGCTGGAAGTGGACCAGTATGGATTTGATGAAGTTGATCGGCGGCTGCTGCTGACGATCATCGAGAAATACCAGGGCGGGCCCGTGGGTGTGAATACGCTGGCGGCGGTGCTGGCGGAAGAACCGGACGCGATCGAAGAAATCTACGAGCCCTTCCTGATGCAGATCGGATTTTTGAATCGGACTCCGCGGGGGCGCGTGGCCACGCAGCTCGCCTACGATCATTTCGGGATCACGCCGACGAGAAGGCAGAGTTCGTTGTTTTAGTTCTTCACTGACACCCCTCGCATCCCTAACCTTGATCCCTGCTTCGCGTCTAAGGCTAGGGTACGGTCAACAAAATCCTGATCTCATGGCTTGGGCGCGTGCGATTCTGGTTAACAGCGGTGCGGTTGGGCTTCGTGCTGTTTCTGGCGCGGGGGCTTACGCTGCCCGCACAATCCAAAGAGAAAGAAAGCACGACACCGGTTGTCGCAACCACCAAGTTCGCCTCGCTGCGGATTCCGCGGCTTGAGGTGCGGCCGACGCTCGCCGACTTCCTCGACATGCAGCCCTCCCCGTCGCTCGCCGGAAAGATGCTGAAGGTCGACGGCTTTCAGCAGCGCGATCCCAAGGACGGCGCGCCCGTCTCGCAGAAGACCGAAGTGTATCTGGGATACACTGACAAGAATCTCTACGTGGTATGCATCTGCTTCGATTCTGAGCCGAACAAGATTCGTGCGCGCCTGGTGCGGCGCGAGCTGATCAACGATGATGACCAGTTCGGATTTGTTCTCGATACCTTCCACGACCACTACCACGGATTGTTTTTCTACGTGAACCCCCTGGGCGTGCAGCAGGATGGCATCTGGGTCGATAACGGGCAGGAGCCCGATCTCTCCTACGACATGGTGTGGAACTCGGAGGCCAAGTTGACGGGGCGCGGCTTCGTGGCGTGGTTCGAGATTCCTTTCAAATCGCTGCGCTTCCCACCAGCTGACATTCAGCAGTGGGGAATCTTTTTCGAGCGCGACATTAAGCGCAACACTGAAGATTCCTTCTACCCGCACATCACCAGCAACGCGCAGGGATTTTTGAGTCAAGCGGCGAATCTCGACGGGCTGGAGAAAGTGTCAGGCGGCCGCAACATGCAGTTCATTCCCTACCTGGTGGGCCGAGGGTTTCGCAACCTCGACGACCGCGATCCCACCAACCCATATTTTGGCGGCAAATATTTGGAGGTGCGTCCGGGCCTCGATTCCAAGATCGTGCTGAAGAATTCGTTCGTGCTGGATACCACGATCAATCCTGACTTTTCCCAGGTGGAGTCGGACCAGCCTCAGATCACGGTCAATCAGCGCTTCGAAGTGTTCTTTCCCGAGAAGCGGCCGTTCTTTCTGGAGAACTCCAGCTACTTCAACACGCCGGTCAATCTCGTTTTCACTCGCCGCATCGGCGATCCGGAGTTCGGCACCCGACTCACCGGCAAGAGCGGCCCATGGTCAGTCGGTATGCTGTTTGCCGACGACCGTTCACCCGGGCTGAGCGTCACGCCCTACGATCCGCTGGCCGGACACAAGGCGTACTTCGGCGTGCTGCGCGTGAATCACGACATCGGCAAAGAGTCGAGCATTGGGCTCATCTACACCGACCGCGAAATGCATACGGTCCCGGGCGAAGTGCAGTGTACGGACAATCCCTGCATCGTTGGTTCGAACCGCGTGGGCGGCTTCGACGCCAAGATCAAGCCCAACGCTAAGTGGTTGATCACCGTGCAGGCGCTGAACAGCCACACCAAATTTTTCGATGGCACGCACAAGGGAGGCCCCACCTACGACTGGTACGTCGAACGCAGTTCCACCAACACGGAATACAACGTGATGTACCAGGACACGACCGCCGGCTTTGAGACGGATACTGGATTCTTCCGCCGCCCGGATGTACGCCGCCTGAGCCAGTTCGCCCAGTACCGTTTTCGCCGCGAAGGCAAGACCCTGCAGTGGCACGGGCCTTCGGTTTTTGCCATCAACAACTGGGACCATCACGGCACGCGCCTGGAATGGTTCACCAACGTGAACTGGCGGTTCGCGCTGAGCGGGTCGAGCGACTTCGGAGTTTTCGGGAACGTTGGCCACGAACGCCTGCGCCCGTTCGACTACAGCACCCTGACCACAGACCAGGACTACGCGCACAACCAGCGCGGATTCTGGTTCGACTACGGATTCTTCAAACCGCTGATCCTATCGGCGCAAGTGGATTGGGGCCAGGCGACGAACTACGATACGTCGTTCGGCCCGCCGGTGCTGGCGAAGGCGAATGATATTCAGTTCTCTGCGACCGTGCGGCCGATCAAGGGTCTGACCATCGACAATATATATCTGATGACTCGGCTGCGAGACATACACACCAACGCCAACATGTTCAACAACCACATCATCCGCTCGAAATGGAATTACCAGTTCACTCGAGAGCTGTCGCTGCGCGTGATTGGGCAGTACAACGCGGTCTTGTCGAACTACAATGCTGCGAATCCTCAATTCGCGTTAAGTTCGCTGCCGCCGGCAAAGAATTTCAACGCGGACGTGCTGCTGACCTATTTTGTGCATCCGGGCACGGCGCTTTATGTGGGGTATAACAGCAATTTGCAGAATCTGACGAATCCTCCGGCGGTGGATGCGCTGGGGAATCTGGCGAGGACGCCCGATCATTTCCTCAATGATGGGCGGCAGATATTTGTGAAAATCTCCTACCTGTTCCAGTATTGATTCGAGAACGTCGCTTCATAGCGAAGAATTCGGGACCCTCGCTCGTGTCAAAAACACGCTCGGTAGAACGCTGGCAAAGAATCGCTTTTCAATCGCCGCGAAAAGCGGTAGAGTTCTGCCCATTTCCCCTGGAAAACTCATCCGCAGGAGATCACCATGGCTCGACGAGCATTTCTAACCCGCATGGCGCAATTGGCAGCGCTCCCTTTTCTCACCGCCGCGGGATCGTTACAAGCACAAGCCGGCCATAAACGCCTCAAGATTTTGATGAAAAGCGCGTGGGGCTCAGACGATCCCACCAAAGCTGCGTTTCCTTTTTCGCACGGGCTGGCTCTGGCCGATGCGGGACACGAAGTGCAGATTTATCTGCTTGGTGAAGCGGTGGTGCTGATGCGCAAGGTCGTCGCCGACGCGGTCACGCCTGTCGGCTGGCCGGCGGTGGGGGATTTCCTGAACAAACTCACCGCCAAGCATGTGCAGATCTATGCCTGCGGAGCGTGCTCCAAGGCGCGCGGCGTGACCGAGAGTGACCTCGCCAACTACGGAGCCAAGTTCGGCAGCCCGCCTATTTTCGTATCACTGATTGAGTGGGCGGACCACATCATCACAGAATAGTTTGGGATTTGCTGAGAGCTGATGGCTGAGAGCTGACAGCTAATTGTGCACGTGCGGGCTTTGCGCGGGATTGTGCCGCGGCCCCGGTGCTTCCTTCACGACTTTAATTTCAAAGCTCACCGGCACGGTCTTAGGCGGGAAGCATTGCGCGTTGTCGCATGCCTGGTAGCGCAGGACGCCATGCATAATGTACTTCCCGGGCACCACCGCGTGCAGCGGGTGCACGGCTACGGCGATCGTGAAGTCTCCGGTGTACACGTTGAGCGCGTCATCCGGCGAAAACGGAAAACTCAAATCCTTGCCCGCGGGATAGTCAATCTTGCCCAGGATGATATCGGTGGGCAGGTCCATCTTCAACGCGGTGGGGATCAGGAACTCGGATTTTGGAGTGTTAGAGTTCACGTGAAATCCGCGGGCCACGCGGAAATTCAGGTCCACCATGGTTTGCGTCGCACGCGGCGCCGTGACCAGTCCGACCGGAGCCATCGTAACCGAAGGCGCTTTGCCCGACTGCGCCAGTGCGGTGCCGGTGAACACAACCAGCAACCCGAGCAGCCTCAACTTGTGGTCGCGCAAGATCATTAGGAATATCTCAATAGTAAAACGATCGACCACGAAATGCGACGTTACTACTGAGCAGGTCCATTCTCGTGCACGGTCTGCGGCGTCGACCTAATTCCTCGCGGTTTCCGTGTTCAGCGCCTGCTTGATTGAGTCCTCAATCTCGGCCCGTCCGTGCAAGCCCATAGTCTTGTCCACGATCTTGCCGTCGCGGCCGATGAAAAAGGTCTCGGGCAGCGCGGGAACGCCGCCGTAGGCGTCGCCCACTGATTCTTTGCCAATCAGAATGGGATAGTTGATGCCCATGTCCTTCACGAACTTGGCGATATCGTCCTTCTCGTCGTTGCCGGCTTCCACGCCGATGATCTGCAATCCCTGCGAGCCGTACTGGTTCTGCAACTCCACCAGCCATGGCGTCTCGATCTTGCACGGCCCGCACCACGTGGCCCAGAAGTTCAGCAGCACGGCTTTGCCGCGCATGTCGGACAAGCGCATGCTCTTGCCGTCGAGCGATTCGAGCGTGAAGTCGGGCGCGGGCGTCGCCTTCATGATGCGCGCTGTTGAGGCAGAATGGCGCGCCGTATGAAATCCGAAGTAAAGCATGCCCGCCGCCACCACCCCGACTACCACCAGCGCCAGCGGATTGCGAGCTCTTGGCGCAACCGGCGGCGCAGCTGGCGGGCCGGGGGTGGCGGACTCTCCGCCGGAATTCTCCAGTGGAGGGAACGGTGTTCCTTGAGATTCGTCAGACATAATTCGGATCCTCCAACTACAAAGCAAACCGGTTCAAAAATGACAGCCAGTTCGAGATCAGGGTAAAGCGGCCGATGACGAGCAATATGCCAAGCGCGATCATCAGGCATCCGCTGGCCACTTCAATGGCGTGCATGTGCGACCGGAAGCGGCTATAGAACTTCAGAAAGCGTTCCATCAGAAGCGACGTCAGCAGGAAGGGTACGGCCAGTCCCAGCGAGTAAACAGCCAGCAAAAGGCCTCCCTTCAAAATTTTGTCCTGCTCGCTGGCCACCGTCAGGATGGCGGTCAGGATCGGCCCCAGGCATGGAGTCCAGCCGAAGGCGAAGGCAAAGCCGATCACGAACGCGCCGATCAGGGTGCTGCTGCCTTTCACGCTGTGCAGGCGCGCGTCGGTATAAAGCGCCTTGATCTTGAAGATCCCCGTCAGGTGCAGCCCAAAAATAATGATGACGATGCCCGCGACCCGGGCCAGCGTGTGTTTGTACATTCCAAGAGCAGAGCCGATGCTGGTCGCAGCCAACCCTTCGGCAATGAAAATGGTACTGAAGCCCAGGATGAAGCCAATCGAGTTCACCATCACCCGCCGCATCAGTTGCGCTTGCGGCGTCTTGAGCTCTTCGACGCCTACGCCGGAGATCATCGAGACGTATCCCGGCACCAGGGGAAGCACGCAGGGCGAGAGAAATGAGACCAGGCCCGCGAAGAACGCGGCGATCATGGAAGGGTTGGGTAGGCTCGACATCAACTTTAATTGTACCTGCTGCTGGACCTCACCAGAATCAGACGCGCTGAAGCGGCTTAAGTTACAGAATCTGCCAAGTCAAACGGCAAGACTGCGGTAACTTAGGCAACCGAGGCTGCTCCACCCTCGCGTTCTTTGCAAGGGTGGATTGAGGCGAATTCGCGTTCACCGGGATTTCGGCGGACAGGCACTCTCATCCTTCCGCAAAAAACGCGGAAGAGTGGGGCAAGCCTCATTTGTTCAGACGTTCGTGAGAGACGTTCTAGTGCGACGGTGCAGGGGATGAGGCTGGCCCCACCGCCGCGGGCAGCCCCGACGGCGACTCCAGCAGTTTGCGGAACACGCCCGTCGGCACCAGCGCATAGACCACGGCACGATTGTCCTCTTGACGCACCTGCAGGCTGTCGAAGAGAGCCTTTACATCGGCGTCGCTGGCGGGCGATCCCACCGAAGTCTCTGCGCTGTGAAACATGGCCAGGAATATGTTGAGTTTGTCGGCGATGCTGTGAGCGTCATCGTTGCTACCAGCCCAGGCCTCGGCCCGCAGATGCAGCGCGCCGGTGCGCAGCGGCAAATGCAGCGGGTTGTAGCTGGCGGAAATCACCACGTCGGCAGGCTTGGGAAACACGGATGACCATCCTCCAAACGCTGGGGCCGAAGGATCCACTCGCGCCACCATCCAAACCGGGCTGGCCAACTGCACTCGCTTGAAATAGCGGCGCAGCAACGCCGGCCCACCGAACGGCGACGCCAGCCTCCGCGACCGGTCGACCATGCCGCGAATCACGCTGGGATCATCGTGGTTCGAACCGGCCACCGCATCCACGCTGAGAATTGCCACGCGGAAGGTGCGCCCGTCGATGGGCAGCGAGAATATGTCGACCGAGTTGTAGTTCTCGATCGACTTTGCCGTGTGCTTCAGGTAAGCAGTCAGCCGCTCGCCGTTAAACTTTCCCACAAAAACTTCAGAGAAACGCGGTTCCGGCGCCCCGCCACCAGTGCCACCTCCGGGCCACGCCGCGGGATAGTGAACGGCAAAGGCCACCGCCTCCAGATCCCGCTCAAACTCAATGCCGGTCTCCTGGATGAACCGCTCGTACTCGGGATCGTGCGACACCGCTGGCAGTGGATTGGTGCTCAGCCTGCGCACCCAGCTGAAGTCGGCATAGAGAAACGCGTCAGCGCCGGGCAGCAGGCGAGCCGGCTCCGGTGGGGCGTGCTTTCGCAGCTGGACGGCGATTACAAGTGCCGCAGCCACAATCACGACGACTAGAGCAATGGGGAAGGTGCGTCTAATTCGCATGAAATGCGGTCAGGAGAGAAATGATAGCACTCCAAGCCGCCGTTCATTCATGCCGCAGGGCCGTCATAGGGTCGATTCGCGCCGCGCGCCGCGCTGGCACACCCCCTGCCAGCAGCGCCGCCATCAGCAAAATGATTATCGCCAGGCCAAGCGCCATGGGATCGTTGGCCTTCATCCCGAACAGGAAAGATGCCACAAATTTCGATGTTCCCAGCACTATGGGCACGCTGATCGCCAGGCCAACCACTGCCAGCACGAGAACTTCGCGCAGTACCATCCAGAGCACCGGACGGCGTTGCGCCCCTAGAGCCATCCGAATTCCGATTTCGCCAGTGCGGCGGGCCACGGTGTAGGAAATCGTGCCATAGAGTCCGACGCAGGCAATCGTCAGCGCCAGTCCGGCGAACGCGATGCAGAGTTCGGCCAGGACAGTCTCCTGGCGCACCTGATCGTCGACCTCCGACTGTTGGGTGTGGACTTGGGAAAGCGGCACTTGGGCATCGACTTCGTGAACGATCTGGCGAACAGTATTGACGTAGGCCAGGGGATCGCCCGCCGTGCGCAGTACAAACATTATTTCGTGGGGAAGTGGATGGCCCTGGTTGAACGGCATATAGATGACTGGCGGAATGTCGCGCTTCAGGTTTCCGTACCTTGCATTCTTCGCCACTCCCACGATTTCCATGTCACGCACGACAGTCCCGGTGACTCCCCACAAAAGCAGATGGCGTCCCAGCGGATTTTCCCCGTGAAAATTCGTCTTGGCAAACTGCTCGTTGATGACGGCAACCCGCTGTGATGTAGTTCGATCGTGCTCGTCGATGTCGCGGCCCGCGAGAATCGGAACCTGCATGGTCGTCAGGAACCGCGGTCCCACCGTGAGGTAGCGATTGTTCATGTCGGGCTGCGCGCCCGGCAGACTGATCGGCATCTGGCCCTCGCCGCCGATCATTGAGCCCCCGGCGAGCCCGGCGCTCGAGACTCCGGGGATCGAGGAGAACCGCTCTCTCAAATTGTTGTAGAAGTCGTTGATCTCTCCATCGGCATGTCCAGACTGCCGGCCATTCAGCGTGAACAAAAGCAAGTTCTGGCGATTGAATCCTAGGTTGACCGACTCCAGATTGGAGAGGGTGCGTACGAACAGGCCGGCGGCGACCAGAATGAGAAGAGAAAGTGCGATTTGCCCCGCCACCAGAACCCGACTCAAGCTGATGGAACACAAAGTCGCCCAAACGCCGGCCAGATTAAATCCACCATCCGAAGCGGAATGGCGACGACGAGGTTCTTGCCAGCGCGTTTCCTTTAATGCCGTCACCAGGTCGAGTTTGGTCGACTGCAGCGCTGGCACCAACCCGAACAGCACTCCAGTCATTAGAGACAGCGCCGCAGTGAAGCCGGCAACGTGCCAGTTCAGTTCGGCATGAAACGTCCCGAGGGTTCCGGTATCCCCGAGCAGCGCGCTCAAGAAACGAATTCCCCAGGAAGCAACCAGCAAGCCCAGCGATCCTCCCAGAGATGAAAGGAGAATGCTCTCGGTCAGGAGTTGCCGAATCACGCGCATCCGGCTGGCACCTTCCGCAAGGCGGAGCGCGATCTCTCGCCGGCGCGACGAGGCTCGAACCAATTGCAGATTGGCTACGTTCGAGCATGCGATGGCCAGAATCAGTCCGACCAGCGTCATCAATACATACAGTGG
>Ga0210409_10007067_pt1 | contig 11599 bp, 7 predicted proteins | sample IncBWH17MmetaG_FD_161649 | JGI IMG/M metagenome (GOLD analysis project Ga0210409, IMG submission 161649) | Forest soil microbial communities from Barre Woods Harvard Forest LTER site, Petersham, Massachusetts, United States - Inc-BW-H-17-M | ecosystem: Environmental > Terrestrial > Soil >...
ATGGATGCGGGGGCATTTGTGGCTCGGATTGCTGAGCCTGCCGATGATTCTGTTTCACGGGGGATTCCACTTCGGTGGCGCGCTCACTCGCGTTTTAATGTGGCTGACGATCATTACCGTAGTGAGTGGGGTGTACGGCGCGGTTTTGCAAAACTACATTCCGAGCGTGATGACTCGTGATGTGCCTCTCGAAACTATTTTTGACGAGGTTGGTAACGTACGCAAAGCCCTACGCATGGAGGCCGACCAGGTGATCGAAAGCGTCTGCGGGCGCCTGGGATTGGTCAGGGAGATTGATGAAGGCCAGCGCGCGGGCGGCTTTACGGCCCTGCGCCCGATCGCAGCTTCCGCTGTGCCATTGCGCACCTCCGCTGGAGTCAGCGCGGGCGCAAGCGCCGTGGCAATGGCGCCCGAAATCGTTCTGCTCACCGAAGAAGAAAGCCGGCCGCTGCGCATCTTTTACTTTTCCGAAGTCCGCGCGTTCCTGGAAGCGCCCGCATGGCAGTGGCAGTGCCTCGGCGATCCCGAAAGGGCCAAAAAGGCATTCGCAGCCGTACGCCAGCTTATGCCGCCGGTGGCGCACCCTGCGCTCGACGATCTCCTGGACATCTGCGATGAAGCCCGGCAATTAATGCACCAGGAACGGCTGCACCGCTGGTTGCACGGTTGGTTGCTGGTGCATATCCCGGTCTCCTTGGCATTGATTCTGCTGGGAGCGATTCACGCCGTGATGGCGTTGCGGTATTAGAGGTATTAGGAATGTAGCGGCCGCTTTCTGATGCGGGCGCCTTCGGAGCAAGGGACGGCACTCTCTAGGAGGCCGGGGCTTCAGCCCCGGCGTAGGGCCGCTAAGTGATTGGGCTTTAGCCCCTGAAGAAAGATTCCGGATGAACACAGTTCAATCGGGGCGTTGGTCGGAGTAACCATTGGCCAGAACACGCACAACCAAAACCGTCGCGCAGCGGATCGACCTGAACTATTTCAAGCGCCCCACTCCGTTCAAGCGCGTGCGCCTGCTCCTCGTCATCCTCGCTCCGTTACTCGCGCTCGGCTGGCTTGCCTGGCAGGCATTTGTCCACGACCCTCACGTCTACTCGAGCGGCCGCATGAGCGGCGCGCACGCCGTCCTCGAAAAGCAGTGCGCCGAGTGCCACCTGGAAAAAACCGGCGAGTTCTCCGCCAAAGCGGCCGACAACGCCTGCCTCTCCTGCCACGATGGACCCATGCACCACCAAAATCAGGTGCGCGCCGATGTGCCCAACTGCGCCACCTGCCACGTCGAACACCGCGGCCGCGTCAACATCGTCGCCTCTAGCAATATCAGTTGCTCGGAGTGCCATTCGCACTTGAAAGTTTCTGCAGGCAACACGCTCTACGCCGCGAACATCCGCACACTTGAAGATGGCCACCCGGAAATCGCCGCCCTCCGCAAAAACTTCAAAGACCCCGGCACCATCCTGCTGAACCATTCCATCCACATGAAACCCATCCGCCGCGGCCCCAACGGGCCTCTCGTCCAGATGGAATGCGCCGATTGCCATCGCCCGGAACCCGTGCAAGCTTCCTGGCCTTACGCCGATGCAAATTACGTGGACGCGAAAGTCACCTACGACAGTAAAGATGTCCTGCTCCCCGTGAAAACCGGAACCCTGCAGCCCCGTCATGCCGTGGGCCGCGCGTATATGGCGCCGGTAAAATTCTCCACCGCCTGCGCCGCCTGCCACCTGCTCACGTTCGACAAGCGCTTCGACACTGGCGTGCCGCACGACAAACCGGACGTCGTCCACGCATTTGTGGTGAAAAAATTCCAGGAATACATCGCCGGGCATCCAGGGGATGTGCGAGTGGTGCGGGATCCCCAGCGCGACCTGACAGGAAAACCGCTACCGCCTGAAGTGCGCGTCCTAACTCCAGCCCAATGGGTCGCCGAGCGCGCGGCAGACGCCGAAGAACTCCTCTGGCGCAAAACCTGCAAGCAATGTCACGCGCTAAACACAGTAAAGGGAGCTTCCCTGCCCCATGTTGCAGAAGCCAACCTCACCGAACGCTGGATGCCGCACGCGCGCTTCGACCACGACGCCCACCGTGGATTTTCCTGTATCGGCTGCCATCCCGGCGCGCTCACCAGCAAAGAAACCAGTGATGTCCTCGTTCCGCCGCTTGCGAATTGCAAAACGTGCCACGCGCCCGGCCCCGACCACGCCGAATCCCGCTGCTTCGAATGCCACACGTATCACGATTGGTCGAAACGAAAAGAAGTGAAACCCACGTATATCTTCCCCGGCCTCAAAACCGGAGGAATGTAGCGCTGGCTTCCTTGCCAGCGCTCTTCTCCGTGAGCAAGCCGTTTACGCGTTAACCAGCTTCATCATCGTCTCTGGATACCGCGGCCCCGACGCCGCGCCCTTCGGCGCCACCTCATTAATCCGTCGCAAATCATCCGAAGTCAGTTTCACTCTCAACGCACCGGCATTCTCTTCCAGATACTTGCGCCGCTTCGTCCCCGGAATGGGAATAATATCTTTGCCCTGTGCCAGCAGCCAAGCCAGCGCCAACTGTCCCGGCGTACAATTTTTCTCCCGCGCAATCGTCTCCACACGCGCTACCAGATCAATGTTCTTCTGAAAATTCTCGCCCTGAAACCGTGGTGAGTTGCGCCGGTAATCATCCGTCTCCAGATCCTCAAACTTCCTGATCTGCCCGGTGAGAAATCCGCGCCCCAGCGGGCTGTATGCAACAAACGCAATCCCGAGCTCGCGCGTGGTCGGCAAAATTTCATCTTCCGGATCGCGCGTCCAAAGCGAATATTCCGTCTGCAGCGCCGCAATCGGGTGTACCGCATTCGCGCGCCGGATAGTCGCCGCCGACGCTTCCGAAAGTCCCAGGTAGCGTACTTTCCCCAACCGCACCAGTTCCGCCATTGCCCCAACAGTCTCCTCAATCGGAGTATTGGGATCCACGCGATGCTGGTAATACAGGTCAATCGTTTCCACGCCCAGCCTCTTCAGGCTGGCATCGCAAGCTGCGCGAACGTACTCCGGCTTCCCGCTGATACCGCGCGCGGCCGGATTGGATCGATCGCGCACAATCGCAAATTTGGTAGCCAGAAAAACCTTGTCACGGCGGTCGCGAATGGCCTTCCCGACCAACACCTCGTTGTCGCCAAAGCCATAAACGTCGGCGGTATCCAGAAAGTTCATCCCGAGCTCGATCGAGCGGTGAATCGTCGCAATCGACTCGGCATCATCCCGCGAGCCGTAAAATTCCGACATTCCCATGCAGCCGAGACCCAGCGCAGAAACCTGTGGGCCTGCTTTTCCAAGTGTGCGCAATTCCATTCGTCACCTCAACATTAGGATTCACACTTTTGATGTAAGACCGAATGCCGCAGTTACATAAAAGAGAGCTTCGGTTCGTGACGCCGCTGCGGGATTACGAATGGGATGCTGCGGCAGGCTTCTCCAGATATTTCACCAGCAGCACTTCGTTGCCCTTCTCGTTGTAGATCAGGTCATCCACGAGTTTCGTGGCCATCAGAATGCCAAAACCTCCGGGACGCTTACCCTGTGCTTCGCGTGTCTCCATGTGCTTGAAGGGATCATCCTCCGGATTGGCGATTGCACTATGTTGCAGCTCTTCCAGCGAAAATCCCTGCCCGGGATCTTTCACCCGGCAAAGGACCATGCGCTTCGTCCGCACGTAGCTCACCTCCACGTGCTGCGAAGGATCGAACTTCCCGCCATGCTCCATCGCATTCACCAGAATTTCGCGAAATGCCGTGGCCACCTCTTCCGTTTCCGCTTCAGGTAGGTCGGAAGCCTCGCGGTAAAACTGCAGCAGCCGGTTGGCGGTCGCCAGGTCGCAGCGAACGCAGAGCCGAACCCAATTCGGCGTGCCGGAGAGGACTTCGATGCCGTCGTCCCAGAACGGTTCGGACATCGCGATGCGAATCATTTCGGCAAGTCTTTCCGTTGAGAACGGGCGCGAAAAATAACTGAACGCGCGCGCGCGAATCGCCGCCAGCACATCGCCGGGTATAAATTCTTCGGTCAGGATAATCAACCGCGTGTGCGGCCGAACCATCCGCAGCCGCCGAAGCAGTTCAATATCCTCTCTTCCCGGTGTGCGCTCTCCGGTGATGATCACGTCAAACGGCGCATCCTTGGCATACTGCAAGGCTTCGGCATTATGTGCCACAAATTGAATCTCGAATTTTTCCTGCTGGAGCAGGCTGGCCAGCATCTGATCGATCTCGGGACCGGAGCGCACAATCAGCGCCTGGTGATTCCTGCTGTTGGTGAGTGTGGGTGGTGTGGCGTCGGGCATGAGAACTCCCAGGAAAAGTAACCTTGGGCAAGCGCGAACGGTGGGCACCGTTAGGATGCAGGAAGTAAGCGGGGCGCGCAAGTGATCTTGCGCGCCGAAAGGAATCTTCAGGCGAGCTCGCTGGTCATCAGAAACAGCGGCTTCATCTCAAAGCTCTTGAACATGGGACGCAGCCGCTCGATGCTGTAATGCTCCTTGAGGCTGATGACTTTTTTCGTCGCGGTAACCGTTTCGATCGGCATGTTGTCGTAACGCCCGTTCTTCAACACCACCAGCCGCCCGTGAATGCGATTGAGCAACAGATCCAGCGCCAGGTTTCCGTACGCCATCGGGACGATGGAATCAATCGCGTCCGGATCGCCGCAACGCACCAGGTAACCCAGCTTCTGGCTGATGCACTCGATTTTCTTTCCGTTGTTGTATTTCGTCGAAAGCTCCGTCAGTTCTTCAGCCACCACTTCCCCGATGCCGCCCAACTTCTTGTGCCCAAACGCATCGGCGGCATCTTTCTGGAAGACCATCTCCCCGCCTTCGAACATCGCGCCTTCCGAAACCAGTACTATCGCGTACCGGCTGGGATTTCGATTGCGGTCGTTCACCAGAAGTTCCGTCAACTGATCGATCTTGAATTTGTGTTCTGGAATCACGCAGCGATGCGCCGCCCCAGCCATCGTCGGCAGCATGGCGGTGAAGCCCGCGTATCGCCCGAAAACTTCCAGAACCATGAACCGCTCGTGGGAACCCGCCGAAGTCCGCAGCGCGTTGGTCATCTGAATCGTGCGCGTGATGCATGTGCTGAAGCCGATGCAGTAGTCCGTTCCGGGCACGTCGTTGTCCATCGTCTTCGGAATGGCCACCACGCGCACGCCTTCCTGGTACAAGCGCACGCCATAGCTGAGCGTGTCGTCGCCGCCGATGGGAATCATGTACTCGATTCCCAACCACGTCAGGTTCTTTAGTACCTCGGGCGTCAAATCGTTCTTCTCGGCGTTGTACTCACCCTTCAGGTGATCCGGCACGCTGCTTTTGCTGACGCGCGCGGGATTCGTTCGCGAAGAATGCAGAAACGTGCCGCCGGTGCGCCCTGCGCGGTTCACCACGTCCTCCGTCAGCCGCTGAAAATTATTCGAATTGTCGTGCTTCTCGTCGCGGACCATATCCACCAGCCCCGCCCAGCCACGGCGGATGCCGATCACTTCGTAACCTTCACGCAACGCCCGAAACGTGACCGCGCGAATCGCCGGATTCAATCCCGGCACGTCACCGCCGCCCGTCAGGATTCCGATCACGCCCTTTTTTACGTTGATATTCGCCATGGTGCTCTGCTCGCCTCAGTGTGGATTAGCAAAACAAATGATTATGGACGCTGCCATGAAATTTAGGAAGAGGCTACATAGCATTGAATTAACGGAACGACCCAATCGAAATTTTGCGTTCGTTTGAACCAGCGGAATCAGGTTTGCCTTCAGAACAGCCTACGCTTCGATCCGCGTTCCCAGCACTCCCAGAAATTTCGCGAGCCATGCCGGATGCGCCGGCCAAGCCGGTCCGCTCACCAGGTTGCCGTCCACCACCGCCTCGCTCATGGCCACGTCCGCGAAGGTTCCGCCCGCAAGTGTGACCTCTGGCGACACTGCCGGATAGCAACTGCACTTCTTTCCCAGCAGCACCCCTGCCGCGGCCAGCACCTGCGCGCCGTGGCAAAGCGCCGCAATCGGCTTCTTCGAGTTCGCAAAGTGCCGCACAATTTCAAGCACCCGCGCGTTCAAACGTATATATTCCGGCGCGCGTCCACCGGGGATCACCAGCGCGTCGTACTCCTCCGCCTTGACCGTATCGAAAGTCGCATTCAGCGCAAAATTGTGCCCGCGCTTTTCCGAATACGTCTGGTCCCCCTCAAAATCATGAATCGCCGTGCGCACCACCTCGCCCGCCTTCTTCCCCGGACAAACCGCGTGCACCGAGTGCCCCACCATCAGCAGCGCCTGAAACGGCACCATCACCTCATAATCCTCAACGTAATCCCCCACCAGCATCAGTATATTCTTCCGCCCCATCGCTCCTCCTAAAAATCCAGCATACCAAAACCCCCCAAAAAAAACGGGGCGCAGCAACGCCGCGCCCCGCCAACTCCAAATCCAGCCGCCTACTGCACGGCCGCTGTCGTATTCGGCGCCGAATTGTCCTCAATCGTCAGCATATCGGTGCGCATCTTGTCCCATTCGCGCAGCATCAACCCGCGCGTCGCGAAGAATCGCCGGATTTCCGGAGAATCCCAGTGCAGCACCTCTTCCAGCACCGGCACCAGCACGCTCATTGCGTTGTCGCTCAGCACCGTCCGCCGCGCGATTCTCGAAATAAACTTCGCTTCCGAAACCGCGATCGTCAGCCCGTCGTACTGGTTCACGTGCATCATCACCGGCAAGTCCGAACTGCCGTCGCCCATGTAAATAATGTGGTCGTGGCTGATGCCGAGACTCGCCCGCAACTCTTCGAGCACCGTGATCTTCCCCCAACCGGCGGAAGCCCTCACGATGGAGTCAACTTCTCCCGTCGCCTCGTTGTACCGGAATCTCGTGCCGAAAATGTGGTCCGGCGGCACAATCCCCTCCAGCGCCGACTGGATAATCTCCACCGGCGCTGCCGAAATCACATAGAAGGATATTTTGTAACCGTCCGCAATGTTCTCGAGCGAACGCGCAAACAGGTCCACGTCGTGCTTCAACCGTATCTTTTTGCCCGTCTGGATCAGGTGGTCCTTCCTCACCCGCCGGAAGTCCGGGTCATGCAGGATCAAATACGACAGCTCGGCGCCCTGCTGCACCAGGTTCATCTCGGCGAGGCCCTTCACCTTGTCGTGAAAGCCGTGAAATCCGATCAACTCGCTCAACGCCACGCCAGAGTCGTTGAAACTCAAGGTCTGGTCGAAATCGCTCGCCAGAAGATATTGTTTAACCATCGGGTTCGTCCTCCTTCTTTCTATACCTTTGCGCCTTCTCCTGGAAGGCCTATCCTGCCCGCCTCTGCGGGCCTTCAGCCGGGCTGGGTGCCCGAAAAGTCCCCACCCATACACGTTAACCGGTACCGGCCCGTGTCGCCCCACGAATTATTTTGATGGGTGCTATGCGTGGAAGACGTGAATGATTTGTGACAATACTATAAGATGCGGCAAGATGGTAAACGGTTGAAGGAAAAAGAGTTAACCTGAAAACTGCTTTGGAATGAAAGGGTTGCGGAATCCCCATTTGAACCATCCGCATACGAAGAAAAAGCGATAGGTCATAATTGAATTTCAGGTTTTAGTACCAGCCCGCTAACCAGGCTCTAAAATGCCCCACCCACCCCTCTGGGGGGCTTGCGGTCGAGGTCAATCTTGGACCTTCCGAGGCCTCATCCGAGACCGTATAAACCTGCCCGTTGCGCAGGTACAGGCGCTCTGTCTCCTCGCGGTTCAGCGGACGCGCCCCGCGTCGCCCAAACACCGCCAACTGGTTCCCAGACTCATCCACGGCCCTATCCCGGTCAATTCCCTTGGAAATCGCCAGCGCAGGCCCCTTGGTGTGCGCCGTGGCAATCAACTTCGGCGTGGGCCGCGGGTTGAACCCCGAGAAATGCGCTGGGTCATCCCACGGAGAAAGGATCTGCAGCACCCGCATGCCGTTCTTCCCGTCGGCCACAAACGCAAACGCGCTCGCCGCCACCATGCCAATCTTGACGTCGTTTACATCATTCAGCTGCCCGTTCGCCGTAAACATCTGGTCTAGCCTTGGCGCATCCGGATTCTCGACATCCACGATGGCCATTCCCTGTTTGCCTGCCGACACGTATGCGTACGTCCGCGCCACGTAAACATTGCGTGCGTCTTCGAACGGCACCAGCGCGCCAGAAACAATTTTGGGCTGTGCCAGATTCGTCACATCCAACACTTTCAACCCATCGCGATCCACCACGAACGCATAGCGGAACTGAATAGCCACCGCGCGTGGCTCGTTCAGCACTGGCGCCGCAATCGTGGCCTTCACTTTCGGCGCCAGCGGATTGTCGAGGTCCACCACCACCAGCGCCTTGTCCGTCAGAATGTATGCAAAGGTCCCGGCAATCGTGATCCGCCGCGCGCCGGTCAAAACGCCTTCGGGATTAAATGTCAGCCCGCGTTTCAAAAAATTATTCGCGGGATTTCCGTCGAGGAGCGTGCCCACTCCAGGACTCTTCGCCTTCAAATCCGGCGTTCCGATAATCACCAGCCCTTCTTCCTTGTCCGCGACGTAGAGAAATCCGTACATCAAATGAATCGCCTGCTCTTCGTTCTCTTTAACCTTTGCGCGCAGCGGATCGACGCCCAGCGTGGTCGGTGTCGCCACCGCCACGGCATCCTTCGTCGGCACATAAAACCGCTGCCCAATCGGAGAAACTGGCGCCGTCGTCATTCGCTCCGAAAATCCCTTATTATCAATGTTCGCGATATCATAGACGCGCATCCCGCCCTTGCCGTTCGCCGTGTATGCGTATTCGCCGCGCGCCTGAATATCGAAAATCGTGCCCTCGTGCCCTGCGACGGGCTCCAGTTGCCGCTTGCCAGCCACGAATTTCTTGTAATTGTCGGGATACGCCAGCCGTTGCAGGTCGCTCCCATAAATCGCTTCCGGCTCGTCGTGCTCCGCCACGGTGATCGCTTCAAATCCATGCTTGCCGGTGGCCACAAAAATATACCGGCCCATGAAATTCATGAAATTCGTTCCCTGTAGTAGCACCTGCGCCATCCACGCGTTGTTGTCGTTCGCCGCCGAAACGTGGCAATCGCTGCACTGCTTGGTTTCCTTCGCGCGCACCGTGTGCGGCACAAACGTGCTGAACGCCTGCCCGGAAAATCCTTCCGCCGAGATCGTCTGTTGCTCGTAGTAGAGCCACTCCCGGTTCGCATTTTGCGAACTCACCAGCACCGCGCACGAAGAACGCGCCGGCGCAACGCGATGCCCCGTAACCGTTCCATCCACGCCTAGGAAATACGCGTCGTCGCGCAACACCTGAAAGTTGTAGCTCGTGTAATTCCGCGTCATCAGCCCTTCGTTATGCAGCATCGGCCGCCGCACGTTGGCCGTCATCTGCAGGTGGCAACCGAAGCAGGTCGGCGTCCACGACGTGTGGCACGCGTAGCAGGTCATTGACGAATTTGCGTGCGCCAGTTGCGAATCGTCCGCCGGCGTCTGCGAAAACGCAGCCCCATCCTTGTTCATTAATTTCGCGCGCAGCGATTTCAAGCTGAAGTGCGAATTCCCCGGAGTGATCGTGTCCTTCGTCTGCACGACCTCCCACTCCACATTCGGATCCGTCATCGAGCGTTGAAAAAGTTTGTCCCCGCGCCACTCAAATCGCCGCAATCCCGAAGGCGTGCGCAGGGCATCCAGCCGCCGTCCGCGCGGCTCACCCGCCCGCGGCGCTTCGGGCGCCGCGGGACCCGAAGTAGTTAGCGTAGCCTTTTGCCGAATCGTCCCGTGGCAATCCACGCAATCGATCTCCACCGCCGCCCGCGGCTCGCCGTAAACTTTTCCATTTCCGTGATTGTCCTGCGCGAAATGGCAATCCGCGCACTGCATGCCCTTCTCCAAATGAATGTCCGCCAGGTGCACTGCCTTCTGAAAACGCTGCGGATCGTCGAAGGCGATGGGCTGCCCGTCCTTATCCAGCCAGTTCCCCTTCCGGTCGTGGTTGTAAACCCCGCGAAACACCCATCCGTGCCCATGAAAATCCGCAAATTGTGTCGTCTTCAGCTTGGCATTGAACTCCGGGCTGCCCGTCTGCTCCAGAAATTTATCCTCGCCCCACAGCCCGCGCGCCGCGGCCACCTCCGGATTCTTCAGTGCCGCTTGATACCGCTCTTCCTCGCTCGGATTCCGCTGCGCCGGCGGATACATTTTGTCGCCGTCAATTTCGTTGTCCCACCACGTCAACCCAAAATACGTCGTCACCATGTTCGTGCCCGGATGAATGTGGCAAATCATGCATTGGCTCGACGGAATCGCGCGCGTGAATGTGTGCTTGATCGGATGCCCCGGCTCATCCTTGCGAATCGTCGGATCCACCGAAGCACTGAAACCGAGATGCCCGTACTTCGCATACGGACCCGCGTGTGCCGGGTCGCGATCGTTCGCGTAAATTACATGGCACGCCGAACATCCGCTCGACCGGTAATCGCCCGCATGATCGTTCGTCCCTGGCAAGGAAAGTACCGGATCCAGAAGCCGCGTCTTCTGCAATCCCAGAAAAACGGGATCCGTGCGCAGTTCCGTCCCAAAACCGCGGTCGCTCAGCTTGTCATCCGGTTTTCCCGGACTCTCTTCCCCGCTCGGGTTCCCAATCTCCGCCTTCTTCTCTCCCCCACGTTCGAAAACGCGCAACACATTCCCCGGCTGCGAAATTTCCCAACGGTACAGCGGCGTCAACTCCGGCAGCACACCCTTCACGCGCGTCTCTTCCGGCGTCGGCGCGGGGCTCGTCTTTAACGTCTGCGGTTTACCCTCCCGGTCATAACTCTCGCCGAATCGAGCGTTCTTGAACGGAATTCCGCCATTGTTATAAAGAGCCGCGCCCCACAGAAATCCCGAGTGCGTCATCATGTTCGTCGAAACCGCGCGCGTCTCGTTCGGGTGGCATCCCGCCGTCCCGCAAGTTTCCCGCGCTACGCGCAGATCCCCGGGATTAATAAACTTCACAAACTCCGGCGATTCCTTCAGCCATCTTGTATACGCGCCTTCCGGCAGCGTCGTCCGATTCTTGAAAAAAGAATCGCGCGGCTGCACGTGCGCCTTCTCTTTCGCTCTCTGGTATTCGGGCGAGGTTGGAGATGTGCCCGCCGCAATCGCAACGGAATTATTCCCCCCATGGCAATCCGTGCAGCCAAGATGGACCCCGTTCGAAGGATGCATCGTCGGCTCGTCCGTTGCCGTGTGGCAAGACATGCAGCCCGCGGACTTGGCCATCACCTCTTCCTGCGATTGCCCACGGTACGGCCCCTGCGTATCCTGCCCGGAAGCCGCCGCCTGTGGCCGCACCGTTCCGAACACCAGAAGCGAAACCGACGCGGCCACAAAAAAGACAATCAGCAGGCGCGACTTCCCGCGTTCGCGCGAAAGAGGGCGAACCGCGTCGAATTTATAAAACTCTCCCATCCCCGACAACCTCAGAACGTCAACTTCGCTGATCCAAACACCGAAAACAGCGTGCGGCCTGTGTAAATATCGCGGAATCCCTGCCCCGGCTGCAGCATCGAAGCTCC
>Ga0210409_10007068_pt1 | contig 11599 bp, 8 predicted proteins | sample IncBWH17MmetaG_FD_161649 | JGI IMG/M metagenome (GOLD analysis project Ga0210409, IMG submission 161649) | Forest soil microbial communities from Barre Woods Harvard Forest LTER site, Petersham, Massachusetts, United States - Inc-BW-H-17-M | ecosystem: Environmental > Terrestrial > Soil >...
CAGATTCGTGTGTCGACTGCCAGGATGGCAATGCCGGAACAATCTCCAGTATTGTCTCCTCACAAGATGGAAGCTCCATGCGGCGGATCCAGCTTTCGGCGCGGATTCAATTCTGAGAGTGCCGGAAGGTGTCGAAGCAGCTCAGATCATCGCGGCAATACTGCCTAGGGCAATGATCTGGCTCGGCCAGGATTTTCGCTATCGCAATTGCCTATGAGCGACGGGATGCGGGGATCTTGGCTTCGTGCTGAACGTCGTCGCGGAGGTTTTCGATTTCGCTCCCTACGTGCAGCGCTGATCGCAGCAGTCTCCATCGCCAGTCTGGGACAATCGCAGCCCGAACCTCTCGCGCGGAATTCAAGCCTCAACGGAATTCTCACCTATATCCAAACCACGTGGGACTCTCTGACCCGCTCGACCAGTTCTTGCGGAGGAGTTGCCGACTCTAAACTCCTCGCTGCACCGGTTGTGTACCTTCCGGCCGGCTATGCTCAGCCCAGAGAACTCGATCAGATGCAACGGGACTGTGCGGTGAAGGTTGCCCACCTGCCGCAGGTCATTCACCAGCTCGGGACAACCGACGTCGAGTCGATCCAGCCGCCCGGCTTGCTCTACCTCAAGAACAAGTATGTCGTGCCCGGCGGGCGTTTCAACGAAATGTACGGCTGGGACAGCTATTTCATTATCCGCGGCTTATTGCGCGATGGACGCGTGGAACTGGCGCGCGGAATGGTGGAGAATTTTTTCTTCGAGATTGAATATTACGGCGCGGTTCTCAATGCCAATCGCACTTACTATCTGACGCGCTCCCAGCCTCCATTTCTCAGTTCAATGGTCATGGCAGTCCATGAGGCACAAAGAGCGGCCGGGCAAGACGACCGTGCTTGGCTCGAGACGGCCTACGCGTATGTGAAACGGGATCACGACATGTGGACGCGAGATCCACATCTGGCCGGCAGCACGGGTCTTTCGCGTTATTACGATTTTGGCGAGGGACCTGCGATGGAGGCTCTGCAGGACGAAAACGACATCTATCGGCAGGTAGCCGCTTATTTTCTTTTTCATCCCACAATTCCCGCTTACCTAGGCGAGTCTGTTGATGCTACCGGCGGCAGAGCATCAGGCTCGCCTTACGCGGTGCGAGTCTGCGGCGCAGTGCAGTCGCAATCATCGTGCGAGCCTGAGCATCTCATCAAGCTGAAGCCGGACTACTATAAGGGTGACCGGTCAATGCGCGAGTCAGGGTTCGATGTCTCATTCCGCTTCGGCCCGTACGGCGCGGCCACTCACCATTACGCTCCCGTTTGCCTAAACAGCCTTCTCTTCAAGACAGAGCGAGACTTGGAAGAGATGAGCCGGTTGCTGGGCAAGAACTCCGACTCGTTTCAGTGGCAAAGATTGGCCGAAGCACGCAAGCGCTCGGTGCAAAAATATTTATGGGACCACGAGCAGGGGCTATTTTTCGACTACGATTTCGAGAAAGGGCAGCCATCGAGCTATCGTTACGCCACTACCTTCTACCCGCTGTGGGCTGGACTAGCGACTGATGAGCAAGCGCGTGCCGTCGTGAAAAACGTGAGTATATTTGAAAGAGCTGGCGGCATCGCGATGAGCGTGGAGGAGACGCAAGGCCAGTGGGACTATCCTTTTGGCTGGGCGCCGATCCAACTCCTGACGGTGGAAGGTATGCGCCGCTATGGGCACAACGCGGAAGCGGACCGAGTCTCAACTGAGTTTCTTTCTACGGTGCTGGAAAATTTCGCGCGCGATCGGACGATTCGCGAGAAGTACAACGTTGTGAGGCGGTCGTCGGAAACCCACGTCAAGGCGGGATATGCTGCAAACGTAGTTGGATTTGGTTGGACCAACGCCGCTTTTGTTGAGCTGCTGCATTTGCTGCCGCCCGAGAAAGTCAATCGCATGGCCGATGCAATTCAACCGGCGACGGCGTCTCAGTAGTCGGGCACACTTCCCATAGGGAGCGTCGATGAAGGCAACTTCTCCTGCAGTGTTTCTGCTGTTGTCGTTGAGCTTCACGATTCCGCAATCGAGTGGCCAAGTGATCGATCAACCTCCAGTCTTGGCGAACTTTCCATTTGAAAACACCGTGCCGCTCAAAATTGTGCGAGAAGCGGTGCCATCCAAACCGTTTAGCGTCGTTGGACCGCGAGGGGCAATCCTGGGCAGGCAGGACGGTTCTTTCGAGGCATGGATCTTCCCATGGAAGATTCTGAGCAACCTTCGTATCAGCGCGGAGATGCAGGACTACCCCGTGCCCATTGATGTGAACGAGCACGCGGCAGTGATCGAGGTGCGTCCCGATCACACCACCATCACGTTCTCGCACGCGAATTTTACTTTGCGGGCAGTTCTTTTTGCGCCACGCAACCCAACCAACGGAGCAGGGGTTTTGGCATTCTTTCAGGTTGAGGCCCTGCGGCCGGTCACTTTTACTTTCGAGTTCACTCCCGAGATGAAACGCATGTGGCCAGCATCGTCCGACGATCGCCCGTCTCCTGAATGGGTGAAAACGGCCGCCGGCGGATTTTATGTGCTGCACTTAAATTTTCCTGATCATGCGGCCGCGGTCGAAATGCCCGGAGCAGAGCCTGGCATCCTGCCTCCCTATCAGGAGCGTCCAAAGACTTATCCCCTGCAACTTGTTCTGCATTTTGACCCGGCTCGCGATCGCAACAAACTCTTTCCATTGCTGTTGGCGACAGCGGATTCGATCGAAGACTCAGATACGACCGCTCTCGGACGAAATCTGACAGAGATCGGGCGAGTATTTCAATCTTTATACGAACAGACCGGAGCCTATTACAAAAAGTTTTTGTCGGAGCACCTGATACTGGAGACTCCAGATGAGCAATTCGACGATGCGTTTGCCTGGGCGGAGGTATCCATCGATCAACTCAAGGTGCAGACGGTGACACCTCCCCAGGAAACGGCACTTGTGGCTGGATTCTACGGATCAGGCGATTCTGCGAGACCGGGATTTGGCTGGTACTTCGGGCGAGACGCGCTATGGACTCTGTACGCGGTAAATTCATATGGCGACTTTCAACTGTCGCGCGACCAACTCGAGTTTCTGCTCCGGCGGCAAAGTCCTGAAGGAAAGATCATGCACGAATGGGCTCAGACCGCGAGCCTTGTGGACTGGAAGAGTCTTCCGTATCCGTATGCTTCATCGGACGCTACGCCGCTGTTGCTCATGGCGGCTAACGACTATCTTCAGATGAGCGGGGACGTGGCATTTCTTAAGATGCACTGGGATTCGCTCCAGAAGGCTTGGGACTTCGAGCGCTCGCACGACTCCGATGGGGACGGAATTTACGAAAATACTGAGGGATCGGGGTGGGTCGAATCCTGGTTTCCCCAAATGCCGCATCAAGAGATCTATCTGGCTGCTCTCGATCAGCAAGCCAGTACAGCTTTCTCCAGCATCGCCAGGGTCACTGGACATTCGCAATTGGCCGAAGATGCGAAGAAGCGAGCAGAGCATATCGCGCAGCAGTTGGAAAAAGAGTATTTCCTGCCCGAAGCCGATTTTTACGCCTTCAGCCGAAATGCTGATGGAACCCTGGACACGAGCGCTACGATTTTTCCTGCGGTGGCGGCCTGGGATGGCACTTTTAATTTGTCGCGCTCCGGCGGAATGCTAACGCGATGGGCATCGCAAGAGTTCTCGACGGATTGGGGCACGCGTGATTTGAGCCCCAGCGTGAGTTTCTACGATCCCATCAGCTATCACCAGGGGAGCGTGTGGCCGCTCTTCACCGGGTGGGTATCGCTTTCTGAGTATCGCAACGGTCGCAGCCTGGCCGGGTACGCTCACCTCATGCAAAATGCAGACCTTACTTGGGTACAGGATTTGGGCGCGGTCACCGAGTTGCTCTCCGGCGAGTTCTTTCGATGGTTTGGCCGCAGCACCTCGCATCAGCTCTGGTCTTCGGCGATGGTGATCACGCCAACCGTGCGGGGCATGTTCGGATTGGAATGGAGTGCCGGCGAGAATACGCTTACGGTTACTCCGCGACTGCCTGCACAGTGGGATGAGGCGAAGATTATCGGAGTGCCTGTGGGCCAGTCGCGTATCAGTGTCGAAGCGCGGCGCAGTGGATCGACCCTCTCACTACGCATCGAGGGTGAAGGATCGAAAAACATTACGCTGCAATCGCGCGCGGCTGGAGCAAAAATAGCAAATGGAGAGTTGCGGATCCCGCTGCCTGCTGTCGAGTTGGGTATCGCACACGGCTTGCCGGAAGCAGGGGCAGTTACTTCGCAAATGAAGGTTCTCAATCAGCAAGAGTCTCCACACTCTTTGCGGCTGCGATTGTCCGCTCCCGCGAATAGCTCTCTAACTCTGTTCCTTCGCGTGAACGACCCAAGTATTCACCTGCGAACCGAGGGAGCAGAGGTGTCCGCTAATTCAAATCAACTCCGAGTGCAGTTTCCCTCGGGCGTGGGATATGTCGAACAAGCGGTGTCGCTTTCGTGGTGATATCACAGCCAATACTGGTTGCTCGTGTAGTTCGCCAAGGCGCAGTCCCTCGCTTACTCGGGGCCATCCTGGGCCGTGTGGTCTGGATCGTCGCGGCGCAGTCCATACCACGGCCCGTGCCGGCTTCTGAAGAACACGGGGCCACGCGGTGCAAATCCGGCCACGTTACGCAGAACCTCGAAGCTGGAGTGCGAGCGTAGATTGCGTCCGACGTGATTACAATTCCCGGCAAGATCACGAATCGACCACCTGACATTACGATTCAAGAAACGACCGCAATTTGGCCGGCGTTTCGTCTGGCATTTCTTCTGGCAAGAAATGCCTAGCATCCCGCCAACGCGAAGATCTGTCCGTTCCGGTCTTCCGCAAGTCGACACTAGAAAACAACCTCTTCCTTTTCCTGCCTGTGCACCAGCCAGGTCCCACACTCTCGCGAAGGCGGGTGGGCCGATTCATCTCCGCTACTAGACACTTTCCAAGTCGACCCCGTGGGATCCGAACTCGTACAAGTGCTTGCTTTGCCGCGTCATAGGTGCACGTGAGAAAGCGTGACAATTATTGAGCGCTCGCTTGAAGACATTTGAACCCGGCGCGATGCAACATCCGCTCGTTCGATCGGTGCTCGAACACCGGGGTATAGCGGGAAGAGATCTATCGCGGATCGTCGCCGAATGGACAACTCTAAACATAAGGAGAATGGTCGTGAAGAATTTTGGGAAGTTACAAGAAGCATTCTGTACGAGACACTCCAAGTGCCGGACACTGGGCTTGACTATTGGTCTCGCCATCCTGGCGATTGTTGCCTCACCTGCGCAAGGACAAACGGGCGGCTCTGCTGCCGCGATCAACAGACAACATCAGTAAGAGAATGGCTGAAATCTTTGGGTAGGAAAAGGTGGAGTGGCGCAACGGGCGGGAGCGGAAGTCAAAGCTTTAATTGCGAGGCTGTGTCGGCGAGAGTCCTGCTAACAATCAGTTCAAAAGTGAGATGGAGAGTAAGCCCGAGAACAGGAAGAGCCGGGTTGTGACTTGAACGGCTAGTCCTGCCCCGCCCCGGCGGCGAATGCTCTCTCGATATTCATGACTGGCGAGAACGCATTCTCGGGCGCTTCGTTCTGCACATGTACAGCTTCCGATTGGTAGGAATATTCAGGGATGATTTCTTTCATCTTCTCGCGGATCGATATCTCAGTTCCAGAAGTTGTCAATGAGATCAGGTCTTCCAGATGAGCCCACAGTGCGGGCCACGGGATGATTTCGGACTGGGTTCGCTTGACTTTGCGGTTCGACGTCGGCAATTGCTTTTCCCGCGGATAGAACAGTTCCTCATGCAGTTTTTCTCCGGGACGGAGTCCGACGAATTCGATCTTTACCTCGCTGGGAGACTTGCCGCACTGGCGAATGAGGGAATGCGCGAGATCGAGGATGCGGATAGGACTGCCCATGTCCAGAACCAGAATGTCACCATGCTCGCCGATCGTAAATGCCTGCAGAACCAGGGACACGGCTTCGGGAATGGTCATGAAAAATCTGGTAATGTCCGGGTGTGTGATGGTGATGCGGCTCTCTTTTTCGATCTGCTCTTTGAATACCGGAATCACACTGCCTTGCGAGCCCAGGACGTTCCCAAACCTCACCGATACGCAGCGCATATTCTTTTTTGGTCGCGCCGCCAGCATGAGTTCTCCCAACCTTTTGGTGGCGCCCATGAAGCTGGTAGGCTCGACCGCTTTGTCAGACGAAATCAACACGAACGCTTCACAGCCACACTCCTCGGCGACATCCAGCAAAGGCGGGACCGCGAGCACGTTGTTGGTGAGCGCGCCGCGAATGTTGAGTTCGACGAGCGGAACGTGCTTGTAGGCTGCGGCGTGGAAAATAATATCCACTGCTCCCTCGGCGAGTATCCGGCGCATGCGTGAAGTGTTGGCGACGTCCGCAACCATGTAAACGACTCGATCGCCGCAAGGCTGTTTCGTGAGCTGCAATTGCAGGTAGAACATTGGCGTTTCGGCCTGATCCAACACGACCAGCTTAGCGGGCGAGTACGCCAGAACCTGACGGCAGAGCTCCGAGCCGATCGAGCCCGCGGCTCCAGTGACCATGACCACTTTGCCGGCGATCTGGTTGCGAACCTGACTCAGGTCCAGTTGAACCGGGTCTCGGCCGAGGAGGTCCTCCACGCTTACTTCGCGCAATTGCGAAATTGAACCGCGACCCATCAACAGATCGTGAAGGTTGGGGACAGTTCGGTAACGCATACCGGCCTGCTCGCAAATTCTGCTGATGCGCTGCATTTGCGTGCCATTGGCCGATGGAATAGCGATGAAGACTTCTCCCGCATCGAAGGTATTGGCTGCCGTTCCGATTAAATCAATAGAGCCTACAACCGGCACACCGTGAATTTTTGCCCCGTGTTTGAAAACATCGTCATCGAGACAGACCACGGCGACGAACTCGGTCCGCAACATTTCACGGATCAAAAGGCTTGCCGCCTCTCCCGCCCCAACGATGATCACTCGACGCTTGTTCTGCGTGGATGAGCCTAACAGCGTTCTGTTCTTAAGAGCGATCGCGCAGAAGCGCGCGCCCGCCAACGCTGCGGTCGTAATAATGGCTTCCAGGATGTAGATCGAAAGCGGGAACTCATACTTCCGAAAAACGTAGCGGGTGGTTACGAAGAACGCCAGGCTGCCCAGAGCGACCGCTTTGCCAATGTCAATTACATCGGACACCCCGCTGTGGCGCCAATATCCGTGCAAGAGGTTGAAGCGTGCCAGGGCCGCGACTCGGAACAGGATCAATATAGGCAAGCAGCCAAGGAGCAGAGTTGGGAATGGAATTCGAAAGTCGAACCGAAGCAACCAAGCGATTACGATCGAGGTCGCAATCAGCAGAAAATGGAACAACGTGATGGCCCAGAACCGCTGCCTGACGAGCATAGAGGATGTGTTGCGAAATTCGTTTGCCATGAGTAATCCGGGGATATCTATGTATGCGATGAGTGGTTGGCGCCGCTGTTGCGGAGCCGGTGCTTATTTGAGTGCCTTTGCCATAACGTTCTGGACTGTCTGAGAGGTAAACGCGATGTGTTCGTCCGACAGTGTTGGGTGAACCAGGAACATGAGGCTGGTCTCGCCGAGCGATTTCGCTACGGGGAGATTCGGATGCTTGCGCCGCGCGACGAATGCCTTTTCCAGATAAATCTCGCTGCAACTTCCGACGAAGCAAGGCACACCTTCCGCGTTGATCGCGCGCATGATTGCCTCGCGGTCGAATCCGTCGCGCAGCATCTCGGGGCGGAGGAATACATAATACTTGTAATATGCGTGATAGGCGCCGTCTTGAGGCGTTGGAATTCGCAGGCCGGGCAAGCGGGAGAGAGCTTTGGTCAATGCATTCGCGTGACGACGCCGGGTCTCGACCCATCGGGGAACTTTCTTGAGCGCAACGCGTCCGAGCGCCGCCTGCATCTCGGTCATTCGCCAGTTGGTGCCAAAAGACTCATGCAGCCAACGAAAGCCTTCGCCGTGCTCGCGGTTGTAAACCGCGTCATAACTCTTGCCGTGGTCTTTAAAACTCCACGCACGCTCCCAAAGTTCGGGGTTATTCGTGGTGAGCATTCCTCCCTCGCCGGCAGTGGTCATGATTTTGTCCTGGCAGAATGAGAAAGCGGCAACATCTCCTAGAGAGCCCACCGGGCGGCCTTTGTACATTGCGCCTTGGGCTTGCGCACAGTCCTCGATCACGCGCAGATCGTGCTCCGCGGCCAAGCGCAGGATTTCGTCCATATCGCAAGGCCAGCCTGCTAAATGCACGACGATAATGGCCTTTGTTCGTGGAGTAATCGCGCGGCGGATGGTTTCTGCGGTGATATTTTGACTTTCGGGGTCGACGTCAACGCAAACCGGACGGGCGCCCCGCATGACGATGCAACTGGCGGATGCGATGAAAGTGCGGGAACTGGTGATGACCTCATGCCCGCGTCCGATCCTGAGCGCCTGCAGGGCCAATTCGAGTGCGACCGTTCCATTGGCCAGGCAGATGGCATGTTTTGTGCCAACGGATCGAGCGAATTCGGTCTCAAACGAGCGGCCTTCCTGCCCGGTCCAATAGTTGATTTTTCCTGATCGTAGGACAGAGGTCGCGGCTTCAATCTCGTCCGCTTCAAAATAGGGCCATGGAGCAAAAGGCAGCACGGCTTGCGCAGGAGGTAGAACAATTCTTTGCTGAACTGTTGCTGTCGTCATAAGAGTTGTGTGTCGAGATGTAGATTTGTTTCACTTGCTCGATGTCCTGAAACCGTCACGACTACACCGCGCGCGATATTGGTTACGGTGTTCCACGCGTCCTGATACTGCTGACGCTCGGCGGCGGTCGGTGGACGAGAGCGGCGCGCGATGATCTGTTCCCAAAGCCCAAACGCAGCTGCAGCGTGATACACAGCTTGCTTTCCACGGGCTTTAGCGATTTCGAGAGCGCAGTCCACCGGGTATCGACCAAGTTGTTTCATGAACATTCGGCAACAGTAGTTCAGCGCAGGGCTCACCTTGCTGAGTGTGGTGGAACCTTGTTCGCGATAGACGTACAGTGGAGCCGGCAGCACCGCATATCGTTTGCCGAGCAACGCTCGCAACAGAAAGTCGACATCTTCGGCCGTTGGAAAGGAGGTGTCGAAACCAGTTTTCTTGGCCAAGTCGGTAGCCATCATCGAAGGAGGAAATGCCATCGGAGGCATCCCCAGCGGCCAAAACCTACAACTCATCGCCGATTGACCCCCGTCTGAATTCCGAATTCCGGCTAAGTCGCCATTCATCTTCAGGATAGCCATGCCGGTGCTCACGATTGCGATGTCTGGTTTCGCCGTGAGCAAGTCTACCTGTTCAAGGAACTTTGATGGGCAGATCCAATCATCTCCATCAAGAAAGGTAACGTATTTGCCCCGAGCGATCTCCAGTGCGAACTGTCGGGCATGTCCGCGCCCTCGATTTCTGTCTAGGCGATAAAACTCAATCCTTGAATCACACACGCTCTCAACAATAGGTAAGGGATCATCCGTAGAGCCGTCGTCCACAACAATGCATTCCCAATTCTCGTAGGTTTGCGCCCGCAGCGACGCCAGCGCGAGAAGCAACGTGTCGGCGGCATTGAAAACTGGCATCAGAACAGAAACTAAAGGCATCATGAAGTGATCTCTCGCCAACTTCTGATTTGGAGACTCTGGTTGGGTGCTGGGGGCAAGATAATTGCCAATTGTCCGGCGCCAGCAAGTCCAAACACCGCGAACAGCACCAGAACAGTAACGTTGCCGTAGAAATATTCACCGCTCATACCACCGACGACCGCCGTGATCAAGGCAGCGCGTGTGGCAACACTGATCCTGGCCCGCCGCGACACAAGCGACCCGGCCTGACGCCACATGAGGCAGAAGGCCATGATCACCAGGACGCCGCCAACCACTCCCGTTTCCAAAAACATCTGAAGGAAGAAGTTGTGCGATCCGGTATCCCACAAGCCAGCAGTCCCCCCCCGATGGTAGAAGCCAGTCCCCAGCAAAGGTGAGTTGAGAAATTTGGGAGCCTCATGCATCCATGTGGTGACGCGCGCACCTTCATCGACTCCCGATACCCGATAGGTTTCTTCATTGTCCGGAGATGAGATAGTGGTGTCGACAAGAGACCTGAAATCGGGAAGAGTCTTGTACGCGGCAAAACCCATCAAGCCAAGGAGGAGGACGATGGCAAAAGCTTTCGTCTTCCGAGTTTTTTTCCAGAAGATGTAGCCACATCCCGCGATCAAGGCCAGCCAGCCTCCACGGCCGTGAGCGTCCAGCGAAGCCGACAGGAGCACGGAACATATTGCGAATCCGGCAACCAGCACGGCCGCCGAACGCCAGCTCCGGCCGGCCGCGTTGTCGATCCACAAACCTGCAATATAGGATAAGAGAATGACGATCGCAACGATAATGGAATTGTACGATTTGTAGCCCGCAACATTGTCCATTAGCTGGGCCCTCTCTCCGTTGAGGCTCATCAGCAGGCCGACACTGATCATGATCACAGCCGCAAGCAGAGACCAAAGCCACTGCGCCCGCACTCTTGCATTGATAAGTTTTGTTGAGATGAGAATGCCGGCGGTTGAATAAAGCGCCAGCTTGGCCAGTTTCACAAAACATCCGACAAGTACCGGAGCCACGTCAAGATAGTCATATCGGGCATGGATCGACAGAGTGCTCAACGAAGCCCAGACTAGAAAGGCCACCAGCAACAGATTCACCTGGGAGATCTTCTGCCTGTGATCAACGGAGGGAGCGATTATCAGCAACAGGACAAAAGGCCCAATCACCAGGTCGCTCATTTCGAGCACGCCATACGTCGTCTCGTGCGCGAAACCCAGGTTGGGGAGAAAAAGGAGAGGGAAGCAAAGGAGCCACAGTCTGGTCATGCATGCACCGCCGCAGCTTTATACTTGCTGCAAATGGGAGGTTGTTTAGCAGCCTGCAATCCACTTGCAAATCCCGCAATTCCAGGGCGAAAGATACTCAGGTCGCGATAGTGTGCGGCATAGGAAACAAGCAGCAGAAGCAGTCGCAGGCACGCGACCGGAACCTGAAACCATCGCAAGTTGCGCCGGATCAGGATGGCGCGGTTATATGCGAGACAGCTGAGATATTTCGAAAGATCGGGCACTCGGCAGCCACCCATGCCGGCCGCCAGGTGTTGAAGACGCGCGCTGCCACTGAAGGCGATGCCGAAGCCAAGTTTCTGGACCCTCAAACAAAGCTCAGTCTCTTCATACAGGGCTGCGCCGGTCGCGAGTGCCTCATCAAATCCGCCTGCTGCTTGCAGCACCGGGCGCCAAATCGAAAAATTGCAACCGGCGACGTGCTGGACTAAGCAGTCTCCCTTCGCGGCAAAACTGCGGACTGGGGTCGCGGTCCAAAAGTTGAACTGTCCAGGTATGGCAGTGTGTTCTTTCGAGGAAATACGCTCGTCAATGCCGCCCGCTACCATGCCGATATTTGGTTGAGTTAACGCGCGAAGATGTTCGCACACCAACGACGGGCCACAGCGGATGTCGTCATCCACAAAAACG
>Ga0210409_10007069_pt1 | contig 11599 bp, 6 predicted proteins | sample IncBWH17MmetaG_FD_161649 | JGI IMG/M metagenome (GOLD analysis project Ga0210409, IMG submission 161649) | Forest soil microbial communities from Barre Woods Harvard Forest LTER site, Petersham, Massachusetts, United States - Inc-BW-H-17-M | ecosystem: Environmental > Terrestrial > Soil >...
CTGGGTGTCGCTGATCTGAACAGTGTGTTCGGCTGAGGAGGTGTTGTAAGCCTGGGTCGGTAGAGAAAACACTCCGATTCCCTCATTGTCTCCGGTATCGTGGTAGAACTGGTAGCGCACAGTCAAGGTGTTGCTCGGGGTAAGCTGAAAATCGAATCGAGGACCGAGATTAATTCGAGTCTGGGGATTCGGAACTGCCGCAGTGAAATTAGCGGTCGTTGGGTTAGGGTCAGAGACAGAAGGCACGACCGCGTTCACGATGTTGGAATCGTTGATCTCTCTGACCTGGGCGCTGAAGAAAAACGAAGCCTTCTTGCTCAGAGGACCGCTGAGGCTCCCGTTAAACAGTTCCGAGTGGAAAGGCGGCTGGTCGGTTGCGAAGGGACTGAGCGCATCGAAGGCGGAGGAGTTACCATCTGCCATGACTTGTCCGTGGAACTGGTCCGTACCGGGCTTGGTAAAGATTTCGATCCGGCCATAACCCAGCTTGTCGTATTCTGCAGAAAATGGATTCTGATTGATGCGGATCTCGCGGATCGAGGATTTGGGCGGAAGCTGTCCTGCAGTAAACCCATCAATATAAATCTGACCTCCGTTCGGTCCTGCCGAAGGCCCAGCCAGCGCCTCAAGTTCCTGCTGCAGTTCGTCGGGATCGTCGGAAAGAGCTTCGAGATCCTTTCCCTTGATCACGATTGAGCTGGCATTCTCTGACGGGCTGACGCTTACGGTTGTACTCTCTTCCTGCACCTCGACTTTTTCCTGTTGTACCTGGATCTCGAGCGCGATGTCGAACTGCTGCACCTGATCCGCAGAGATCGTGAAATTCTGCTCGGTGGACACGGCGAAGCCCTTTGCCGCAGTCGTGACCGTGTACGTCCCCGGAGACAATCCCTTGAGTTCGTAGGCTCCCTGGTTGTTCGTAACCGTCGTCGTCTTCTGGCCGCTAGGTGCGATGGCTGTAACCGTTGCCTGCGGGATTACCGCGCCGGTAGGATCTGTGACCCGGCCACGAAGTGTGCCCGCGGGAGTTTGCGCAGGCAAAGAGCCTGGCATCATGAGCAACACAATAAGAGTGAGAAATATGAATACAATCCTTCGGGAACGGCCAGACGTCATCAATTCTCCTGAAGCACAACTCAACGCTGGTATCTAACTATGGTGTCGTTCCAGCCGCGGCATCGCCACCTCCGAGATTCCACGGAGAAAGCAGCATCGCGGCCCGGTTGCTGTTGGGCGTGGCCGAGAGGATGGGTTCCACGCCACTTAACAACGTGATCACCGTCGGCTGCGTGCTCGCCGTGCCTTCGGTCGAAACAATCATGACGGCATCGCCCTTCTGCAAATCGACGAGAGCTACAGCCGGCATTCGTTTCAACATTTGCTGGAAATCAAGCGAGCCGCCCGGACGTGAACTTCCAGCATTCCCGCTGGGTACAGTCGAGCCTGCCTTGGCTGGTTGAACTCCGCCGGGGGCGGATGTGCCAGCCGTGCCGTCCGGTGCTCCTCGTAAGCGCAAAGCAATGCGCTGGGCAATCATGGGCGGCACTTTCCGGAGTTGTGAGTCGGACGTGATCCTGAGGGTCACTGGCTTCTTCATCATCAGATTCATCACCGTGATGGTGTTGTTCCCTGCATCGGCTGCGCCGACGGTACCCGCGATATTCCGAAAAGTTCCGGAAACCACTTCATCCGCGGTCAGTTCGGCGCCGTCCGCGCTGCGCACACCACGCGCCCGAAGTTGGTCCCCGACATTGATTTGATCGAGTGTGCTCGGCCGGGCGTCGTCGAACTTGACCGAGTCGGGCGAATATCGACGAATAATTGTGGCCTTGGAAATGTGAATCGTAATCGGCTTGGCGTCGCCCATGGCCGGAGCCGCAAGCGTAGCGACCCCGTTGGGCGCATCAACCTTGCTCACTAGCCCGCCCACGCCGCGCTTCTGCCAATCCTCGCGTTCATGCTCCTGTTTCGCATTCACGTCAGACTCTTTCATGACCACTACCGAAGATGCTGAGACGGACTTACCGTCATCAGAGGCCTTGCCTCGAACCAGTATCCGGTCACCGACCTGCACCTCCTGCAACTGGATTGGGGTCGCGTCCTTCAGGTCTTTCTGTCCAGGCGCAATGCGAACCAGGCGAGTCGAGTCCTGAAGGACTATGTCGACGGTTGATCCGGCGTCTGTGGCGAGGGTAATGACGTTCCCGGAAAGAGCCTTCACTGTTCCCACGGGCTTGGCAGTCGCGCTAGCCGACGCGGGTTGCTGCGCCTCCTGGCTTTGATACGTCGTAGCGCGGATTCGCGGCACAAGCGCCAAAATCGCTACACCGAGCATGATCGAGCCATTGAGGAATAGCGTTGGGATTCTTATCGATCTCATTCGTTGCGCCTCATCGCCTGATACCCAGCACTCCGAGTCTGTACTTCGGATTTTGCCCTTCAGTCCCCGTCCTTGGAATTGTCTCGGACGATCGATCCAGCCCCGGCATCAGCATGTGGGTGGGCAAATCATTGCCCGAAACCCGACACCTATTCGTGCCACACTTCTCCCTGCGGAGACTGACATAGCTCGGCAATGCATATTCCAACACAGTCAACTGGAGGTTGGGCGTAAAGAATCGTCAAACGAAGGTAAATTTCTGTCTTATCAGCACTTGTGGCTGCGTTCGGCGCCAAACGGAGTTGCGATCGTGATCCAGATCATGCGTCACAGCACTCGCGTCGTCGCGAGACATGGGCTGTTTGCGCCTAGGCAGACCTAAGTCCAGTGTTATTAATCGGTTGACTTTCTACCGAGACCAGCGTATCTTTCATGGCCCCACGGCTTATGGCCGTGGCGTAGGGGGATTAAACAGTGGGGCCGGCAGTCTCCAATAAGGTGACCCAGCTTCTCGCCGACTGGCGCCAGGGCAATGGCGAAGCTCTCAACGCTCTGATCCCGCTGGTATACGACGAGCTTCGGCGTCTCGCGCACAACCATTTGAACCGGGAACGTTCTGGCCACACCCTGCAAAGCACAGCCCTGGTGAATGAAGCTTACATGCGGCTGGTGCGTCAGGACCTGGAGATCAGCAACCGGGCGCACTTCTTTGCGGTGTCCTCGCACCTGATGCGCCAGATTCTGGTTGACTACGCCCGGCGGCACCGCGCGCGCAAGCGAGGAGATGGTATTGACGCGTTGACGTTGAATGAAGCCGCTGTATTACTTCCCGGAAAGAGCAACTTTGACCTCCTCGCGCTGGATGAAGCTCTCAACGAACTGGGGCGAATGGACCCCCAGCAGGCTCGCGTAGTTGAGCTGCGATTTTTCGGAGGCCTTTCGATCGAGGAAACGGCGGAGGTCGTGGGCATCTCTCAGGCAACCGTAAAGCGGGACTGGGCGACGGCCAGGGCATGGCTTCATCGCGAGCTCAGCACGAAAGCCGGGTAAGGCCGGTTCCTGCCCGAAACAGCCGTAAGTTCTCCGGCCGGGCAATGAACGGGTCGCCGTGAACTCATCGAAACAAGGGGAGCCATGATTCCGGAGCGTTGGGGCGAGATCAAGGAGAAACTCCACGCCGCCCTGGAACTTGAGGGTCCGCAGCGGACAGCCTACCTGGTTGAGATCGGCGCAGTCGACCCCGATCTTCGGCACGAACTGGAATCCCTCATTGCCTCCCATGAACAAGCGGGAACAGACTTCATGAGCACCCCGGTACCGGACGGAGTGCTTCCTCCAGAGGCCCCAACACAACGCACATCCATGATTGGCCGCCGTCTGGGGCCATATCAAATTCTCGAGCAAATCGGGTCTGGCGGCATGGGGGAAGTGTATCGCGCCGCCCGCAGCGACGAGCAGTACCATAAGCAAGTTGCGATCAAGCTGGTTCGTGCCGGTCAAGACACGGACTTCATCGTCAGCCGCTTCAAGAACGAGAGGCAGATTCTGGCCGGCCTCGATCACCCCAACATCGCGCGGCTGCTGGATGGCGGCACGACGGAGGAGGGCGTGCCGTACTTTGTGATGGAGTTGATCGAGGGCCAGCCCATTACCGAATACTGCGATTCGCGAAATCTGTCGATTGTTGAGCGTGTGAAACACTTCTCCGCAGTCTGTTCGGCGGTGCAGTACGCCCATCAGCGGCTCATTGTCCATCGCGATATAAAACCCGGCAACATCCTTGTGACCCTGGAGGGGACGCCGAAACTCCTCGACTTCGGCATTGCCAAGATTCTCCAGACCGATCCAGCAACCCAACAATCCGAACCGACCATGACAATGTTTCGCGCGCTCACTCCGGGGTACGCAAGTCCGGAGCAAGTGAAAGGCGAGCCCATCACGACTGCCAGCGACGTTTATTCACTGGGAGTGGTGCTTTACGAGTTGCTGACCGGACACCATCCGTATTCCGAACCTGGCTACACTCCTCACCAGATCGCGCGGGCGGTCTGCGAAGTTCAGCCCGAAAAACCCAGCACCGTTGTTCGGCGAACTGAAGGCTCGCATTCAGAGCAAGAGCGGCCTTCTGATCGCTCACGACCAGCCGGTTCCGTGCATGACCGTTCGGCCGAAAAGCTGAGCAAAAGACTGAGCGGGGACCTCGACAATATTGTGCTGATGGCGCTGCGCAAGGAGCCAGAACGACGTTACGCATCGGTCGACAAATTCGCTGAGGACTTGCGGCGCCATCTCGAGAACCTTCCCGTATTTGCGCGAAAAGACACAGTCGGATATCGGGTCTCGAAGTTCGTCGCACGGCACCGGGCCGGCGTCGCCGCGAGCGCGGCCGTAATGATCATCCTGGTGATCGGAATTGTTGTCACGCTGCGGGAAGCACACATCGCGCGCACTGAGCGTGCCCGTGCCGAAGCTCGATTCAACGACGTCCGCAAGCTGGCGAACTCTTTGATGTTTGAACTTCATGATTCGATCAAAGACCTGCCGGGATCAACTCCCGCGCGAAAGCTGCTGGTGAGCCGGGCTCTGGAATATCTGGATAGCTTGAGTAAGGAAGCCAAGGGCGATCGCTCCTTGCAGCGGGAACTGGCGGCAGCATACGAGAAAATCGGGGACGTCCAGGGCCAGCCGCGGCAAGCCAACCTGGGCGACACGGACGGAGCGGCCGCCAGCTACAGAAAAGCCCTCGCCATTCGCGAGTCCCTGGCCGCATCGGATCCAAAGGACGAGGAAGTCCGCCAACAGCTCGCACCCAATTATGGCAAGTTGAGTGATCTCCTGTGGAGCAAGGGCGACCCCAAGGGCGCGATGGAAATCTCGCGCAAAGAGATCGCGGTCGCGGAAGCGCTCTATCAAGCAAATCCCAGTACGGCAAACCGCCTGCTCCTGGCCAGCTTTCGCATGGACCACGGGTACAAGCAGGCTACGATCGGCGGCGAGCGTGCCGGGGGATTGGAAAACCTTCGGCAGGGGTCTGCCATGCTTGAACAACTGCAGGCCGCAGATCCGCAGAATCGTTGGGTGACGCGTGTGCTCAGTTTGAGTTGTTTCCGGGCTGCCGAAATCCTGAAGGAAGACCCGAACGATCGTCCGCAAGCTTTGGCGCTGTACAAGAAAGCGATTGCCACAACCCAGACTCTGGCTTCGGCTGATCCGAACAACGCGGATTACAGCCGCATGGTCGCCTATTACCAATTCTCGCTGGCGCAACTCCTTGGCAGCATGAACGACACCAACGGGGCGCTCACGCAGGATCATGAAGCTTTGTCCGCCTTCCAGAAGCTCGCGGATGCCGATCCCGCCAACGCGCAATATCAGGAAGACCTGGCTGTCGTGCGCGGCGACATCGGTGACGTTCTGATCGACAAAGGAGATCTCAAGGGCGCAATCGAGATACTGCGTTTGTCCCTTGCCAGAGCCGAGACCATGTCCGACGCGAAGAACCCCCAGTCACGGATAGGTTTTATCGTTGCATCGAACCAGTTCTTGTTGGGGAAGGCAAATTTCACGATCGCCTCCGCGACAAAATCATCTCCGCAACAAAGGATTGATCATTGCCGCGAGGCCAATTCCTGGTTCCAGAAATGCCTTCCCGCGTTCGAGATCCTCCGTGATCACGCCCCATCCGAGTATGGTGGAGCGACGCACGTCGACGAGATCAACAAGGACAAACTTCGCTGCCAGGCCCTTGAAAAGCCATGAATATCGCCTGGTCCGAAAATTCCTGCCGAAAATCTGGAGCGGGAGACGGGGATCGAACCCGCAACCACCGGCTTGGGAAGCCGATGCTCTACCATTGAGCTACTCCCGCCGCGAACATCTGGCCAGAAGATAATACCCCGACACTGCCCTCGGGGGCCACCTGCCAACGAGGAAACGTTCTGATAGAACGCAGGCCGTGAGGTGAAAGATCCCCGCTAAGACAGCCCATCCGTGGCACCAGTCCCAAGTGCGAGTGTCAGGACGGCGGTGAAGCTTAGGCCGGGGAACTTGCACAGCCGGCGCAGTGAGTGGGGAAGGTCCTCCGCGAGTCCTGCATCGCAATTCCTCCAACAGGATTCTTACGAAACCAGCCGCATCTTGACCGCCCAAGGCAATACAATTTGATGCGGGCCTGAGCGCGATCCGACCGCGCCAGCATTATTGATTGTCATTGAGGCCTTCAGCTAAGACCCAGTTCAATCCCGCCGAGGGCAGTGCCACGTAAACCATTCCCCGGATCTTGTTCCGCTTATCCATTTTGTCAACAAGGCAGCGAGCCGTAGCAGAAAGCTGAAGCCCAGGTACCGCGCAGTCAAAGTCGTGCCATTCCCCAAATCACTGAGCAGACCAGTTCTAGTAACATGCACTGAGAACTTTTCGAGGAGAGGACACGTGAGTGACACAGAACGAAATGCTCCGGGCTGGCCGGGGATTCCTCCGCGCTGGACTTCGAGCGCGAAAAGTGGCGTGGGCACAGCCCTGAATCAGCACAGCCGTGTGTGGTTTACCACCAGCCACGGCATCCTGAACGAAGTTTATTATCCCCGCGTGGACCAGGCATGTACGCGCGACCTGGGATTAATTGTTACCGACGGCACGGGCTTTTTCTCCGAAGAAAAACGGCATTGCCGGTTTGAGAACATGCCGGTCGCGCCTGGCATTCCCGCGTTTGAGCTGACCAATACAGACATGCAGGGGCGGTATCGGATCGAAAAGGAAGTGTTGACTGATCCTTATCGCAACGTCGTGCTGCAGCGAATTCGGTTCATCCCGCTGCGGGGAACGTTCGCGGACTATCACGTTTACGCTTTGCTTTCGCCGCATCTTGCCAACTGGGGCAACAGCAATACGGGATGGGTGGGCGACTACAAAAGCGTGCCGATGCTGTTTGCGCAGCGGAACGATTGCGCGCTGGCTTTTGGCTGCTCGACGCCATGGAAGAGGATGTCGGTGGGATTCGTTGGATACTCCGACGGGTGGCAGGATCTGTCGAAGAATTTCCAGATGACGTGGGATTACACGCGCGCTGAGAACGGAAACATCGCGATGACCGGGGAGATTGACGTGGACGCGTGCAGCGGGGAGTTCGTGCTGGCGCTGGGGTTCGGCAGCATCTGGTCAGAGGCGGGACAACAGGTGCGTTCGAGCCTGCTCGAATCGTACGAAGAACTTCGCCACCACTATGTGGCGCAGTGGGAGACATGGCACCAGAGCCTGATGGAACTGGAGAAGGCAGACGGGCACCGGGAGCGCGACCTGTACCGCACCAGCGTCTCTATGCTGCGGACTCATGAATCGAAAGACTTCCTGGGAGGAGTGATTGCGAGTCTTTCCATTCCGTGGGGCTTCAACAAAGGAGATGAGGACCTCGGTGGATATCACCTGGTCTGGCCACGCGATCTGGTAGAGACCGCATTCGGATTCCTGGCGGCGGGGGCTCAAACTGACGCGGTGCGAGTGCTTCGATATCTCGAGTCAACGCAAGAGGCCGACGGACATTGGGCGCAGAACATGTGGCTGGATGGACGTCCGTACTGGATGGGCCTGCAGATGGATGAGGCGGCGTTTCCTATTCTGCTTGTGGATTGCCTGCGCCGGGATTGCCCTGCTGTCCTGGGGGATCTCAAACGTTGGTGGAACCTGGTTCGGCGCGCGGCCGGATTCCTGGTTAGCAACGGCCCGGTCACGCAGCAGGATCGCTGGGAGGAAGATGCGGGATATTCGCCGTTCACGCTGGCGGTGGAGATTTCCGGGTTGCTGGGCGCAGCGGATATTTCGGATGCAGTGGGACAGCGGGCCATCGCCGAGTACCTGCGCGAGACAGCAGACAATTGGAACGACAACATTGAACGCTGGACCTATGCCTCCGACACGGATCTGGCGCGGCAGATTGGAGTGGAAGGTTATTACGTCCGGATCGCACCACCGGACACGGACTGTGCGCGGTCTCCGGCCGATGGATTTGTGCCGATCAAGAATCGTCCGCCGGGGCAAAGCTCGGAGCCGGCGATCCATCTGATCAGCCCGGACGCGCTGGCGCTAGTGCGATTCGGTTTGCGCGCGGCGGATGATCCGCGCATTCTGAACACGGTCAAGGTGATCGACGCCGTGTTGCGGGTGAAATTGCCACAAGGGCCCTGCTGGTATCGCTACAACGGTGATGGCTACGGAGAGCATGAAGATGGATCGCCCTTCGACGGTACCGGAATTGGGCGGCCATGGCCGCTGCTGGCCGGCGAACGGGCGCATTACGAAATAGCCGCAGGGCACATGGGAGCTGCTGAAGAGCTTTTGCGAGTGATGGAGTTCTCGACCGAGGGAGGACGTCTGATTCCCGAGCAGGTCTGGGACACTGCCGACATACCAGAGCGCGAATTGTTTGCCGGAAAGCCGACCGGGTCGGCGTGTCCGCTGGTGTGGGCACACTCGGAGTACATCAAACTGCGCCGCTCGCTGCGTGACGGAAGAGTTTTCGATCAGCCGCCCCAGACCGTACGGCGCTATTTGGTGGAGAAGAAGAAATCGGTGTACTTTGCCTGGCGCTTCAACAACCGATGCCGAAGCATGCCACGGGGGAAGAAATTCAGAGTTGTTCTAACGGCGCCGGCGCTAGTGCATTTCAGCTTCGATGGCTGGAAAACCGCAGCGGATATCAAGAGTCGTGAAAGTGGATTAGGCACGCATGTGGCGGACCTTGCCACCGATCGATTGCCAGCAGGAACTGAGATTGTCTTCACATTGTTTTGGCTTCAAGAACAACTTTGGGAAAGCACGAACTTTGCCGTCGTAGTGGAAGAATAATCGGCGATGCAATCAGTTGCCGGTATATACCAGTTCCACCACGGTGCAGTCGTCGTTCAAGGGGGTACCACCACAGAAAGTAGAGATCGCTGTAAAGATTTGTTCCATCGTTCCGGTTTTCGCAGCGAGTTCCAAGCGCGAATCTTCGAAGAAGTCTCCGCGCGAATTTTCAGCTTCGGTCACGCCGTCGGTCACGAGTATCAGTCGATCACCCTGCTTCAACTGACAGTGATCGCTCTCGTATGTGGCATCGGGCAGCAATCCCACGGGAAGATTGCCATGCGCGGGTCGTCGAACTTCGCCATTTGAAACCACCAGCGGCTGAACGTGCCCGCAATTCACATACTCCAAATCGCCGTTGTCGCGGATGCGGGCAATGATCACGGTTGCGTATTTCTCCCCGATATTCTTGTCGGTAAAAAAACGGTTTACGGCGGTCACGATTTCCGTCAGGGGCATGCCGGCCGTCAGCTGCGAATAAATCATGCCCTGCAAAGTGGACGCGAGCAGCGCGGCTGATACTCCCTTGCCGCTCACATCGGCCAATACAATCGTCAAACCCTGGTCAGTATTAACCGCGTCGAAGAAGTCACCGCCGATCTCTTTGCAGGAAAGGTTTCTTCCCGCCAGTTTGGCAAATGGAACTTCGGGAATCGTTACCGCCATCAGTCGCTGTTGAATGGAGGCTGCGATGGACAACTCCTGCTGGTATCGCCGGCCGGCCTCTTCGGCTTGCACCAGACGGGCGTTCTCGATCAGCGAGGCGGCCTCAGTCGCGATCGCATGAAGGATGTCGTTGCTCACACCAGAGATGTCACGCGAGGCAAAACGAGAATCCACGTAGAGGGCGCCCATGACTTCCGCCGAAGGCGCCGGCGAGCCAGCCTCACCACCCCGGGTAGCCTGCACTTGCGGCTTGCGCAGAGGAACGCAGATCACGGTACGGAGGTCATACGCCACGATGCTTTTGCGGCCGGTAAGATCCGCCGACCGGCTGGTATCGGTCAGCACGAATTCGGAGTTGGACTTTAACGCGTCATCGAGGATCGAGTGCGAGATCGTCTTGTCGTCCAAGAGCGGCTCGCCCTTCGAGTTGCGTCCAGCCGCCAGTCGCAATTCTCCTCGGGCGTTCTTCATGTAGACATAAGCTCGCTCAGCCCGGGTCAGCTTTAGAGTTACGTCCAGCAAGGTCATCAGGATTTCATCGAGCACCCCGATTGTATTCAGCTTCCGTGCCGCTTCGAGAAACAGAACCAGTTTTTCCAGGTCTGTAGTCTCGTCCGAGATGTGCATCCCGGAGATCTGGCTCAGGAACTCCCGCGCAGAGTTCGTGGTTCCGTGCTGCGGATTGAAAATCACATACGCAACTTCGCGGACTCCGAACTCCAGGCGATCGTTGCGCTCGAGAGTCTTGCGCTCCACGCGTTCACCGTTGACGAATGTCCCATGCTTACTGCCCTGGTCGACGACGCTGAACACTCCGTTTTCCGAGACAATGAGGGCATGGTCGCGCGAGACGCGCGGGTCAGCGATGACTAGATCCTTATCGACCTTTCGTCCCACGCTGAACGGACTGTGGTCGAGGTTGATGACACGCTGCTCGTTCCCCTGGACAAATACAAGGATCGGGAATATTCCCGAGCCGGTGCCGGAGGGCGGGCCGACAATAGTCTGGAATGCCATTTAGCGCCTGCAATGCTCCTTAAAGCGTCGTTAAAGGAATAATGACAGCATCGAACGCCGGTGAGAAGAGGCTAAAGAGGTTTCGCCAGCAACCGCCTCTAGGCAGCTCCGCGATGGAACGTGGCAATCGCCTCCTGCTCAGTGTCATAGACTTCGAACACAGTGACCAACTTGGTGATTTGCAAGACATCGCGCAAACGCTGTCCCAGCCCGGTAAGCTTAATTTCAGCCCCCGACGCCCGCGCCGAGGAGTACACACCCACGAGAGTCCCCAGACCGCCGCTGTCGATATAGCTCACGCCCCCAAGGTTCACCACAACCTGCCGCGAGGAGGCTAATGCACGCTTGAGATTCTCGCGGAGTTCCGTCGCTTCTTCCCCAAACACAATGCGGCCATGACACGACAGGACAGTGACTCCGTCGGCTTGCCGGATTTCAATCTTCAGAGTCATTGGATCCTCCGGAACACTAGCGGTGCCCGAGAAGCCTAACGCGGGCGGTAGGGGGAATGCAAGCTCAGGCGGTCAACGATCCAGTTCGGTCCGGTGCGAAATCGAGTTGTTTCTCGCTCCTGGCCGAGCCAACTCGGCGAAGACCGACGCGAGCAGAACCACCACTGCCAACGGAATCGCCAAGCTCGTCCATACCGGCAGGGCCCATCCCTTCTGCACTAACTCGGCAGGGAAGAAAAGCGAA
>Ga0210409_10007070_pt1 | contig 11598 bp, 11 predicted proteins | sample IncBWH17MmetaG_FD_161649 | JGI IMG/M metagenome (GOLD analysis project Ga0210409, IMG submission 161649) | Forest soil microbial communities from Barre Woods Harvard Forest LTER site, Petersham, Massachusetts, United States - Inc-BW-H-17-M | ecosystem: Environmental > Terrestrial > Soil >...
GACGGAACCGAGATTCCGAAGGGGTCGAAGCTGGTGGGCCATGTGCTCGGCGTGCAACCGAGCGGGGCGGGCGAGAATTCCCAGGTGGCACTCCAGTTTGACCACCTCGAGTTGAAGGGCGGCCAGAGCGTGCCGGTCCATTCGCAGATTCAGTCGATTGCTCCACCGGCGGGCGGCTCCTCTAACCCGAGCACCAGTGGGACGAATGGCAGCAGTGCAAGTGGCGCTCCGCAAGCCACAGGTGCCGACCCCGGCGCAGCTCCCGCTGGAAGCGGTGGCCCTGCGCCGGGTACCGTCGTAGCAAAAACCGGCAACATAGCCATCCGTACCACATCGGTACCCGGCGTGCTCCTGGCGAACAATGCACCGGGACAACAAGATCCCAGGATGGCTCACGCTTCCAGCATCCTGCTCGGCGCGAAACAAGATATCCAATTGGACGGCGGCACACAGATGGTAGTTGGAGTTTCTGCCGCAGGCGGGGAAACGCATTAATCAGCATTAGTTGCGGCAATGAGCATTTTTGCCGTTGCCCGGACTAAGTAAGGGAAAACTTGGCGGGAAGATCGCCCTTGATGAGTCAAGGACTGGAGTGTGTCTCCGACCCGGAAGCTGGAGGTGAGTAGTAGTTAGTACGGCTTACCTTATTCCTTTTTATCCACCACAATAAACCAAAATCACCAGTATCCATAGGCCTTCCGCCGTTATCCACATCGGAAAACTTGACACTACCTGCTATTCTTAACTTAAGAGCAAAAGAAAGTCCGGCCACAAGCCGGACTTTTCCATTTAACCCAAAGACCTGCATCGAAGTACGGATGCAGGTCTTTTCTTTTGAATACTTTGCGCAATTTCCATAGGGGGAGGGGTACCACCATGAACGCGAACAACAACGAGTCCAAAAAACGCTATCAATGCCGCCACATCGTCACCGACGGACGCCGCTGCGGCAGCGCCTGCCTCCGTAACGAAGAATTTTGCTACTACCACCACACCACCCGCCGCCCCATCGAAAACCCGCGCCAGCGCCGCAGCCGCCGAGCAGACTTCAACCTTCCCCATCCCGAAGACCGCAGCGCCATCCAGCACTCCATCGGCGAGGTCCTCCGGCGCATCGCCTCCAACGAAATCGACCCTCGCCGCGCTGGTCTGCTCCTCTACGGCCTCCAGATAGGCAGTCTCAACCTGCCCAAAGTCATGCCCAGCCGCAAACCCGCCGAAGTCGACTCCGTCGAAGAGATCATTCTCGATCCCATCCATGGCCCTCTCGCGCCCAAAATCACAGTCGAAGACAATCGCCCCGGAATCGTCGCACAGCTCCTCCGCATGACCGCCCTGCCCGACGATCCCGATACCTCCGCCGAGCAGGAACCGGTGGAATCCCCTCGCTGGTGGGAGAACCCCAAACCAGTTCAATCAACAGACTCCACCGCACCCTCTGAACCAGCCATCCTCTCCAAGCTCCAGGCCTCAAGCCACCAAAGCCAGATACCCCATCCAAAGCCGGGTGCCCCATCCTTCGCGTCTTTTGCGAAGGGTGGGGTATTCGCGCCACGCGCGAACCGCATTCCTGTCCCAGCCAAACAGTCGGGTACCCCGTCCTCACCGCGAAGATTGGGCAGAAATCCATTCCCAGTCTCTGCTTCTAATCCGCGTCTATCCGCGAAGATCCGCGGTCGTCTCCTCACTCTTGCTATCCTGACTCTTGTATGCCAAAACCCATTGTCCTCACCATCCTCGACGGATGGGGCTACCGCCCCGAGACCCACGGCAACGCCATCGCGCTCGCCCGCAAGCCCACCTACGACAAGCTCCTTAGCACCTATCCCAACACCCTCATCCGCGCCAGCGACCACTTCGTCGGCCTCCCCGACGGCCAGATGGGCAACTCCGAAGTCGGCCATCTCAACCTCGGCGCAGGCCGCATCGTCCGTATGGATATGACCCGCATCGACACCGCCATCGCCGACGGCAGCCTCTTCACCGATCCCGCGCTCACGCACGCCTGCCACCTTGCAGCCCAGGACGGACGCGCCCTGCACCTCATCGGCCTCCTCTCCGACGGCGGCGTCCACTCGCACCAGCGCCACCTCTACGCGCTCTTGAAGCTGGCCGCGCACCACAAGCTCACCCGCGTCTACGTCCACGTCTTCATGGACGGCCGCGACACCATGCCCACCAGCGGCCTCGGCTACCTCGAAGCTCTCGAGCAGAAGTTCCGCGAGTACGGCGTAGGCCAGATCGCCTCCGTCTCAGGTCGCTACTACGCCATGGACCGCGATCTCCGTTGGGAGAAGGAGCGCCAGGCCTTCGACGCCATGGTCACCGGTCACCCCGAGGGCGGCGTCTACGCCGACCCCACCGCCCGCGTCCGCGAACTCTACAGCAACGGCATCACCGACGAGTTCATCCCACCCTTCACCTGCATCGAAGCCGGCCTCATCCGCGACCGCGACGTCATCATCAACTTCAACTACCGCGCCGACCGCGTCCGCCAGATCACCCGCGTCCTCGCCCGCAACATCGACATCCCCGGCGGCCTCACCGCCAACAACGCAAACGACCTGCCAAAGGCCCACGAACTCGAACTCGAGATTCCCCGCGCGCAAGCCCCCAACAACATCCACTACGTCTGCATGACCCAGTACGACAAAAACTTCGATCTCCCGCTGGTCATCCCACCCGAGTCGATGGACAACCTCCTCGCCAACATCATGGCCGATGCCAATCTCCGCAACCTCCGCGTAGCCGAGACCGAGAAGTACGCCCACGTAACCTACTTCTTCAACGGAGGCATCGAGAAGCCATTCCCGGGTGAAGACCGCGCCCTCGTCCCCTCGCAGAAGGTCGCCACCTACGACCTCGCCCCCGAGATGTCCGCCGCGGGCATCGCCGATGCCGTCGTCAAGGCCGTCAACGACACCGCCTTCGACGTCATCATCGTCAACTTCGCCAACGCCGACATGGTCGGCCACTCCGGCAAACTCGAGCCCACCATCCGCGCAGTAGAAACCGTAGACACCCAGCTAGGTCGCATCTATCAAGCCGTCAAGCAGCGCGGAGGCTCCCTCCTCGTAACCGCCGACCACGGCAACGCCGAGATGCTCATCGACCCCGTCACCGGAGGCCCTCACACCGCCCACACCACCAACCCGGTCCCCTTCATCCTCGTCACCGACGCAGCAGATACGAGCCACCACCGCATCCTCCGCCCCGGCGGCAGCCTGCGCGACATCTCCCCCACCATCCTCTCCCTGCTAAACCTCCACCAACCCAGGGAGATGACCGGCACCAATCTCAGTTTAGCGGAAAGCTAAACCCATTACGCAATCCGCACCCTGCCGTCGGGCATCTTTGTAAAAGCATGAATCTGCCGTCCCGTCTCATCCATGTGGCGCAGCGTCAATTTTTCCGGTGTAACTTCAAGTTGGCTGAAGCCATAAACCTTGGAGGCATACGGCCCGCGCTGCGCTTCATCGATCTTCAACGTGTAAAGGTCCGCGCCGCCTCCACCCGACAGCACAAACGAAGTAGGATGCCCGTCAAACTCGAGGTGCTGCATATCATGGTCATGGCCCGCCAGATACATGTGTACGTTGTGCTTTCGCAGCAGAGGCTCCCAGTCCGCAATCAGGGTCTTATGGTCCCCATGCGGACCGTTGGAAAAGATCGGATGATGCGCCATCACGATAAGGAACGGCGTAGTACGAGGTTTCGAAAGCTCCGCTTCCAGCCACGCTACCTGTTCGGCATGCTGCGTCGGTGTCAAAGTGAAGTTCACGCCCTTAGCCGGAGCTCCGTCAGGATGAGGCACGTTGCTGTCGAGCGCAATCACCGTCACCAGCGGCTTGTGCGCCGGAAAGTCAAACCGGTACCACAGCGACGGCATCGTCCATCGTGTTCCATCCTTGCGTGCATACTCCAGCTCCGCTGTAATCTTGCTCTCCGGCATGCGCTGATAATCATGGTTGCCGGCAATCGCATACGCCGGGCAGTTGAAGACGCTCTTCGGATACATGTCCTCGAACTGCGTCTTCCACCGAACCGATGAAGCCCCATCCGGCAGCGGCCCGTACCAGTTATCACCCAGCATTAGCAAGGCATCCGTCGTCAGGCTGTGCTCTCGCACATACTGTTGCATCGCAGTCGCAACACGGCTTTGCGCAGTGAAATCTTCATAGCCCCAATCGCCGATTATAAGCAGTTGTGTCGCCGAAGCATCCGGCTTTTGGCCGGACTTGCCGGCAAACGAAGGCAGGGAACCGAGTCCCGCAATAGCGCTGAACGCAAAGCTCTGAAGAAGAAATCCACGACGGGTGACCATAAATTCTGCTTATACCACCGTCACAAGAATCCAGGGTTAAAATTCCCGCCGGCCCTCCATAGCCCGAGTCATCGTCACCTCATCGGCATACTCGATATCGCTCCCCGCCGGAACACCGGTAGCGATCCGGGTAACCTTCACCGCACCATTGGCCCTGCGCAGCTCCTGCGCCAGATATCCCGCCGTAGCCTCACCCTCAGTTGTAGGCGAAGTTGCCAGAATCACCTCATCCACCTCGCCCAACCGCGTTAGCAGATTGGCAATCCGCAACTGCTCCGGCCCCACCCCACCAATCGGCGACAACGTTCCATGCAGCACGTGGTACGCCCCCCCATAGCTCCGAGTTTTTTCAATCGTCGCAATGTTCGTAGGCTCTTCCACCACGCATATGAGCCGCTGATTCCGCAGCGGACTCGTGCAGTACCCACAAGGATCGACATCCGTAATGTTGTTGCACACCGAGCACAGCCGCAGATGCGCCTTCAACTCCCGTATCGCAACTGCCAGTCTCTCAGCATCTTCATCCGACGACCGCAGCACATGAAACGCCAGCCGTTGCGCACTCTTCGTCCCAACTCCCGGCAGCTTCCGCAGCTCCTCAATCAACCGCGCCATCGGCTCCGCAAACCGGTTCGTCATCCCCCCAGCCCCGGCAATCCAAGCCCACCCATCATCCCCGCCACACTAGCCTTCATCGCATCATCCGCCCGCCGCCCGGCCTCATTCACCGCCGCTGTAATCAGGTCCTCCAGTAACTCCAGATCACTCCCCGCACTCCCAATCGCCGAGGGCTCGATCTTCAGGCGCAGCACTTCCTTCTTGCCATTCATGCGCACCGTCACCACCCCACCCCCCGCAGAAGCCTCCACCACGGTCTCAGAGAGCTTCCGCTCCATCTGCTCCTGCATCTGCTTCGCCTGCCCCATCATCTCTTTCATCTTGCCCAGATCAGAAAAGTCCATCCGTCCTCCTAGTCGTTATCCCGCAAGTCGATCACGGTCCGAATCTCCGCCTGGAACAGCTTCTGCGCCTGTTGCACCACAGGATGCTCCAGTGCCTTAGCCTGCGCACTCCCTGACTTTGCCGCTCGTGGCTTCTTCCCAGCAGCCGCAGCAGCAGAGCCCGGCAGCAACACCAGCTTGAGAGCGCCCGCACCAGCCTCGCGCAGTGCCGCTTTCACGATCTTCTCTGCCTCGGGGTTCACGACCATCGGCAGCATCGTCTTCGATACACCCGTCTGCACTCGAACTTCGCTACCGTCAATTACCCACTCAGCCTCATCCAGAGCGTCAGCCGCAGAGTCCTGCCCCTTAGCATTCGTCAGCGCCTCAACCGCCGCCCGTTGCAGAGTTTCTCCTGTTTGCGATGACACGGCCTGCTCATTGGCGGTCTTTACAGGTGTTGCTTCAGGCTCCAGCACCGCAGTTACCATGGACCCCATGCCAAGCAACTCCGCGGCTACCCCAACCACCGAAGGTTGAGCATCAGCAAGTGGCGCTTTATCTACAACGCGAACCGGTGCCGCAGGCGCAGGCACTTCCGCTGTTACCGGAACCGATATAACGACAGGCGCAGCAGACCCTGCAGGTTCATCGAACCGCCTCCTATTCTTATCACCTTCAAATGGAGAAAATGCCGGCTTCGTGCTTATCGGAGCAACAGGAGCTACAGCAGAGACAGAAGTCGAAGGCACGGTTCTCGGAGCAGGTTGAGCGGTAGAGGTCGTCTTTGGACGCGTCTGTCCGCCGCCGCCGGAAGGAAACTGACTCAGAACTTCTTCAACCGGAAGTAGTCGCCGCAGATGCACCAGCTTCAGCAGTCCCAACTCAAAGTGAAAGCGTTGCTCCTGCCGATACCCCAACTCATCGAACGTACGCAGCATCACCTGCAGAAACCGAGTCAGCTCCTCTTCACTGAACAGTGCAGCGCTTCGTGCCGCCCGCCTCTGTTCATCCGCCGAAATCTGCAGCAGCTCTGCGCCAACACCGTCCGCACCAACTCCGTCCACGCCAATGTTAGCGATCTTCGCGATAACACAGTTCCGCAAATACCGCACGCATTGCCTCGCCAACTGTGCCGGAGAATTCCCAGCATCCAGCAGCTGGTTCGCAACCGTGATTACCTCTGCACTGCGGTTGCCATCCACCGCCTCCAGAATCTTCTCGAACACTGCATTCGGAACCGACCCCATCAGTTCGCGGATCTGCGACGCATCCAGCACCGGACGCCCGTTCTCCAACGGAGCACTGGCAATCGCCTGGTCCATGATCGAAAGCGCATCGCGCATCGAACCATCGCCTGCCTCGGCAAGCAGCGCCAGCGCAGCCTCATCCGCGTCCACGCCCTCGCGCTCCGCAATACCTCGCAGTTCACCGAGAATATCCACCAACTTCACCGCATGAAAGCTGAAGTGCTGACACCGCGACCGCACCGTCTGGGGAAAATCTTCCGGCTGGGTCGTCGCCATCATGAAGACGATATGATCCGGCGGCTCCTCCAGCGTCTTAAGCAGGGCATTGAAGGCCGCATCGGTAATCTGGTGGGCCTCGTCGAGAATGTAGATCTTATATTTGTCACGTGCTGGCCTGTATCGCGCAGCGTCTCGCAACTCTCGAATCTCGTCGATACCGCGATTGGTCGCCGCATCGATCTCGATCACATCCACCGCGTTGCCCGCACGAATCTCCGTGCAACTCTCGCACACCTCGCAGGGCTCCGCCGTAGGCCGTTGTGCTGTACCGATCGCATTTCGGCAATTCAGCGCCATCGCCAGAATACGAGCAATCGTCGTCTTGCCGATTCCGCGATGCCCACTGAAGATGTAGCCGTGCGCGATCCGCTGCTGCGTCAGCGCATTCATCAACGTCACGGTGACGTGGTCCTGTCCCGCAACATCCGCGAAACGTTGGGGCCGGTATTTCCTTGCAAGAACCTGATATGCCATAAAAGGGTGCGGTAAAGCTCACCGCAACGCCTATTGTATCGTTCAGCGGAGCTCCCCGTTTCCGCCGATACTTACTGCCTCGAAGCTTTTGCCTTAGCCTTCCTTTCCAGCTTCTTCCGCCGCTTCACTTCGTCCTCGCTGAACATCGTTCCGCGGCACTTCGGCGTACCGCAGTAACAATCGCCCTCAGCATCATCGCTGTCATGCAGGTTGTACTCGTACGTCAACTCTTCGCCTGCAGCGATATCCCGAATAGCCATCACAAATATCCGGCCATTGTCGTCCTCAGTCTCGCAATTCGGATCGCATGAGTGGTTGATAAACATCGCCGTTCCAAAGCCGTCGATAACCCTCCCATCTTCTCCACAGCTGAACAGATAGGTCACGAAACGGTCCTTATATCTTTCATCGGCCTCTTCCTTCGTAAACCGAGGCCCATCGTACTCACAGACCTTCGCGCCTTTTTTTATTGCCTGCGTGGTGTAGCAACCCGCCGCATGTATCGACGAAGAACGGATAATCAGCTTATCAACCATAAATTTAGAGAGATCCAGTAAGCAGAGAGTTGGAGTTGGGTCACGATGAGCGCAGCGTAAACTTACCCACCATCCCGAGCTGACTATAACAAACCGTTGCCCGGGAGCGTCAAAAGTATTGGACGAGTAATCTAGAAGACGATGCCAACCGGTCTCCCAATTCGCGTCGCGCTTACCAGCTTGATCCTGGCTGCCGCTGCCGCTGGTCAGACAAGCACATCCCAAAAGCCAGCGAATCAGCCTTGTCCGCCTGCAAGCCAGGGCTCTTCCAAATCCACCCAGGACAAACCCTGCACTCCACCCGCAGACAGCAAGCAGCCATCTACAGCCGAACAATTTCCATTTCCTGGCGAACCTGCTAAGTCTGTCCCGTCAGACAACTCCCCGGACGCTCCAGCTCCATCTACGTCGAAAACCTCCGCAGAACAAGAGCATCCATTCCCCTCCGACGCTCCCCCCGCACTCCCAGGTTCAGACTCTTCCAGCTCAAGCAGCTCAAGCAGCTCAAGCAGCTCAAGCAGCTCCAGCGACGACTCCAGCAGCAGCGCCGACCCCGACGCTAAACCCTCGTCTGCGCCATGGGTCGATCAACCCGCCAGCACCAGAGAAGCTCGCAAGAAGCTGCCCAAAGTCGAGAAGATCCAGACCCCCGAAGACCGAGTCGCCGAAGACCTTACAGTCGCTAAATTCTACGAAGACAGGGGCAATCTAAACGCCGCCTATCTCCGTACCAAAGACGCCGTAAAGGTTCAGCCTGATGATCCAGAGGCCCATTTCGCTCTCGCTCGGATCGCCCAGAAGATGCAAAAACGCGACGAAGCCATCGCGGAGTTCAATGCTTATCTGAAGCTCGACCCCGACGGCCTCAATATCAAAGCCGCCCGAAAAGCGTTGTCTCAACTCCAATAGCTTTTCGGCGAAGACAGCGCACTGAAAGCGGTGTAACGTTGTCCTGCACTATGGATCCCATTCTTCAGCAACTCCATCAAGAGATCGCCAACGCTATCGAAGGCCTCGATTCCGCCCAAACCCAGTTGGTTCCTCCTTTATCTCCGGAGAAGTGGAGCATCCAGCAGATCGTCCAGCATCTTTGCCTCACCTACGCCTTTACCGAAACGGCCTTCGAAGCCCGCCTTGTCAAAGGCTCCCCGACTCGCGCGATACCTACCCTGGAGCAGCGCATCTACCAGTTGTCCTTGATCACTCTCGGAATCTTCCCGAGCGGTCGCGAGGCCCCAGAGCGTGTCGCTCCACCCAGGATCGCCTCGCCTGTCTGCGGCAGCGATCTCGCCCTATACGCGGGCGAACATCTGACTCGCATTGACAAACTTTCCCACCAGGCGGAAGCTTTGTTTGGTTCCAACCGCCGCTGCATCTCGCACATGATGCTGGGCCCGCTCAGCGTCCACCAGTGGTGCAGGTTTCACCTAATTCACGGTCGCCATCACCTGAAACAGATCCAAGCCATTCGATCCGCCCATCACGTCTAGTGCCGCGACCTAATCCTCGTCCGGCTCAGTATCATTCACAATCACGGCCGGTTCCGGCTCCTCCAACTCTTCTTCGACTCGCAGATACCGCCGCATATACCGCAAAGGCTCTTCAGCTACCGCAAGTTCTCTCAGGTGATATCGCCAAGCCGCCTCCCGAGCGCTGCGCCGCGTATAACCCTTGCGCGTCACGGTGCCGATCGATCCATCGGCCATCTTTCGACTAAATGTTTGTGTGGGTACCTGGAAAGTAATCAACCCGCCGGGCTTCCAGAAGTTCGACGCAAACTCATGCGAGAAGAGCAGAGAATAGTAGCGCCGCTCGACAGCCAGCGTCTCAAGCGCCCGCTGCGAATTCGTCCATGGCAGCCCAAGCTTGCCGACGTACCACTTCCGGAACTCGAATCCATTAGCCCGTGCCTGGCCAACCAGGAGCTGAAGCAACTCTAACCGCGTCATAAGATACCGTTCAAACCAAAGGAGGAGTGCAGCAATACTACAGGGAATATCGCGTCCCAGCGTTATAGTTTACTGTGACAACCGTCTAACTCCGCAAGGTCGCGTTAAGACCCCGTGAATGTACTCCCATTAGATATTTTTTGGAGAAAATGATTTCGACCCCGCGCAGCACCAAGATCCTAAGCGTTCTTCTCCTTGCCTTCACCCTGGCAGCATCCGCCCACGCGCAGCCGTACGACCCCGCCGCTCACACTGACCCAATCAACCTCACCCCGCAGGTCCGCGAGGCCCACGAGCACTTCTACAACCTCGACTACGACGGCGCCCTCTCCCGGTTCGAAGCCGTCCAAAAGGCCAATCCGCAAAGCGCCATCGCTACCGGATACATCCTCATGACGCTCATCTTCCGCGAGCTCTACCACCAGGACCTCCTCGACACCACCTACTACGCGCACGACTCCTTCCTCACCTCCAAGCGCAGCGTACCCGTCCCTCAGGCCACCCGCGACCGCATCGAGCAACTCACCAGCTCCGCAATCGCCCTCTGCGACAAGCAGATCAAAGAGAACCCTGGCAACGCCAACGCCTACTTCGCCCGCGGATACGCACGCGGCATGCATGCCGTCTTCATCACGCTTGTTGATCATAGTTTTGTCGCCGCCGCCCGTCAGGGCCTCGCCTCGCGCAACGACAGCGAACAGACCCTCAGGATCGACCCCAACTATGCCGACGCCAAGATGGCCATGGGCATCCAGCAGTTCGCCGTCGCCAGCCTCCCCCGCATCCTCCGCATCATGATCGGCATCACCGGCGTCACCGGCAACAAGGAGAAGGGCCTCGACCTCCTCCGCGAATCCGCCGCCCACGGCTTAGTCACCAACATCGAATCCCGTACCGCACTCTCCCTCTTCCTGCGTCACGACGCCCGCTACCCCGAGGCTCTAGCCGTCCAGCACGGCCTCGCCGCAGAGTACCCTCGCGACTACCTCTTCCGCCTCGAAGAAGCCAATCTCACCAAGGACAAGGGCGACGGCCCAGGAGCCATTGCCGCCTACGAAAAAGTCCTCGAAGACTCCCGCAAGCCCGGCTACTTCATCGACCCTCGCCTCCAGATGGCCTACTTCGGCCTCGCCGATACCCAGCGCGGCCAGAGCCTCAGCGCCGAAGCCGCCGAGAACTATCTCAACGCCTCCGGCCAGCCCAGGTGCAGCGACTGGCTTCGTCGTCGAGCCCAGCTCAACGCCGGAGAGATGTTCGATCTTCTTCACCAGCGCGACAAAGCCATCGAGCAATACAAGCAAGCCAGCGCTGGAGGCGGAGACCAATCCCAGGCCGACGCCGCCCGCCGCTACCTCAAAACGCCATACACCGGCAGATAGAATTTGCCACTCCCGCGACCCTGGGAACTCTGCTAGCCTGTTCGACACCAAGCTATGCGAGCTTCTAATCTCCGCCGAAACTTGCCCCTCCTATGCGCCCCCATTCTTCTCGCACTCGCCGCCACCCTCGCAGCACAGCAGTCCCCGCCGCAGTCCAACACCAGCATTCTCGACCCCGACGGCACAGCCCGAATCACGCGCGTCATCCCTGTGCCTCTTGATCTCAGCCCCGAAGCCAGAGAAGCCCTCCGCCGTCCCGCTCCACCCGACACCACCTCACTCGCCGAACGCCGCAAGGGCACCGACACCTGGCAGACCCGAGCCGGCCAAGCCTCACTCGCCGCTTATCCCGTCCACATCGAATCCATCACCATCGCGGGCGTTCCCGTCCGCAACGTTACACCTCTCGACGCCACTCCCGCGCACCCCGACCGAGTCCTTCTCAACGTCCACGGTGGCGGCTTTA
>Ga0210409_10007072_pt1 | contig 11596 bp, 8 predicted proteins | sample IncBWH17MmetaG_FD_161649 | JGI IMG/M metagenome (GOLD analysis project Ga0210409, IMG submission 161649) | Forest soil microbial communities from Barre Woods Harvard Forest LTER site, Petersham, Massachusetts, United States - Inc-BW-H-17-M | ecosystem: Environmental > Terrestrial > Soil >...
ACGGCATTGGCACGATGCAGGATGTAGAAGAGCAGGGGTTCCAGAAGCTCCGGGTACTGGCTCATCCGCTGGAAGTCGAAACACTGAAAACGGGAAAACGAGATCGTGTCCTCAACATTATCGAAGAGGAAGCCGAACTGACCGCCTCGGGTCCATTTCGCGAGGCGGCTCGAAAGATCATGGCCGAGCGTATTCGCTAGCACGCCCAGAGTGCGAAGCGCGGGGTCGATCGCGTACAGATTTTCGATCTGGTGATAAAGATCGCGCTCGATGGCAGGGTCGAGTTCACCGGTTCGGGTTCCTTGAATCAAGACTTTCAGGAAGAGAGCGAGGAAATCGAGATTTTCTTTCGTAGGCGGGAGAGAAAACGGATTGATCTTGAAATTCTCGGATTCGAGGCCCACGCGGACATACGATCCGCCGAAAAGGTGTGTGAGGCTTTCAAAACTCCCGCCCAGATCGAAAATAAACGTATGGGGTTCGTATTTCTGGAGATTGGTGACGATGAAATTAAGCAAGAACGACTTGCCCGCGCCCGTCCGGCCCAAGATCATGCTATGCGCGACATCGCGGTAATGCAGGTTCAAAAAGTATGGGGTGTGATGATTGGTTTCAAGGACCGCGAGGTATTCCTGACGGAGGTGCCGGTTGCGCGGCTCACCACCGTCGAGCGTAAAGAGAAACGAAAAATCCGCGTAGTTGGTATTGAGGAGATATAGGTAACGGAGGTTAAACACGTGGTTGCCTGGGACTGCCGCGAGAAATGCATTGAGAAGGTTGTATTTTTCTTCATAGAGCTGCGCATCATGGACGCTGAACACTTTGTAGAATTCCGCGCAGGCCCGGTCGACCCTGACCGGGTCGAGGTCATAGATGACGACAGTGAGTGAAAATTGGCCGAAGTAGTTCCCGTGCAGTTCGATCTCCTTGATACCTTCGCCGAGTTCTCGGACCTGCGACTCCTTGGAATCGTCAAGGAGCATGTCCTGGGTGGGAGCGTCGTTCAGGTTGACCTGGCTGATGAACGATCGTCTGGTGTTGTGGAAGTGACGGCGCTTGGCCTGGATAGTCCGGCGGGTCTTGCCGGAATCTTCTTTCTTCCATTCGGTGACAACGTAGTAGTTGGCCTCGACTTCGAGCAGACGTTTGAAGATGAGCGGAAAACTTTGGGCGGAAGGCTCTTTGAGCGTCAGGACTTTGACGTAGTAGTCGTCCACGCGGAGATGGCCGCGATGGCATTCGAGGTGCGATTCGCAAAGGTAGTAGTCGAGAAACGTGTCGTGTTTGAGCTGCGCGAGTTCGAGCTTGTCGGGGTGAAAGTTGAGGGTCTTCTTGAGGACACGGAACGCTTCCTGCTTGCCGAGAATGCGTACGGCCAGAAAATCACCGACCTGCAGCGTAAAGCTGCGCGCCTTCTGAAGGAGAGCGGCCTGCCCCTTGGTGATTTCGTTTCCCAGGGCGAGGACTTGTTTTTTCGCAAAGAAGCGAGCGTTCAGTTCGGCGAGCGCCTTCCGGGGATTCGTCGGAAACTGCGCAAGAGCGTTTCCGAGCGAGTTTGAAATCTGCGACGCCTGGTGGAGAATCACGTAGTAGATAGAAAGGGAAAAAAGCGCGTCGGCCCTGCTGCCGAGGTAGGCGATGCGATTCTGGATGGCCGCGTCCACGACGGGGTTGCCGTAGAGTTGGTACGGGATGGTGTGGTTATTTCGTTTGAAGAGATACTGGTAGACGCGATAGTCGTCACCAAAGAGTTTCAGAGCGGACTCGAGACGCTTCGTCAACGCATCGATAGCTGTTCCGTCGAGGCATTCGTAGTCCACGCCGCGCACTTCAAGAATGAGGCCGAGCTCGCCTGTTTTTGTAAGGAACACTTCGGAGCCGATGAATCCGTACAGGTTCACGCGCTCGTTGAGCGAGCCGGTCTCCTCGTAGCTCTTGAAGATGCGTTTAAGCCTGAGCATGGCCATCCCTGCGGGCAACGATCGGGGTGAATTTCATCGGGTCGTATTGGCTACGAAGTGTGGCGGCAGTCAGAAGGAACCGCAGGACTTGCGGGTCGCTCTGGGTGGCCCATCGTGCGAGGAAATAGAGGACGACGAAGATCAACAAACCGCCGAGCAAGCTATTGAGCAGGTTGAACGTGCCGGCCCCAAGGCACATGGCGAAAAAGAAGAGCCTTCGCTCGGCCCCGAGGATGGTGAGGGGCCGGGACAGTGAACGATGCACCAGGTTGAGCCGTCTTGCGTTTGCCATAAGCGTTCCTGTATCAGCAGATTCAGAAACCGAATCTCACGGAAAAAGCCAAGCCATGAAATTGACGGCGGCGATGGCCATGCCCACGCCGAAGAGAACGCCGGCGAGGACGCGTTTCGAACCGCCTTCGCCGAAGGCGAAGGTGAGTCCAGAGACGACGATCGCGACGAGCGAAAGCCCGCGCGCGATGGTGCTGGTGAATGCTTGCTGGAGAACGCCAACGGCGTTCTCCCAAGGAGAATTGCCGGTCGTCTGAGCGAAGACCGGCGCCGCGACGACAAGCGCGATCGAGATGGTCAGTAGTCTTCTAGATGGATGGAAGATGCGTAGCGCCTTACGAAACAGTCGTTTCATACCTAGACCTCGCTGGATTTGAGTCGTGATTAAACTGGAGTTCCCGCAAGGTCCCTCTTCTGCCCGCGAGGCTGGCGGAGCCACTTGAATCTGCTGCGGAAGGATTGTCTCCAGCATTCGGAGACACCCAGAGCACTAGCCCCGGGAGCAGAGATGTAGTGGGTCCGGGCGTGGTCCCGAACGAAAGAGAGAACCGGCGGCTGAGGCTTCCCCGCGCCGCCGGCCCCTCTTGGCGGGAACTCCATCCCTCATCTACCTAATCAGCGCGGAAATCTGAAAATGTGTCGCAGCAAATTAAAGATTTTTTATTTTTGCCATGGGGCGGATAAATCAATGAAAACCCGGAACAAGCATAAGAAGGTGGCTCCCCTAGTGCCCGGATGCAGTCTTATCGCGTGACTTGTTTTTTGATCCTAGGGCGACACGCCTGAGCTTGGTCATCAGGCGTTTCACTTTCTGGCGGAAAGGATTCGATGTTCTGCCGTTGGGCCCGGAGATGCCCGCCTCGACGGTCTCATCCAGTTTTAGGTCAATCAGCAGGTTGATTTCGTCCAGTGTGAGATAGGCCTTTTCCTGACACAAATTAAGGAAGTGCCTCAGGATGGCATTGCGCTCGAAGGATTCCTCGGCCGTTTGAGTGGCGGGGAAGTGTTCGCCTATTTTCTTCGCAGCGAACTGGGAGCTGGACTGGAATTCGCCTCGCGCCCATTGAAAAAGTCTTCGCCGTAGACTCCTGGCTACAGTGTACCCAAAATGTGAACGCTGACACTGCCAAGTCGTGGACCGGAGGGACTCAATAAGAGTCGTGAGCGCCAGTTGTGAAAGGTCTTCACGAGCGAGGAATTGGTACTGACAGGAAACATGACGTACGACTGCATGAGCGGTCGGTGTGAACAAGAGTATTAGAATCCGTTCGAGATAGTCCCAATCGTGAGGGGCAACGGGACTAGTAAGAAGCGTTACAAGAATGCGGTCGGACAGACAGTGTCCATCCAGTGCGTCCTTGCCCGCATGAAACTTGGTGACGAGATCGAGCGCAGTTGGAAAATCAGAGAGCAGAGAGTTATCTGTGACCAGCCGGCGATATCTGGCTTGGTTTTCCGATAGTATAAGTTCCGCTCTGATGTACTTTTCGACGCCGCAGATGGTGCACGTGCAATTCGAACGCTTGCCCATGATGCGATTCCTCCGGCCGAAGGCGCAGTACGGCTTAGCCGGGATCGGGACATGGTCTCGGTTGATTTCGACGGTGCTGATGCTCGCGCGTGATGGCAGTTGGGCCGTCAATGAATGCGCCGCGCGAGGGACGTATACTGCGAAGCCTTTTGACTTGCGGGGTATTTTTTCGCTTAGTGACCGCAAATGCGTTCAGTGTGAAAAAACGGCTCCCGACTTGGTTACGAGCCCTTGAGTGAAGGCTCGGTTAATACGGCGCATTACAACCGTGGCGTCAGATGCCGCTGGGGTCGTCGACGGTTCGGCCTCGGCACGACTGATTCCACAAAGGAATTTCGCGCACACCCCCGGAACGCGAGCTTTGCGGCGACACATGATTTCACCGGCGATGGGCGAAGTGGCGGACTGAGGCATCAACGAAAAAAGAAAAAGGCCCTCCGACATCGTCGGAAGGCCCTTGAGGCGAAACGCTAGAACGGAGCTGCTTCGCTCGGCGAACTGGACGCTGATGCCTGCGGCTCGGGCTCGCCGCGGTCGAGCTTACGCACGACATCGGCACGAATCGACCACGTAGTGATCTTGGCGGTCTTCGCCTTCTTGCCTTTGCCGTTCGCCTGCTCGTAAGTTGAGCTGACAAGGCTGCCTTCGACGAGGACGTGAGCACCTTTTTTGATGCTGTTGAGAACGGACTCGGCCAGGCGAGGGCGAAATACATAAGTTACGTGGAATCTGTTTGCTTTCGACCGACGTTCGCTGTCGATTGATGGGCAGCTGTGTGTGGAGGTGGGCCGGTGGGGCGCTGCACCTCGGGCTTGGCTCGCGTAAATAACCCTGCCTGGAGGACACATGAGCGAAATTGACTGGTCCCGTTATCCGTCCATCGCAGAAAGCGAGCTGGGGCGTCGGTGGTTGCAAATTCAGTGCAATCTGGGTTTGGCGCAAAACACTGTTGAGGCCTATGGTCGAGGGCTTGAAGAATACCTGAGATTCGTGCGTGACCTATAGACAGATCCGACACAGGCTGGCGGCGAAATCATTGCGAACTATGTTGGCAGTTTACGTGGGCGACCGGGTGCCACTCGCGGAAACGTGATCTCGATTGACACAAGGCCCTTGCTTTCGAATGCGACTTTGCAACAGCGCCTGACGGTCATTCGCCTCTTCTACGATTTCCTGCTCGAAGAACGATTGTGCAGAAAGAATCCAGTTGGGAGAGGTCGCTACACACCAGGTAAGGCTTTTGGTTTGTCGCGCCAACGCAGTCTGATCCAGCGAACAAATCAGATGTACGAACGCTGTAGACCGCTTCATGCCATCTCCCCGCGATGGGAAGTACATCCACTTCACGAGACAGTCGTGGAGAGCCGGGCGCTGCCGATTTGGTGTTGAAGTTCAGACCCGAGGAGGATGGTAGAAATCGAAAGCTTGATCGATGGGCGAGAGCACGAGGAAAAGTGGTGGCGTTGCTGCTATCGGTTCATCGGCGCCTAGGATTGTTTGGTGGGTGGTCGTAAGGAATTGAAACCCACAGCAGGAACAACCGTCACGATCACAGTCCGGTGCATTGCGCTGATGGTCCATACCGTGTGGGACGGCTTGCTGTGATGGGAGAAGATCCTGAGAAAGACAAACTGGACAAACGGAAGCGTTGACGCAGAGCACAACAAGAAACGCAGTCAGTATGGTGGTGATGAATCGGGAGAACGGCCATCTCTGTCTATCCACCATAGGCGACATTTTCGCATCACGTCCCTGCATCGGCAACTGAACGGCGCCTCGATGATCAAAGCGACCGTTTCGTTCGATTCCTAAAATCGGAACGTGAGCTCTCCGTGAATGGCTCTCGGTGCGACGAAATGGGTCCCCGAAAAACTCGAGAGAAAATTGTACAGGGCCACTTTGTCAGCAAGATTCACGACGGTTATTTTCCCGCCCAAGGAATAATTGTCTTTTGTCCACAGGCGGGCGGCTCCGAGAGCTACATCCAAGAGGTTGCGCGGCGTGATCCGGGAAGGGTTGGTGTCGGGATTATAGGTTCCAGGAGCGACGATGTGAATCAGAGTGGCTCCGTGGCGAGATGCGGTGCAACTTCGCAACGGGTGATCGATCGTCGCAAACACGTTGCCGCAGTACAGGCCGATCTCCTGTTGCTGATCACCTGTAAAGGTAAGGGCAGTAGCGTAGTCAGGGACGCTCACCACGACAAGGCCGCTGTCGAACCTCCAAGTCAGGCCGAACCACAAACCTCGTAGGCTTCTTTGCGAGAATTGATATTGTACGTTGGTGGTCTGCTCGAAGCCTTGATCGTGGTCGGGACGAGCGACGGGCGCATAAGCCGTGCCGAAGTTGATGCCCCCGATCTCCGGGCTGAACAGCCGCGACCGGCTGTGTCCCAGAACGGTGAAGGCGCTGAAGCCATGGAGGTTGTTGAGGGTCGCGCGCAGGAGAGCACCATCAATCTTGGATTTTCGAAATTGGATGGGAAAGTTGAGCGGAGTATTCAGGATGGTGTTGAAATCATACGCTCCGCTTGTGAACTTCCAGAAGTATTCTGCCTGGATGCTGAACTTCGTCCCGAACTGTTGTTCCAGGCCGGTGTCGAATTGGTTGCGTCGCGCCGGAGTGAGCGGCTGAACGCTGGTTACCCCGAGCGAGCCGTTGGCCAGTCCACCCGCACCAGTCGCGCTCGAGAGCACCAGATTCTCGTTGTAGGGAGTGAGAAACACCCTGGCGTACGAGACATGCAGAACAGTGCCCGTCGCTTGCACGCGATAGGCGATGCCGGTTCGCGGCTGAAAGCCGTGACCGTCGCTCAAGCCGTTGTAGTTGTCATAGCGCAAGCCAAGATTCAGGTTGAGCTGACCGAGGGTGATGCTGTCCTGAACATAGGCGCTCTCCTCGTAGATCGTCGCCGTGCCCCGAAATTGGAAAAGAGTTCCTCCACGCGTTAGGTCGTAGGGCAACAAGGCAGGCTGATACGAAATATTTTGCGAGTAGCCAGCTTGTGCGCATTGGCTCGGGGCCGTGAGCGCCGGGTTGGCAACCGCCACGCCATTGGCGTCGACGCAGGGAGAGTTAAAGGCTGGGTCAGTTAAGCCCGTACCGAAAGCCTCAGACAATGGGGTGACCTGAATTTGGATTCCTGCCTTGGCTGTGTGGCGGCCACGAGAATATGCAAGGTCGCTTCTCAGGCCGGTGCTTGTCAATCGTCTGGACTGCGAAAGCGTCGCCGGCTGGTCCGAGAACAAGTCAGCTGACGGAAAGTAATTCACGCGGTCCTGACGCACCCACGTATTCGCAGTCAGAAGTAGCGTAGGACTCAGCACCTGCGAAAACGCCAGCCCTAAATTGAAACTCATCATATGCTGTCGCTGGTCCTGCCCTGCTGCCTGCTGATCGTAGGTGTTCGGAACCTGGAACCACGAGCGCGCAGCGGAGGCGTTCAGGTGAAAGGAGGTCTCCTCGCTGGGACGCCAGTCAAAACGATCGAAAAGATTCTCTGCGTTGCCGCGTGCGTGAAGAGGTTGAAATTCCGGCGCATCCAGAAAGCGCTGGCTGTTGAGGGCATCCAACGCCACGAAGTTGCCGATCGTTGTGGAGCCGGACGCAAACGTGATGCTCGCTGTGGGAGTAGCGAATGAGCCATAGCCCATCGAAATCGTTCCATTCGACTTGCCAGCGTCCAAACCGGAACGCGTAGTGGCCTCGACAATCAGGCTGGTCTTGTCGCCAAATTCGGAGGGAGGAGCGCCTTGCAGCGTGCGCATTTCCTGAAGTGCGCTGGCGGAGATTTGGTTCGAAAAAATTCGACTTTGCTGGTCAGAAATGGGCTGCCCATCAACGCTAAATGACGTTTCTGCGTGTTCACCGAGCGGGTGGAAAACTCCATTCGAGTCAGCCGCAACGCCCGGCGTTGCCAGGGTAAGTATTGAACTGAGCGCAGCATTCACGCTCTCGCTCGGCAAGTTTTGAATGAGGCCCTGACCCACCTGCGTCTGAGCAACATTGATTGAACCCGTGTCCGCGGAGCCTTCCGCAACGGTAACCTGCTGAGCAACAGGTGCGAGGTTGAGGGAGATAGTTAGACGTACGGATTGGCCCCTAATTACACTGACCGTGCGACGATCCGTCCGAAAGTCGCGCGCCTCTATCATCAGTTGATAGTTCCCCGCCTCAAGGTCATTGAACGAACACCTGCCGCTAGCGTCCGTTTTCGTGAAGCGCTTGAGATCAGTCTCAAGACCCGAAATCGTGGCGGCCGCTCCGGGTATTGCCTCCCCAGTTGCATCTGTGACTAGGCCGATGATGGCGCTGGTGCTCTCGCTTTGCGGCAAGACATGCGCAGGTACAAGCAACAGACTAGCTGTCAGAAGAACGCCTCGAAGTGCATCGAGACGCAGTGGGCTGCAGATCCCAATTCGCATACAGACTGCCCGCTTTCCAGGTAGTGTATATTAACCATGGTTAACGCAATAAGTAAAGCGACGTATATTCGACAAGTTGCGTAACGACGTAAGCCTAGGGTCAGAGTGCTTTTGGATTGGGAATTAAACGCGCTTTGCGGTGACGCCAGTCACCGGTCGCCGTGCATTCCCCTTGTCAAACTAGGAGAGTATTCGCTACACTCCTAGTTGAACTAGGAGATCAACACGGTGGACAAAACCGCGGAACTACTCCCGGGCACACTCGATATGCTGATTCTCAAAGCGGTGTCCTTGAAACCTCTGCACGGCTACGGTGTCTTGTTGCGCATACGCCAGATCTCAAAGGATGCCCTTGAGATCCCCCAAGGGTCCTTATATCCGGCCCTCTACCGCTTAGAGCATCACGGTCTCATCACTGCTGAATGGGGTCAGAGCGAGAACAACCGCAGGGCGAAGTATTACACCTTGACCGCTGCAGGGCGTCGCCGCTTGCGTGAGGAAACGGCGGGCTGGAACCGGTTGGCGTCTGCGATTGCCGCGGCCTTAAAGGCAACGTCGGAGGAGGTGTGAAATGATCCAGCGCCTTCGTTCTCTGTTTCGTGTGCTCATCCGGCGGCGTGATTTCGAAGAGGGAATGTCCGAGGAGCTCCGCTTCCACATCGAGCAATACACGGACGACCTCGTGCGCTCCGGCATGTCACGGGAAAAAGCGGCCCGCGTGATACGGGCCGAACTCGGAAGCCCTATCAATATCAAAGCGGATTGCCGGGAAGCCTTTGGCGTGCACTTCTTTGACGAGTTTCGCAGGCAGCTGAGTTACGCCGCGCGATTGTTGCGAAAGACCCCGGCATTTACAGCTACCGCTCTTCTGACGCTCGCCGTTTGCTTGGGCGCGAATCTGACGATTTTTGCCGTGATCGATTCGGTGCTGCTCCGTCCCCTGCCCTTTCCCGAGCCCGACCGGCTGATGATGATATTCAATACTTATCCGAAAGCTGGCGTCGATCGCGACGGGTCATCAGTGACCAACTATTACGAACGCCGCAGTCGTATTCCTGCCTTCGCCTCGCTCTCGATCTACGGCTATGGGACGGAGATTGTCGGTGAGCCTGGCTCGACGGAACGCCTCCAGACCATGCGCGTGTCCCCGGATTTTTTCTCGACTCTCGGGCTCGGTCCCGCGATCGGACGCACTTTCACGGACGAGGAAACCACTTCCGAAACCAACCACGTTGCTATTCTTTCCGACACGTTTTGGCGCCAACGATACAACGGCGATCCCAACATAATTGGAAAGCAGATTCGCGTAAACAGCGTTCCCAGAACGGTGATCGGCGTCTTGCCTCCCAGCTTCCGCTTTCTCTCTTCCGATGCCCGAGTGTTCCTGCCCCTTGCATCGCGCCCGGAAGATCGCGCGCCATCGCGGCGGCATTCCGGTGGAAATGTGATCCAAATGATTGCGCGTCTCCAACCGGACGCCACGCTCGCACAAGCCCAGTCGGAGATCGACGCGCAGAACGCGGCACTGGAAGTCGACGATCCACAGGCCAAGATGATTGCCGATGCGGGCTTTCGTTCGTTGGTGGTGCCATTGCGGGCGGACCACGTCGCAGCCGTGCGTCCCACGCTGCTGCTGCTGGAGGCAGGCGTACTCGTTCTTCTTTTGATTGGCGCAGTCAACCTCGTCAACCTGCTTCTTATTCGCGCCAGCGGCCGAGTTAAGGAATTAGCCGTTCGCCAGGCGCTTGGCGCAGGTTGGAGATGCCTCGTGAGCGAAGTGGTCGTCGAGACCACCTTGCTCACTTGTGTCGGAGGATTGCTCGGACTCGTCGTCGGCGCCGGCGGAATCCACCTGCTGCGCGGGTTGGGCGCTGATCGCCTACCCTTGGGAAGTCGCATCGTTCTCGACGCGCGATTAGCACTGGTCGGCCTGGTCGCAGCCATCGTCATGGGCGTCGTGTTCGCATTGCCCGTAGCCTGGTTCCATCTTCGACGGCATCTCGGTAATGCGCTTCAATTGGAGAGCCGGGGCGGCACGAGCGGGCACGGCGCTCAAATCCTGCGTCACGGTTTCATCATCGCTCAGATTGCCTTGGCATTCATGCTGTTAGCCGGAGCCGGTCTGCTCGGCCTCAGTCTCGAGCGAGTGATGGCCGTCTCTCCGGGCTTCCAGTCCGACCACGTCCTTACTGGGCAAATCTTGCTTCCATGGGCAAACTACTCGGAGGCAGCCCGTTTGACATTTGTTGAGAGCTTGATGGACAAAATCGGCCACCTACCGGGAGTGTTGTCCGCAGGCGTGGTTAACAATGTGCCCTTCAGTGGCAACATCGGCAAAAGCGCCTCCACCGTAATGGGCCATGTTCTCCGCCCCGGCGAATCAGTGCGCGGGCACTATTCTTACGGCGTCGCGGGCGACTATTTTCGCGCTATGGGCTTTTCCCTGCGGGCAGGACGTTTCCTCACCGCCGACGATTCACGTCGCTCCGAGCGCGTCTGCGTTGTGGATGAAGACTTCGCGGGATATTACTGGCCGCACGCCAGCGCGATTGGCCAACGTCTGTGGGACGGCTCCGAAGCGGGGAAGGATGCCGAAGCTTTCACTGTCGTCGGCATTGTTGGCGGTGCGAAACAAGCGGGGCTTACCGAAGATGGCGCCCAGGGCGCGATTTATTATCCCTATGTCTTCCGTATCGGTGACAGTGTCTTCGTCGCCGTCCGCACCAGCCTGCCACCGGAATCGTTGGCGTTGACATTGCAGAAGGTGATCCGACAAATCGACGCCGACGTGCCGGTCAGTGATCTTCGGTCGATGGACACTCGCATTGCCGACAGTCTGGTCGCCCGTCGCTCACCGGCATTGCTGGCTGGCCTCTTCTCAGGGATAGCTCTGCTGCTCACCTCCATCGGCACCTATGGAGTGCTGAGTTATGCCGTGGCACAGCGCCGCCGCGAGATCGGAGTGCGGATAGCTCTCGGAGCGCAACCCGGGCAGATTCGAATCCAGTTTCTCTCACTCTCCCTACGCCTGCTAACCGCCGGAACCATGTTGGGCTTTATCGGAGCATGGCAGGCGGGCCGAGCCATGCGGACGGTGCTCTTCCACGTACCACCGCTTAACCTGCCAATCCTCGCAGGTGCTGCGTGCGTGACGGGGGTAGTGTGTTTCGTCGCTTGCCTGCTGCCATCTGAACGTGCCGCGCGGATATCCCCGCTCGAGGCTCTCACTGAGGAGTAGAGAGTACGTTCACCCTGAGGCTGTACTGGTAGCGAAGACGGTAAAATGGGACGGCTTGTGCGAGAGCGAGACTCACGGAACTCTCGACTGCAACGCCGCTCGTGTTTCGCCCCATATTTCTCTATTTCCGACAGCATATGCTCTAGCATTT
>Ga0210409_10007073_pt1 | contig 11596 bp, 8 predicted proteins | sample IncBWH17MmetaG_FD_161649 | JGI IMG/M metagenome (GOLD analysis project Ga0210409, IMG submission 161649) | Forest soil microbial communities from Barre Woods Harvard Forest LTER site, Petersham, Massachusetts, United States - Inc-BW-H-17-M | ecosystem: Environmental > Terrestrial > Soil >...
CACTCTTGGGCGTGCTCGGCGTCGCGCTAATCGCCTCGCCTTGGTGGGGACGTCGTACGCTGCGCGCACTGGCGTATTTCCATGTTCGCTCGGTGCAGGTCGTGGGGACCCACTATCTGTCGCCGCAGGATGTCGTGGCCGCCATGCATGTTGATACGATGGCATCCACGTGGGATGACCTGCGGCTGTATGCCGCGAGAGTACGCGCACTGGCGATGGTCCGTGAAGCAGAAGTCGAGCGCGATCTTCCCGGGACGCTGGTCGTGCATGTGATCGAGACCGCACCGGTGGCCATAGCCCCAGGGGCAGGCGGACTCCGAGTCTACGACGCGCGGGCCCGTGTGTTGCCGATCGATCCCGCGCGAACGGACGTCGATCTACCGATCATCGACCGGCCCGATGTCCTCGTGACGCGCCTCCTCGGCGGCGTCGAAAGCGTCTATCCACGGTTCTTCGCGCGCATCAGTGCCGTGGCGCGGCAAGGCGCTGGAGAGTTAGTCGTCCAGCTCGATCATGGCGTCGTCAGAGCGGAGCTCGATATCACGCCGGAGCGACTCGCCGGGGCTGGGCTCGTCGCCGCGGACCTCGAGCGGAGAGGTGAGCACTACACGGAGCTGGACCTCCGCTATCGCGACCAAGTCGTGGCGAGGCTTCAATAATGGCCGCGGCTGCCGAGCGGTTGATCGCGGGACTCGACATCGGATCGGCGAAGACGACGGCGCTGATCGTCGAGGTTGTCGGCGAGCTGCCGCGCAGCCCACAGATCAAGATCCTCGGGGTCGGTCGTGCGCGCACGACGGGCCTCCGGCGCGGCGTCGTCGCCGACATCGAGGAAACCACGCGCTCGATCCGCAAGGCCATGGAAGACGCCGAGCGGATGGCTGGACAGCACGTGACCGAGGTGTACGTCGGGATCGCCGGTGAGCACGTGCAGGCGATGACCTCGAACGGCGTCGTCGCGGTGAATGGGGAGGAGATCACGAAGAGCGACGTCGAGCGCGCGAATGACGTCGCGCGAGCGCAAGCCGTGCCGACGGATCGCGAGCTCTTGCACGCCATTCCGCAGGAGTACACGGTCGACAAGAACTTTGGCGTTCGCGATCCGGTTGGGATGATCGGCACTAGACTCGAGACCGAGATGTACTTAGTGACGATCGGCGCGTCGCCGGCCATGAACCTGCGCAAAGCTGTGGAGCGCGCGGGATACAAAGTGCGCGAATTGGTACTCGAGCCACTGGCATCAGCCCTTAGTGTCCTGACGGAGGACGAGAAAGAGCTAGGTGTCGCGCTCGTCGAGATGGGCGCGGGGTCAACCGATCTCGCGATCTTTCACGAAGGCAAGATTCGACATCTCGGCACCGTGGCTTATGGTGGCAATAGCGTCACCAATGACATCGTGCTCGGCTTGAAGGTCACTCCGGATGACGCCGAGCGGCTCAAGGAGCGCTACGGCTGCGCATACGAGTCAGCGTCCGATCCGAATCTGGTCATCCCTCTGCCTGGAACCGCGGCCCAGGGCGAGCGCGCCATCGACCACGGATCACTGTCCCACATCATCCACCAGCGCGTGGATGAAATCTTCGACCTCGTCCAGCGCGATATCACAAATGCCGGATATGCCCGCCGGTTGAGCTCTGGCGTCGTGCTCACCGGTGGCGCCGCGGCACTGCCCGGTATCGTCGACTTGGCAACCGATGTGTTCGGCATCGGCGTGAGAGTCGGAGCCCCTGGTGCGTCGCTGAGGGGACTGACCGATTCGGTGGACGCTCCCCGCTTCTCGACGGTGACGGGGTTGGCCCTATATGGCGCCCATCGCGTGGCGCTTGGCGGGGAGACCCGGCGTCCGGGCATCGGCGCTCCCGGGGTCGACAAGCTCATCGAACGCGTGAGAGTTTGGCTCCAAGACTTTTTCTAGAAGATGTGGATAACTCAGTGTTTACAAGTGTGGCGATAATTCGTCATCACGCTGGCAGGAATCTTGTTATATTGCTGCGGCCCGACGGGGACCCGGCGAAGTTATCCACATTAGCTCCGCATTCGCGATGATCTTCGAGTTCGAGGAGAGCGCGTCACAGAACGCCCGCATGAAGGTGGTGGGCGTTGGCGGCGGCGGCGGCAACGCCGTCAACCGCATGATTGAGGAGCACCTGGAAGGGGTCGAGTTCATCTCGGTGAACACCGACGCGCAGGCGCTCCTCAACTCGAAGTCCGACGTCAAGATCCAGATCGGGAAAAAGCTCACTCGGGGGCTAGGGGCTGGGGCGCGCCCCGAGATTGGACGGCAGGCGATCGAAGAGTCCAAAGAGGACGTCCAGCGCTCGCTGATCGGCGCTGACTTGGTCTTCATCACCTGCGGCATGGGCGGCGGCACAGGGACCGGCGCGGCCCCCGTGATCTGCGAGCTCGCCCGTCAGGCTGGTGCGCTCACGGTCGGCATCGTCACCAAGCCGTTCTTGTTCGAAGGCAAAAAGCGCATGCGGCAGGCCGAGAGCGGCATCAACGAGATGCGCAACAACGTCGACACGATGATCGTCGTGCCGAACGAGCGCTTGCTCGCCGTGGTCGGCAAAGGCATTCCGTTCCAAGACGCGCTCAAAAAAGCGGACGAAGTGCTGCTGCATGCCACGCAGGGCATCTCGTCGCTCATCAGCGTGACTGGTCTCGTCAACGTCGACTTTGCCGACGTGAGAACCGTCATGCAAGCGGGTGGGAGTGCCTTGATGGGAACCGGGATTGGGAAAGGGGAGAACCGCGCGATGGAGGCAGCGCAGCAGGCGATCTCCTCACCGCTGCTCGACAACATCTCGATCTCCGGCGCGACCGGTGTGCTCGTGAACATCACCGGTGGCGCGGATCTGACGCTCGGCGAGGTGCACCAGATCAACGAGATCATCCACGATGCCGTCGGCGACGACGCCGAGATCATATTCGGCGCGGTGCACGAGCCGGCCATGCAGGGTGAGATCCGGGTGACGGTCATCGCGACTGGGTTCGACGGAGTGCGCGCGGTTGGTGTCGCCCAGATCCAGAGAAGCGCGCCGGTGCTGCCGTTTCCGTCCCAGCGTCAGCAGCCGACCCGTGCGACTCGCCCGTCCATCGCCGAAATCCCGCGGCGAGCGAGCGAGCCGCGGACCTCTGAACAGGATCTCTCCGATATGGAGATTCCCACGTTCATCCGGAGGCAGATGGATTGAGGGTCACGGGCGCGCGCGCGATCACGTACTCGGTGGTCGCGCTCCTCGCCGCGGCGGCGTTCGTGTTCACACCGCCGATCCACGGCCGGCAAACGCCGGCCGTTTCTGTCGCTGCTCCCAAAATCGTCGTTCCCGATACTCAGCGCGTTGTTGACACGCTCCGCAACGGCGAGACCCTCTCCCAGCTTTTCTCGCGCGTCGGTGTCGCGCCCACGATTGCGGCGGCGGCGTTGCGCGCCGCGCCGTTTGTCGATGAGCGCCGCGTCATGCCGGGCACGGTTGTCATTGTCAAGCACCTGGCCGACAGCACGCCGAGCGAGATCGCCCTTCAGCCGGCGATCGACCACGTCGTTCATTTACGCCGCACACCCGAAGGGTGGACGGCGCAAGATGAAAAACTCCCGTGGACCACAGACACAATGGTCGTCGCTGGGACGATCCACACGAACCTGTACGCGGCGATGGATGCCGGCGCGCCGACGCTGCCGAAGCACGCGCGCGAAGAACTTGCCTGGGGGCTGGCGGACATTCTCGACTATCGCGTCGACATGAGTCGCGATCTCCAGGACGGCGACACGTTCCGCGCCCTGTTCGAGCGTCAAACGGGACCTGAGGGTGTCGTTCGCGTCGGTCGCGTCATGGCCACGACGTTCGTCTTATCGCGGGACACCACCGAGGCCATCTGGTTTACCGGAGGGAAGTCGAAAGACGGGTATTATGACAAATCGGGAAAGTCGCTGCGGAATGCGTTCTTGAGAGCGCCGCTCGAGTTTCGGCGGATTTCCAGCGTCTTCGGCATGCGCAAGCATCCGATTCTCGGCATCTGGCGCCAGCACAAGGGCACTGACTATGCCGCAGCGCAAGGCACGCCCGTCCGAGCGATCGGCGATGCGGTAGTCATATTCGCCGGCCAGAAACACGGATACGGCAACGTGCTAGACCTACGGCATCGGAACGGATACGTGACGCGCTACGGACATCTGCTCCGATTCGCGTCCGGCATCCATGTCGGAGCGAGAGTCGACCAGGGCAAAACCATTGCGTACGTAGGGATGACCGGCCTGGCAACGGCGCCGCACTTGCACTTCGAGGTGCTCGTCAACGGCGTACAACGCGACCCCCGCGTGGCACTCAAATCGACCGGGGGCGAGCCGTTGGTGGCCGCCGACCGCCCGGCATTCGAGGCCGAGCGCGAGCGGTGTCTGTCGGCCCTGCGGTCCCTGGAGATCGCGCGCAAGTAAGTTTCTCCCCATGATGCCATGGCTGTTCGCGGCCGCGGTGGGCCTCGGTATCGCGGCGCTGCAGTACGGCCCGACCGGGACACTCCGTCGCGAGCTGCCCGCCGCGCTCTTGAGGGGCGTGGCGGTAACGCTGCTGGTCGCGTTGCTGCTGGATGCGCCCGCTGGCGCGACCAGGGCCGTGCGCCCGATCGCGGTGCTCGACGTCTCGGCCAGCTGGCAACGCGGCGGCCCGGCGACCTATGACAGCGCGCTCCGACATTTCCGGGTGCTGTCGCGCGTCGCCGACTCGAGCTTCTTGTTCGGCGACTCGCTCCGGCATGCCGCGCCGCCGAACGTGCCGACCGACACGCGATCGTCGACGCGAGAGGCCGTCGATCGAGCACTGGCCGCGGGCCGACCACTCGAGATCGTGACCGACGGCGAGCTGGATGACCCGGACGCCCTGGCGAACCTGCCGGCCGGTTCCGGTCTCGTCGTCATCGCCAGACCCGCGGTGAGTGATGCCGCGGTCGTGGCCGTCGACGCACCGCGCGCGGTGGTCGGAGGCGATACGGTGCCGATCCAGGTGACCGTCGCCGCGGGGACGGCAGGCGCCGCGGCGGGAACCGTGACGATCACATTCGACGGCCATACGCTCGCGACTTCGTCGCTCGCGCCGCTCGATGCGCTCGGCGAGCGGGTGGTGCCGCTCCGCGTTGTGTTGCCCAACAACGAAGCCTCCGGGATTCTCCGGGCGGTCGTCAGCGTGCCGGGGGATGCCGAACCGCGGAATGACACGCTGGAGCGGCCGCTGGAAATCTCGCCGGCCGCCGGCGCGGTCTTCCTTTCGACGGCGCCCGACTACGATGCGCGCTACGCGTTGGCCGTCCTGCGCGGCGCGGTTTCGCTTCCGACGCGTGGGTTCTTTCGCGTCGCGCCGGGCACCTGGCGCGTTGACGGCACACTCGCGGCGGTGTCCGAGGCCGACGTGCGCAAGGCGGTCGCCAGCGCGCCGCTCGTCGTGCTGCACGGAGACACCGCCTTGTTCGGCCCACCTCGATCGTCCACGCGCGGGTCGTTAGTCCTCTTTCCGGGGCCAGCCGGAGAAGAGTCGGGCGAGTGGTACGCCACCGGAGCGCCGCCATCGCCGCTGGCCGCCGCGCTGGGGGCCATCACGTGGGACAGTCTTCCCCCGATCGAGTCGCCGGCCACGGCGTACCCGGCCGGCACGTACTGGGAGGGATTGGAGACCAGGCGCGCCCGACGGTTTGAGAGACGGGTGCCGGTCATCGGAACGCTCAGCGGGCGGCGCGTGGTGATCGTGAACGCGACGGGCCTTTGGCGGTGGCAGTTCCGCGGAGGCGTCGCGGCCGACGCCTATGCGGCGTTGTGGGGCGGTATCTTTGATTGGTTGTCGGCCGAGCGACCGGATGTCAGGGTCGCCCTGCCGGTGGAAGGTGCGGTGAGGGCCGGTGAGCCGGTCGAGTGGCGGCGCGGGTCGGGAACGGATTCGGTGGTGAAAGTCGTGGTCTCGCGCCATGGAGCGAATGCGCCGGACACGCTCGCCCTTCACTTCGGGAGCGGGTCCACCGCGGAGTCGGCGCCGATGGCACGTGGCGTGTATGACGTGCGCACGACCGGCGGGGTGTCGCTCCTGGTGGTCAATCCGTCCCGCGAATGGGTGCCCAATCGCGAGCGCGTCAAAGCGGGAGCGATCGGCGGTGGCGCGGTCGCCGGGCTCGCCACGCGGGTGCGGGCCTTATGGTGGGTATACTTGGCGCTGGTCGGCGCGCTCTGTGGAGAGTGGATTGTTCGACGGTCTCTCGGGTTGCGATGAGTAGAATATTTCGGCGCGACGGCGATGTGCCCAAGCGCTCCTTATGGCAACGGATCAAAGACATCGCGCTGGCCGACGTTGGCGTCGTCGTGCGGGGCGGACCCGACCAGGGCTCGCTCGAGCGCCTCGAGGAAGTGTTGCTGGATGCCGATTTCGGGGTCGCTACCACGATGCGGCTGGTCGCGGATGTCGAGGGTCTCGCGCTCGCCGGTAGCGTGCGCACGCAACAAGAATTTCGTGCGGCGCTTCGCGACGGCGTCGAACGCGCGTTGCTGACCGGCCGGCACGACGTGGCGCTGACCTACGCCGCGCAGGCGCCGACGGTGGTGCTGGTGATTGGGGTCAATGGAGCCGGCAAGACGACTTTTATCGGGAAGCTGGCGAGTGCGTTGCGAGCACAACGCAAGCGGGTCGTCGTCGCCGCAGGCGACACGTTTAGAGCCGGCGCGATCGAGCAGCTCAAAGTCTGGGCCGATCGAGCCGGGGCGGAGTTTGTCGGCGCGACGGTTGGCCGAGATCCGGCGGCGGTAGCGGTCGATGCGTTGGATGTCGCGACGAAGAACAACGCCGATGTCCTGATCGTTGACACAGCGGGCAGATTGCACACGAGCGGCAATCTCATGGACGAGCTGAAAAAAATCGTGCGGGTGCTCGGGAAGCGACTTCCCGGCGCGCCGCACGAGACGCTGCTCGTGCTCGACGGCACCATCGGCCAGAATGCCGTGGTGCAAGCCAAGACGTTCGCGGCCGCGGTCCCGATCACGGGGCTCGTCGTGACGAAGGTCGATGGCACGGCCAAAGGTGGCATCGTCGTGGCCGTGCACGAGGCGATCGACGTCCCCGTGAAGTTCATCGGCACCGGCGAAAGCATTGGCGATCTGGCGACGTTCGACGCGGCCGAGTTTTCCCGGGAGCTGCTCGAAGAGGTATGACCAACCTCGAGACACCCGTCACGTACCTCAAGGGTGTCGGGCCGCATCGCGCCGAGTTGCTCCGGCGGCTGGGAATCCTCACGGCGGGCGATCTGTTGTACCACATCCCGCACCGGTACGAGGACGCGAGCACGGTCGCGCCGATCGCGTCGCTGCAACCGGGGATGGACGCGACCATCATCGGCACGGTGATCTCGAAGGGTGTGCTGCCGACCCGGAAGGGCCTCCGGATCTTTCAGGCGGTCCTGCGCGACGACTCGGGGATGATCGAGGTCTCGTGGCCCGGGCAGCCGTTTCTCGACCGCACGATTCACAAAGGTGACCTGCTGCTGGTGAGCGGCGGCGTGCGATTCTATCACGGGCGACAAGTGCAGCCGCGGGAGTTCGTCAACCTCGGCTCGGACGCCGAGGGAACGGTCGAGGGTCGGGTGCTGGCAATCTACCCGGCGACCGAGGGACTGTCGGTCAAGCTGATCCGGTCGCTCATTGAATCGCATCTCGACGCCTTGCTGCCGCTCGTGCGCGAGTATCTGCCGAGGGCGGCGCTGGACGGCGTCGCTGTGCCGCCGCTCGGCGATGCGTTGCGCATGGTGCATCGCCCAACGTCGCTCGCCGAGGCCGCGGCCGGGCGGGCGCGACTCGCGTATGAGGAGTTGCTCTTCGTGCAGTTGTTGCATCGCCGGGGGAACGCGATCGCGCGCGAGAAGCGGGACGGCATCGTGTTCGCGAACCGGCGGGAGCTCACGTCGGCGCTCAAGGCGGCGTTGCCCTTCGCGCTGACCGGGGCACAGACCCGCGTATTGAGAGAGATCGTCGCCGACATGGTGAGCGCGGCGCGCATGCATCGACTCGTGCAAGGCGACGTCGGCAGCGGCAAGACGATCGTTGCGCTGTTTGCGGCGCTGCTCGCCATGGAGAACGGTTACCAGGCCGCGATCATGGCGCCGACCGAATTGCTGGCCGAGCAGCACGCCCGAACGCTGACGCGCCTTCTGTCCCCACTCGGCATCGAGCCTGTGCTCATCACTGGCGGCCTCGGTGCGGCCGCGCGGCGTGAAGCGGCCACGCGGCTGGCGCAGGCCGGACCGTCGTTGGCGGTCGGCACACACGCCTTGATCCAGGAGGCGACCGAATTCGCCAAGCTTGGTCTCGCCGTCGTTGACGAGCAGCATCGTTTCGGCGTCGAGCAGCGCAAGGCACTGGCGACGAAAGGCGAAAGCCCGGACGTACTCCTCCTCAGCGCCACCCCAATCCCTCGGTCCCTCGCATTGACGGTCTACGGCGATCTCGACGTCAGCGTGTTGGACGAGCGACCACCTGGGCGCCAGCCGGTCACGACGGTCATGCGAAGCGAATCTTCCCGCGCGCGCGTGCTCGAATTCGTCGACCGGGAGATCGATAAGGGCCGGCAAGCTTATATCGTCTATCCAGTCATCGAAGAATCCGAAAAAATCGACCTGAAATCAGCGACGGCCATGTACACGATGCTGACTGAGCCCGGGGGCGCGTTCGCGAAGCGACGCGTGGCGCTCATTCACGGTCGCATCAACGGCGCCGAACGCGACAAAACGATGCGGGCGTTCCGTGATGGCGCCATAGACATCCTCGTCGCAACGACGGTGATCGAGGTCGGCATAGATGTCGCCAACGCGACCGTCATGGTCATTGAGCATCCCGAGCGCTTCGGACTGTCGCAACTCCATCAACTTCGCGGCCGCGTCGGTCGCGGTGGAGAGGCGTCCTATTGCGTCCTGCTCGGCGACGTGTCGCCCGAGGCCGGCGCGCGCCTCGACGTCTTCGTGCGGACCGACGACGGGTTCGAGATCGCGCGGGCCGATCTCCGCCTCCGCGGCATGGGCGACTTGTTCGGCGAGCAGCAAAGCGGCATGTCGACGTTCAAGATCGCCGATCCCATGCGCGATGAGGCGCTCAACGAGCAAGCGCGCGACATCGCCGATCGCATCCTGGCCGACGACCCCGAGCTCGATGCGCCAGCGAATGCGCCATTAAAGCGGGCACTCGGCGCTCGCTACGCTCGCGCCCTGGACTTGTTCAGAGTTGGTTGAAAAAAGTCCAACAGACTCCTTTATCAGCCCCGCGGTACGATGCGGCTCTCCGAACATGAGCCCCAGCTTATCGACCGCTACGCCGCCTATGGCGGCGTAGCAGTGGACTCAGGGCGCGGCGGTGTAGCGAGTCGTTTCTTGATGCGATCCAGCTCTTCCTTCGTGCGATCGAGCTCGGCGCGAGTGCTCTCAAGCTCGGTCTTGAGCCGCGCGATCTCCTCGTCCTTAGACCGCGCCCGGTCGCTGGCCGCCGCTGCTCGCGACGCGCGGGTGGCCGAGTCGGCGGCGGACGCCGAGTCGCTCTGGTTCGCGGCTTGCTCGGCGAGCCGCTGTATGGACCCGACCAAGACTGCCACTCGGCGCAGCATGTGCGCCTCGGTCAGATGCGCGTCGTTGTGCGGCGCCTCGTCGAACGCGTCGAGCGCGGACAACGCGTCCTTCGGGCTGGCACTCAGATTCGAGGGATCGAGGTCCAGCATCGCCCGCAAGTACAGGCTCTCGGCGCCTTCCGCCGTCCCACCGTAGGTCGTACTGAACGCCACCAACAACGAGTCCGCCGCCGCGTATCGGCCGGCGGCAGCCAACGACTCGGCCGCGACGCGAGTGGCCGGCCACTGGCGCGTAGGATTGGTCGTGCCGTACCCGTATCGTCCGGCACAACCAGCGATGAGAAATGTGGCGAGTAATGCCCGACGCATTACGAGAGGGCGCGCGAAAGCACGCCCTCGGGATCATCGGTGGCGAGTGGGCTCACCCGATGGCGGCGCGCGGCGAGCGGGAACGCGATCGGGAGCTCGATCATGAACGTGGTTCCGACACCCGGCGTGCTGTCGACGTTGATCGTTCCACTGTGCGCTTCGACGATGCCCTTGGCAATGGCGAGGCCGAGTCCCGTGCCTTCGGAATCGGCCGAACCCTGATTGTCGGCCTGATAGAACTTGTCGAAGATGCGCGGGAGTTGCTCGGACGCAATACCGGCGCCGGTATCCCGCACGGTCATCTGGACGGTTTCGCCTTGGGCCTCCAATCTCAACTCGACCCGGCCACCGCGGGGTGTGAACTTGAACGCGTTCGACAGGAGGTTGCCTAGGACCTCGTTGATCCGATCCGGGTCCCACAAAACGCTCTCGGGCAGTCCCGCCGCCCGCATGACCAGGAAGTCGACCCCCCGTTGAAGCGCCAACACCTGGAACGCCGTCTCCAGGTCGTCCAAGAAGGGTCCGAGCGCAAATCTCCGAACCTCGAGCTTGCCACCACCCGCCTCGAATCGACTCACGTCGAGGAGTTGCTTGACCAAGCGCCCCAGCGACATGCACTGAGCCTCGAGGGTCCGGCACACTTCGAGCTGTCGCTCGGTCAGCTCGCCATACACACCCTCCTGGAGCAATTGCAGGTAGCCGAGCAAAACGTTGACGGGTGTCTTGAGCTCGTGCGAGGCGACCGAGACGAACTCCGCCTTCAGCTTGTCCAGCTCCGCCAATTGCCGCGACATGGAGTAGAAACTGGCCGAGAGCCGCCCAAATTCGTCGCGACGCGAGGGCGTGATCGAAAGCCGGTATGAGAATTCGCCGCCCGCCACGGCTTCCATGCCGGCCTCGAGATCGCGCACTGGACCGCTGACGGACCGAGTAAGCCAGAGGGCCATGACCAGGCCGAGAATCGCGGCAAACGCCAACAGCGCGATCGCCACCTGTCTGGCCTGCTCGGCCTCTGCCGATGCATTCTCGACTCGCATGCGCGTCCGGTCTCGGAGCGAGCGCTCGGCGATCATTGTCGACGCCTCGATGTGCGCTAGCGCGGGTCGCACGCCCTTGGCCGATAGACTGTCAGCACGCTTCGTTTTACCCGCGATCGCCGCGGTGTATTCCTCGGGCGCCAGGTGCGCGACCTCGGCGACCGCGTTCTTGACATCGACGGCCGCGCTGTCGAGCGCGAATCGGGCGAGGGAGTCGGCGCGCGCCTGCAGCATCGCAACCGCGCGCGTCACGCGGTCCCGGCTCGCGGCATCGTGCACGAACAGCAGCGCATCTTCGGCCCGTCGCAGGTCTTCGGTCCCGACCCGGATCCGGCCGAGCAACAGTGACGCCGCGAAGTCGTAGTTGAGCATCTCCGCGGCATGCTCGTGCAGTCCCTCGAGCGAACGCAATGCGACGATCAACGGGATAACGAGCACGCCCGCTATCGCCAATATGCCCAGGAGGAGCCGGGCGCGGAGCGTCATGTCCGAAGCTTAACGGTTGGGCCCCAGCGGTGTGAGGCATTTCTCTCGCTGCCGCGTTGACAGTCCAGGGGCACCGAGCCCACTTTTCGCGCCGCACACGCCACAGAGTCAACTCCAACAATGGCA
>Ga0210409_10007074_pt1 | contig 11595 bp, 11 predicted proteins | sample IncBWH17MmetaG_FD_161649 | JGI IMG/M metagenome (GOLD analysis project Ga0210409, IMG submission 161649) | Forest soil microbial communities from Barre Woods Harvard Forest LTER site, Petersham, Massachusetts, United States - Inc-BW-H-17-M | ecosystem: Environmental > Terrestrial > Soil >...
CCTGAGGATCACGGGTATGGGTGGTCGCCGCCGGGCGCACCGTATTTAGTAGTCTGTCGGTGTATTCGGGGTCCATTGAGGAAAGCCGCCTAAGACGCACCACCTAAGCCACGGTCGATTCAGTTTCTCCGTGTCCGTTTATATTACGCGAACTGCCCGGCTAGATGTCGAAGGGGCTAGGCCGCCCGCGCGGTACCTCATGGGCGCTGGTCCCGCCAGAACCGCTTCGCGTGGATCGCAAGAATTGCAACGCAGACGGCTGGACCAAACCAGGTGAGCAACCACTGCGGCACGTCCGGGTAGACGAAGGCTTCAAGGTAGTGAACGATGAAGCTGCCTTGATACCCGCCCGAGCCAGCGCGACCTTCCAGCCACTGTTCAAAGATGGTGAGGGGACACGGCCAGGGTCCGGCCTCGACGACGATGGCCCAGACAACCGAGCCAACATGCAGCCATCGCAGCCAGGGGCGCGTGCGGGTAGCAAGCCATCCCAGTAGAATCCAGACAATCCAGCCAAGGTGGAACAGCAAGACCACGCTCGCCAGGACCGCGAAGAGTTTCATCCGAGGCCCAGTTTATCGTGGCAGCCTTAGCGCTGGTCCTTTCACGAGATGTCCCTACCCACCGCGAAGGAGAAGAGCAGAGTCAACGGTTGCGGTTGGGGGTAGAAGTCGTGAACGGATGCGGGCCACGCGGACGGGCAGTCTAACGATGACGGCGATGCAGGTTCGACGGGCGGTAAGTGTTTGGGAGTTCCGCCGGTACAGCCACCCGTCAAATCCTGTGCCATAAGCGAGCCAGCCAATTCCACATTGTTGACCACTTCAGACGGCACGCTATGACAAATGCCTAGCGGCGTCACCCCGTTGGAGGCCCCCGGCGTAAGCGTTACAATCCTTGTATGCCAGAAACGGAGCCACACGGGGAAGCGTGCGTTCGAAAGGTGGCGCTACTGCACGACATCAGGGCGGCCATGGCTGAAGTGATGGACATCCATAACCGTGAAATTCTGGCTCTCATCGGCGAGGACTTCACGCGGGCCGAGGACTTCACGACCCTGCTGGAATCTGCGCGCTTCCGCAAGTCCGAACTGATCGAACTCTACCGCGAATACATAAAGAACCACGGCTGCTAGATCGGGGACACAGATTTAGCGCACTACCGAGTCTTCACCCGCGGGATCGGAATCTCCCGGCGAATCCGCCCAATGTAGGAGCGTTCGATACCGGCGCAGCTGCGCCGCGAGATGGTGGATATCGACGTGTTTCCGCGCCGCGCGCTGCTCCTCACGAAATTCGAACACATGCACCTGCACAGAGCCGCCCTGCTGCTTCACGCTGGCGAGGGAACTCGTCAAAGCGCAATATTAACCGCGCGCCAAAGCCCAAGCCGACGGGCGCAATTTTCTCTAATCGCTCGCTACCGGCAGAGAGAAAAAGAATTCTGAGCCTTCGCCAGGCTGCGAACTGACCCACAACCGGCCACCATGGCGCTCGATTATCTTGCTACATATTGCCAAGCCCATGCCGGTGCCAGGTATCTCTCTACCGTGCAGGCGCTTAAAAAGATTGAAGATCGTCCCTTGATACTCCGGCCGAATGCCAACGCCATTGTCGCGCACGCTGAAGACCCACTCGTGGTCATTCTTCTGAGCGCGTACCTGGATGCTAGGCACTGCTCTTGAGCGATACTTGATCGCATTGCTTATAAGATTTTGGAAGACCTGCTCCATTTGCCCGTCGTTACCGACAATGGACGGCAGATAATCACTTGTGATCACCGCCCCACTTTCGGCGATGGCGGTCTTCAAATTCTGTAGCGCCCGTTTTAGCGCTTCATTCGTGTCCACAGGGGCTCTTGATTCTTGAGACCCACCTGCCTGGCTGTACGCCAGCAGATCGTTCAACAGCATTTCCATTCGTCGAACGCCTTCAACGATGTACTTGATCGACGTCTGGGCGTCATCCTGAGATCCGGATTCTAATCCGCGCTGAAGAAGCGCCGAGAAATTTACTACGTTACGTAGAGGTTCCCGTAGATCATGTGTTACGGCATAAGCAAACTGATTCAACTCCTCGTTCGCTTGCCGCAGTTCCACCGCTTGAACCTGGCGTTCTCTCTCATCAGCGCGACGTTCCGTCACGTCTCGAAAGACCAGGACAACCCCTGATAGATCCTGGGAGTCGACGTGGATAGGGGCTCCACTGTCATCTATTGAGCGTTCGACGCCATCTTTCGCTATGAGCAGAGTGTGGTTTGCGAGCCCGACAACGATTCCTTCCCTGAGCACTTTGGTAGCGGGGTTCTCAACTGTCTGCCGGGACTCCTCGTTGACTATTCTGAAGACCTGTTCAAGCGGTCTACCATCAGCTTCGAAATTGGGCCAGCCCGTCAACTGCTCAGCGACGGGATTAAGATATGTAACCCGCCCGGCATTGTCGGTGGTGATCACACCATCGCCGATGCTGCTTAAAGTTACGCGGAGGCGTTCTTTTTCCTCCGCCAATTCCGAGCGCACACGCATTTGGTCGGTGATGTCACGAGCGATCTTGGAGGCGCCTACGATTTGCCCGTCTTCGTTGTGGATCGGAGACACAGTGAGCGATATGTTGACGATTCTTCCGTCTTTGGCTCTGCGGATAGTTTCGTAATGGTTGATCTGCTCGCCGCGTTTAATGCGCGCCAAAATCTCGGGCATCTCATCACGATCCGGCGCAGCGATTACAGAAATCGGTTTGCCGATCATCTCTTCGGCCGAATAGCCAAAGATTTGCTCAGCGCCCTTGTTCCAACTCGTTACGATTCCGTTTATGTCCTTACTGATGATTGCGTCATCGGAGAATTCGACAATCGCGGCGAGGAGTCGTTGTGTGTGTTCGGCTTTACGCCGGGCAGTGATGTCCCTGAAGACGAGCACAGCTCCTTGCAACTCCCCGTCCTCACCTCGAATCGGAGCAGCGCTGTCATCAATCGGAATGTGCGTTCCGTCTTGCGCGATTAAGACCGTGTGATTTGCCAGACCAACCGTACCGCCATCGCTCAAAACCTTTGCGAGGGGGCTTTCCAATTTCTTGCGCGTAAATTCATTCTGAATATTGAAAATCTGGTCGATGTGCCTGCCCCGGATTTCGGCGTCGGTAGCGCGGAGTAACCCGAGCGCCACCTTATTGATGAAGACGACACGGCCCTCCCCATCGGTGGAAATGACGGCATCACCGATGCTTGCCAGAGTCGTCCTAAGGTATTCTTCCAGCTGCTTCGGCATCGTCGTTCTTACGTGTCGAACGCTCCCGTCAAGAACGAGCCGTTCAACCCCCCTCCGATCTCTCTTGACCTCGCTTCATCATTTCTTGATCATGGCGAACATGGATTTCACGTTTTCGGCGACTTCGCGAAGAAAAGTGTCGAGACCGCTTGGCTTTTGAACGTAGCGAGCCCCCGCCAGCAACTCAATACGATGCTTATCCGACGGTGACGATGAAGAGGTGAACACCATTATCGGAGTGCCCGCGTAGGCAGGGCGATGCAGAATCTTCCGCAAAACATCCAGCCCTTCCATCAGGGGAAGAGAGAGGTCGATGATGATTGCATCCGGCGGATTCTCCATCTCAAGCGAATTCAGGGTGCGGAGGCCGGCTTCACCGTTAGAACACACGGTCACTTCTGCGGGGATGTTGTTCTCTTGCAAAGCCCTCTTGATGAGGAAAACGTCCGCATCGTTGTCCTCAATCACTAGAAGGCGCTGGACCGCGTGAGCCATGGCCTTACCTCCGACGATTTTACCAATTACGCAGGTCGGGAGGACGAGACGAACCGGTTCACAACGACTGCATGATTCATGCGTGGGCCGCCAGTTGACGCGCGGCGCAGACGGGGCGCCAAACCCGAAACCCGATTCGGATCGCAGTAGGGCGGACACCGTCTCCGCCCGCGAGAACGATGCCCCAGCGTCTCCTCCGATCATTCAAATTTCTCATTTCTAGAGTGATCTCCTACGTGTTCACGTCCTGCCAGGCCAGACGAAGACGCTAAGGGTGGGCCTCCGTCCGGCAAGGGCAGCTACCTCCGACACGCCCTTCCGAATTCTCAGGCATATGCGCCTGCCGATTCGCGTATGCCAGCCGGGCCGTCTTATCACGGCCAAGGATGTCGTGAGTTCTGGTTTCGTCTCTATTCTTCCGAAGAGATTTTGCTCCTCCCCGCACTCGGGTTTTCGCCCACGTCTGATCAAGCGTCATGCTTGCTCCAGGGCAGTGCTCCTGGCACGGCAATTACCAAAACCAAGTGGCTGATTCAACAGGCCGTGCACGGCAAGGTGCTTGTGAAACAACTGCCGTAAAAACGGCGTGGCGTGCACAGCCTGCAGGCCCCCCCGCGTGTGGGCGGACCCTGTGGCGGGCCTCGTTATGGTTCCGATCATTGCGAGGGAAGGCGTCGATTCGCATCGGGGGAAGGGCTGTACGGAGTGCGGTTGTCGATAGCCCCGGCCGGGTGAGCTTGGGACTGTCGCTGGAGGCAAGAGCGGGCCGCCACCCATAATGTCTTCCATTCGCAGAACCGTCCACGTGCCAGTCGCCGTTTGTCGCGCCGCCAACGCCGAACCTGTCAGCCGGGTTGTGCGCCGAAACAAAACGGGCCAGGAAGCATCAATAGGTTTACTCGCTACATTTCCCAGCACCGTACCGTCCCGTGAGAATCCCCTACATTGCCGCGAGCCTTTGCATTATCGGACTCGCCGTGTGGTTGGGCGTAGTGTCAATTGCCCTCATCCGAGGTAGGGCCTCCAAGTGTCCGGCATGCGACTCGAAATACATTCGCCCCTCATGGCCTCGGACGCTGGAAAAGGCGCTTCCCGGCTTCATCCGCACCTACCGCTGTCAATCTTGTCGGAGGCGGTTCTATGCTCGCCGATGGGCCGTGAACAGGACACATAGACGCATCGAGACCAGTTTCCAGGGAAGTCTCTATGCCGTTCCGCCTATGGAGAATTCGTGAAAAACGCCTCAAATGCGTCCTTGCGTCCGGCCCCCCGCTGGGGGCCTGACCTGGAGCCGCGACGTTACCCATCAGTGGGGCGATTGAGCTGACGGATGCTAGCCTACGGCAGATTGAACACGGCCAGTTTCTGGTGACCCGAACGCCTGAAGGCGTCCGGGCTGCCAAACTTGTTATCGCCGGGCGAGCACGACCTCGGTAGTTGGCGTCTGAGAGGCCCTGCGGGTCGCTTCACGTTCGGTCTTGGACTTTAGCAGAACGGTTCCCACTCCGCTATTCCGTGACCACGCCTCAGAAAGAAAGTACGTATCGCCATACCGGTTAAACACTAAGCGACCCTTCGCAGTGTGCGCGTCCAGGGCACCGACTTTCTGCGTCGCGGCACTCGTCGTGGCTCGGCATTTATAGCACGTCAAATAAAGCCTGTCTGGCCCGCCGATGGCGGGTAGGTTCACGTCATACTGACCGGCGGGCATGACAGTGTCTCCGACACGAAATTCGAACGGGATGTCTGCTTTCAGGCGCGATTGGCCAAAGGCGGAAGCAGTCGCTAGCAAACCCAGTATTCCCAACGTCGCGAAAGATTTGTTTCTCATCAGGGACCTCCTAAGTCCGAGTCATTGTGGGCTGTTGAACGCTCACCGGATTGCTCCCTCATCTCTGATGGGGTCCGTGGAAGCGAGTTTGGCCCGGGTCGTTCTGTGGGTCAATCCTCCAGGGACCATCTGCGGGCCAAACTTCGATCACCTGATAAGCCTAGTGATTCGCGTAGGTTGCAACGCTGAGTCCACAAGTCGCGACATGGTCAACGATCTCGTGGCGTGTGCTAGACTCGGGCTGGGATCAAGGTCCCACCCATGGAAGACCAAGAATCCTCCCCAATCGTTCGGTTCGGGACCTACGAAGCCGATCTGGCGGCGGGTGAACTGCGTAGGAACGGGCTGAAGATCAAACTGCAAGGGAAGCCGTTTGAGATTATGACCGTCTTGCTCGAGAACGCGGGCGAGGTTGTCAGTCGGGAGCAGTTCCACAAGCGGCTATGGGCCGCCGATACGTTCGTCGACTTTGACCATGGCCTGAACAATGCGATGAACAAGTTGCGCTACGCGTTGGGTGATTCGGCGGACAATTCGCGCTTCATCGCAACAGTGGGAGGGCGCGGGTACCGCTTTATCGCGCCGGTCGAGAGGACCAGCAAGAAGATGGCGCCCTCTGCAGCATTTCCGGAGGTCCCGTCTACATCAATGCCGGTGGCTCGCGAGGAGCGGAAGACGCGCCCGAACCGGCTTTGGTTGACGGTCGCGCTGGTGGGCTTGGCGGTTGCAGGGGCAGGCGGCGCTTGGTGGCGGTTTCAGCACAAAAGCATGCCTATCAGCATCGCTGTTCTACCCCTGGAAAACCTAGGTCATGACCCGGCCAACGACTACTTCGCCGATGGTCTCACCGACGAGCTAATTCGCAATCTGTCGGCAATCGAAGGGCTGGCGGTGCGCTCCCGGACCTCATCATTTGCTATGAAGGGCAAGCCGAGAAATGTGCGTGAGTCGGGACAACAACTGCAAGCCGATTACCTTCTGGTGGGCTCCGTCCTTCGAGCCGGCCAGCAGCTGCGGATCAACGCCCAGTTGGTTCGCGTACGAGACGACTTCCCGTTGTGGTCTGCGAAGTTTGACCGGGAATTGACGCACGTCATTGCCGTCCAGGATGATATTTCACTGGGAATCGTCAATAGCTTGCGGTTGAATCTCGGGCAGGGCCGACGGCGATATGAGACCAGCGTCGAAGCGTACGATCTCTACCTTCGCGCACGCGAACTGGACACGCGCGAGAGTATCGATCCTTACGAAAAAGCCATCGCCAAAGACCCCTCGTTTGCGCCAGCTTATGCGGGACTCGCCGTGGTTTACGCATTCCTTTCGGATAACTCCGTTTTCGTTCGGCCCGGCGAGTTGGAGAAAATGCGAGCCGCGGCGGAGAAGGCGATCCAGTTGGACCCACTGTTAGCCGAAGCTCACGACGCGCTAGCGATGGACTACGCGCGCGACGGGCAGTGGGAGCAGTCGGAAAAGAGTTTCCGTCGCGCTATCCAGCTCGATCCCGGTCGCTCCACGTCGTATGGGCATTTTGCCCGCAGTCTTCTCCTGCCGCTCGGCCGGATCGACGAGGCGCTCCACCAGTTGGTCGTGGCGGAGAAAGCTGACCCGCTCTCAGCCGAGGTTCAATTCGACTTGGCCTACACGCTCATCTCGGCTGGCCGATTCGACGAGGCGGTTAACCACTGCCCGAAGCTTCCGCAAGACTCCTTGTTCCACACCCAGTGTGTGGGGAGGTCCCTATTAGGCCAGGGGAGAACCCGCGAGGCAATCCAGGTCCTCGGCACCGCCGTTAATGGCGGTGTCCCGGCGGATGGTCCGGTTAGAGGCTATCTTGGCTATGCGTACGGGCGGGCTGGCCGCCGCGAGGAGGCCGAGAAACTGGCAGCCGATGCATCGGCAAACCCGCTCCAACAAACCCTCATCTTTGCCGGTTTGGGCGACAAGGACCGCACCTTGGAAGCGCTGGACCGCATGGCCGCGCTTGGCCCGGTACGGGTTGGCCGGGCGCTCACATTCCCCGAGTTGGCCCTGCTTCGCGGCGATGACCGGCTGAAAGCTCTTCGTAAGAAGGTCGGCTTGCCGGAATATTAACGGCCTTGCGGATGCCCGGTGTCCCAATCTTGAAGAAGCTGAGACCTTAAACGTACTCCACCGATGATCACGATGCTGCTGGTCAATCTTGCTCAAACCGGCTAGGGCGTGAAAAGGTTCGGTTGGACCGCTACTGCTGACCAGGGCGTTTAGCCTTGGATCTTCCGAAGGAATGCAACAGTGCAACCGCAATATCGCGGTTAGACCTTGAAGTCGCAGGAGATTCAGCCGTGGGCACAGGAAGCATACCGGCAACACGTTTTCAATTTTGGAGCGGACAGTCCGCGCTGTACCCGACCCGCCGTCCACCCACCAGTTGAACGGGATGGCGCGAATGGTGCAGCACGCCGGCGTTGACGGTCATCATCAATGAGGGTGTGTCCAACAGCAATACGACCCGCATGATCTTCACCGACGGCCGCAGGCTTCCCGAAGCGGTTGAGTGTCCTTCCGGAGCAGCGGTAGACGGAAACTCGGACTTCGACTTGATTGTCAATCTTGTCGCGCATGCAGAACGGCTCGTGGCAGGTCCTCGTTGAGGAATGAAGCGAAACACATCCTGCGGATCCCACATGTATTCGATTTTCGGGTTGGTGTCGAACAGGAGACGCAGTGACGTTGAAGCGGCTGTGCCCCGTTCTGGGTCCAAAGTTAACCCAGCCTTACATCACTGTGCGGCGTATACCAACATTCCCTGACCAGCGATGGGCACAGAGCCACGGCCGTTTTCGCTGTCTACCTTAACACTGCGCCCATTGACCGGAATTCTGCCAATGAGCCGGTTCGTGTCCGCATCCGGACAGGATCGTAAACCGATTGCTTTTTTCCCCCGGAGGACGCATAATTGCCGCATCCCACCCCGAAGTGAGAACACGGTCCATGGGTTTGTTGACCTCTTTCATCCTGTAATTCTAGAAGCGCAAGTCTGACAGCGTTAAGGAGGGGGTATGGGATGTTTTGAACAGCCGTCCCTAGCGGACGCTCGGTTCGTTTCCTTTGCAAGAGTTCTTGCGTATGTCGTAATTCTGCTTAGCGTTTGCGCCACTCCGGGCTGGACCCAGAATGTCGCCACCGGCGTCATTTCAGGCCAAGTCACGGATCAATCGGGCGCTGCGGTGCCGGGCGCGAGCGTCAAGCTGGCTGACGTCTCTATCAACTCAACGACGTCCACCGTTACCAATGAAGCCGGCCGGTACACCTTCCCAGCGGTCTCTCCGGGTACCTACGACCTGACCGTGACCAAGGAGGGTTTCGCGGCATCGAAAATGTCATCGCAAAAGGTGGAGGTCGGGATGTCGCTGACCGTGAACCTCGCCATGCAAATCGGCCAGGCAACCACGGGGGTCGAAGTGCAAGCCGAGGCCGGGGCTGGCTTACAGGTGATGAACTCCACCGTCGGATCGACCATCGCCGGCGATTCGCTGCAACTGCTGCCCAATCTAGGACGCGATGCCTCCACCTTGGCCGTTCTCCAGGTTGGAGTGACAGCGTTCGGAACCACCGCGGGAGCGAACCAGGACCAGAACAGTTTCCAGCTCGATGGCGGCAACAACAGCAGCGACATGGATGGCAATCAAAGAACCTACACGCCCAGCAACGGCTATACGGGCTCCTCTTCGACGGGCGGCGCTCCGTCTGGAGTGATGCCAACGCCGGTCGAAAGCATCGAGGAGTTCAAGATCGGAACCAGCAACCAAACCGCGGATTTCGCCGGGGCCGCCGGAAGCGAAGTTCAAATGGTTACGAAGCGCGGAACCAACGCTTTTCATGGCGCGGCTTATGAGCACTACTTTGCCTCTAACGTGGGAGCCGCCAACCTCTGGAAAAACAACCATACCCCTTCCGGGAGCCTGCCGTACACGCCGCTGCCTTCCACCCATCGCAACCGCTACGGCTTCTCTGGAGGCGGACCGCTCACTCCGAAATTCTGGGGAGGCAAACCTACGTTTTCGCCAACTACGAAGGGTTTCGGTTCCCTCAGACCACCACCATCGAGAAAGCTGTCCCGTCCGTGCTCCTTCGCAACGGAATCGTTCAGATTCCAAACGCCGCCGGGGCATACCAGCCCTACAACCTGAATAACGTTCCCGTCACCGTAAATGGCCTGACTTATCAGCCGGCGATGTGCTCGAACGGGTCCTTCTGCGATCCCCGCGGCCTGGGCTTTAACCCCATCGTTAAACAGATCTGGAACTCGATGATGCCACTGCCCAACGATCCGCAGTACATCGTGTCGGGGGCATCCGACGGCGTGAATCAACAGGGCTACTTGGCCAACATCAGCCTGCCGCAAAGCTCGGATTTCTTCGTGGTCAGGCTCGATCATGACTTCGGCGACAAGTGGAAATTCATGGCCAGCTATCGTTACTATCGCTTCAGTCAATTGGCCACCACCCAAGTGGACATCGGTGGGGTCCTGCCCGGCGATAAATTAGGCGTTCCCGCCTCCTCGGCCCCCCGACCGCAAAAGCCGTCCTATTGGGTCGCGGGCCTCACCGGCACCATCACGCCGAGCCTGACCAACGATTTCCGCGTCAGCTACCTGCGTAACTTTTGGCAATGGTCCACCGTGGGCGGCCCGCCGCAGCTGCCGGGCCTCGGCGGCGCCTTGGAGATGGGCGGCGAATCCGCAGCCACCAACGCCCTGATTCCCTACAACGTGGATTCGCAAAACACGCGCAACCGCTTTTGGGATGGGCAGGACTGGGTGTTGCGCGACGATCTCAACTTGTTGCACGGCAATCACCTGTTTCAATTTGGCGGCACATACCAACGCAACTTCGACTATCACCAGCGCAATGACAACGGCGTGGGCATCGATACCTCGATTGTCTATCAGATCGCCAACGGCACGGGGGTCAACTTCCCTGCGGCCAACCAGCCCGCTAATCTGCCTGCCAACCAGGTCACTAATTGGACGAACTTGTACGCTCAAGCGCTGGGCATCGTCAGCCAGCCTCAGGTGATGTACACTCGCTCTGGCCCCAATCTCAGCCTGAATCCACCCCTGACGCCAGGTTTCGACCAAAGCATCATCCCCACCTACAACATTTATTTCAGCGACACCTGGCACATGAAGCCCAGTTTCACTCTCACCTATGGCTTGGCCTATACGCTGGAATTGCCGCCTTATGAGCTCAACGGAAAACAGGTCGGCTTGGTGGACTCGGCCGGCGCTCCGATAGCTCTCGGCGATTACCTCGCCCAGAAGCAGCGAGCCGCCCTGGCGGGACAGGCTTTTGATCCCACGGTCGGTTTTGCCACCGTCCGAAACATGGGCGCAGGCCAGAAATACCCCTTCAACACGTTTTACGGCGGCTTCAGTCCGCGCATTTCGGCCGCATGGAACCCAACCCCGGACGGCGGACTGCTGGAGCGCATCCTCGGCCGCGGAAAAACCGTGATCCGGGGCGGCTACAGCCGCATCTATGGCCGGCTCAACGGAGTGGGTCTGGTTCTGGTTCCGCTGCTAGGAACCGGATTGCTCCAACCGGTCTCCTGCATCGGCGCGAGCCGCACCGGACAGTGCCTGGGCAACGGTGGCGTCGACCCAACCACCGCTTTTCGAATCGGCGCGGATGGCATGTCGGCCCCCCTCCCGCCGGTTTCCCAAACGCTTCCGCAGCCATATTTCCCGGGTGTCAACGGTAGCGCTTCCGCGGGTGATGGATCCCAGATCGACCCCAGTTTGAAACCCAGCCATTCCGATGAGTTCAACTTCACGGTTCAGCGGGCCGTGTCCCGGAAGGTGGTTATCGAAGCAGGTTACATCGGGCGCATTCTCCGAGACGACTTTCAGCAGATCAATATCGACGCCGTCCCCTATATGACCACGCTCGGTGGGCAAAGTTTCGCGAATGCCTATGCCAACCTTTACGGCCAGTTGAACGCCGGCGCCGCAACTCCCGCGCCG
>Ga0210409_10007076_pt1 | contig 11595 bp, 2 predicted proteins | sample IncBWH17MmetaG_FD_161649 | JGI IMG/M metagenome (GOLD analysis project Ga0210409, IMG submission 161649) | Forest soil microbial communities from Barre Woods Harvard Forest LTER site, Petersham, Massachusetts, United States - Inc-BW-H-17-M | ecosystem: Environmental > Terrestrial > Soil >...
TTGCTCGCAGCAATACGTTCCGCCAGGGCGGCGGCTTCCGTCCAGCGCACTCCGTACCGGTTCATCCCTGTGTTGATCTTAAGATGCACCGCGACCTGCCTGCCCGCTCGGGTTGCCAACACCTCCAGCTCTTGAACCGAATGTGCCTCGCTCACCGAACAAGTCAGATCATGCGCGACGCACCAGCGAAGTTCCTTCTCCTGTCGATCGCCCAAGAGCAACATTCGACATTTCAAACCCCGATCGCGCAAGGTCATCGCTTCCTCCAGCGTGCTCAAAGCCAAAAAATTCGAGCCCTCTTCGAGGGCCGCCTGCGCTACAGTCAAAGCGCCGTGGCCGTAACCGTCGTCCTTCACCACCGCCAGTACTTGCAGGCCGGCCGATTTGTCATGGTTGATCAATTCGAAATTACGTCGCAATTTGTTCAGATCGATCTCAACCCACGCCGGGCGGGACGGAATTTCGCTAAGCGGGATTGAATTCGACTCGCTAGCAGATGGCGTCGAACGCCAGGTCGTCGGCGGTTCGAGAACAGCCCCAGTAGCGCATTCAGGAATTGTTTGAGTTGTCATTCGAATCGGGTCATGGGTTGCCCGGCGGCCAGAGACTCTGGCCAATATCCGGCCGATAATAACTTCCCAGGCTGCGAATCTTGCGAATGTTCGCATAGGCCTTGGCAATGGCGGTTTCCAAAGTTTGCCCAAAAGCAACCACGTCGGCAATCCGATGACCCGTGCTGCGCAAGAGACCCTCAGAGTCCCGCGCCACTTCGTTCCACCACACATCACAGTCAATCGGCTCAGTGACCTCGACCGGCAATTGCGGTCCGCGAATTTGCACGTAGGGATAGCCGTACCCGGCCAGAGTCAGTGAACAACCAAAGTCCGCCCCACCAACAAAACGCAAATCGAGCGGCTGGTTGTTGCCAGTTCGCAGCAACGCTTCGAGCGGATCCGCCAGCAACCGCAACAACATTGCCCCCGAGGTAACCCCAATCCGGATGTTGTACTCGATTACGTGCCATTTGCCCTCCCGCTGAACCGCTGTCACCTGGATGGGGCCGTGGTACTTGACCTCGCGAAACCAGGGCCGCAACGGGTGCAACAGTTGCAGGGCCAGACCGTATTTATCCCCGGGATCCTTTTCCACTAACCCGCCCAAAGGCGCGCCGGCTACGATCCCAAGATTGCCGGCGTAGGCACGTTTGTACTCCTGGTTCGTCACTACTGAATAAATCTCCCCGTCGCTGACCAGGGCGATATGCCCGGCTTCACAACGCCCGAGATACTCCTGCATGAACACGCCTTCGGCATAATCCACTTGCTTGAGCCACGAACGCGTGTCCGCCGGCGTTTCACAGAGAATGGTATGGATCGGGCTCGTCGGCGAACAAAACGGGTTCTTCAGAACAAACGGCTGTGAATGCTGTTCGAGAACGGCTTCCGCCTCCAGACGATTCCGCGCCACGTGCGCCCGCGGAAAAGGGATTTTGAATTCTTGGCAAAGCTGGCGCGCAAAGTCGCGATCCCGCTCGATTTTCATCCCTTCACCCGTCGGACAGAAAATCGGCACTCCGATCCCCAGCAGTTCTTCTGCCCACGGCGCTTGCGCCCAGTCTATCGACATCGGCACGACCAGTCCCACCGATTGTTCCTTCACCAACGCGCCTGGCGACGGAAACTGTTCCGGCCGATAAACCGGCCCCGCCATCGAAGGCGAATAGTGGGCGTAACTGCGCGTCAGGTAAGTCGAAACCTGGGCTCCGGCATCCTTAAGAATTTGGCAGGTGCTGTGGGCAAAAGCGCCCACACCCAATACCAAAACCGACGGAGCCTCTGATCTTTGTTGTTTCGTCAAGATCCTGCCCTTCCCCGCCTTAGCAATCCCCAACTCCCGGTTAATCTCACTGGTGTCATCACAAGGACACTAGCGACTCGCAGCGCGTGCCGACAAGCCGCAACTTAGACAGCTTGACTGTAATCCTTTCCATGCTCTATTCACGATCCGTGCGAAGCTTCATTCTCTCTGCCCGTGTATTTTGCCTGGCGCAAGTTTTGTTCGGCGCGTTAACCGCGTTGGCCCAGCCCTTGCCTAAAGTCGAGCTGCGCTCGGCCTTTCCGCAACTGACACTCGACCGGCCTCTTTGGATGGAGGAAGCCCCTGACGGGTCAGGACGATTCTTTATCGTTGAGCAGCGCGGTCGGGTCGTCGTCGTGCAGAAGAATAGCGACGGCCATGACGCCACGGAATTCTTGAACATCGTGGATCGCAAACCCTATGTTGAAAATGAGGAAGGATTGCTGGGCTTTGCCTGTCATCCGAAGTTTGGCGAGAACGGCCGCTTTTTCATCTTTTACTCCCAACAGAATCCGAAACGCTCCGTCATCAGTGAAATCAAAGTTTCGGCGACCAACTCCAATGCCGCCGATCTCGCCACCGAACGGATTCTGTTTCAGATTCCCAGGCCGTACTGGAACCATGACGGTGGGATGCTGGTCTTCGGTCCGGACGGGTATCTTTATTTCACGTGCGGCGACGGTGGGGACGCAAATGACCCTCACAACAGCGGACAGAACACGGCAACACTCTTGGCGAAGATCTTGCGGGTCGACGTGGATAGCCGCACAGGCACCCTCCCTTACGGAATCCCAGCCGACAATCCGTTCGTCAAAGAAGAATCCGGGGTCCGGCATGAAATCTGGGCCTACGGGCTGCGCAACGTTTGGCGAATGAGCTTCGACAGGCTTACAGGAGAGTTGTGGGCTGCCGATGTCGGTCAGGACAAGTGGGAGGAAGTCGACCTGATCGTCAAAGGCGGCAACTACGGCTGGCCGGTGCGTGAGGGGTTCCATCATTTCAAACCGGGCCCGGAAGGCGCGAGGTTCATCGAACCGGTCATCGAATATGCGCACAATCCGGAACTGGCCAAGCAGTCGCCGTTCCCCGACCACAGCATCGGAACCAGCATCACTGGTGGTTATGTCTATCGCGGCAAAAAATACCCGGCGCTCCAGGGCATTTATGTCTATGCCGATTTTACTCTTGGGACCATTTGGGGGTTGCGTTACAAAGACGGCAAGGTGACCGAGCACGGCACATTACTTCACCAGCCAAAGAACATTTCGAGCTTTGCTCAGGATCAATCGGGCGAAATCTACGTCATTGCCTTCGACGGAAAGGTGTATTCCGTGGCTACTTCGTCGGGGCCTGGCTCTAATTAGCGTGCCGCTTTGGCGTTCGGTTCGAAGCGTGACGGGTCGACCGATTCGTAACTATCGCCCATGGCTGTGCGCATGAACTTTCAGATCATGGCATAGATTTAGAACTTCACCCGCAGCAAGGCAAGCGACTGTTAGGACAGCGACACCTTATTGGAGAAGGCGGGAAAAAGGTTGGGCCGGTTAGAAAGGTTCGGCGCTGGGAGTTTTCAAACCAGAGCGGCAACTCCGCAGGCCAGGCTTGACCTCTCCCTGGACATTCTGGCCCGACCTGCACCACCTGGACGAGCGACCGCGCTTGCTTCACTTTTTTGATCGAGCACCGATAATCTCAAGCCAATTCCATGCGCCGGAGCAAACGTCTGAGGCGGTGTGCCAAAGACCTTCTTGAACTCTCTACAAAAATGGGATTCGGTCGCAAAATTCATTTCGGCTGCGGCAGCCTTGCTCGAATAACCCTGAGAAATGAGCTGCTTGGCCAGGCGGCATTGCAGTTCCCGCAGCCATTGACTGGGCGTGCGTTTCAGGTGCTTCTTGAATATCCGCTGCAAGTGACGTTCGGACATGGCGCAAAGCGTCGCCATTTTGGCCGGTCTGAATTCGGCTTGCTTCGCCACCCGCTCCCAATCCTGTGACTGAACTACGTTCGAGATCATCTAGCTTTCGAGGTACCGATTCGGACAATCCCCGTTAAAAGCCTCCTTAAAAACCCAAGGGAAAAGAGCCAAGCACCTCTCAGCTATTCGAATCGGGAAATCCTCGAACATGCAAACACTTAATACGCCGAAGCCAAGGTCAAGCAAACAAAAAAGATGGTCTAAAAACGACATGCTTGTCTGAAACCGACGGGCTAAGACGTGACATTAGTGCCCCTAACGTTCCTTTTTTGTCTTTGCTGGAACAATAATTTGATCCACAAGGAACCTTTCCACCCGACTCTGCCGCACTGGAATTCGTTCGTGGTTCAAATGGTAGTTAGTTTAAGCCCAGCGTTGCCCGCTAAAAAAACCGCCTGCAGTTGTACTGCAGGCGGTTTGCGATAATCAGCAATTACTAATCGAACTATTTCACTACAGCGCGGAAGAACTGCTCTTTAACAGTATCCGAGATGCTGTTCGTGTAGGAGGCGGAGCCATTCGCGTCCGCAGTGATCGTGGTCACTTCGTTCCAGGTCTTCAGATCGGTCGAGGCCTGGATTCCATAAGAGGCATTGGCGGTGCCGGCGAAGCTCAGGGTGAGTTTGCCGCCGCTGGCCGCCAGCTTCAGGCTCGGCGGGGCTACCACGCCGGCCACGTTCAAGGTGAAGCCTTTCGAGCTGGTTGAGAACCCGTCGGTAACTGCGATCGTCACAAAGTCGGTGCCCGACTTGTTCGCAACCAGATTAACATGAGCGACCATGTTGCTGCCGTTGAACGTGAAGTTGATCCCCGAGACCAGAGCCGCATTGGTGCTGGTGCCCGAGAATTGCAGGTTCGTGATCGCCGTGTCGGGCGAGGTCACGGTGAGCTCAAGCGCGATGGCGCTGTTGGCCTGGACGTTTAGATTCCCAAGATCGGCCAGTGATGGCGCCTTGGGCGCAACCCAGGCCAGTTCGAAGCTGGCGGAAGCATTGGTCAACGCATCGCTCGCTGTGATGGTAATGTTGGCGCTGCCAACCGTCTTGGCGACCGGTGTGATGGTCGCGGTAACCGTATCGCCGACGACAGCGAAACTGATCTTGCTGACGACGCTTGGATTATCGCTCGTGGCCGTGAAGTTCAGATTGGTCACGTCCGTGACGGCGTCGGTCACTGGAAGGGTGATGGCCACGGCAACGTTCGCTGAGTTGGTTTGATCGGCGATTTCAGCAAACACCGGCGGCACGGCCGCCGTCACGGTGAGATTGAAAGTGGCCTGGTTGGACGCAACGCCGTCGGAAACGGTGACCGTCACAGTGGCCTGCCCGAGCTTTCCGCTGGGGACAAAGGCAAGGGTCTGGTTGTTGCCATTGGCTGTGAGCTTGAAGGATCCCAGAGCGTTATCCGAGCTGGTGGCCGTGACAACCAGGTTGCTGGCGGCAGTATCCACGTCATTGGCCGTCAACGAGACGCTCAAACTGCCGTTGGCGGCAACTTGCTTATCGCTCAGAGCCGACAGAGTCGGCGCCTGATTTACGTAGGTCACCGTTATCGGGAAGGTGAGCGTACCGGTATTAATCCCGTCCGTTGCCGTCACAGTAATGGTGGCGGTGCCATTATTGGTAGTAACAGCCGAGGGCAGATTAGCCCCTGGAGTAATCACTAGAGTACGGCTCGTCGCCGCATTGGTGCCGGGTCCGGTCACGGACAGATTCGCAATCAAGCCAGACACGTTCGCATTGCTGCTGGAAGCGGTAACGGTGATCTTATCGGCGTTAGTGACCGCCGAGTTGACGCTTAAGGGGATAGTCAGCGCTACGTTTTCCGGCGTCGTCTGCGCACCCACAAAGGAGATGCTCGGGGCGGTGGTGACCAGTTGGACCAGCCAGCCACCAGTGATTTGACCGCTATCGGGCGCCAGGTCGTCCTGCACGTAAAGCGACCAAGTACCGTTCGGGTTTGTGCCTTTGAGCACACTGAGATTGGTGACATACGGAGGAGTAACCGGCGCGTAGAAGACCAGCGAACCGTTATAGTCGCTTGGCTTGTAAGTGCCGCTGGTGATCACGCCCGTTTGCGGCGGAACGTTGACGGACAAATCATCAAAGGTCAGATTGACACCGGTGATGGCGGAACCGGCCCCGCTGCCGGCACGGCTCATCAGGACGATCTGCTGGCCCTGCGGCCCGACCAATAGCATCGAGATGTCGCTCGGATACGTGTGCTGCAGCCCAAGCACGGTTACCGTGGCGGACAAGATATTGCCTTGGAGTCCGCTGATGTTAAGCGTGGACGGATAGGGTGTAGCGGGTGCGCGGTCGTTAATGACAATGACCTGATTTGTGCCAAACAGCCCAAGGACAGGTGTTACAGTTACGGTGAAGCTGGTATTGGTCGACAGACCGTATTGGGTAGTCGGCTGTGCCACCGTGACGGTGATTAAGGAGCTGCCGCTGGAGGCCCCGGCCGGTATGATCTGGATTCTGTTCCCCACCAGGCTAATGCTGCTGTTGGGGATGAGCAGTGGATTCGATGACTGGAAGGTCACCACCAATTGGTTATTGGCGACCTGCACGTCGGAGTAACTGACGGGCACGCTGACCGGATTGCCCGCCGGGGTAGTGACGTCGCTGATAGCCTGGATCGTGGGAGGATAGAAGAGCTGTTGAACGGCAACCACAAAGCTGTTGCTGGTTACCATGTTATCGATATTGGTGGCGTAGATTGTGACCAGGTTGGTGCCGTATTTATAGGCCGCCGGGGTCACCGTCACTGTGAAGTTGGTGCCTGCCCCGCTGATGGCAACTCCACTGTTCGGTATCAACGCGGTGTTGGTGGAAACGATTCCGAATCGGTAGGCCGGCCCGGAAGGAGAATCATCCGCGATGGTCATAGCCTGGCTGGCTGAGGTATTTTCCTGTATTACCAAAGAGCCCAGCCCATTGATTTGCGGCTGCGTCGTAATATTGAGTGCCCAGCCGCCATTGATGACGCCTGCGTCAGGCGGTGTATCGTCCTGCACCCACAGCGACCAGGTGCCATTGGCGGAACCGCCATTGAACACGCTCAAATCAGTCCCATAAGGACTAGCCGGCGCCGGAGTGAAGAAGGCGTAAGGCGTGCTCTTATAGTCGGCCGGCTTATAAGAGCCGCTCGCCAGGGTCGTGCCCTGGGGGATAGCCGAGCCGGCTGCCTGATCGAAAGTCAGATTGACATTCGTCACGGCGGTGCCGCCACCGGCCTTATTCATTAAAACGACTTTCTGGCCGTTCGGCCCGATCAGCAGCAGGCCGACGTCTGCCGGGTAATGGTGCGCAAAGTTGCTCACCGTGACGGAAACCTTGCTGATGGCACCCATCAAACCCGAGACCAGGTTGGTCGAAGGATAAGGCGTAGCCGGAGAATTATCATTAATGACGATCACGCCTGTGTTCGCATAGGTGTGAATTGGCGTCGGCAATACATTTAAGGTAAAGCTCGTGTTTGCGCTCAGGTTGTTGAGCGTATCGTTGACTGTGAGGAATATGGTCACCGGACCCTTCGCGCCGGCTTCGGCCGTAACTATTACGGTCCTGTTGGCGACACCTGTGGCGGTGGCCGGAGCGATAACAATATTCGCGTTCTTAACTTTGGTTTGGTCACTAGACGTGGCGGTAACAGACAAGGGCGGCGCCGTCTGGTTGAGACTATTGACCTGGAAACCAATGGCGGGAGTTGTGCCGCCGGCCGAGACTGTTTGGCCGGCAATGCTGCTGATGGTCGGCGAGTAGGTCTTGGTTTGAACAGCCAGCATGAAGGAGTTGGAAACCACATTGACGCCGTTGGCCGTGGAATCAGTGACAATGACCCAGATTTTGGCCTGGCCGACTGCGTAAGGGTTCGGCATAAGGTTTAACGTCAATGTGCTGGCCTGGGGCACGCCACTGGGCGGCAATCCATACAGGATGTTGGCGTTATTGGTGGAGCCGGTGAAGACAATGTTGGTATCTCCGATCAATTTCTGATCGGCCGATACAGCTTTCACTACCAGGTTCGAAAGCAGTGTGTCGACATCGGAAACGAGGAATTGGAAGCTCACGCCTTCATTTTCCGGCGTTGTCGGAGAAGTGAGACGGCCCAAGACAGGCGGGAAGTTGGTCGCCGGGACGGTCACTGGGAGATTTACGCTGGTGCTGGCTCCGTCACTGCGTGTCGCCGTCAGGGTGATATTGGCGTGGCCGTTTTGGTACTGCAGCGGCTGGAGGGCGGCGACGAAATTGCCGCTACCGACCGGACTGGGCCCGGTGATCGTCACCGAGGAAGTCGGCAACAAGGCGCGATTATCCGACGCGGAGGCCGTGACCGTCAGATTGGAGACGGCGGTAACCGAATCGCTAACCGTGAAGCTAACGTTTGAACTCCCGTTTTCCGGAATCACGACCGGCGTGGCCGTGGTGACCGTGATGGCCGGTTTGGTGACGATGGTAAGAAACACGCCACCGGTAATTTTCGCGGAATCGCCGTAGGTCTGATCGTTCAGGTAAAGGCTCCAGGCGCCATTGACTTTGGCGGGGTCAACGGAAGCAAAGGCCGCCATTCGGCTCTGGTATGGGCCTTGCGGAGCGGGCGCTGGGAGCAGCCGTTTGGTCACGTACGCTGGGTGATAGGTGCCGCTGACCAGCGCGTTGACCGTCGAGAGATCAGAACCACTGTCGTCAAACACCAGGTCCAAGCCACTGACCGCAGTGTTGCCACCGGTACCGGAGGTCAACATGACCGCGACGCCATCGGGACTCACCAGCAGGGCATCGAGGTTTTCCGGAGCGCTGTTGCTCAAGCCACAGATCTCCAAGCTGACATTATAGATCGAGCCAACCAAATTGGAAACCTCCAACGAGATTGGGTAGGGCGCCGTAGTCAGATTCGTGGGATTGCCAATGACGTTAACAACCTGGCCGTTGCCAAAGAGTGTCGAGGGCGGCGGCGTTATCTTCAGCGCGAATGAGTAGGAATTGGTGGCTTTGCCGTCAGCAACCTGCAGGTGGATCGTGCCGGTTCCGCTGACCGTACCAAGTGGGGTGACTTGGATGGTCCGCGCGTCGGCCGAGCCGCCCATAATGATATTAGCGTTGGGCACCAGAGTTTGATCCGACGAGCTGGCGGTCAGCGTCAGGCTAGACGTGGGAACTTGTTCCAAGCTGCCAACCGTAAAGGGAATGGACGCGCTGGAGTGGCCGGCGACCATTGTGACAGTGTCAGGCAAGCCAGCAATGGTGGGTGCCTGGTAGACGTGGATGACGCCTACGGTGACGGTGCTGGCAACCAGTGTGCTGCCATCGGTTATTGAAACATTAATTGTATTTGTCCCCGAGACATTGGCCCTGGGAGTGACCTTCACGGTAACTGTGCCGCTGGTTCCCGGCACGATGGTATTGGTCGACAAGGTAACCAGCAGACCGTTGGTCGAGTTGGCAATCAGTCCGTCCTGGGTCGAACTGACCACCAGGTTGCTGGCATACAGGGTCGAATCCACGTCGGACACATTGAAGGTCGTGGAAATGGAGGAGTTCTGCGCTAATAACAGCAGGTTGGTGGGCGTGGTAATCACCGGGGCTTGATTACCGTAGGAGACGGTCATGGGGAAGGAGGTCGAGAATTGATTGCCGTTGGTATCTGTCACTGTCAGAACCACCGTGGCCGTAGCATCCGCATTGGTGATGGTCGAGGGCAGGTTGGCCGACGGCGTAATGATCAGTGTCCGTGTAGCTCCGCCATTGTTGGTCACTTGGAGGCTGGCGATGAGGTCGAGAACGTTGGTCGGAGAGGCGACTCCATTGGTGGCCGCAGTGACCGTAAGGCTCGCGGGGTCGGCGCTTTCGTCAAGCAACCCGAACTGGATGACTTTGGTTGTATTTTCAGGTGTTCTCTGCGCTCCAAGAGTCGACAGGTCGAACGCCGGGCCGGTTTGCAATGTTAGCATCCAGCTCGAAATGCTGCCGCCATTGGGGAAACTATCGTCCATGACGTACAGCTTCCAATCACCGTTGGGGACTACCCCCGCCAGTGAAGACAAGGTCGTTCCATATCCGCCGCTCGGTGCTGGCACCGAATAAAACGCCAGCGGACTGGCCACGTCAGTGGGGGCGTACGCGCGGCTGCTCAACGGGCCTGTTGTTAACGGGGCGGCCGCATCGTCAAAGCTCAGACGCAGATTGCTGACGGGAGTTGCACCGCCGGCGTGCGCCATCAAAATCACCGAATGACTGTTGTCGGGCGAAACCAACAACATCTCGACGTCCTGGGGAAAATCATGAGAGAACCCCAGGAGAGTGACTTTGGCACCCGTGACGAGCCCATTCAGATTAGACACTGCAATCATCGAAGGATAGGGCGTGGCGTTACTGGCAATGGGATAACCTAGCGGGATGGTGATGGGGCCATCGCCGCTCAGAAAGACCAAGCCTTTGGTAATCGTGGCGTTAAAGGTCACCGTGCTCGACTGTCCGGCGGCATCCAGGACCACGACCGAAATCACGGCCGAGCCTGTGACATCGGCATCCGCGGATCGAACCGTCACTCCGTACTGGACGATGTTGTGAGAATTTGTCGTACCAGCCGCCGTGGGACCCGTGATCACGATGTTGCCGTTGGGAATGAGTTTGGTATCGGAGGAGGTTGCGCTCGGCGTGAGGCTCTTGTCCTGAGGATCCCAAGCCGTGAAGGTCGTCATCGGAGAGGTCGCAGTCGCGGCGGTGCTGACGTCGGCAATGCTCGAGACGACCGGCGGCAAATCGACCGGGTAAACCGTAACGTTGAAATTAGTCGTGGCGGTGACACTGCCGGACTGGGCCGTAATGGTCACAACGATATTCGATCCGACCTGGAAAGGAACCGGCGTGATATCCAGAGTGCGAGTTCCACCTGAACCGGGTTCAAAAGCGGCTTGCACGACGCCAGGGTTGGCCGAATCTGCACTGACCGAGATATTCACTCCGGGTTGGTCATCACCAACGCTGACGGGAATCTGGAGCGTCCGATCGTTCTCTTTAAGAGTGACATCCCGGATTTGCGCCACCAACGGGGCGGTCTGGATGCTCAATTGCCAGCCGTTTACAATGATCCCTTTGCCGAGACCGTCGTCGGTTATATACAAGGACCAGAGGCCATTGGCATTGGTGCCAGAGAGGCCATTGAAGGCGGCCAGGGTGAAATTGGTGGGTCCTGCGGGCACCGAGCCAAAATTGGCTGTCGTGCCGAAATGACTGGGCTGATAAGTTCCCGAGACGATCTGTGCCGCATCGGGAAGAGTGCCGGCCGCCGAGTCGGAGAATTCCAAGGTCGTGTTCGACAAAGGATTCGAGCCACCGGCATGCCCCAGCAACAGCACCTTGGTGCCCGAAGGGCTCACCAGGAGCACATTGAGGTTTTGGGGAGCGGAGTGGGTGATGTCGAACAGAGTGACTTCGACCTTCGAGATAGTCCCCAGGAGATTGGCAACCGAGATTGTCGAGGGATACGGCGAAGCCTCCGCGTTGGCCGGAACCGAGACCGAGTTCAGGTTCACGAAGAGCGGGTTGCCTTGCGCCAAAACCGCGAGAGTGAAGGTCTCCGAGGTGGTGGCGATACCGTCGAAAACGTTCAGGGTCACCTGAACATCGCCGCTGTGGGAGCCAACCGGGAACACGGTCACGGTGCGATCGTTTCCGCTGCCTTGCAGAAGAATATTGCTGTCGGGCAAAATCTTCTGGTCGCTCGAACTGGCGGTAACGGTCAGGGTCTGC
>Ga0210409_10007078_pt1 | contig 11594 bp, 8 predicted proteins | sample IncBWH17MmetaG_FD_161649 | JGI IMG/M metagenome (GOLD analysis project Ga0210409, IMG submission 161649) | Forest soil microbial communities from Barre Woods Harvard Forest LTER site, Petersham, Massachusetts, United States - Inc-BW-H-17-M | ecosystem: Environmental > Terrestrial > Soil >...
TTGACCGTCAGTTGGATCGAGCCGCCGGCGCTGCTGCGCAGATCGAGCGCGGTCGGATATTGCTGGCGCTGCAGCGTCCCGGAGGGGTCGCTCGAGTTCCAGGCACGCACCGAAAGGTAATAAAGAGCGCTGGAGGTTTGCGCCGGTACGCCGCTGACCGTGACGGTGCCGCCGCCCTGCGCGAACGCGGCATCAAGCGCCGCCACCGCGACGAGCTGGCCCTCGTGAGCTACCAGTACCTCGCCATGGTTGTACTTGCCGGCGCTCGCCTCGCTGATCTTGACGGAGATCGAGCCGGAAGCTGTGCCCGAGGCCGGCGTGAGCGCGGGCAGGTGCACCGTGGCCGGTGCGGTGCCCGAGGGTGGAGCAGTCACTGTGTTGTTGAGCGCACCGTCTGCGAAAGAGGGTGCGCCGGCCGCCACGAGGTAGATGCCGGCGCCTTCCTTCGGAGCCGCGCTCACCACCGTGACGTTGGCCCCCGTGGCGGTCCAGGCGCCCGAATCGACCGTTCCCTTTGACAGGGCCCGCGGATTCGCCAGCACCTGGCTGAAGGGATCAATCGGACTCGCCTCGATGAGGTAGGGCACCTCGCCCGCGAGGGCGAGCGTCTGGTAGAAGCCGACCAGCGCGCCGGCCGGCAATACTTCAGCCGGTGCGGCCGCAAGGTTCGCGGTGAAGGAACTCGCCGCGCGCGGGTAGAGCGTGCCGAGCGAGACGGCGTTGACCGTTATGGTGGTGCCGGTGCTGGTGGTAGCGGTCGTCGTGCTGGTCGTGCCCGCAGTGCCGCCCGTGCCGCTCGTACCCGTCGTGCCGCTCGTACCCGTCGTGCCGCTCGCCGAGGATGCGCCCGTCGCCGACTTGCTGCCGGGAAGCGTGACTTCTACCGCCTTGATGATGATGGTCGCGATGCCCGGACCATGAATCACGACGTCGTAGAGTGCCGGGGTCGATGAGCCGGCTGCGAGCGGGTAGAGCAGAAAATTGCCGTTCGCTGTGACCGGCGCGCTCGCCACGGCCACGTGCCGGGTGCCGTCGGCGCTCAGCACTTGCGCCGTCGCCTGGATCACCGGCAGGCCGCTCGAGCTGGAAATCCCCGTGAGGTTGGTGAGGGTCAGCTGCCCGGAAATGCCGCCTACCTGCGATAGGTCATAAGCGCTTGCATGCGAGCTCAACAGGATCCCACTGGCGCTGGCCCCATAAGTGAAGGGAACCAGATCCGTCGTGCCATTGAAATTGATCGCGAACTCGGTGTTCGGCACCGAGGACGCGGTGGCTGTCGTGGCCGACGTCGATACCGTGGTGCCGGTCGTGGAGGTCGTACCGGTGCCCGTGCCCGTCGTAGCACCAAACACTGTGGTGCCCCCCGTAGTGGTGCCCGTCGTAGTGGTGCCCGTCGTGCCCCGCGTCGCGGCAAAGGCCGCGCCGATGTTCCCGACAGGGACTGTGAGGGTCGCCGCGATGCCGATGCCCTTGTCGGAATTGAGCAGTTCGAGCGGCACCTGATGGGTCGTGCCACCGCTGTCGACGTAGTCGGCTTCCGAGTTGTGCAGCGCGCCGACCTTTTGCGCCGAGGTCGTCAGCGGCGTCGACGGATCCACCGGGATGAAGCGGATCTGCGAATACGTCCCGGGGAGGAGCTTCAGAGAAGTCACGGCGCTGCCGAGGTTGCCGCCGGTTTCCTGTACCAGGTCGACGGTCGTCGGGGTCGAGAGCGCAAACTTCACCCAGCCACCATCGTCGGGCCCGGCGACGGCGCTCGTGTTGAACCACACTTCCTGCGTGGTGATCCACACGTGCGAGTACTGCGCGGGCGTGTTGCCGGTCAGCGACACATCCGTGCGCGAGGAGCAGGCCGTCACACCCAGGCACAGGCCGCCGAGCGCTGCAGCGAGGGCTAAGGGGGTAGGGTTTCTCATGCAAGTCCCTGTGAGATCCTCAGGCAGATGATGCCCGCACTTGCATGATGCCGCAACGCGCAGGGTACTGTTGCCGCCGACGCCAGGAGTGTGTCGGATTGTGCCCGTGTGCGCTCAGCTCATCGGACGCCTTCTGTTAATTGGATGGCTGGCCGTCCGCGTTCTGCTGTAGCCTTCGCCGCGATGAAGCTCGCGTATGTCCTCGGCGCGTGGCTGCTGCTCGTCGCAGGAACGAGCTGCGCGCAGGCGCACGCGCGTCTGCAGCAGTCGATACCCGCCGATGGCAGCACCCTCACCTCCGCGCCGGCAGGTCTTGTCCTGCGCTTCTCCGAAAGCGTGCGGCTCGCTTCGCTGTGGATCGCCAGGGAGGAGGGGAGCCGGCAGAAGCTGGTTTCGCCCGTGGAGCCGCAGACGAAGATCGCAGTGGCGCTGCCCCCGCTCGTGCCCGGGCGCTATGTCGTCGGCTGGCGCGCCGTCGGTGCCGACGGCCACGTCGTACCCGGCCAGATCCGCTTCACCCTTGCGCGATGATCGAGGGCATCTGGCTCGTGCTGCGCGCGGCGGGCCTGGTGCTCTCGTTGCAGGCGGCCGGTGCTGCTCTCTTTTCCGCGCTGTTCGGACGGCATGCGCTGGCGCACTCCGCCTGCGCCATTCATCGCGTGGGCAGGCGCGCTGCGCTCGCAGCTGTCGCGCTGCTCGCTGCACAGGCGGCCTTCGAGCCGGTGCACCTCGCCGGAGAGGCGTCCGGCCTGGCCGATGCCACGCTGTGGCGGCTGTTCCTCAGCTCTTCGGCCGCCGCAGCACTGCTGGTGCGCATCGCGGGCCTTGCGTGCGTGGCACTCGCCTGGCGGCTTAGCGCCCCGGGCTCCTGGGCGTTACCGCTCGCCGGGAGCCTCGCGACGGTGAGCTCCTTTCTGCTCACCGGACATACCTCCGTTCATCCTGCGCGGCCGTGGCTTGCGTCGCTGCTGTTCGTCCACCTCGCTATCGTGGCGTTCTGGTTCGGCTCGTTGTGGCCGCTGCGGCAAGTGACCGCTCTCGAGCCACGCGCGCAAGCGGCGCGTGCGATTGCCGCCTTCTCGGCTCTGGCGGTCTGGGTGGTGCCGGTGATTGCGCTGGCAGGGGCCGGCATGGCGGTCGTGCTGCTGCCGGATTTCGCGGCGCTCACGCAGCCGTACGGCCTGTTGCTGCTCGGGAAGATTGCGCTGTTCGCGCTGCTGATGGGGCTGGCGGCGATGAATCGGCTGCGGCTCACGCCCGCGCTGGAGCGCGGTGCAGCGCGGGCGCCGGCGCAACTGCGCCGCTCGATGGCGCTCGAATACGCGCTCCTTGGCGCCACCCTCGTCCTCACCGCCGTAATGAGCGGAAGCTTCTCGCCGACCGAGCGGGGCCAGACAGGCGGCTAAGGGGTGCGCATGATGGCGCGGCGAGCGCCCGCGAGAGGCGCGCGGTCATCGAGCCGTACCGCGGCGCCCTCCGGCTCGACGCCGAGCTGGCGCCACAGCGCCATGAGATCGGGCGCGACCGGGGTGTCTTTCATCTGCGCATACAGATCCTCGAGCGAGCTCGTACCGACGGCTGCATCGCCGGTGCGCAGGAGGCGCTCGATGGGCCAGTCGGCGGAGAGTCCGCCGCTGGCGCGCAGCACCGCGCGCAGGGCATCCTGCAGCCCGAATCGCAGTTGCGTGCGGCGGCGGATGTCGACATCCGCGAGCAGGCAGAACATCGCACCGCCCCAGTAGGTGCGTCCCCAGCTGTGCGTGTGGTCGAGACCGTGATCTCCGGCGAGCGGAAGTCCGCGCGGCATCGAGCGCAACTCCTCCGCCCAGACGTCGGTCTCGCTGCGGTTGCCGGCCTGCACACGTGCCACCCCCTCCACGTAGGTGGCCACTCCCTCGGACAACCAGGCATGCGTCTCGCCGGTGTCCGGCAGCGCGAGGTGAGTCATCTCGTGAACCAGCACCCAATCCGACAGCAGCTGCGGGGTGCTTACTTCGCGCCCGAGCTGCACGCGGATGAAGGCGTCCGGGTTGGCAAAAGTCTTCCCGCCGTGCACGCCCTCACCGGCAACCGCCACCAGGCGTACGGTGACCGCGGCGACGGGAAAGCGGCCGTAGTAACGCGCGACGATCTCGGCGGAGCGGCGCACCCAGGCGAGGACCGCCTCCTCGCTGTGAAGGGCGCTGCGGTCGTAGTCAACGTGCACGGCGGCGCCCGCGACACTCAGGTCGGCGCTGCCACTCGCGGCTCGCGCGCACGCCAGCACTGCAGCGAGCGCGAGGGAGGTCACGGCCGCGGCAGCGATGAGAGCGGACGAGGGGCGCAGCATCCTCGCCCGAGTCAGCGCGCTCGCTGACCGAAGAGCACCCGCTTGGCCTCTGCGCTCATCTCGGTCATGGGCATCGTGATCTTGTGACCGTTGGGAGTGGTCCAATAATACAGGTCGATCATCAGGATGACTCCGGGACAGCTGCCGCAGGATGGCACGCGGCGGATCAGGCCGGCGAGACCCTTACGGATCCCCGCCCGCTCCGTCTTTCGCGGTATTGATATGGTACAGGCCGCCGATGAATCCCGATCGCACGCAACTCATCCCGCACCTTGAGGAGCGCGGCTATGTGCTGCTGACAGCGGCGGGGTGCGCTTCACCAGGGAGCAGCCCTGGACCCTGCTGCTGATGGACGATGCGCGGGTTTTCAGGAACCCGAGGCGCCAGGCTCAGGCTCTTCGTCCGAGGAGCGCCCGTCGATCCAGGTGTCGAGCACGTTCAGCTCATCGTCGGCCAGCACCAGGTTGGCCCGATAGCCCGGGGCGATGCGTCCGCTGTCGTGGGCCAGCCCGAGAAACTCGGCCGGCCATTGGCTAGCCATGCGCACCGCGTCGGCGAGCGGGACCCCCAGCATGGCGACGGCATTGCGTATGCAACTCGCCATGTCGATGTTGGAACCGGCGAGCCGCCCGTCCTCATCGAGGCAGGTGTGGCCGCGGACGATGATGCGCCGCCCCTGCAGCTCAAAGGAGCCGCTGTCGGTGCCGACGCTCGGCATGGCATCGGTGACCAGCATGAAGCGGTCCCGGGGCTTGCACTTGAGGGCGATGCGCAGCACCACCGGGTCGGTGTGTGCGCCGTCGACGATGATGCCGCACCAGCTCGTTTGGTCATCGAGCGCCGCACCCACCGCTCCCGGCTCGCGCCCGGTGAGCTGCGACATGGCATTGAAGAGGTGGGTGAAGCCGGTGAGGCCATGCTCGAGCGCGGTATGAATCTCCGCGTAGCTCGCATTGGTGTGGCCGGCGGAAACCACCACGCCCGCGGCCACCAGCTGCTCGATGATATCGGGGGTCGTCATCTCCGGGGCGAGGGTTACGAGCGTACGGCCGCCGCGCAGCGAGGTGAGCAGGCCTAACGCGCTCGGGCCGAGCTCGCGCAGTTTGGCCGGGTCGTGCACTCCCTTGCGCGCGACGCTGAGGAAGGGGCCCTCGATGTGGATGCCGAGTACGCCGGGCACGCCCGCCTGCAGCGCGCCGCGCACTGCGGAGATGGCCCGTGCGACGATGTCGAGGTCTGCGCTGATCAACGTGGGCAGAAAGCCAGTCGTACCGAAGCGGCGATGGGCGCGGCCGATGGCGCGGATCGAGGCGACGCTCGGGGAATCGTTGAACAGCACCCCGCCGCCGCCGTTCACCTGTGAATCGATGAAGCCAGGCAGCAGGAGCCTCCCGCCGAGGTCGCGCTGCTGCGCCGCGCGGCAGCGCGGGTCGGAAGCGGCTACCAGGTCGAGAATGCGCCCGTTGTCGATCAGCACGCACTGACCGTCCGCAAAACCCTCCGCGCCCAGCACGCGTCCGTTCATCAGTGCAGTACGCATCACACGGTCTCGGTCACTTTGCTGAGGTTGGGCGGGTGATCCGGGTTGATTCCGCGTGCCAGCGCCAGCGCGTTCGCCATGCGATAGAAGCTCTGCGCGAACAGCATGGGCTCGATGACGGGGGGTGCCGCCTGCGTCGGCAGCACGGTAGTACCGGCGATGGCAGCGCCCGCCACCAGCACGTCCGCGCCCTGGGCGGCGAGCTCGGCGGCCAGCTGAGCGACCCCGGCCCGGCTCTCGTCGTTTTGCGTAAACAGCAGCAGCGGAAAGTGCGCGTGCACCAGCGCCATCGGCCCGTGCCGCAGCTCAGCGGCGCTGACCGCTTCCGCGTGCAGGCCGCAGGTCTCCTTGAGTTTGAGCGCCGCCTCCTGCGCAATCGCGAGCCCGAGGCCGCGCCCGATGACGTACAGGTTGTGCGCCGGCGTGAGGCGCGCGAGCGCCGCGCTCCAGTCGAGCTCCCAGGCGTGCGCCAGCAGCTGCGGGGCCTCCCCGAGCGCCGCTGACAGCTGCGCATCGGCCGACCAGTGCGCCACCAGCTGCACGATTGCGGCCAGCGAGGCGATATAGGACTTGGTGGCCGCGACGCTCTGCTCGGGCCCGGCATGCAGCGGGATGAGATCGTCGGCGAGCTGCGCGAGCGGCGATTCCTGCGCGTTCACCAGCGCGACGATGTACGCCCCGGCGGCGCGCGCGCTGCTTACGGTGGCGAGCAGGTCCGGGCTGGCCCCCGACTGCGAGATGGCGAGCATCACGGTGTTGGCGAGATCGGGTGTGGCCTCGTACACCGAGCTCACGGAGGGAGAAGCGGAGGAGGTGAGCAGACCCAGGCGCGTTTCGACGAGGTAGCGGGCGAAAGTGGCGGCATGGTCGGAACTGCCGCGGGCGCACGTCACCAGGGCGCGCGGGGGCGTGCGGCGCAGCCGCTCGGCGAGGCGTGCGATGCGCGCGGCGTTGGCGTGCAGTTGCGCGCGCACCGCCTCCGGTGCCTGCGCAGCCTCGCGATACATGCGTGTGCTCGCCTCCGGGGTGCTCACGTGGCGGTGCTGAGCTCGGCGACGAAGTCGTAGATATCGCCGCGGTAATAGGACTGGGTGAACTCCGCCGCGCGGCCGTCCTTGAGAAAGCCGACCCGCTCGACCAGCAACCCCGGATCGCGCTCCTTCCCCTGCAGCAGCTGCGCCTGCTCGGCGGTGAACAGCACCGCCCGCAGCCGCTGCAGCGCGCGCACCGGACGGTTGCCGGCGCGCTCGAGCGCGGCATACAACGACGACTCCACCGCCTCGACCGACGGCAGACAGGTGGCGAGTATGGTCGCGTATTCGAGCGCCATCGGCGCATCGTCGGCGAAGCGAATGCGATGGAAGCGGTACACGGGAGTGCCGGGACTGGCGCGCAGCGTCAGTGCCTCCTCGGGCGTGACGGTGCCGGTGGACTTGCGCAGCCACACGCTGCGCGGGTTGCGGCCGCGCGCGCGCATGTCTTCCGAGAACGAGGTCAGCTTGGAGAAATTCTTCTCGACGCGTGCGCGCACGAAGGTGCCCGAGCCCTGGCGGCGCAGCAGCAGGCCTTCACCCACCAGTCCGTCGATGGCTTTGCGCACCGTGATGCGCGAGACGCTGAAGTCGTGCGCGAGATCTCGCTCCGGCGGCAGAGCATCGTCGGGACCTAACACGCGCGACTCGATCGCCTGGCGCAACGCGCGCTGCAGTTGTTGGTAGAGCGGCAGGCTGCTCGTCTCATCGAGCTTGCCGACCGCCAGCGACAGCTGCGTCAAGGGGGCTCTCCAAGCGCTACCGGAAACATTTTTGATACTACCAGTATGAGACCAGTTTGTTGTTACAGAGATACATCATGCGGCGTAAGATATTGAGAATCCGAATATAAAACACAGGTATGATGATTGGTATCTTCGGGTATGGCATTCCGTGGCGAGTGGTATTATATTGGCACGTAAGTGGTCCCAGTAGGGAGCTCACGCGAAATACCCTTAGCGGGCGAGTCCCGACGTGCAGCAGCTAACGACAACATCCGGGGTGGGTAAATCATGAGAATCGCAAGGTCGACGTTGATCGGAACGGCAGTCGCCATGGCTCTGTTCGGGCGCAATGGTGCGGTTCATGCGCAGGCGAGCGGCGATCAGACGACCTCCAATCAGCCACTACAGGAAGTCGTCGTTACCGGAATCCGCGCCGCCCTCGAGGTATCCCTCGACCAGAAGCGTGCCGCCACCTCAGGGGAGGAAGTGATCACGGCGGAGGACGTCGGCAAGATGCCGGATAAGAACATCGCCGATTCGTTGAAACGCGTCTCGGGCATCACCATCAGCTCGGCGGGCGCCAACGAGGGCGGTTTCGACGAGAACGATCGTGTCAGCATGCGCGGCACAGGACCCAGCCTCACACAGACGCTGATCAACGGTCACAACGTCGCCTCCGGCGACTGGTTCGTGCTCAACCAAACGGGCACGGTCGGCCGCAGCGTCAGCTATACACTGCTGCCGTCAGAACTGGTCAGCAAGGTGGTCGTACACAAGACTTCCGAAGCGCAGCTGGTCGAAGGCGGCGTGGCGGGCTCTGTGGACATCATCACCCGCAGGCCGCTTGACTTCAAAAATCCCTTCACCTTCCAGGCATCAGCCGGGGCCGTGTACGCGGATCTGCCCTCGAAGACCGATCCGCAACTGAGCGCGCTGCTGAACTGGCACGACGATAGCTCTACTTTCGGTGTGCTGCTGCAGGGCTTCTACGAGAAGCGCCACCTGCGCCGCGACGGCGTCGAGCTCCTCGGCTATGACACGATCGCTGCGGGCAGCCCCATTGCCACAAAAGACCCGAACCTGTCGGGCGTTGTATACCCCACCCTCATGGGCGCGGCGTTCTTTACACAGGAGCGCAAGCGCACCGGCGGACTCATCGACTTCCAGGTGCACCCCAGCGATGCGGTCAACCTCGATCTGACGGGATTCTACTCAAAGCTCGAGGCGCCGAATTACAACCGCAACTACCTGCTGTGGAACACGCACTACATCAACTTCGGCAAGGGACAGGCCCCCGATCCGGGCTACACGGTAACCGACGGCACCCTGACGAATGCGCACTTCACCGGCGTAACCACACCCGCACCCGGAACATTCTATGGAGTCTATGACCAGATCTCCCGCCCGAATGAGGAGGCGAACTCCTACTTCGTCAATCTCGACGGCGAATTCCGCCTGAGCGAGCAGCTGAAGCTCGCTGCGCAGCTCGGCACCTCCGAGGGTCACGGCAAGACCCCGACACAGGACGTGTCCGAGACCCAGCCAGGCCCAGGGGCTGGTGCCTTCTGGAACCTGCACGGCCTGGGCAGCGGCCCGGACTTCAATCTCATCGGCGTCAACAACACCCAGCCGTTCCCGCCCGGCAATCCGGGGGCGCTGCCTTTCGGCTGGATCTTCGGCGCGCAGAACATCAATACTGACGACAAGGAAAGTTGGGGCAAGCTCGATGCCAGCTTCGAGCCCGCCGGCTCGGACGCGTGGAAGGACCTTAAGTTCGGCGTGCGCTACGCCAAACACGACCGCGAGTCCCTGGGCTCAATCGCGCAGGGGCCGACGTTCGGCCCGAACGGCGGCGGCACGAACCCCGCGCACTATCCGACGACCTACTCCAACTACCCGTCGGACTTCCACACCTTCGGCGGCTCGATTCCGACCGGCGTCTGGTACTGGACGCCCGCGCAGCTGGCCGCCTACGACGGGCCGGGGTTTGTGCAGCGTGACCCCATACAGCGCGCCTATCCGCCGTACTGGTTCGAGCTGCACGAGAAGGACAGCGCCGCTTACGTGCAGGCGGACTTCAAGGGTGCGGCGTGGAGCGCTAATGTCGGACTGCGGTACGTGCGCACCAAGGAAGATACCGTTACCTGGATCCCGCTGAGCTGTTCGGCGTCGATTCCGCCTTCGGCGAATCCGTGTCCCGCGAATACCCCTGGCCTGGTCGTCGGCTCGCTGTTCGGCGCCTTCGCGGGCGTGCCGGTGAGCAAGACCTATAACGACGTGCTACCGAGCGCGAACCTGAAATGGGATCTGACCAAGGATCTCGTCGGACGTCTGGCCGTCGCGGAGACCATGACGCGCGCTGACTACTCGGCCCTCGCCGGCACCACGACTCTCACTCCGCCGGCGAATTACCCGGGCACCGGCAGCGGCTCGGGCAGCAATCCGAATCTGAAACCGATAAGGTCCACTAACTACGACGCGGGACTCGAGTGGTACTTTGCACCGCGCTCGCTGCTGTCTGCCACGTTGTTCTACATGGACCTGAAGAACTACATCGGCTATGGCAGCCAGACTCTGTTCTACCCCAGTTCCGGTTCGGCGGCCGCGGGCTTCCCCCCCAACAACGCGGTGGTGCAGGTGCCGTACCTGCTGACGGTACCGATCAACACGCAAGGCCGCGCGCAGGGTGTGGAGTTCATCTACCAGCAGGCGTTCGGCCACTTCGGCATCGAGGCGAACTACACCTTCACCGACGCCAAGCAGACGGAGGCGGGGCCGCAGCTGCCCCCGGCGCCGGGCGCCGCGCCGACCGCATCGGACACTCGGCTGGTGGGTGCCTCGAAGAACACCTACAACATCGGCGGTTATTTCGAGAACGAGCACTTCAGTGCGCGTGTCTCGTACAACTACCGCTCGGCGTTCTACAGCGGACTGGATCGAAGCACGGCGTTCTCACAGGACTCGATCGGCACGCTGGCCGCCTCGCTCGCCTGGCTGGTGAACGAGAATTGGAGCGTCAACGTCGATGGACAGAACCTGAACGATCCGACCCTGAAGTACTACGCGCTGAACACGACCCAGCCGCGCGCGTTCTACAAGAACGGACGCCAGTACTACCTCACGGTGCGGGCGAAGTTCTAGAGAGCTAGCCAAAGCTCGCGGGCGGGCGCAGCAATCGGCTGCCCCGCCCGCGCCTTCACCGGGCTCGCCGTGGTGCGCGGCAGTGGCTGCGGAAAGGAGCGCCGCCCCGGAGTCGCTGGGGTGGTGGCGCCTCGAGCTTGACGGGGATGTGCCGAGACGAGCAACGTCTTGAGCCGGAGCTTTGGTCCGCGCAACGCCCGACGCAATAGCCCATGACCACCGCCACGCTCTTCAACTTTTCCTACGACCCCGCTACCGGGCGGAACTCGCTCCCCGCGCCGCCGGGTGTGCGCCGCATCCTCATCGTCGGCGGCGGCACGGCCGGCTGGATGACCGCGCTGATACTGGCGCGCTCGCTCATCGAGAAGGGCGTCGAGATCACGCTGCTCGAGTCCCCCATTGTGCCGATCATCGGGGTAGGGGAAGGCTCCACGCCGTGGCTGCGGGGCTTCTTCGACAGCCTCGCCATCGAGGAGAGCGAATGGATGCCGGCGTGTCATGCGACCTACAAGTGCGGCATCACTTTCGACGGCTGGTCGACCCGGCCGGGATTTGAGCGTTACTTTCATCCCTTCGCCTCGATGCTGGACAACCTGACGCTCAAGCAGTTCATCCACAACGTGGAAGCGCGCATCAACGGCGCGAACCTGTACGCGCACCCGGACCGCTTCTTCATCGCCGCACGCCTGGCCGCCGAGCGGCGCGCGCCCAAGTCGCCGGAGAACTTCCCGTTCGACATCTGGCACGGATATCACTTCGACGCGGTGCTGCTCGGGCAGTATCTGCATAAGAAGGCGCTGGAGCGCGGTGTACGCTACCAGAACGGCCATGTGACCCACGCGAGTCTCGATGAGAGTGGCGCGATCGCCTCCGTCAGCACCCGCGAGGGCGAGACGCTCACGGCGGACCTGT
>Ga0210409_10007079_pt1 | contig 11590 bp, 8 predicted proteins | sample IncBWH17MmetaG_FD_161649 | JGI IMG/M metagenome (GOLD analysis project Ga0210409, IMG submission 161649) | Forest soil microbial communities from Barre Woods Harvard Forest LTER site, Petersham, Massachusetts, United States - Inc-BW-H-17-M | ecosystem: Environmental > Terrestrial > Soil >...
TATCCGGCTCGAGCCTTCGTGAGCGATTTGGTTGTATCAGCGGTGACCATTCTGCATTGGAATCCCGATCTTTCAGGGTTGTCATTGTTAGGGTTCTTTCATGGTTTCTGCGGTCTTCCCACGCCGGTCCGTCTGAGAACGGACAGCGCAGGTGTCGTGACTGATGTTCTGAGGCATCAACCGAACCACCGCACACACGGTTATATCTGAACAGAATCGGACGTGGCCGCAGCGCAGCCTTCGGACCGCAAAGCCGTCCGAAATGGCAAGGCGCTCGCCTATTCACAGCAGTCGGGCAACTCTGGAGCTTCCCAGGACCCGTCAAAATCATTACTTCACCGATCATTTTCCACTCGTTTTGCCTAACACTTAGGCACGTCCGCCAAAAAGCGCTCTGCGCAAGTACCCAGGTAAATCGTAAACCGCTTTGGGGTCACCCAGGAGGCGTTGAAGCACGCGGGAAACCCAGCTGCGCAGGGAGAGGGTCGCGATTTTTAATGAAATCAACCATTCCGCCACGAGCGGCAACTTGTCATTAATCCGGACGACGCTTGGACGCAGCAACCATGGCAAAAGCATTCGTGGAATCATTCCCAAGCGAAGCCGGCTACTCTTGCCTTCCATCAGGAACAACAAGCTGTTCAGGTAAAGGTTCTTTCTCTTCCACTGGTGCTCCTGGTATTTCAACCCCGAACGGTAATCCAACTCGAAACCACTGTCGGCCTTGCCGCTGAGCAAGCCATCGCGGAGCGCCCGATCGTAGAGCGCCGTACCCGGAAAGAACACGAGGTTATAAACCTGGGAATAATAGGGCTGCGGCAAGGATGCGAGAAACCGTGCGGTTTCCAGCAGATCGTCGGCTTCCTCATAAGGATTGGCGATCATGAAGAAATAACACAACGTCACACCCTGGTAACGGTTGATGATTTCCGCCGCCTTGCGCAACGACTCATTGGTCATTGGCCGATCGTATACCTCGCGCTTGGTGCGCTCGCTGCCACTTTCCAGGCCCAACCTCACCCGCCACAACCCGGCCTTGACCAGCAGATCCATTTTTTCCGCCCGGCACAATGCAGGAGACCCCATGCACTCATATTGCAGACCCACCTGTGCTGGAAATTCCCGGGCAAAATACTCGAGCTCATCGGGTTTCCTCGCAAAAAAATCCTCGTCGATCAGGTAAGCGTATCTGGCCTTTGGAAAATGAGCTTTCAACTGCCGAACGCACTCAACGTACTTCGGCATGCTCAAATGTCGAACGTAACGCCCAGTCCCCTCAAACAACTTGCGCAGTTTGGCATTGATGCAGTAGGTGCAATGAAAGGCGCACCCCCTGGAGCCGTTGAACATGATGGGCTCCCGCACGTCGAAGACCTCGGACGGCCGGACAAACCGATTTTCGCGCCAGTGCAGTTCGCGGTCCTCGGCGTAATCGGGCAACGGCAACGAGTCGAGGTCCTGCACCAGCGGCCGGAGTGGGTTAATGACGGTGTGCCCGTCGTGGTTGTAAGCGGCATTGGCCAGTGTGCGCCAATCCTCTTTCCTTTCCAATCGGCCGACCAGTTCGACGATGAACCCTTCGCCTTCTCCGCGGCAAACCACGTCGGCCCAGGCCACACAATCTTCTGGAAAGAGCGTCGCATGCGTTCCCCCCCACACAATGAATGCGCCCGTACCGCGCACAGCCTGGATGACCTGTTTGGCTTTCTCGGACCCGCGGGCCAGGCAGGTCACGCCGATCATCTCCGCGTCCGCTACACATTCTCGGATTCCTTGCAGAACCTCCTCCGAATACGTGGTCCCCTCGTCTCGCAGAAAAACCATGTGTGTTTCGTGCCCCGCCTGACGCAGCGCAGCCGAAATTGCCCGCATCCCCAACGCCCAGGGATCGGCTTCCGTATAGATTAGGGTTACCTTCATGATTTCTGAATCGCTTCCCGGTCCCAACGATTTAACGCTTCAACGTTTTAACGCTTCAAGGTTTCAGCCTTTTAGCGTTTCAGCTTTTCAGCGTTTGACGTCTATCCGCCTGAGCCATATCTCCCGCCAAAGGTGATGCGAATCGCGCGGACAAAACCCCCAGCGCGTGAACCCGTCACAGGTGCAATCTTCGAGAATCACCGTGTCCTTGATCTGACGCATTTCGCCTGTTGTTTCGAGGATAATGCGATCCACACGCTTGCGGACCTTGAGTCGCCGGCCACAAAAAGGCAACATGTAACGGGCAAATTCCAGACCTCGATTGCGGCCATTCGCGTCCAATGTCTGTTCGATTTCCTCGCGGCTTTTGACCTTCACCCACTCGCCCGGTTGCAGGTTCAAAGACTCACTGGGAGTTCGCGAAAGATTGCCACGCACCCGGATACAGGACATCCCACGAGTCAACACCTTGAGCCGTATCCAGAAGGGCACAACCAACGAACGCACAAAATTTGAGGGCGAATAGGTCCTGGCCCGCCACTCGCGATAGTACTGGCGCAAGTCCAGCTTCGAAAGCGGCTGAGTTGCCCGCAACAGTTCGGTCGATTGGCAGACATAACGTCCAGAACCGGTTTTGGTCGGAAAAGGGACTTGTCGCGTTTGCGGTTCGGCCTGGCGCGTTTGGTCTGGTTGACCGGGAGCCGCGGGCCGCAACCAAGCCTCGTGCCACAACAGCCGGCACTCCTTATCGCAGCCCTCATGAGCTTCGCCGTTGCAGCGGAGGTCCCCCAGGTAAACCACATTACGCAATCGTCTGACCTGGTCTCCCTCGACGCAGGTTTTCTCCACCCGCCGCCAAACCGGGAACTGCTTTCCGACAAACGGCGCCATCTCCGGCATAAACGGCAGCCCCTCGATAGCACCTGCTTTGTCCAGCGTCGCAACAATCTCGTGAATCGGCCGCACCGTTACCATCGTCCCGGGCAGGAGCGGCTTGGATTGGTTCTCGGCCAACATCATTAGTGTTTCAGCTTTTCAGCGTTTGATTTGGAGGCGGGGGCTGGAATTAAACCAACGTATCGGCCTTTGCAGAGCCGTGCCTTAGCACTTGGCTACCCCGCCGTTTTGGAAAAGGAATGTGCCATCGACTCTCGCCCCATTTCTTCGGGCCTTTACACCAACTCATGAGCGCTTTTCACGGCCGTAGACAGAGCCTCCCCGGACCACGGCACTTCCATCGCCACTTTTTCAGCGCGAGCCTCCTTTGCCAGCTTCGGGGTTTGCTTCGGCCGGCCAATGCTCTCATAAACAAACCCCAGTTGCTCCATTTCGACGGGATCGAACAAATTGCGTCCATCGAACAGGATCGGGTGGCTTAGCGCCTCGCGTACGCGTTGCAAATCAAGCTTCTTGAATTCGTCCCATTCCGTCGCGACCACCAAAGCATCGCAGCCCTCCGCCACGTCGTTCATATCCTCCACAAAGGTGACATCCTTAAGCACCGCCTTGGCTTTCTCCATCGCCTTGGGATCATGCACGCGCAGAACAGCGCCTTCCTTTTGCAGACGGTGGCACAAATCAATCGCCGGAGAGCTACGCACGTCATCGGTGTTCTGTTTGAACGCCAGGCCCAGGACGCCAATCTTCTTGTCCTTGAGCACCCAGAGCGTGTCGACGATTTTCTTGACGAATCGATCCATCTGCCCGGCATTGATTTTTTGGACCTCTTTTAACAGACCGAAATTGCAGCCCGCCTGTTCCCCGATTTTGATGAACGCGCTCAGGTCCTTCGGGAAGCAGCTCCCGCCGTAGCCGAGCGATGCGTTCAAAAAGCGGGAGCCGATCCGCTCGTCCATGCCCATGCCAGCGGCGACCTGTTGCACGTTGGCGCCCGTCGCCTCGCACAGGACCGAGATGGCATTAATGTACGAAATCTTCAAGGCCAGGAAGGAATTCGAGGCGTGCTTGATCAACTCCGCGGAGTTGATATCCGTGACGATGATGGGCGCCTTGAACGGCTCGTAAATTTCCCGCATCGCGGCAACAGGACGTTGCGATCGCACTCCGATCACGATTCGATCGGGCTGCATCAAATCCTGCACCGCAAAACCTTCACGCAAGAACTCCGGGTTACTCACCATATCGAAATCGACCTGCGTCCTGCGATAACGCTTGATCGTCTCGGCCACCTTGTCACCGGTCTTTACCGGGACCGTACTCTTATCGACTACAATCTTGTAAGTGTCCATCGCGGCGGCGATTTCACGCGCTACGCCCTCGATAAAGCTCAAGTCCACCGCCCCGTCTGGCAAGGCCGGTGTCGGCACGGCGATGAAGATCACATCAGAACTCCGCACACCTTCAACCGTGCTGGTTGTGAAGCTCAAGCGGCCCGCGGCCACGTTTCGAGCTACCATCTGCTCCAATCCGGGTTCAAAGATGGGAATGCCACCCCCTTCCAGCACCTTGATCTTTGCCGAATCGCTGTCGACGCAGATGACGCGATGGCCCGCTTCGGCAAAACAAGCGCCCGTGACCAAACCCACGTAACCCGTTCCAATGATTGTAATTCTCATAATTCTCACCACTCAACCCTATCTTCCGACCAGTCCGTTTCCGCTCCTGCGGCAATTTGGCACGTTCCCGGTCAACCCTCCCGTTTGGCTGCGTCTCACTTACCCTGTGGACATTTCTTCCCTGCGACCTAGTTCTTGGGCAAGCCAACCTCTATGGCTTCACAAAAAACGTGGAATAGCAGTTTGTGAGCTTCCTGAATCCGCGCCGTCGAATCGCCTGGAACCAACAAATCAAGCGTTGCAATGCCCTTTGTAAACCCTCCATCGCGGCCGAGAAAACAAATGCTTTCCAGCCCTTTACGCTTCGCTTCTTCGAGTGCGCGAAGCACGTTGCGCGACCTGCCGCTGGTGGTAAAGGCGATCAGCACGTCACCCGGCTCGCCCAACGCCCAAACCTGGCGGGCGAAGATTTCATCCGCGTGATAATCGTTGCACACGGCGGTCATGAACTCGCCGTTGGCGGTCAAGGATATAGCCGGGTAAGGTCGCCGGTCCTCCCGATAGCGGCACAGAAACTCGGTCGCCAAATGCGTTGCATCCGAAGCGCTACCCCCGTTCCCACAAACCAGGAGTTTGTGGCCCGTGGTAAGGCATCGCAGGGCCGTTGCGGACGCCTGGTTTAGACGCTCCTCCAAAGTGCTCAGGCTCCGAACCGTTGCCACCGCCTCCTCAATAGCGCGCGCGAGTATAGTCATAGAGAATAGTTCAGCTTCTTGCCTAAGGTTTGCGTTTGAACTCGCGCGCGACGGAGAGCGCGCTCAACGCCACTCGGCGCGCCGGCGCGACCAACCAAATAAACGCGCCGCCGGCAATTAGTCCCACGGGAGCGCAAAGCAACAATTGTTCCAATGGTGTCAACTTGGAAACCAGTGCGCTAGGGGCGTAAGTCGCAGCACACACAACAACCCAAATGGGCAAATGCCTGAGAAAACCCATCCACAAATCGCTTGAGCTGACCGGACCGCGTCGACCTGCTAGGTAGAACACAATCGGCATCTGTAGCAGAAGGCCGAAGACCGAGTAGGCAAGGGCCACGCCAAAGGGCCCAAAAGGTAAACCAGTTGCGACTCCTGCGACCACTATAATGGAAACGAAAACGCTTGAGGCCAGCGAATCTGCACCCCTGCCTTGGCTGTTAAACAGTAGAGTGGCAATGCCGACGACGGGAATAAAAAGTGCTGCGATAGTAAAGGCAGCGAATATAGCGCTTGCTTTCTCCCATTGTGGGCCAAGCACCACGAGAGTCAGCGGCCGAGCCAAGGCCGGGAGTAAACCGGAAAACAGCAAAGTCGTCAAAGCGGCAGTCTCGTAAATCTGAAGAAAAGTTCGACGGTAGCGCTCCGGTTGCATCTGCAGCCGCGACAACGCGGGAACTGCAACGGCGTTTAGCGTAGTGAGCAACTGGTCCAGCGGACGCATCAGCAACACGCTGGCTCTTGAAAACAAACCTGCCGACTCGGCACCAAACAAACGCCCTATTAACAGGCCATCGCTACAGCGCGCAATGAAATAAATGAGATTGCCCGTCATTAAGCGCGCTCCAAACCCTATCAATGGACGGGTGCCGCTCCCCCGATTAAACTTCTGAGGCCTCCAGCTTGACAACGCCCATGCCAGCACAAGCTTCGCGATGGCCGTGGATACGGTCAGCCCGACCATAGACCAGTAGCCACACCCCCACAATGCCATAACGATGCCAACGATAATGCCGATGACTACCGAACCCACCTCCGTGGCCGTGATCGCTTTAAACCGGATCTGGCGGGCCAATAGAGCCAGATGTTGGACGGTCAAGCCGTTCAACACAAATGTAACCGAGAGTGGTACCGCAATGGCGACGAGCCGTGGTTCGTGGTAAAACCATGCGATGGCGGGAGAGAAAACCATCATGCAAACCGTCATTGCGCCGCTTACGGCGAAGTTAATCCAGAATAGGTTTGATACCTGGGCCTGCGTTATGCCCTCGCGCTGGACCGTGGCTGTGGAAAGGCCGGCGTCTCTAAACACTCCCAGAATGCTTATAAACACCATCACCATGGCCACGAGTCCGAAATCGCTCGGAGTAAGAATTCGCGCCAGGACTGCTGTCGAAGCCAAGGTCAGTGCAAACTGGGCGGCTTGAGACAAACCACTCAACAGTCCGCCCGAAACCGTTCGCTTCCGGAGGTTCGTCAACAGGTGGCCGGTCTCAAAATGCCGTCGGTTCGGATCACTGGAATTCGCGAGCCCCTCCTGAGACTGGAGCTTCTCTCCGGAACCCTCGGCTATGACACTCCTATTCTCCAAGGAACCTCCTCCGAGCGTATTCTGATATCAAAATAGAAACCCCAGGAGGTGTCATCGTGGGTTAAGTGTGGAACGCTTTCTTATTTTGCTACTGTTTGCACTCAAAGCTTCTACTTTATCCGCCTGCCGTCGTTTCTGATCACCCACCAAATCCTCGTATACCCGGTATGTCATAGAGCCAATCTTTGACCACGAGTACTTATCGAGCGCATAATCACGAATCGCCGGCCGCCTGGCTTCCAACTCTTTAAACATGTCGCTCTCAAAATAGGCTGCGATTGTCTTTGCCAGATCCTCAGGGTCCTGGGGCCGGCAGATGAACCCGGTCCGGCCCTCGATAACATCTTCTCGCAGCGACCCGACGTCTGTGGCAATTACAGGCAAGCCAAATCGGTACGCGAGAAAAAGGACACCGCTTTGGAATATACTGCGATAAGGCATGACTAACACGTCGGCCGCCTTGAAGTACACCTCAACACGCTCATCTGGAATTCGTGTTAAGTTCGTAACGATATCATTCTGTAAGCCGTTCCGGGTGATCTGCGCGCAGATGTCGGCCCAGTAATCCTCGCAGTCTTTGATTCTGCCCGCGACGACGAGTCGAAAAGCGCCTTGTTCCTTTTTAAGACGTGCAAGAGCATCAACCAAGTACTCAAGTCCTTTGTAACGATCGATTAACCCAAAAAACAGAATCACACGCTCCCCATCCTTCAACTGAAGGGCAGCCCGCGCTTCCTCTTTAGTAAGCGTAGTTTCCGTTACCGCGGTGTTGATCCCATGCGGTATCACCGAGATTTTCGATTCCGCCACTCCAAAACCTGTAGCTAACTCCTTTTTCATCCTGGAAGTATGCACGATGATGTGGTCCACAACCCGGTACATAAACTTGAGCGAAGCCCGTTGTGTCCATGAAGAACCGCCGTCGCGCGCCTGTTGATCCACATTATGAGCGGTAAACACTAGCTTTTTTCCCAGCGCCTTGAAAATGATGTTGAGCAGCGTGCGGTCGAAGACCACGAACTTATAGGGCCATTGGATATGAAACAGCCGCGAATCCGTAGTGATTGCATAACAGATGAGTTTTATGTAATAGCTTATTACTTGCGCCAACCTAACCCATTTTGGACTCTTGGAATCAAGCGCGCTCCGCAGCTGTCGAAAAGTGATACGCGGTTGGGACAGGACTGGAGCAGAACGCAGGGAGTCGTCCCCGATCACATCCAGCAGCAATGGTTGCTGCGCCAGTCCCGAGAGGAGCCCCAGCTGGTAATGGGGCTCACCGCTTGTGATAATCGTGGTTTTCACCGTCTTACTGAGGGGTCGGTTGGATAGACTACACAGCGGGACCCCTCACCCCGCCTGCGCGGCCGAAGCCGCTTCGGCGCGGCGAAGGCCCGGCCCTCTCCCCTTCCGAAGGGGAGAGGGGGATAGTTGTCAGCCCCCGGTGTAGGCCATGTTGCCGACTAACCTGTAACTGCGCGGTGCCCAGTTCCCGTTGGGATGCTCCGTTCCCCTAACTCAATGGGGTTGCAAGTCGAGATCGATAGCCTTCGCAAACCGGCAATTTGCGTTGTCGACCGTGGCACTCGAGTAGTCCTCGTCGTTTTCGAAGAAAATCACGTGGCTGCCAAGGCGTTCAAACCGGAAGGGAACGTGGATCAAGTCAGCCAATGCCACCCTGACCGCACTTTGCCGGTCCGGGGGAACGAACAGCAACACAAAACCTCCGCCGCCGGCTCCCAGGATTTTGCCCCCCAAGGCACCCGCTCGCCGGCCGCGCTCATAGATATCGTCAATTTTCTGGTTTGAGACCTGGGGGCTAAACCGGCGTTTAACCTGCCATGCTTCGTGAAGAAGCTTCCCAAATTCATCGATTTCGCAGTTACTGGTCAGGATCTTAACACTCTGGTCCACCAACGCGGCCATTGCCTGCATCTGTGCTGACTTTTCCTCGATGTTGATGGCATAGCTATCGGCCACCTTTGCGGCGGTCCGCTCGATGCCCGAGAAAAAGAGCATCAAATGCGATTCCAGCTCGCGGAGTCTCTCGCGAGTTACTGTTACGGGCGTCACGTTGATGTCGCCCCCCGGCAGGAAACGAACATGGTTAAAACCACCGACAGCCACCGAAACCTGGTCCTGGGAGCCGACGGTCTCCCGCAGTACATTCTGTTCGAGGTGGATGCTGTCCAGTGCCAGTTGATACTTGCTAACCATCCGGCCCTTGAGAGCTGATAGCGCATGGAGCAGTCCTACAGTGAAAGCCGAACTTGATCCCATACCGCCCCTGGCCGGCAGATCGGCATCATGATGTATTTCAAGGCCATCCTTCCACTCCAGGTGCTTCAGGATTCCCCGAACGGCGGGATGGCTGATTTCGTCAATGGTGCTCGTGTTTTCGCTCTTAATGTACACCACGCGGAATTTATGAGGGAAAAAGGGCGGGAGATTCCGGCAGGTGAGGTAGCAATACTTGTTGATCGAGGTCACCAAAACCGCTCCACCATGCTTTAGGTACCAGGCCGGATAATCAGTCCCGCCTCCAAAGAACGAAATTCGGAAAGGTGTTCTGGTTATGATCATAACTGCTCAGTTGGTTTTGCGTCCGTGTCCTGCTTGCCTGCTTGCCTCCGCCTTAATGGCCTTGTGAGAGAAGAACTCATGGGCTTGCGCATAGGATTCCGGCGTGCCGATATCAAGGAACTCCCCCCTTCCGCGGTATCCATAGAGGCCTCGGCCAACCAGGCGGGGGAACACTTCCTTTTCCAGAGAAACTTGTCGGTTTTGGGGAATACTGCGCACGACCTCAGGCTCGATTACGTACACACCCGCGCTAACCCAGGCGGGTCCGCCATGGGCCGAATCCTTCTCAATGAACCCTGCGACCTCACCATTCTTTGTGGTCTCGACCCGTCCGAAACGGCGGCAGTCCGCAACTCGCGACAAGAGGATCGTGACCGCCGCATGTTTCCGCCGGTGGTAACCCAGCAGCGCGGTGAGGCTGCCACGGTAGTAAGAATCCCCGTTCATGACCAGGATGGGACCTTTCGCAAGAAACGAACATGCCAAACGCAGGGCACCGGCTGTGCCACGGGGCTCCGCCTCCTCGGAATAGAAAATTTGCAGCCCTCCCCAATTCTCTCCAAACTGAGACCTGATTTGGTGGCCAAGATGGCCGATGCATAAAACAACTTCCGCGATGCCATCCCTCTTCAACTGCGCTAATACCAGCTCTAGAAAGGGTCTTTGGCCAATTTCTGCCAGTGCTTTGGCTCGGTTTGGCAAAACCGGCCTCAATCGAGTCCCCAAGCCACCTGCTAATACTGCCGCAATCAAAGCCAAAACACCGCGAGCTCAATTTGTGAGACAGCGGCGGCCAAGCGCAAACTGGGCCAAAGCCGCACTCGTCCCGCGTCCAGGGAGGTATCTGCGATTTGGAGCGCAGCCAATTTCTCTCAAAAGCAGGGATCCAAAAGCGCTCCAGGGCACCTCACAGAGAAAATGAATTCAATTTTCTACGGACCAACAACGTGGAGGCCCATGGGGGCAGGCGGCCGAAGGATGTCGCTCACGGGCGTGTTCATGTCCGCCTGTATCTCGCTCGGTGAAAGAGCTCGGTTGTAAATACGGACTTCGTCAATTAGCCCGATCCAGTTTTCGCCAGTGAAACTGTTTCCCCCGATAGATAGCGCATCTGTCGACATAGTGAGCAGCCCCGCCTGCGCCTGGCTGGCAACCTGCGCCCCGTTCAGATAGAGGCGAGTCGTGGTTCCATCGTAAGTCGCAGCCAGGTGGGCCCAGGTATTCAACGACAAGGAAGACGGTGCGTTCACGTTGTTCGTCGCGCAGCTCAAGAATACCGACGGTGTGGGGCTTGTGGGGTGCGAGCCGTGAATTACATAGCAAGGGCTCTGGGTTCGGGGATCGCCATTCGACTTGAATATCAAGTTCATATAGGCTGCATTCAATGTCGTGGGCGTCACCCACGCTTCCAGGGTCAATCCGTTTGTCAGTTCCAGCGAAGTGGAATTAGCCACCGTCACCAGCGATCCCGGGCCAAACGACAACGCATTTCCAAACCGTCCTGCGCTCGTCCAAGTCGCGCCACTGATTGTACCGTTATTCCCATTCCCCGACAGATCCGTAACCGTGCTGCCGGTGCCCTCCTCAAAGCCATACGCCGCCACCAGGCCGCTCGGAACATTTACGCTGGTCGTGCTTGCCGTGGCTACGCTGGAATACGCGCTTAGATACCCAGCCGCGTCTGTCGCCCGCACCCGGTAGTTATACACTGTTGAAGCCACCAGCCCCGCATCGCTAAAACTGGTGCCCGCAGGAGTCCCCACCTGGGTAAAGCTCGTCGAGCCTGATCCCTGCGCCCTTTCAACCAGGTAACCCGTAACTCCCACGTTGTCGGTGGAGGCCGTCCAACTGAGATTGACCTGGTTCGAACTAACAGCGACGGCCGTTAATCCGGTTGGGACAGTTGGCGGGCTCGGCGGAGCATTTGCCGTAGTCGCCGTTGCGACACTGGAATACCCGCTGACGTTGCCGGCAGCGTCGACTGCCCGGACCCGATAGTTATAGACGGTTGAAGCGGCCAATCCGGTGTCGCTGAAGCTCGTTCCTGCAGGCGTTCCCACCTGCGCGAAACTCGTTGAACCCGCACCCTGGGATCTTTCCACCCAATAGGCCGTCACACCCACATTGTCCGTCGAGGCAGTCCAGCTTAAGTTGACCAGGTTGGTGCCTGCCGTAGCCACAAGATTCGCTGGGGTCGAGGGAGCTTGCGTGTCAACAACTATCGT
>Ga0210409_10007080_pt1 | contig 11590 bp, 8 predicted proteins | sample IncBWH17MmetaG_FD_161649 | JGI IMG/M metagenome (GOLD analysis project Ga0210409, IMG submission 161649) | Forest soil microbial communities from Barre Woods Harvard Forest LTER site, Petersham, Massachusetts, United States - Inc-BW-H-17-M | ecosystem: Environmental > Terrestrial > Soil >...
GCGTCGACGAGCCTCTGCGCGCCCGCGCGCAGCGCATGCTCCACCAAATGAGCGAAGATTTCGGTGTCGGTGTCACTCGCGAAGCGCACGCCGACGCTCTCGAGCTCGCGGCGCAGAGCGGCGTGGTTTTCGATAATGCCGTTGTGCACGACCGCCACTCGGCCCGCCACGTGCGGGTGAGCGTTCGCCTCGCTCGGACGCCCGTGTGTCGCCCAGCGCGTGTGCCCGATGCCCGTGCTGCCGGAAAGCGGGTTCTTCTGCAGCACCGCCTCGAGGTTCGAGAGTTTGCCGGCGGCTCGAGCGATTTCGATGCCGCGGTCGCCGCCGGTGTGCAGGGCCAGTCCGGCCGAGTCGTAGCCGCGATATTCTAGGCGGCGGAGCCCCTCGACAAGGATAGGAGCGCAATCCCTGGCGCCGACGTAGCCGACGATTCCGCACATGAGGATAAACACTCCAAAAAGCTGAAGGTTTCGAAGCCACTGGTAGTGTAGCCCTGATGGCGCGAAAGGCCGCTATGACGGTCGTATGCCTGTGCTGCGCATCCGCTTGCGCACGCAGCACCCGAAACGCCGCCGCGACCGCGCTCGAAGAGCCTCCGGCGCCGCCCAACCAGGGCGAGGCGGCCTTGCGGCGCATCGACTCGCGCGCCGACGTGCCGCTGCGCGGCCCGAGGGTGACCGCCCGTAAGGGCGATTGGCTCCTTCAGGGCCAAGGCGGGGTAGCGGTGGTCTCAGCGTCGAGCGGCGCCGTCGTCGACTTTGGCGCCGAAGGCGGCGACGACGCGCTCGTGTCAGTCACACCGGCTGTCTTCATGGGTCTGGATCCCATGAACGAGGTCGTCGAATCGGTGGCCCCCGCGGGCACTTCGGGCAACACGCTTCTGGTCCGTCAGCGCGTTTTGAGCGATCCGCCGCTTCGGCTCTGGTCGTACATCACGTTTCAGGATGGTGCGCTGCGCATCGAGTCGATCGCCACGGCGGTGGAGAAAGCCGTCCTCGCGGTCACCTTAGGAGAGGTCGTGGCGTGGGGTAACACGCCTACGTGGGTCGAGGGGCATGGGTTCGTGGGCGGCAGGGATTCCTTGCCGGCGGACTTCATCGCGCGCGAAGGGCTCGGCGTGGCATACGCCATGGCGACGGAGCGGGGGCATATCCTGGCGCGCTTTGCCGGGCCGGGCTTCGGCTTTCACGAGGGCGCCCGCACGGGGGAACTCGTGGAGAGCATACCCGCGCACGGGGCGTCCACTAGGCGCATCGTCGTGCTCACCCAAGCCGATGGAGGGCTGGGGGACGCCGTTCGTCGATTGCCCCGCTACGCGCACGGTCCGATAGAACACTTCCCTCTGCCCGCAGCCGGTCCGGAGCACATGGTCGCGGAAGTTGTTCACTGCAACGGTGCGGCTTTCGCTCGCTTCGATGCGAGTGGAGCCGAGCTGCTGCTCCCGAAAGGCTGCTGGCGCGTGCGATTGACGGCCGCCGGTCACGCGCCCGGAGCGTGGCTTTCTGCGGATGCGCTGGGGGCAGCGCCGAGAGACCTCGCGCTCCCACGCGCCAGCACGCTGCGCTGGCGGGTGCACGAAAAGAACGGCGACGTCCTTCCTGCACGCATTCTGGTGCGCGGCATCGACGGCACGCCCGACCCGGACTGGGGCGAGGATCCGGACGACGGCGCTTCCCTCAACGTGATCCATGTCGATCGCGATGGCGAGCGCGCGATCGCGCCCGGGCGTTATCGCGTCACCGTCACTCGCGGTTTCGAGTACACGATGCAGGAGTCGGACGTCACCGCATCACCGGGAGAAACCCGCATGATCGACGCGGAACTGGAACGCGTCGTCGATACGCGCGGGTGGATCGCCGCAGACTTGCACGTCCACGCCTTGCCGTCCCCCGACGCCCCGACCAGGCTACGGGACCGAGTGCGCGCCCTCGCTGCGGCGGGCGTCGAGGTCGCGGTGGCCACGGATCACAACGCGATCACGGATTATGAGCCGGCGATCCGCGAGCGGGGTCTGGAGAAGTGGCTCACATCGATCCCGGGCGACGAGGTCACCACGAGAGGCGTGCTCTTCGGCCACTTCAATGTCTTCCCGCTTGCGCCGGGGTCGGAGCCGATAGCATTCGACGCCATCGCGCCGCCGGCCCTGGTGCTCGCGGCGCGCGCCGCCCCTCCGAACGATCGCGCCAAGGTGGTTCAGATGAACCATCCGCGCATGGGGAGTATCGGCTACTTGGAGCTCACGCGCTTCGACGGGCGCGACGTGTCGGCGTGGCGGGCAAGCTCTCCGCTCATCCAGTCGGAGTTCGATGCGATGGAGGTCTTCAATGGCGACGACTACGCGAGGCCCGACGAAGTGGAGCGGGTCCTTCTCGACTGGTTCGCGTTGCTCGAGGCCGGGGTGCGCATGACGGCCACGGGAAACTCCGATTCGCACAAACTGACGTATCACGAGTGTGGTGTTCCGCGAAACCTGGTTCAGCTCGACGACGACGATCCCGCGAGGCTGGACGCGACGCGCTTCATCGATTCGATTCGACGTGGGCACGTCGTCGTGTCCAGCGGGCCGCTCGTGCGAATGGAAGTCGCCGGCCATGGGGTGGGTGAGACCGTGCCCGCGGGCGTCCGGGAGATCCACGTGAGCGTCGACGCCTCGCCGTGGGTCGACGTTTCCCGTGTGGACCTCTTGCGTCGCGGCGAGCCGTTGCAAACGTGGACGGGACCCTTTGCTCGCGGGGTGCGGCGCCTCGACACGCGTTTCACCGCCACGCTCAAAAAGGGCGACTGGCTGGTCGCCATCGCGCGCGGAGAGCGGCCGATGACGTTCTTGCCGCGAGCGGGCGCGAAGCCCCTCTCGTTTACCAATCCCATCTGGATCGAATAGCTGCGGACTCACAAAGCCCGCGCGAGCTCGCCCAGGACCCAGTCCCCCACGGCGCGTGTGCCGAGGTCTCCGCCCACATCCGGGGTGCACCGCTTCTCGGCGATCCCGCGCGCCACGATTTGTTCCAAGCGCCGCTCCTCATCCGGCCAGCCGAGGTGCGCGAGCATCATGCCGACCGTGAGTATGCTCGCCAGCGGGTTTGCCACGTCTTTGCCCGCGAGGGAGGGAGCCGAACCGTGCACGGGCTCGAACATCGCGACGCGCGCATCGTCGTGCGATTCGTCGCAACACCGCGTGACCCGCGGATGGAGGTTGGCACTGGCGGCCATCCCGAGTCCGCCCTGGAGCGCGGCGCCGATTTCGGAGACGATGTCGCCGAAGAGATTAGAGGTCACGATGACGTCGAACTGACTCGGATCCTGCACGAGGTGCAAGCACATCGCATCGACGTATACGTGCTTGGCCTCGATGTCCGGATACTCGGTCGCAATCTCGAAGAAAGCGCGATACCAGAGCTCGTGAGCTTGTCTCATGGCGTTCGATTTGTCGGCCATGTGCACTCGCCGCCGCCCGTGAGCGCGAGCATATTCGAAGCCGGCACGGATCAATCGCTCCACGCCTTTGCGTGTATTGATGTCCTCACTTATGGCGATCTCGTCGCCGGTGCCGCGTTTGAACTGGCCACCCAGTCCCGCGTAAATGCCCTCTGTATTTTCGCGGAAGACGACGAAGTCGACGTCCTCCATGCCGCAGTCTCGAAGCGGCACCAGGCGATCGCCGAGGGCGCGGACCGGCCGCACATTGGCGTAAAGGTCGAGGCCGAAGCGAAGTCCGAAGAGGATGTCGCGCGCTTGCTCGAAGCCAGGCACGCGAGGGTCGCCGAGCGCCCCGAGCAGGATGGCGCTTGCCTCGTTGCGAATGCGCGCGTGCACATCGGGAGGGTAGGTGGAGCCGTCCCGCAGGTAACGATCCGCCCCGAGGTCGAGCGACCACTGTTGAAGCGGAAGGCCGCGATGACTTCGGTAAAACTCGAGCACGCGGACCGCCTGCCCCATCACTTCCGGGCCGATGCCATCGCCCGGAATGACAGCAATCAGTTTCTCCTGACTCATCCCGCCACCCGCTTTCTTCGAGCAGCGGCGATTTCGTTTGCGACCTGCGACGCGCCCGGCACGCGCGGTACATCGGCATGCCGCCCTAGAAAGTGCTCGTGCGGATCCACCAGGGCGACGCGCAATCCCGCTGCGCGAGCGCCCACGACGTCCGACGCGTACGTGTCGCCGAGATGCAGCGCGCGCGATGGCGGAACACCGAAGTGCTCGAGGGCGACCGAAAAGATGCGCGGGTCGGGCTTCTCGATTCCTACGACGCCGCTGTCCACGACCAGGTCGATGCGGCGCAACACGTCGAGCTTCTCGAGCAACTGCGCGAGTTTTCCCTCGGAGTTGCTGACGACCGCGACCCGCAGGCCGCCGGCGCGTGCGCCGTCGAGCGCCTCGGGCAGGTCGTCCGGAACCATCGACCAGAAATTGTGATGCTCGTGCTGGACCCATAGCGCATCGAGCACTGCCGGAAGGCCCCGCGTCGCGAGCCCCGTCAAGTTCAACATCGTTCCAACGACGACTCCCCAGCCACGGGCGGAGGTCATGTCAGACATGGACCATGGGACCATGACGCTCTTGCCGTGCTCGAGGGCAATCTTTGCGGCGCCCTCGGAGCGGACGAGCGCCTGGGCCGTCGTTACGAATCCCGCGCCGGCGCAGGCGCACGCCAGCCGCTCATGATCGAGGAACACGACGGTATTGCCCGCGTCCAGGCAGAGCAAATCGACGTCGTGAATGAGCGCTGGATCGATGTCGGGCACGCCGCGTTACTCTAGTGCGGCCTCGACTCGGCCGCTCCTGCGGGGGCTTATGTGTCGAGCGTGGATTGAAACGAGGGGTGGGACGCCTCAGTCGAGCAATCGGTCGGCGGGGACGAACGCGAGACCGTGGGCTTGTGCGACAGGCGCATATGTAACGTGGCCGCGAATCGTATTGAGACCGAGCATGAGCGTACGATCCGCGCGTGCTGCGGCGGCGAGCCCCTGCTCGGCGATCTTGACGGCGTAGGGGATCGTCACGTTGGTCAGTGCCCACGTGCTCGACTTCGGCACTGCACCGGGCATGTTCGGCACGCAGTAGTGCACGACACCATGGACTTCGTAGGTCGGCCGGTCGTGATCGGTCGGCCGACAAGTCTCGATGCAACCGCCTTGATCGACGGCCACGTCGACGATCACGCTCCCCGGCTCCATCTGGCCGACGAGCTCCTCGGTAACCAACTTGGGGGCGGCGGCACCGGTCACCAAGACAGCGCCGATGAGCAGGTCCGCGCGCGCGACCGTCTCTTCGATGTTCGTCGGATTCGAGTAGAGTGTTTCGATGGCGCCGCCGAAGACGTCCTCCAGGTATGCCATGGTCTCCGCGCGGACATCGAGTACGGTCACCTGCGCTCCCATCCCGACCGCGACGGTCGCCGCATTTCGGCCGACAACGCCGCCGCCAAGGATCACCACGCGCCCGCGCCGGGTCCCCGGCACGCCTCCGAGCAACACGCCTTTGCCGCCTCGTTCCTTCTCCAGGCACGTGGCACCGACCTGCACCGCCATGCGCCCCGCGACCTCGCTCATAGGGCGAAGGAGAGGCAGCGCGCCATCCTCGGTCTCGATGGTCTCGTACGCGATTGCGGTCACGCCGCTTTGCGCCACCCGCCGGGTCAGGTCGGCGTCTGCAGCGAGATGCAAGTACGTATAGAGAATGAGATCCTTGCGGAGAAAGCCGTATTCATCCGCAAGCGGCTCCTTCACCTTCACGACCATCTCGGCCGCCCACGCATCGGCAGCTGTCGGCACGATGAGTCCCCCTTGCGCGACGTACTCGGTGTCGCGAATGCCGCTGCCCTCTCCGGCGCCGTGCTCCACGAGCACCTTATGGCCGCGTTGCACCAGGCTGCGCACGCCCGCCGGCGTCATCCCGACGCGGTATTCCCGGTTCTTGATTTCCTTGGGGACACCTATGTTCACGCGACTCTCCGTCCCGACGAGCTTCCGCCTCAACCGGAGATCATAACAGAGAGCGATGTAAGCGAGTTTGCTCCACGGAGCGGTGTAAGCTAGTGGGGCGATACGGGCCACCGCGCACCATGCATCTCCGACCCAGCGTACTCGTCGCCGATGACGACGAGGCCATCCGGCAAGTGATCGCGGAAGTATTGCGCGAGGAGGGGTACGAGGTTGTATGCGCAGAGAACGGCGCGCAGGCGCTCCTCGAGCTGCACAAGGAGCATCATCCGGATTTGGTGCTCCTCGATCTCATGATGCCCGTCATGAGCGGCTGGGAGGTTCTCGAGCAGCTCCAGTCGAGCGAGGAATTGTCGCGGATTCCGGTCATCGTCATGTCCGCGATGAGCGCGCCAGGGGCGTGCGAGCACCTTGCGAAACCCATCGACCTGGACCGCTTGCTCGATACGGTGGGACGCTTTGCGGTCGCTTCGCGGCCGCAAGGCTAAACTGCGCGCGCGACCGATGTATGCGTGGGCACTGAGGCCGCTTCTCTTCGCGGTGCCCCCCGATGTCGCCCACTCGCTCGCACTGGCTGCCCTCGGTCCGCTCGAGCACGGTCCGCGCCTGCGGGCGGTAGTGCGAGGGGCGATGGCGCCACCGCGCGATGACCGACTGGTCGTGCGCGCGATGGGGCTTGAGTTTGCCACCCCTGTTGGGCTCGCGGCGGGCTTCGATAAAAATGCCCTCCGGCCGCGGGCGCTTTCGGCGCTCGGCTTTGCCCACGTGGAGATTGGGACGGTCACACTCGTCGCACAAGAGGCCAATCCAAGGCCGAATCTGTTTCGCCTTTCCGCCGACCGGGCTCTCGTGAATCGCTTGGGGTTCCCCAACGAAGGTGCCGCCGCTGTCGCGCAGCGACTGCGGGCCGCGCGGGGCGAAGTGGGCGTGCCCGTGGGGGTGTCGATCGGGAAGTCTCGCGTCGTGCCCATCGACGACATCGACGCCGTCGTCGCCGATTACACGAGCGCCTTCGACGCGGTCCGCGATGTGGCCGACTTCGTCGTGGTCAACGTGTCGTCGCCCAACACGGCAGGGCTTCGCACGATGCAGGCGAAGGAGCACGCGCGGGCGCTCTTGCGACCGATTGCGGCGCGCGCGGCGGGATGTCCGCCACTGCTCGTGAAGGTGTCGCCCGATATGGAGGATGGCCAGCTCGAGGACCTTTTGGCGGTCGTCGATGAGACGGGGCTGTCGGGGGTCGTTGCGACCAATACGACGATCCGGCGCATGGGGCTTGCCTGCAGTGCGCGGCGTGTCGAGTCCATCGGTGAGGGAGGGCTCAGCGGAGCGCCTCTTCGGGCTCGCGCACTCGAAGTCGTCCGCCGGACGCGCGCTCGACTCGGGAGCAAACCGGTCATCATTGGCGTGGGCGGCGTCGAACGCGCCGAGCACGCGATGGCGCTGGTGCGCGCCGGCGCGAATCTGCTCCAGCTTTACACGGGGTTCGTTTACGAAGGTCCGGGGGCACCCGGGCGCATCGCGCGCGGGCTTGCCGACATGGTGCAGCGCGACGGGGCGCGGTCCATTACGGAGCTCGTCGGCGTCGGTTAGGGCGGTATCGCGAATCGAGACAAGAGTCATTGTCGCAGACGCGCAATGCGCAAATTGCGAACGACGCTGCGGGCCGCCGTCGCGGGCGCTCGCACGCCGATCGAGAGGCGTGCGCTCTTGCCTACGGCGTTGCTGCAAGTCCCGCCGGTCCCATCGGCGGTCTTCCACGCTACGTTGGCGCCCGTGCGTGTCAGATGAATCATCGTCGAACCCGCGGTGATTGCGCCGGGACAAGATGGCCCGCCCACCTCCAGCTCATTGCCCGCTTCTTCGCGAAGCACGACGAGCGCCGGTTCGCCGGTCGGAGCGTCGACGTCGAGCGAGAAGTCGGCATACGTCCGATCCGTCACGAACGAGCTTGCTCCCGGAGCGAGCACGAGCCCCAAGAGAGGATCGAACGAAAAGACCCCGCCCGAGCCAAGCCTGTCGGGCGCGGTCTCCGATGCATCGGTCACGAGGAGCGGCCCGGAAAGGGGCGCGTATTGCGAGCCCACGCCGAAGCGGAGCGCGGTTAGCTGCGCAGTGTCCGTCGCGATCCAGACCGCAACCCCCGCTTCGGCCGAGCAGGTCGTATCGCCGATGCGCGGCGGCACATCGTCCAGGACGTCGAGCGCGCCGAATGCGCCTTGCCAGGGCTGCCAGCGGAGCCAACGGTCCCCCGTCCACAGCACCGGCGCGCCGCTCGGGCCGGCGAAGAGGACTGGCGTCGTCAGATTGCCCTGCACGGGGGCCGCCGCCTCCAGCGCGCCGTCTGCATTGATGACCCACGCATTCTGAAAGTCGGCTGGCGCGCCCGACGGCGGCGCGATGATGGCAAGCGCTCCGCCCGCAGCCAGAGAGATGAATGCGCGCGCCGTGCTCGTCACGAGGTCGCGCGCGCGCCGTGTGGACCGGCTCGCATCGGGCGCGAACCACTCCAGCGTCGCGACTGGAAGGCCGTTTTCGTCGAAGCCGCCTGCCACGAGGACCTCGCCGGACGCGAGCCGCAGCACGCTCGGCGCTCGGCGTGGGACGGCGAGGCGCGCAATCCCCTCGGTTCGAACGGTTCGGGTCGACGGATCGACGGTCTCCATGGATGCGAGAAGCGTCTTCCCGTCGGCGCCGATGCCGCCCACAAGGAGGGTTTCGCCCGTCACGAGTTCGACCGCGCCGTGATCGGCTCGCGCGTCGCCGATCTGAATACGCTGCTGCGGGTCGAAGTCACGCAGCGAAGGCTCGTACACTTCCGCGGTTCCGAGGACGCCCGAATCACCGATGCCACCCGCCACCAGAGCTCCGTCGCCGAACTCGGTCACGCTCGCGCGGGTGCGCGGTTCGGCAAGCCCCGCCCGCGCCGGTTCGATGTCGCCTGTCGTCCAATCGACGATGAGGGTTTGCGGCGTCACGTCCGGGCGCATTCCCCCAACCACGAGCAACTGAGCCCCCGGTACTGGCGCCACCGATGCGCCGGTCCGCTGGTCCACCGGTGTCGATAGAGCGCACGACGCGAGCATCGGCAAAAGAAGAAGGTCGACGTTTCCCGAGTGCGGCAGGGACGCAACGCCCGCCCAGTCACGCCCGTTCTCGTTGGCTTTGGCCAGGAGCGCCCGCGCCGCGCCGTCGATTTCCGGTAGTGGTTGTCCGGTCTGCTTCAACAGGTGCCCTGGAGCCGCCGCCATCGGCTCGAAGTCGCCCAGTGCCTGGTAGGTGGCGTATGCGTTGGTATCCGGCGCACACGCTTTCGGCGCGTGCAGCGTGACGGGGCGCAGGGTGACCTGCGGGTCCCTTCCGCACGCCATGGCCACCGCCGCAAGCGCGAGTCCGACGGCGCGTTTGCTACGATGAGCGCTGCGGGGCCATCCCACTCCCATCGAATGTACCCCCAAGTATTCGGCAAGTACGTCTTGGAACGCGAGCTTGCGCGCGGCGGCATGGCCCGCGTGACGCTCGCGACATTACGCGGCGCCGGAGGCTTCGAGAAGAAGTTGGTGGTCAAGCAGATTCGCGACGACCTTTCGTCCGACGACGAATTCGTGCGCCGCTTCGTCGAGGAGGCAAAAACGACCGTCGCTCTAGCGCACCCCAACATTGTTCCGGTCTACGAATTGGGGGTCGAACTCGGGACCTACTTTCTCGCGATGGAGTACGTCGCGGGCGCGAGCCTGGCGGAGCTGCTGCGCGCGAGCGAAGGCAAAGGGCTTTCGCCCGAGGAGGGAGCGTACATCGGGGTGGAGGTATGCCGCGCGCTCGATTACGCGCATCGGCGAATGAATGTGGTCCATGGCGACGTGACGCCGCGCAACGTCATGGTGGACGAGGAGGGCCAGGTCAAAGTCATCGACTTTGGCATCTGCGCTCCGGTCGCGACCGCGCCAAGTGGCCAGGGCGTTTTCGGCTCGCCGGGCCACATGCCTCCGGAACAGGTCGCGGGAAAGCAGCTCACACCGTCCGCCGACGTGTTTGCGGTGGCCGTGCTTCTGATGGAGCTTTGGTGCGCAAAGCCGCCGTTCCGACGGCGAACGAATGAGGCGGTCGAGGCCGCCATGAGCGGACCCCACCCCAAGCCGAGCGAAGCGGACGCTCGTCTCGCCCCGCTCGATGAAGTCGTGGCGCGGGCGATGTCGCTCGATCCGGTTGCGCGTCCGCAGCAGGCCGACGAGCTTGCGCGCGCCTTGCGCAAATACCTTTCGGGCGTCGATCTGGGCGACGTTGCTCGCCAGCTCGGCGACCGCGTCTGCCATGCGCGTGCGAATCCTCCGCCCCCGTCGGCCGACCAGAGGCCGCTTCTTCAGCGGCCTCCGTCGCGCCCGACGGGCATGCAGGTGCAGACCAAGACGTTCGCGCTCAGGGAGGAGGTACTCTCGGGCGCGGCGCCGTCCACTCGCAAGCTCGCGTCGAGTGTACCGCCCCCGGCGACACGACCTCAATCGTTCCGGCCCCGCGGCGTCGCGTTGGTCGCCGCCGGAGGCGCCATCGGCATTTCCCTTCTCGCATTCTTGATCGGCCGTGGTGCGGCGTCGGCACCCAAGCCCGCCGCGCCCTCGAGTGCGGTTGACGCGGTCCAGCCCGGGAATGCAGGGACTGCGACCGCGGCCTTGGCTGCGACGCAATCGCCGACTGTGGCTGCGGCTCCAACCGTGACCGTGGCAGCGGCCGCGGCCGCGCCGTCGGCCTCCTGGTCGAGCCCCCTTGCATCATCGGCGGCTCAGGCCGGCGCCGATTCCCCGAATCGAGCACAGCTCATTCTGCTGGGGGACGGAACGGACGTGACGGTAGATGGCACGGCGCGAGGTCGGGCGCCCCTACGGCTAGCGCTGGACCCAGGGGCGCACTCCGTCCGCTTTACATTCCCAGCGACGCGCGAGTCGAAGGAAGTGTCACTCGATTTACGCGCCACCGAGCAAACGACCGTTCGCGCGGATTTCACCGGCGCGCAGCCCACCGTACGAGTTCAACGCTGACCACACGACCAGCCGTTTTCGCCTGCCCCTATTACCGTATGACCAAACGATGACGGGCGAGGCGGCATATCGGCGCTAAACGGCGAGTGAGTCACGTGCCCATAGCGAGGCGCGCATAGGCGGCGCCGGGGGCCGGTAGGAGAATTCGTCGTGGCGATTGCAGTTTTTTTCATCGCGCACTGGCAAGCATCGGTTTTTTTCCAGACCTTTTTCTTGCACCGGTACGGCGCGCATCGGATGTTTTCGATGAGCAAAGGCTGGGAGCGCTTCTTCCATCTGTGCACCTATCTCACTCAGGGGCCGAGCTTCCTTTCGCCGCGCGCGTACGCGATTCTGCATCGAATGCACCATGCCTTCAGCGATACGCCCAAGGATCCCCACTCGCCGATGAACCACACCGGCGTGATGCCGATGATGCTCGAGACGAAGAGGCGATACGACGACTTTGCCTACGACCGCGTGAAGCCCGAACCGCGCTTCGAAGGCGGTCTTCCGAGCTGGCCGGCGCTCGATCGGCTCAGTCAGTCGTGGGTCGCGCGAATCGGGTGGGGAACGGCGTACACACTCTTTTATTTGAAGTTCGCAACCCACGCGTGGATGTTCGCGCTTCTGCCG
>Ga0210409_10007081_pt1 | contig 11589 bp, 6 predicted proteins | sample IncBWH17MmetaG_FD_161649 | JGI IMG/M metagenome (GOLD analysis project Ga0210409, IMG submission 161649) | Forest soil microbial communities from Barre Woods Harvard Forest LTER site, Petersham, Massachusetts, United States - Inc-BW-H-17-M | ecosystem: Environmental > Terrestrial > Soil >...
CCAAGATCATCTTTCGTGTTGCAGACCGCCTCGGCCCCTTCCAGCGTGCATCCGCCCCAGAAGACGCTCAGCCGGCGCAGGAGCTTCTGTTCGGCCTCATTGAGGAGGTCGAAACTCCAGTCGATCGTGTTGCGCAAGGTTTGCTGCCGCACAGGAAGATCGCGGGCCCCGGCGGTCAGAAGTTGCAAGCGGCTCTCAAGCCGCGTCAGGATTCCGCTGAGTGGCAGCATCTTGACGCGGGCGGCGGCAAGTTCTATAGCCAAGGGAAGGCCGTCCACTCGCGAGCAAATCTCTGCCACGATCGGAGCATTCTCCGCCGTGAGCTGAAAGTCAGGCTTCACGGCTTGTGCACGCTGCGCAAACAGCGTGATGGACGGGTTCTCAGCCAAAGCTGGGAGCGATCTCATCTGACGCGAGTCGGGTAGCGCCAGCGGCGGAACCGGAAACTCATATTCACCATAGACGCGAAGCGGCGCCCGGCTGGTGACGAGTACCTTCAGGGACCGGGAAGTTTCTATCAGTTCCACGACGAAAGCCGATGCCGCCAGAATGTGTTCCATATTGTCGAGAAGCAGCAGCACCGGCGAAAGTTCGCTATCGCGAAGGTAGTCCTTGACAAGATCAAGGAAGGGCCGGGCCCCTGTCTCGCGGATGCCTACGGCTTCGGCGATCGCGGCCGGAACCATGGCGGGATCACTGATCGACCCCAGCGCAACAAAGAACACGCGAGTCTCAAACAGGCCTGCCAACTCGCGGCAGAGTTCCACGCCAAGCCGCGTCTTTCCCGATCCGCCCGCACCTGTGAGCGTGACCATCCGAATGGCTGGATCCCGGAGCAGTTGCTGCACTGCATCGAGTTCGCGCTCGCGACCGACTATCGGGGTGCGTGCGACCGGCAGCCGATAATCTCCCCGAATTGTCTGGGGAAGGGAAGTTGTCGACGAAACAGAAGCGGAAGCCTCATGATCGGTCGTGACCGTTGCAGCGAAGATATATCCACGGCGTGGAACGGTTTTCAGAATTTCCTGCGAGCGATCGTCCAGCCCGCGGCGCAGTTCCACCATGCACTGCACCAGCGAGTCGTCGGTGACGAATGCTTCCGGCCAGAGGTTTTGAAGCAACTCCTCTTTGGGAACCAGTCTCCCCCGATTTTCAACCAGGTATCGCAGGGCGTCGAAGACTTTGGGCCGCAGCTTGATCTCCCGGCCGGCCTTGACCAACGAGGCACGCTCGGGTTCAAGAATGAACTCGCCGAAGCGGTAACAGGTTGGATTCTTCTTGGTTTCTGGATCGATCATGCTGGGAGCCCCAAGCTTCCCGGCGTTTCTAGCAGGCCTAAACCCAAGCCGCATCAATTCTTTGGCGTTTCTTTGGCTTTCTTTCGTTACTCGTAGCCAGGGCCTCCACTACCGTGCAAACAGCCCGGATCGAAAGTGGACCGATTATAGGCCAAACGCCGGGCCCACAGAGGAGTTCACAAATGATTGGACGGATCTCAACTCTGCTCTACGGGATCTTTTGCTATCTCGTATTTCTTGCCAGCTTTCTGTATGCCATTGCGTTTCTGGGGGATTTTGGCGTGCCACGGACCATCGATTCCGGATTGCAAGGATCGATCGGCCACGCCCTGGCAATCAATGCCGGCCTGCTTGCCCTATTTGCCCTCCAACATAGCATCATGGCGCGGTCATGGTTCAAGCGCGCGTGGACGCGCATCGTTCCGCCCGCAGCCGAACGCAGCACCTACGTTCTGTTCTCCAGCGTCGCGCTGATCCTTCTGTTCTGGCAGTGGCGGCCGATCGGCGGACTGGTCTGGCAGGTCACCAACGGACCAACGCGCATCGCGATTTACGGCGTTTATGCGATTGGATGGCTGCTGCTGCTGGTCGCGACCTTCCTGATCAACCACTTCGACCTGTTTGGACTGCGACAGGTCTACCTCCATTTCAGAGGAAAGGAATACACCGGCCTGAAGTTCCGCACGCCCGGTCTCTACCGATTGATGCGTCATCCGATCTACTTCAGCTGGTTGTGCATCTTTTGGGCAACGCCACGGATGACAATCGCCCATCTGGTGTTTTCCGTGGCAACCACCGGCTACATTTTGATGGCGATACAATTCGAAGAGCGCGACTTGATCCGGGCGTACGGCGACGCCTATCAGCGATATAAGCGGCAGGTTCCGTCCATTCTGCCCGTGCGCCTCGGCCGAGAAACCAGCGAGAACAAGCTCCCGGAATTCAACCCCGGCGCTGTACCACAGACTGTAGAATATCCCGGAAATTAGGGAGGAGAATCCATGGAACCAGTTACAAAGACGACCCCAATCGAGGAGAGCGTTGGAGGGAACGGTCGTTCTCCTCAACACAACAATTCAAATGAATCAGCGCCCCTGAATTCCGTGCTCAGCGAGGAAATGCTGGCGAGATTTGCTTCGCGAGCCGCGAACTACGATCGGGAAAACCGGTTCTTCGAAGGAGATTTCAAGGAACTGCAGGCGGCAAAATACCTGCTGATGCCGGTGCCCGCGAAATTCGGCGGAGCGGGGATGTCGCTGGCGGAAGTCTGCCGCGAACAGCGCCGACTTGCTTACTATGCGCCGGCCACTGCTCTCGCGCTAAACATGCATCTTTACTGGGCCGGCATAGCGGCCGATCTGTGGAGGCGCGGCGACAACTCGCTGGAGTGGATTTTGAAAGATTGCGCTGCCGGGGAAGTCTTCGCCGCAGGCCACGCAGAAAGTGGGAACGATGTTCCGGTTCTCCTTTCGACTGCAAAAGCCGAACGCGTCGAAGGCGGATACCGATTCACAGGTCGGAAGATGTTCGGGAGCCTCACACCCGTGTGGACACGTTTTGGCCTGCACGGAATGGACATGAGTGACCCGACTCAACCGAAGGTCGTTCACGCGTTCCTGCCCCGCGGCACACCAGGTTATACGGTCAAGGAGACGTGGGACGTGCTCGGCATGCGTGCCACGCGCAGCGACGACACTGTGATCGAGAATGCGTTTGTACCGGATCGCTATGTGGTGCGCGTGCTGGCGCCGGGCGCGGCAGGAATCGATGCCTTCGTGCTCTCGGTCTTTGCCTGGGCCCTGATGGGTTTCGCCAACGTCTATTACGGACTTGCCAGGCGCGCACTCGACCTGGCAATCGCTTCGGCAAAGAGCAAGAGCTCGATGGCTCTCACGCGCTCGATGGCCTACCATCCGGAGATTCAGCACACGATCGCCGACATGGTCATCGAGTTGGAATCCATCGGGCCGCACCTCGACACGATTGCGCGCGAATGGTCGCAGGGCGTCGATCACGGGGCGCAGTGGCCGCTGAAGATTTTTTCAGCCAAGTATCGCGCTGTCGAGGGATCGTGGCGTGTGGTCGATCTCGGGCTTGAAGTCTGCGGCGGAGCAGGAATTTTCCGTTCCGTAGGCTACGAGCGCCTGATCCGCGATGCGCGCCTCGGGAGAATTCATCCTGCGAATTCGTTCCTCACGCACGAGGTCGTAGCGAAGACCGCGTTAGGCATCAGTCTGGATGAGCAACCGCGCTGGGGCTAGTCCCATCTCACGCGGGAGTTTTGAACGATGTTGGGTGCCCCACTTCTGGCCGATTTTGCCAGAAGTGGGGATTTTTCATTCCCACATGTCTAGCACTTTGCAACTGGTGAACCCTCGGGTTCGGCTGCCTGGTTCACTCTTCGCGCAATACCTGCACCAGTTCAATGCGTGAAGCACGCCACGCCGGAATCAGCGATGCCGCGGTTGCCACGAGAAGAATCAGAAGCAGAACACTCCCGTAGGTCGCCGGATCGAGCGTTGAAACCCCATAGAGCATGCCGTCGATGAGGCGAGTTGCAAGCAGGCTGAGAACCAGGCCGGCCGCGCATCCAATGGCAGTAACGCGAAGACCCTGCACTAGAAATCTGGTGACGATCTGGTGCGGCAATGCTCCCAGTGCGAGCCGCATTCCTACCTCTCTCTGCCGCAGGCGCCCGAGATAGTTTAGTGTTCCGTAGATCCCAATGCAGGCGAGAAAGACCGCAGATGCGGCAAACAGAACCAGCAGGAGCGTTCGCAAGCGGTTCTCGAACGAGACTTCATCCAGATGACCTTGCAGCGGCGTGATGCCGTAGACCGAACGGCTGGGCTCCAGTTCGTGAACCCGGCGGCGGATCGCCTCCGCCATTTCTGTCGGATTGCCTCGCGTGCGGACCAGATAATTCGGAAACGGATTTGGAGCTGTAAAACAGGAGTAGACGGTGGGCACCGGCTGTGTATTTAGCCCCTCCTCACGGGCATCCGCAACGACTCCACGGATCGTTCCCAGCGGCTGGAAGTCGTTGTACGAAGCTCCCTGAAGTTGGTGTCCGATCGGAGCGTTGTCGGGGAGATAACGATCCGCGAAGCTGCGATTTACGACCACGTCGTTGGAGCTGGCTCCCTGTTTACAAGTCTCTCCGACAAGAACAGGGATCTGCACGGTTTGAAAATATCCCGCCGAAACGTAGCGGCTGTCGGCAAGCACTTTGCGATTCGGATCCAGACGTCCATCCACCTTGAACTCGAACTGGTAGAGAGCAGGAACGCCCGGAAGCATGCCCGAGGTTGCGGCCGCATCCACTCCCGGCAGTGATCTCAGGCCATCGAGAGTCCGCTCGATGCGATGTACGAGCGTTTTCATCTCTGCGGTTTCGCCCCACGATCCCGTGATCTGGAACGTCAGTACGTGACTGGGTTCGAATCCGGCAGATACGTGGCTTAACTCGTTCAGGCTCCGCAGCAGCAATCCCGCTCCGCTGAGCAACGTCACCGCCAGCATGATTTGCACTGCCACCAACGTCCATTGCAGTGGACTATGCCGGGAAACTTGTGTGCGGCCAGTTTGAGCGAGTGAATTCGCCAACTGCCGGCGAGTGCCTCGAATCGCCGGAACGAGCCCGCAGAGCGTCGTGGTGGCGACTCCACATGCAAGAGAGTAGGCAACAATCCTCCAGTTAAGCGTGATTTCCTCGGCCCGTGGGAGTTGGTGCGAGAGCAGATGAAAAGCTCGCGCAGCCGCGGTAGCTACCAGCAGTCCGAGCAAAGAACCAGCGGTGGCTAGCCCAAGCACTTCGCTGAGCAGTTGGGTGACGATGGCCGAGCGCGATGCGCCCAACGAAAAACGGACCGAAATCTCATGTTCGCGGTCCGCGGTTCGCGCCAGCAACAGCGCGGCGATGTTCGAACATGCGATCAGCAACAGCAGTGAAACTGAGCCGTAGAGCAGCCACATCGAATCACGAACACCTCCGACAACCGTTTCTTTCAGCGGAGTCGTTTGCACGATCAGGTCATGATCGGTCTTCGGGAATTGCTCGCCAAGCTGCGTTTGCACCGTTGCCAGATCGGCGCTCCCCTCCGCAAGAGTCACCGCCGGTTTCAGCCGTCCAATTACGGTAAACCAGGTGGAATCCCGGCGCTGCGCAAAAGGAGCGTCCGGGGCGCTCGGGGCCCATAGATCCACGTCACGGTTCGGAAAGGCAAATGAAGGCGGCATCACGCCGACGATGGAGGAAGCAAATCCTCCGACGTGCACTTTCTGATTCAATTCGTCGGGGCTTCCATGGAAACGGCGCTGCCAGAATCCGTAGCTGATCATGACAACGGTGGGACCGCCCCACGTTTCCTCTTCCGGAGTGAAATTGCGTCCCAGGATCGGAGAAACTCCCATGACTCGAAGAAAGCGCGGGGCCACCATTGCCTCCGTTACCTTCTCCGGCAGGGGGCCCGACGTTTCTGAGAGGTCGTCCATGTAATACCCGCTGATGGACTGGAAAGTTGAATTCATACGGTTCCAGTCTTCCAGGCGCACGGGAGCCACGAAGCGATTTGCATCCCGGTTCTTCACGTCGTGCTGGCCGAGCAGGATCAATTCGTCCGCGTTCGGGAAGGGAAGCGGCCGCAGAACAACGGCATCCATGGCGGAGAACACGGCGCTATTCGCCCCAATCGCGAACGCCAGGATAAGGATGATCGCGATAGAGAAGGATGGAGAGCGCCGCGCGAAGCGCCACGCAGATTTCAAGTTGAATCCCAGAGCCGTGAGTAATCGGGAACTGTGGACTTCGCGCAGTTGCTGCTTGACCTGCTCCCGGCCGCCGAATTCGAGAATCGCTTCACGGCGAGCTTCGGCGGGCTTCATGCCTCTCGATACATTCGCCTGCGTGAGTTCGTCGATGTGAAACCCGAGTTCCTTGTCAAAGTCTTCGTCCTTCTGCGCGCCGCGAAATGGGTTCTTCCACCGGGGCATCTATGCCTCCTGATTGGCTGCCGCGCCAAGAATGAGGGTCACAGCTTCCGCCAGACGCTGCCATGTCTCTTCCTCGCGGCTCAGTTGTTTGCGACCCTCGCGCGAGAGCTGATAAAACTTTGCCTGCCGACCATTTTCTGAATCTCCCCACTGCGCGACGAGCCAACCGCGCTTCTCCAAGCGATGCAGCGCGGGATACAGCGAACCTTGCTGCACGTTGAAGACTTCTTTGGAAATCTGGCGAATGCGCTGAGAGACCCCGTAGCCGTGCACCGGCCCCAAAGCGACGATTTTGAGGATAAGCATGTCGAGCGTGCCTTGCAGCAAGTCCGTTTTTTGCAACGGGGTCATAAGCGTCTCTCTCCTAGACGTTCGACATATTGAAAGGTCACCTGTAGATTGTCAAGGAGAGAAAAGTCTTCGTTGGGTGGGTCATCGAAAGCTGTCGAAATTCGAATGCAAACGTCTCAAAATGTCCCACCCCTGCTGTGTAAAGACCCTAGGCCATCAGTTATCAAAATGACGCCGCAGGAGGTGAATGGCAAGCGGCAAGGTGCTGGTGCTCCTTCCTTTACTTTCAATGACTTACCTCCGTACAATCCCCCCATTCCCCGCTAAACCCCGATTTTGCACCATTCGTTGGGATGTTCATGGGGATTTCCCGGGGCTCCAATAGGATAGGTTCAGATACACATCCTAGGAAACGTGTAAGAGTCCGAGGTCCCAAGACGCATTTTGGGGCCAGAGGAATTTGCAGTTTTGGGTGATGGTGTTCTCAGGTTCATCCGAAGCGAAGGCCCAAAAGTAAAAGCAGTCAGAGGGATAGCACTAGGTTTTGAGATCGTTGGGCTATCCGAATGAAAAGTAAGCTCGAAGCTCAGAGCCCAGCTCGGAGCCAAAAATGCCAGGAGCCGATAGCAATCATGCGCAAGCCGATTAAGTACGTTGAGAAGGTCGCAGTCGCCGCCGCTAAGGCCACGTGGGTTGTGTTCGATCGTATCAACCGCATCAACCCGAACCCGTCGCCGAAACCCAAGTGGTCCGACAAGCCGCTGCTCAAGTCGTACGAGAAGACCAAGCCACCGCTCGGCTGGCCTCGCAGCACAGACTCTCTCTGCCCTAAGTGTGTTCCAGAAATCCGCCAGCAAATTCTCGACGGGCATCTGCCGCATGAAGTGCTGATGAACGAGAAGGTCGGCGAGATCAAGGCTCAGATTATCGAGCGCGACGGCAAGATCCTGATGGTGAAGGATTGCCCCAAGCACGGTCACTTCGAAGACGTGATGTCGATCGACACAGAGTTTTCGAAGCATCTGGAAGATGTGTTCCCCGGCCGCGACATCGTGGCGCATAACGACGAGCACCTGCATCATCACGGATCGTCGACCGTGAAATACGGCCGCGGTTCCGTGCTGACCATCGACCTGACCAACCGCTGCAACATGATGTGCGATCCCTGCTTCATGGACGCGAACCAGGTCGGCTTCGTCCACGAACTGACGTGGGAAGAAATCAAGACGATGCTAGACAACGCCATCACCATCAAGCCGCGCCGGCAGATGTCGGTGCAGTTCTCCGGTGGCGAGCCGACGTTGTCGCCTTACTTCCTCGATGCCGTCCGCTACGCCCGTAAAGTCGGATACAACTCCGTCCAGGCTGCGACCAACGGAATTGAATTCGCGAAGAGTTTCGAATTTGCGCAGCAGGCGGTGGAAGCCGGCATGCGCTATGCGTACCTGCAGTTTGACGGCATCGGCAACGCCGCCAACGCGCACCGCATGGTCGGCAACCTGTTCGATGTGAAGCTGAAGGCGATCGAGAACCTGCACAAGGCGGGATGCGAAATCGTCCCCGTCATCACGATCGTGAACGGCATCAACAACGAGCAGGTCGGACGCATCATCAAGTTCGCGCTCGACAATCCCAAAACGATCAGCTTCCTGTCGTTCCAGCCGGTTTCGTTCACAGGCCGCGACGAAGCAGTCACCGATGAGCGCCGTCAGGCGCAGCGTTACACTCTGAGCCATCTGGCGCACGACGTAAAGAATCAAACCGGACTGGGTGAGCCCGCCCGCGATTGGTTCCCCATCAGCTTCATGGGAACGTTTAGCGACTGGGCCGATCTGATGCACGCGCAGGACGCGAACAACGACTGGGGGCAACTCTCATGCGGATGCCACCCGAATTGCGGGACTGGCATGGCCGTGATGATCGACAAAGAAACGAAGGAAGCTGTGCCTGTCACCGCATTCCTGCATGGCGATCAGCTCGCGAAAGACATCGCGAAAGTCAACGATGCGTCGCGCGGGAAATTCTGGACCGGTGTTGGAATGGCGCTGTGCCTCATGAAGAACTACGATCCGTACCAGTCACCGACGCACTTCAAGCTGATGGACCTGCTGAAGAAATTCGACAAGAACTATCACGTGACCGGTAAGGACTACGGGAAGGTTGGTCCGGACCGCACAATCGACGACGTGATGAAGCGGCGCTCGACGGATCGGTGGAATTTCCTGTTCATCGCAGGCATGTGGTTCCAGGATCTGTTCAACTACGACTTCCGACGAACCGAGCAGTGCATCATTCCCTACGCGACGCAGGAGGGCGAGATCTCCTTCTGCGCCTACAACACCGGCGTGGGATGGCGGAACATCATCGAGAAGATGCACATGACGGCCACCCTCACCAAGTGGTACGAAGAGCATGGACGTCACGAGATTTTCGCGGGTGGCAAGAAAGTGAAGATGGATAAGCAGGAGACCGCCACCGAATATCTAAAGCTGCGCGAAGATCTAGTTACCAACGAACTGCAGCACGATCTGGATAAACTGGGTATCGCCAAGACTGCGCGAGAGGAAAAGACACGGGCGCGGGATGCGAAGCAGAAGGAAGCCGAAGCGCGCGGTCCGCAGAAAAACGACGAAGCCTACAACGCGCGCATGGCGTCGCTGTATCGCGAGGTTGTCTTGAAAGAGAAGCCGGTGCAATCGCAGGATGGCTTCATTCCCCTGGGCGCGCTGGCCAAACCGAACGGAAACGGCAACGGCAGTGGCGCACATACGCCGAAGCCAGAAATTGCCGAGCCCGTGGCGGGAGACTAAACCGCTAGCAAACTAGCCCAAAAGGCCGCCTGCGGGCGGCCCTTCTTATTTCTGAAATCTATAGTCTCGTGGGCGCGCGTCCGCTGCGAAACATAAGGTGAGTTGTCATCCTGAGCGGAGTCGAAGGATCCCTATCCCCTGATCCGTATTCGCAGTGTTTCAGTTAAATCTGGGTGGCCAATTCAAGCCCGATTTTGGCTTGAGTGGGGCAGCTGCAGCCCGACTCTGTTGCTTCACACGGATTTCTTTTCCGGTTCGGTGGCCCGGCGTTTGATCTTGTCGACACAACCAAGGCTGTGGGTGCCCCGCGCTTCGCGCTTTTCGAAGGGCGGGTACCACGAGCACCGATAGCAAGAGACTGTGCGTCATACCTTCACGAGCGGCCCCTTTTATTTGTCCGCCAAAAAGAAACGCACGGCTTTTCCACATCACTATTAGCCAGGAATTGAAGTGCCGGGGCTGCGCAGATGCTCTGCGGGCTGCCGATGAGTGGGGGAGTATATGTACATCACAGTGTTCGATCTGCTGGTGAAGCGATTTCCGAGGTGGAGAAACATCTCGCCGGCAAACCGGGCCGTGATCATTGGTCCGCTGATCGTTGCCGTCTTGCTATTGCTCGGAGGAACGGCGATTGCGACGCGATATCACTACATGCCGCTGATGGCCCTGGGGGTTTTCGCTGGAGCGGTCGTTGCGAAAGTCCTGGGCAAGTTCCTGGCGCCGCAGATTCAGTCGCATTTGACCGTGTTTCTGGGCGGCATCACAACCGGGAACATCGGGTCAAGCGGCGCGGGCTTGCACAAATTAATTACCGGAGTCGCCGATCAGATCAACAAATTGGTGACGCTGATTCCTGCGAGTGCTGGGGATATCAGTGCAGCAACGACGCTTGGCTTATGGATTGCGCTGTTAACCGCGCTGGTGATTCTCGGGGCGAATGCTTACTATGCGAACCAGCAGTCGAGCCCGGTGGGGAATCGCGTGGAGAAATTCGCCGCAGGTCCGGCGGTTCCGAGCGCGATGGGGGAAAGTGCGGTGCAGGGTTAGAACCCAACCATGACCGGTTCGGGCTCGAAGAAACTTGGGGACGGAAACTGGGGGACCAGGACGTTCCCCATCTTTTTGCTAAGCCGGCTTGTGACAGAAATCATAGCCCTATGTGATCTGCGCCCTTGCGCTCCGCAATCAACAAAGCAGATCCTAGCCAAGGCGAAAGCGGTATGAGCAGGAATTGGTCGACCAGAGCTAAGTCATTGCGGCTCAATATTTTGCCCCTAAGTTATTGAGTCCCATAGATTATTCAGAATTTCTTCCGTAACTCGATGATCCCAACAGCCCGGGAGGGGAGGGCTACCACCCAGCCGCCATTGTTCACAATGAAATTCAAAATTTTCGGATTCGGGGAACTGCCGAGTGGTTGGTTTGGAAGTTCGCCGCAACCAGTTCTCGTTTGACGAGTCCACCGTAAGGCGTGCTGCGGCTCACACCGGCCAGTTTCGGAGCAGGCAGAACCGAAAATGCCTCCCTCGAAAGGGTGGTTGCTGCCCAACCAAGTACCGAATGTGCAAGATTGTGACAATCACCTGACAATGTATTTACTCTCTCTGCCTACCATCTGCCCTTAGCTGATCAGAGCACTTCTGACTGTGTGCGAACGCTGCACCAGCACCTCCTCTGCCCTGATTCGGCACTCACAAAGGAGACTCCATATATGCAGCGTCGGATGACGGCTTTCACAATCGCCTTGGGACTCGCGCTGGTGTTTGCGTCGAGCGCAGCCTTGGCGCAGTATCAACTTTCCAATCTATCCTCCAACCAAGTGAAATGGGCGCACCATGACGATCCTCTGCTGGTGAACGCTTGGGGTCTGGTGCACGCCCCTGGTTCGCCCTGGTGGGTCAGTGATAATAATTCCGGCTGGTCGACGCTGTATGACGCAGCGGGAAACACAATTCAGCAGCTGAAGGTGCTGATTCCAACCGCGGGGAATGGGCCGAGTTCGCCTACAGGGTTGAATGGGCCTGGATCTCCAACCGGGATTGTGCATAATGGTTCTCAAGAGTTTCAGGTAGGAGGATGGACTTCGATCTTCCTGTTTTCAACCCTGGATGGGACGATCAGCGGATGGGCGCCGCAAACGAATTTTAATCAGGCAACGTTAGCGCCGCTGCAAAATCAACCGAAGGGCGCGATGTATA
>Ga0210409_10007082_pt1 | contig 11589 bp, 9 predicted proteins | sample IncBWH17MmetaG_FD_161649 | JGI IMG/M metagenome (GOLD analysis project Ga0210409, IMG submission 161649) | Forest soil microbial communities from Barre Woods Harvard Forest LTER site, Petersham, Massachusetts, United States - Inc-BW-H-17-M | ecosystem: Environmental > Terrestrial > Soil >...
GTCCCGGACCTGGCCAAGGGACCGCATCCGGCCATTCCCTTAAACGATGGCGATCTCGTCCTGGATGGCAGCGGCAACATTTCCAACCATCTGCAGGCAATTGCGAACACGGCGGGATTCCACTTTGCGTTCATCGAACAAGGCGGCAGCAGTCTGTACCCGGCGCTGGCTCAAAAGGTAACCAATCTGGAAGTTTTGCGGATTCTGCTCAGCATCGGCGGCAGCGAAATCATGCACTTCCAGACTTGGCACGACAAGGCCGGCAACGCCACCAACATCACCGACGGCGACCTTACGTTTCCAAACCTGAACGCCGCCGTCGATCCCAACAATGGAGCTTCCGGGTCGAACGTTGCAGACATGTTCCAGAGCAATCTGATCATGCCCGAACCGACCGTCTTCCTGAACCCAAAGCTAGGCCCGGTCTCCATCATTCGTCCGACCTCTACTCAGCAGGGGGGCGCGGTGGCCTCCGTCGTGAGCTTTGCTGAGGATGGACTCTTCCTCGACCCAGTGACAAAGAAGAACACCGGCATCGTGGATGTGCTTATGCGTCTGGCGGAAGAAGCGGATGAGGCGCGCCGCGAGTTTTAAAAAAGGCGAAGCATAACCGTGAATGCCATCACCGCGCCTATCACGCGACAGGTAGGCCGGATGGTAACTAACTAGGATGGGCAGCTTAGTGTGGGAATCAATCAGCCTTGTGGAACAGAGGCCGGTGCTCCCGGAATCCGCTCACCCATCCTAGTCCAGGTTTCGCAGTTGCAGGGTCGAGGTGGAATCGTTCGATGTTGAAGCTACGGAAATAGAATTTGCTGCTCAAACATTGAAAGCTAATTATTCGCGCCACATAGAGGGTCCATGAAAAAGAATTCGAAGCGTTTCTCAGTATTTGTTTCAGCGGCCCTGCTAGCACTCATTACACTTTTCTCGCTGCCTGAGTCGGTTGATGCCAAAAGTCAAGATGTACAGGTCGTTGAAATTACGGCGAAGAAATACGAATACTCAACCTCTCCTGTTCACGTGAAGGTCGGGACCAAAGTTCAACTCAAGATAACCGCGATCGACCACGACCATGGTTTCAAGATTGGAACTGCTCCGGACGGCGCCCCATTCGGCAACAAAAGCGGCCTAGTCTTCACTTCCGAACAAGAGTGTTGGGAGCTAAAGAAGGGAGAAACGACCGTGATCGAGTTTCTTCCGCAAACACCAGGAACGTATACGTTTAAGTGTTGCCATACCTGTGGCCTTGGGCACAAAGGCATGAAGGGCCAAATTGTTGTCGAACCGTAGTGCGAGTGCGTCGCACTGGCCGTCAAGTTGGTGCCGGCACTTCAGTGCGCCGAAATGATCATGGAGTTTCGTGGAATAGAAAATGGGGGAATTCAGTCAACATCATTGAAACAGATTCACGGTTTACGATTCGAACCTAACTAAATCAAAGGAGACGGGAACACAATGCTCTCACGTTGGATTATACGATTTGCTGGAATTTCCACAATTTGTCTGGCCGTGTGCGCGGCGGCATCTGCACAGTATGGGGGCGGTGCAACAGGAGGATCGGGAATGGGTGCGACTGGTGGAACTCCCGGATACGTAGCACCGTCAGGAGGATACGGCTCCGGCAAGGCAATTGGGATTGGGGTTGGCGCTGCGGCTGGCGCTGCCGTTGCGGTTATTCTGCTCGTTCGGCATCATCATCACACTGCAAACAATACTCAGGCTTATGTGACCGGCTGCACACAATCCGTTCAGAACGGGATCAGTCTGACCAGCGAGAAGGACTATCAAACCTATTCGATCGTGTCCAACGACAGAACACTGAAGGCCGGCGAACGCGTGACACTTAGAGGATCCGTGGTGTCTGTCGACGGCCCTGCAAATCCGTCGTTTCAGGTTCTTAGCCTGGTCAAAGACCTTGGGAGTTGCGGTCAAGCGTCGACGTCCAACTTCTCATCCTTGAGCTTAAGATCCTCATACTGAAGCTCGCTTGTCCGGTGGGCTAGCGCAGGATCAATCGCGCTAGCACAAGAAGGGGCGGCCGGGATCGCTGACCGCCCCCGACTTCGATTCCGAACTACAATGGCGCTGGCATGGATTCTTCCATGCGAAACTTTTTAGTGAGGGTGACACAAGAGAAATGTCTTTGAGAGTCCTCGCCTGCCTTATTTGCTTTCCACTTCTCGTTCAAGACGCGGGCTTTGGTTCAAGGCGAAGTGATGTCTTGACCTATGCAACGGCCAATTATTGATAAAGCCCAACCCGGTGCGCAAGGTCTTGAAAGCGTGGATCCGAACGGAGAGGATCGAAGCCCGGCCTCAGCAACACGCCAGGGTTAAATCGCTCGTTGCAGCCTTTTTCGAGCCAATTCATGGCCTGATTTGTGTCCCCGAGAGAGGCATAGATCATTGCAATCTCTGAAGCATACGAATAATTTGGGCTTGAGCGCTTCATCAGTTCGCGCAATAGCTTTGCTGCTTCGCTGCTCTTGCCGGACGCTGCGTAGGCACGAGCAAGGTTGGCGATGCACGTCGGACTATCCCCAGAAAGTTGGACCGCTTTGCGGAGTTCTATGACTGCTTCGTCGGTCATGTGTTTTTGGAGGTATGCTTGCGCGAGTTGATTGTGAGCGAGTGCAAAATTAGGATCCATTTCTATCGTCTTGCGGCTCTGCAGTATCGATTCGTCATAAGAATGCGCAAGGACAAGAAGCTCCGCCAAATCAGCGTTGATGACAAGAGATAGCGGGTCCAGGTTTTCCGCTTTTCTCATTTCAGGGAGAGCTTCGTCGTATCTTCCCAAAAGTGCCAAGTGCCAAGCGTACCAATGATGAGCGGTCGCGTAGCCTGGGTTCAGTTCAATAGCCCGCCGGAATTCTTTCCCGCCGGAGTCCAAATCCCAGTCGAAACCATCCAAAACGAATGCTAGTGAGTTGTGAGCTTCGCCGAGCGTGCTGTCCAATTCCAAAGCTTTGATCGCCGCAGCCTTGGCCTTCGGTAGGGCTTCTTTAGGGGTCATCGCCGCATACTGCCAGTCTCCCAACAAAGCATAAGTATCGGCTAGGCCAGAATAGGCTTGGGCGTATTTTGGGTCTTCGTCGATTGCCTGAATGAAATAGGCCAGAGCAACATGCAATCCATTCGCCGTTCGCTTATTCCAGAAGTACCGCCCTTTAAGATAAGACTCGTAAGCTTTCGGATTCACGAGCTTCGCGCTCTTGAGCGCAATTTGTTCTTGCGGATTCAAATTAACTCGAATTTGATCGGCAACCGCCCTGGCTACCTCGTTCTGCAGCGTCAAGGTATCCCGAACTTCGCCCTCGTAGCTCTGGGACCATAAGTGCTTGTCCGTAGAGGCGTCGATCAATTGCGCCGTGATGCGGACGCGGTCGCCGGAACGCAGCACAGTTCCTTCCACCACGGCGTCCACATCAAGCTCGCGAGCGATTTGCGGCAGCGGCTTGCGTACGTTTTTATAACTCATCACGGAGGTACGCGAGATCACTCGCAACGCGCTGATCTGGCCGAGATCCGATATCAACTCGTCGGTCATGCCATCCGCGAAGTAATCCTGAGACGGATCGTTAGACAGGCTCTCCAACGGAAGGACAGCCAAGGAACGAATGACAGGGGAACTGCGATTCCAGGAATGAAACTTCCAGGCAGCGACAAACGCCATCAGCAGGGCCAGCACGAAAGCCACGGTCTTCCACGCAAGTGAGGGCAAAAAGCGTTTTGGCTTTGCAAGATCGCTCGCGAGGCTACCTTGGTCATCGGCATCTGCAACAGGAGGAGGCTGGGCCGCGAGTTCCGGACCGCGAACTGACGTTGAATCGGCAACTTTGACCTCCGCAAGGAATCGGTAGCCGCGACGAGCCACAGTTTCAACAAAGCGAGGACTTTCAGCGGAGTCGCTGAGAGCATCACGGATTTTGTTGATCGCTTTGTTAAGCCCGTGGTCGAAATCCACAAAGGTGTCCGCGGGCCAGAGTTTATTCCGGAGTTGTTCGCGGGTTATTACCTCGCCCGGCTGTTCGACCAGCATAGCGAGGACTTGGAAGGGCTGTTCCTGGAGCCGTATTCGCAGGCCACGCTTACGCAATTCGCCAGCGCGAAGATCCAGCTCGAAAACCCCAAAACAGAGCCGCCCGTGAAGTTGATCGTCTGTCCGCATGGAAAGGCAGAACCAGGGGCTGAGGGAAGTGTACCACCGGGGCGTCGTTCGCCGAACAAAAGACCGGGGACAATTTACCGCAAGTCCTCTAGTAAGTGATTCTTACGCGGGGACCCCTACTCCAGCGGGAAAGAACTGCTGGTCCATTGCATCGATCTCAGGTCCTCCTCATAGTGAGGCCTCAACGCACAGCTGGGACCCCGACACCGCTTGCGGAGGCATTTATGGCCGGTCGCGAACATCTTCCAACTTTCGAGGCGAATGTCTTACCGTATTTGGACGCCGCCTTCAACCTCGCGAGCTGGCTGACACACAACAAGCAGGACGCTGAAGATGTCGTCCAGGAGGCGTACCTACGGGCGTTCCGGTTCTTCCCTAATTTCCGGGGTGGTGATGCGCGTGCATGGCTTATGAAAATTGTTCGCAATACTTGCTATACCTGGATGAATACAAACCGGCCGTTGCAAAACGCCGCGGAATTTGACGAGAACCTGTTCCACCCTGATTCGCTCGCGCCCAATCCAGAAGAGGCTGTGCTCCAGGAGTACAGCAGCGCTCTGCTGCGCAAAGCGCTAGAGAACCTCCCACCAAATTTTCGTGAGGTTCTAATTCTGCGCGAATTCGAAAGTATGTCTTACAGCGAGATCGCTGATATCACCGGCATGCCTGTAGGCACCGTGATGTCGAGTTTATCGCGCGCGCGGAGCCGCCTTCGTCAAACTCTGATTGGTTTTGCGAACGGCGATAAGATGCAAGCGTTCGACACCAAGGAGGCAGTTTCATGACCGCGACCATGAAGACCGCGATCTTACCCATTCGACAGACATTGAGAGCGCCAGATTCAGACTTAGCCTTCTCCCTCGAAGAAGTCCTGGCATCCATCACGGTAAATAGAATTCCGGATGAATACTCTAAGCTGCCGGGCTTCCTGCCGGTTCTCGTTCTGATCGCCGAATCAGCGGTTCACCAGAAGACCATTACGAAGAAGTTGGTGCCGGACCTGGCCGCTCGCATAAACGGTAACTGGGTTATTCCTCTGTCGCTACGGCCAGTGAAGGCACGGTTTGAAAATCCACTAACCAAAGACACGTTCGTATTTGGGCAGGTAACCGTAAGCATTTCCACGATGGAAACTTGTCGCAATGGCCAGCCCGTGAAACTCACGTGCAAGGAGTTCAAAGCTCTGTCGTATCTAATTAAAAATCCCCGACGAGTACTCTCACGAGAAGAACTTCTCAAAGAAGTGTGGGGGTATAACTGCTATCCGTCCACTCGTACAGTCGACAACCACATACTGCGGCTCCGGCAAAAACTGGAATTGGAACCCAGTAGTCCGAAGCACTTTCTAACAATACACGGCACAGGATACAAGTTCTTGCCCTGAACGGCGAATGCTTGATTCGCAAGTTCGACTTGCTACCACGACAAAAGGAATTTCACGAAGCTGAATGAGGCTGTTATGAAAGCAGGCAAGGAATACTCCTTCTGTCTACGCGAGTCCGTCGATAAAACTTCCATACCTTAACTAACCCAAATCCTCACAATTTTATTCCCACGTACTGAATATCCCTCAATCAGGGAATTATCCGAGAGCATCCCTGGTCTTACATGTTGAAGACACCAAAATGTCTCCAAATCAAAAACTGAATAAGCAAGGAGATCTGAGATGAGATGGGTTCTGAACTCAAGAATATTTATGAAGTTAGGGGTCGGTGTTCTCGCATTAGGCGCTCTGGCGACTAGCGGAAATGCGCAAAATGCCTACGAAGGTAAGTTCACGCTGCCGGCCGAAACTCACTGGGGAGGGTTCACGCTGCCAGCCGGCGACTACACTCTCACGCTGCCATTCAAAAACGCTCCCTACACCTTTTACATCCGGGGACACAAAGCTGTTGCCATCATCAGTGCCGTTACCGTCGACGACAAAGGACTTTCTGACCACGCACAGTTGAACCTGGTGGACATCGCAGATGAACACACCATACAGACCTTCGACGTGCCGGAGTTGGGAGTGACCTTTATCTACTGGACACCTAACAGAAAGTACCTGGGGCCTGAGGAAGCCCGGCAAAAGTCGGTGCCACAGACCGCACCTGCATCGCAGGTCAGTGAAAACAAAACATCCATCAAGGTCAATACTTCTGGTCGCTAAGGAAGGAAGCTATGCAAGCCACTGGACATGCCAGGCGCCAAGAAATAGTAGTTGTACCCTTGGCAAGGCCAACCGTAGAGAAGCGGCGCAATCTAAAGTCTGATGTGCTTCCCAGCACGGAATCCATCTCGAAGAGGGCTGCGCCACCAGCCTCTCCTGTCGACAGCGACAAGCTGATCGAAGCACAAGCCATCGCGCGAGCCCAGCAAGGCGACAAGGCGATGTTTGAATTCTTGTACCGGCTGCATAGTCCACGGGTGTATGCGCTATGCCTGCGTATGGTAGAAGACGTGGCCGATGCAGAAGATCTAACTCAGGAAGCCTTTTTGCTCTTGTTCCGGAAGATTCACACTTTCCGTGGTGAATCGGCCTTTTCCACCTGGCTCCACAGACTGGTGGTGAACCTCGTGCTCATGCGGCTTCGCAGGAAGTCTTTGCCTGAGGTCTCACTCGAAGCGCCTGCCGACCCTAACAAGGATTCCAGCGCGTTGAGCATCGATCTTGGAGCTCCCGACTTGCTTATGGAGGGAACGCTCGACCGAATAAATCTCGCGCGTTGCATCGAGCAGTTGCCCGTGGGCTACCGTACAGCATTTGTCTTGCACGACGTTCAAGGATACAAACACAGCGAAATCGGTGGGATATTGGGATGCTCAGTGGGCGGTTCGAAGTCGCAGTTACACAAAGCCCGTGAGCGGCTGCGCGAACTGCTTCATGAACTTCAACGAGGCAAGTCCCGCGAGGAGCGCGTCGCGGCTGTTGAAGTCAGAAGATCGACAGACTCTGCGGTCTTTGCTCCACAAACGATGCTCCTCACTAACACATCCATGTCGAAATGATTCTCAAGCTCGTCAGAGAGAGTTCCCAGTGCACGGGCTTTGCGGGTGTCAGCGAAAAGCCTTTGGATTGAACGATTAGGTGTATCTCGGAAGGCCTACGATCTCCCCGACCCAGAGGGTCATTGGCTATCACGTAGGCAGAAATGTCGAAGGGCATGCTGGAATTTTTGACTTGTACTTCCAACGCTTTACCGTCGGAAGTCAATCGATCAATTCGTGCGTCCTGACGTGCGTTCTGAAGATAAGAAGTTTCAAGATGATCGTAGCGGCTCGGAGGCCGCCGGGGAGACCTGATCAAGATTCTGTGGTTCGATGGTGACGGTTCGCGAAACGACTGGAGCGAGGGAGATTGTCCGGCCGCAAGCGACAAGCGGGACCTTGGCACTGACACCTGCGCAGTTATCGATGTTGCTGGAAGGGATGGATTGGCGCAGGCCACAGAGAACCTGGGCGCCCGCCCGAGTTAGCGGTTTGATCGACACGCGTGATTCCCCCTTATCCATGGGGCTTTCTTGCGCACGCTCCTGAAAATTCAGCGGAAGTGTCCGGAATAGATCTCCGACACACTCAGTTAACGAGTATGTCGGCATCTGGCCGGCTCCTCGGGGGGATCTTCTATGCCTTTTCAGCGAACGTTGATTGGAGGCCGGCAGCGGCAGGCCCTCTTGCGCCCGTTCGGGTGTTTCGTTAGCTTGGCCATTTTCGTCCATTGTGTTGGCATGCTCCCTGCCTTGGCAGCGCCCGCCACCACCACGACGACAACGCTGTCCGTTACCTCTGCTGGAAACGCGGTGGCAACGGTGACCTCTGGAATCGTGGTGACCCTGACCGCGACGGTCACCGCCGGCAGCAATCCTGTGACACCGGGACAGATCAACTTCTGCGATGCGGCGGCCGATTTCTGCACTGACATCCATCTGCTGGGCACGGCACAGTTGACCAGCAAGGGCACGGCGACGCTGTATCTTCGTCCCGGCATTGGAAGCCATAGCTACCGGGCATCCTTTATTGGCACCAATACCGATGCGGCAAGCTCTTCAGCGCCGTCTTCGTTGACGGTGACCGGAACAATTCCCACGATGACCAGCATCGCATCCAGCGGTGTGCCAGGCGATTACTCCCTCACCGCTACGGTGCTCGGAAATGGCCATGTCTCGCCCACGGGCACGGTTTCGTTCCTTGACACAAGCAGCTCCAACCAAGTCCTTGCGACCTCGACGCTGACACCTGGAACGCCCGGGCTCAACCTGATCCCTTCCATGCTTGCCGAGATTGCACCCACCAGTCTTGCGGTGGGCGACTTCAATGGCGATGGCGTTCCAGATCTGGCGGTTTCGGAGTTTGGCGTCAGTATTCTTCTCGGCAATGGAGACGGCACCTTCCAGGCTCCTGTGCTAGCGCCGAGCAACCTCCTCCCTTACATTGAGTTTATTGCCGTGGGAGACTTCAACGGCGATGGCCAACTGGACCTGGCAGTTGCCTACTGTAAGGACACTTTCCCTACCACCCATCCAGGAGCGGTGGAAATACTGCTGGGCAACGGAGATGGGACCTTCAGCCTTGCCGCTTCCAGTCCCGCCACCGGGAACACCCCTACTGCGATCGCAACGGGTGACTTCAATGGCGACGGTAATCTCGACCTCGCAGTCGCCAATGGAAGCAGCAACACCGTAACCATCCTGCTGGGCAACGGAAATGGAACCTTTACGGCGGCACCCAGTCCCGCAACCGGCAACGGTCCCTCATCGTTAGTGGTGGGAGATTTCAACGGCGACGGCAAACCCGACTTGGCGGTCACCAACGCAACCGACAATACCGTCACGATTCTCTTGGGCAACGGCGATGGGACCTTCACGGCTGCAGCTAGTCCGCTTACTGGTAACAAGCCCTCGGCGATTGCGGCAGCCGACTTCAAGGGCAATGGAAAAGTCGATCTGGCGGTCGCGAATGCTGCGGGAAACACGATCACCATTTTGCTGGGAAATGGGGACGGTACCTTTACAGCAGCGACAGGCCCGGCGATCGCCGGGCCCAGTCCCAGCCCCATTGCCGTTGCAGACTTCAATGGGGATGGCATCGCGGATCTGGCCGTGGGAGGCAATGCTCCTGCCCTCTTTCTCGGCAACGGGGATGGCACCTTCACCCCATCGGTGCCACTGTCACCTTTCATCTTTCCGATCCAGGCCGTGGTCGCAGCAGATCTGAATGGGGACGGCATTGCGGACGTGGTCGACTCAACGGAGGGTCCTGATTCGGATGCTGGCTCGGTAACAGTCTTCCTTACGGAGACACAGTCTGCTGCAACAGCCACGGCCAATGGCATCGTGGTCTCGCCCGCGAACGGAAATGACGCAACACACGCCGTTGTTGCCAGTTATCCCGGCGACACAAGCTATGGCGGCAGCCTCTCCACTCCGGCCCAACTGGCGCCCGGCGCGGCGAATTTTTCGCTGAGCGCTTCGCCGCTGTCCATTGCCGTTGGAGCAAGCGCAAATGCGACCATCACGATCACTCCAAATGGAGCCTTCACTGGCACTGTGGCACTCCAATGCTCCGTCAGCGGCGGCCCCTCGGGTGGGCCCGCCGCGCCCACCTGCTCCATTAGCCCGCAAGCCACCATCACGGGAACCCTTGCAGCGACCGCAACGCTCACCATCAATACTCAGGCGGCAACCACCACCGGCTCGTATACGATCACGGTGACAGGCACCTCCGGAGGCGGCACCGAGACAACGAACATCCCTCTGACGTTGACTGCCCCACCCGTCGCGCCAAACTTTACCCTGACCAATACCACAGTCACCATTGCCTCGCCTGGGGCCACCGGGACTTCAACAATCACAGTTACGCCCAGTGGCGGTTTTACCGGGAATGTGGCCCTTTCGTGCACCGTCACGGGCCCGGCAGGCTCAGTTGATCTCCCTGTCTGCTCGGTGACCCAGCCTGCCGCAATAACGGGGATAGGGGCGGTGTCGGCGACGCTTACCGTCAGCACCACGGCTGCATCGGCCTCCGCTGGCCAGGCTGGCAACAATGCGACGCCCCATATCACCCGCAATCGGACAGTCTCCGTTGGTGGTGGCATGATTCTTTCAGCCTTGCTCCTATTCGGTGTGCCCGTTCGCAGGAGAAGATGGAAAACCTTGTTCATGTTGCTGCTGATCGCGGCGGCTTCTGCAATGGCGCTCGGATGCGGCGACGGGCAGCGCGCAAACAAGGCAAATGCCAACCCCGGCACAGCTCCGGGCAACTATGCGGTTACAGTAACAGGAGTTACCGGCGCCACGATGGCGACAACCTCCGTAATCGTGACGTTGAACTGAGCGGCCGCCGAGCCTCCGCGTCGGAATCTCGGGCGAAGTAAAGGAGCTGGACGCCAGGCGCGATCAAAATTCGAGGTTGCCGATCGTTCCATCTCGGAGTACGTTCCGCGGCTACTAATTCTCCGAAGGCTTCTCAATGTGATCGATCACGAGAAATTGCACTGGAACTTTCGCGGGCTCCAGCTTCAATCCAAGCTGGTCCTGAATCGCTGTATCCACAGGAGGCACCGTGTCGATATCGGCGGCACTCCTTTTGCTCAGCCGGCCTCCGCGGTATCGCAGCTTGAATCGGCAGCATCTCTGGGGAAGGGTCGACGTCGCCCCTTCCCCAGACCCCTTAACCTACTAGGAGATGCAAGAACACTTTTAGAAAACGGAAAGTTTGCCCAAAGTTTTCGTGACAGTTTAGGCGGTCACCTCACAATGGAGTGAACCCTTAAATTGCGACGGTTCCGATGGGCACACTTTGCAGGGAAAGGAACTGCAAAGTGAAACGGAAGCGATACTCTCGGAAGTTCCAGCGGATGGCCGTCGAGCGCATGAGGAGTAGCGATAACATTGGGGAGTTGGCGAAAGAACTGGGAGTGACCCGGCGATGTCTGTATAAGTGGCGAACTAAACTCGATTATCTCGAGCCTGGGGAAGAAGGGCCTCGGCCGAACTCGCATGACTCGGCCTATCGCAAGCAAGTCCATCTGTTGTTCTGGCGGACAAGACGCTGGAGGTGGATTTTTTTGCCTTACAAGAAATCGAAGCTCGACGCCAGATGAGCGGCACGTCCACGTAGCAAACTATCGCACTTGATGCATACGAAGAACGCCGCAACTCAGGGTTGTACGCCGCCAAGATGCAGAGAGGAACCCCAAAACTGTCGCATCTCTGGTTGCACAATAGTTGCACAAGCACTCCCAAACAGGAGTCTTTTGTGCCGAAACAGGGCATCTCGCCCAAAGGTAACTGGTTGATTCCGAACACCAGACGGTGGAATCGGGCAATTTTCCAAACCGCTCTCGAACACACCGTCGCCTTGCTTTAGGCGGTCTTTGACATGAGCCAGCGAAACAAAAAATGCGAAGCGTGCTCCTACGATTTGCGCGGCGCG
>Ga0210409_10007083_pt1 | contig 11588 bp, 10 predicted proteins | sample IncBWH17MmetaG_FD_161649 | JGI IMG/M metagenome (GOLD analysis project Ga0210409, IMG submission 161649) | Forest soil microbial communities from Barre Woods Harvard Forest LTER site, Petersham, Massachusetts, United States - Inc-BW-H-17-M | ecosystem: Environmental > Terrestrial > Soil >...
GTCGGCTCGCCCGCTGCGGGCGCCACCGCGCCCGTTGCGCCGGAATCGTTCACGAGCGACTGGGCATCGGGCACGAGCGGCTACACCGTCCAGCTTCAGACCCTGCCACAGGCCGGCACGCAGGTGAGCGCGGTGCAGGCCGCCAAGACGGCGGCCAGCGCCAAGGGGGCCAAGGGCGTGGGTGCGCTGAAGTCCGAAGAATTCAGCAGCCTGCCGGCCGGCAACTACGTGATCTACTCGGGCGTCTACCACAAGAAGGCCGAAGCCGAAAAGGCGCTGAAGGGTTTGCGCAAGAGCTTCCCCGCAGCGTCGGTGATCTCGGTCGCCAACCGCAGCTCAGTTGCGGGCGCCGGCTCCTCGACGGGAAGCGGTGTGTCCTCCGGAGGCTCGGGCAACAGCCTGAACAACCCGGCGCCACCTTCCGTCCTCGAAAGCAAACCCAAAAAAGGGCAGAGCTACGAGCAGAAATCGAAGAACCTCCCCAACGTCATCTCGACCGGCTAGGCATGAGCCTGCTCGGCGACGCATTGGGGAGATCGGGCCGGCGGCCGGCGCCGCCGTCCGCCGCTCCGTCCGGACCCCCGCAGCAACCGCAGGACGGCGGGCGATCGGAGCTGCGGCGCAGACGTGACGCGCTGGCGGCCGAGGTCACGGAGCTTCATTGGGACCTGGGCGGACTCGCCTACGAGATGGCGATTCGCGACCACTTTCGCCTCGACGTGCTGGTCGGCAGGGCGGCGGTCCTGCAGGAGCGTGACGCCGAGCTTGCAGAGCTGGAGCGATTGCTGCGACTCGAGGACAGCGCAACGGCTGGCAGCTGTCCGGCGTGCGCCGCGCCGCACAGCCGAGGCGCACTCTTCTGCTGGCAGTGTGGCGCCACGCTGATGGAGCGCTCGCCGAGCAGGGCCGTCGGCGAGCAGGAGGGCTCGACGGCCGTGATGGACGCTCTGCTCGCTCCGGAGGCTGACGCCGCATTCGGCTCCGACGAGTAGGCGCAGCCACGTGAGCGCCGACCCGGGAGAGCGATGTGCGGAGTGTGGCTCCCCCCTCGGGCGGGGGCAGCGCTACTGCTTGGACTGCGGCGCGCGCCACGGCTCGCGCAGCCCGCAGCTGCTCGCGCTCCTGGAGGCCGTCGACAGCCGCTCGGCCGTTCCCGCTCCGGCGGAGCCGCTGGAGACAGCCGGGCCCGTCGAGCGTCCAGCCCCGGGTTTCGCGGCCGGCCTGGCGCTTCCCGGGCCCAAGATCTCCACGTTGCTCGTGCTCGTGTTCCTCGGATTCGGCGTGCTGCTCGGGGGTGCCGCCGGATCGTCGGTGAACGCCACGCTCGCGGCGTCCGCGCGGGGGCACGTCAAGCTCGTGCTGCCGGCGCCGGCGAGCTCCATCGCTCCGGCGCCGTCCCCGTCGGGCTCCGCGAGCGAACCGCCGGTGAGCGAAGAAACGCCGACGCCCGCCGAAGCGCCGCCCGCCAAGACGGCCCCGGGTTCCGCCGCGCCGGCGGCGACCACGACGAGCAGCGCCGGCGGAGAAGGGGGATCCGGCTCGGGCTCGTCGGGCTCAGCTCCGCGAGGCTCCAGCTCGAAGCTTCCGGCCGTCAAGCACGTGTTCGTGATCATGCTCTCCAACCAGCCCTACGCGGCGGCGTTCGGGCCGGCCTCCAGCGCTCCCTATCTCTCCCACACGCTAGAGGGTCGCGGTGAGCTGCTCACGCGCTATGACGCCGTCGCCCACGAGCAGCTCGCCAACGGGATCGCGCTGCTCAGCGGGCAGGGGCCGACCGTGGAAACGGCGGCGAACTGCCCGACCTACGCTGACGTCACGCCGGCGGGTACCGGCCAGGCGCAGCAGGTGACGGGCAACGGCTGCGTGTATCCGCCGGCGACCAGGACGCTCCTCGGGCAGCTGGCGGCGAAGCACCTGAGCTGGCGAGCCTACGTGCAGGGCATAGAAGCAGGCGGCGCTCCGGTCAACCCCGCGTGCAGCCATCCGGCCCTCGGCGCCGCCGACCCCACGGCGGCCGTCCCGCCGGCGCCGGGCGCCTACGCGACCTTCCGCAATACCCCCGTGTACTTCCATTCGGTGATCGACTCCCCGTCGTGCAGGGCGGACGACGTCGGGCTGGGAAAGCTGGGCGCGGACCTGTCCGCCTCGGCGCGCACGCCTGCCTTCTCCTACATCGTTCCCGACCGCTGTCACGACGGGAGCCTCGATCCCTGCTCACCGGGAGCGCCGGCCGGCATGCCGGCGGCGGACGGCTTCCTCAGGAGCGTCGTCCCGGAGATCATCCGCTCGAAGGCCTACAAGGACGGCGGACTGCTGGTGATCACCGTCGACGAGGCGCCGTCCGGCGGTGAATTCGCCGACTCGAGCTCCTGCTGCGGGCAGCCGCTGTTCCCCAACCTGCCGACGCCCGCGACGGGCCTGTCGCGGCGGGGCGGCGGAGCCGTCGGCGCGCTGCTGCTGTCGCCCTTCGTCAAGGGCGCCACGACCAGCCAGGAACCGTACAACCATTTCTCGCTGCTGCGCACGATCGAGGATCTGTTCGGGCTCGGGCACCTCGGCTATGCGGGTGCCGCCGGCGTGGGCTCCTTCGAACCCTCGCTGTTCTCCCACTGAGCGGCGCTCAGCGGGCCCTCACACGCCGGCGAGCTCCCGGTAGGTGACGGCCCTACGCTGCGAGCAGGACCGCTTCAGGACCCACTCGAGGGCCATCATCTGGCGCGGATGGCCCAGATCGGCGGGGTGCAGATCCAGGCGGAGTGTCCTCGTCGGAAGGAGCGAGCCGGCCCGGACCAGTGGTGGCGAGAGCGCGCGGCTGAAGGGCCCGGCCGCCGCCAGCCTCCAGGCGGGGGCGAGCGGCTCCCGGCCGGTGGCCCCGGCATGCGCGGCGGCCGTGTGCACCCGCAGCAGGCCCGCCCACCAGCGGAACTTGACGCTGAGGGCCTCCCGCAGCGCGGTCGTGTAGGCGTAGGCGGGCGCGACGAACCCGTCCGGCTCGATCCCCGCGAGCTTCAGCAGGCGCCAGCCGGCGTGCAGGGCGCGGCGCGTCTCATCGTCGTCGAGTCCCACGAACTCGCCCCAGCGCAGCGAGGCGGGATGCGCGAGCATGCGGCGGGCGGGCCCATCGCGCTGTGGACGCACGTGCTGGAAGCCGTGTTGGGCGATCGAATCGCCCAGCCGGCGGCGCTCGCTGAGCCATCTGACCATCTCCGGTGAACGCTCGCCGACGGGGTGCAGGTCCCGGGCCGGGATCACCAGCAGCGTCACGCGGTCGAGCCCATGGTCGCCGAGCCAGTCGCGGATCAGCGCGCAGCGCTCGAACGTCGCCGGCTCGATGCCATGCAGCGCGACCGCGATCGTCTGGCCGCCGCAGGAGTGCCGCGCGAACGCCACTAAGCCGCCCGGTCGCTCGCCTCGGCGTCGAGCCCCGCCGACGCCGGGCTGCCCGCGAGTGCCCGGCGGTACCCGTCGGCGAGCAGCTCGAGCGTGCGCTCCCACGTGCGCGCGCGCACCGAGCGCAGCCCGCCGCGTGCGATGTGCTCGCGCAGCAGCGGCGAGCCCGCCAGCTCGAGAACGGCGTCGGCCAGGGCTGGCGCCCGCGCATCACGCAGCAGCCCGCTCACGCGCTCCTCGATCAACGACAGCGGACCGCCGGCGGCCACCGCGATCACGGGCAGACCGCTCGCCTGCGCCTCGAGGATGACCTGTCCGAACGTGTCGGTCGCGCTCGGGAACAGGAAGATGTCCGCGCTCGCATACGCGCGTGCCAGCTCGGCGCCCTCCAGCCATCCGAGGAACGTCGCCGTGCCGCCGAGGCGCTCGCGCAGACGCTGCTCCTCGGGCCCGCCGCCCGCGATCACCAGGTGCAATCCCGGCTCGCGCTCGCGCGCGAGCTCGAACGCGTCCGCCAGCAGTTCGGCACCCTTCTCACGGGTGACCCGTCCGCAGTAGAGGACGTTGATCCTGCCGGGAAACATGTCGCGCTCTCCCAGCGCCGGATCGAAGCGCGCCGTGTCCACGCCGCGATCCCAGCGCAGGACTCGCTCCGGCGGCACGCCGATCGCCGCCAGCGCGGCGTCTGCCGCGGGGCTGGGGGAGAGGACGAGGTCGCATGAGCCATAGAGGGCGCTCACGGCCATCGCCATCGCGTCGGTGATCCGCCGGTCTCCGGAGCGAAGGCCGGCGTAGGCGGTGAGCTCGGTGTGATAGCTGCCGACGAGGGGAAGCCCCAGCGCACGTCCCACCAGCGCGCCCGCAACGCCGGCGGGGCCTGGCGAGCACACGTGGATCGCGTCGAAGCCTCCGTCGGCGAGCGCGTCGACCGCGACAGGCAGGCTCGGGATGCCGATCCTCAGGCCGGGGTAGAACGGCACCTCGATCTCGGCAACGGCCGAAAGGCGCCGGTCGACCTGCGGATCGGTGCCGACGACCTCGATCTCGAATCCCGGTACGCCCCTCTGGCGTATCTCCTCGATCGTCCGGGTCACACCGTGGGTCGAGCCGATGCCGTCCGCGAGGATCGCCACTCGGGGCCGCTCACCATCCTCGCCGCGCGCCTCGCCCGCAGTCGGTCTGCCGTTCGCGAGCGGAGCGCTGATCGGGATGGCGGCGAGCTTGACCTGCTCGTTTGCGAGGAACGCCCTGGCGGGCGCGTATGGGATTGCCGCGATGCACGCCTCGAAGACGCCCTCGGCGGCCGCCGTGACGTCGGCGTGGCCGGTGGCGGCGCCGACCGCGACCTCGACGGCTGCGCGCAGCTTCCGCTCGTGCGCACGGCAGGCGCGCCGGTAGAGGTCGGAGTGGCTGAAGCCGTCCTCCTGCATGTGGGCGATCAGCTCCCGCTCGTCGCCGGGGCCAAGCTCGACGGAGGTCAGCCAGGCTCGCAGCAGGCAGCGTGCGTCCGCGGGGGTCAGGTCGTTGCCCGCGGCGCCTTGGCGGGCGTCGCCCTCGCGCAGCAGGCGTCGCACCATCGTCATCACCCGCGCCGGGTCCGGTCGCGCCGGCGGCTCTTCGGCGGCGCCCGGGCCGAGGGCACGGGCCGCCAGTGCGATCGCCGCATGCGCCCACTTCGCGGCGCTCCCCTGCTCGCCGCGCGCACGGACGGTTCCCTGGCGCATGTGCGCGAGGAACTCTCCCGGCGTGCTCGCGGCCGGTGCTTCCGTGTACGTACGCCCGATGTCGATGCCGGCGTGGTCGTCGCTACCGCCGATGCCGATGCCGTCGCGCGTGGCGACGTACGTGGCCGCCGGCCGGTTCAGCTCGCGCGCCCGCGCGCCGTTGCGGATCTCCCAGACCGCGAAAAGCTCGGCCAGGCGGCGCCGGTGGCGCGAGGTCAGGGGCGCGTCGACTGTGTAGTAGGGGTGGGCCAGGGCGCATGCGATCTCCCGCTCGTACATGTACGCCGCGCACAGCTCCACATCGTCGGCATGAGCCTGCAGCCATTGGTGGTCCTCGGGGCTGATGCCATAGCAGAGCACGTGCACGGCCTGGCGCTCGCCGCGGAAATATGCGGTGAGCTCCTCCGAGACGAACACGTCCGGGCGATCGGCGATCTCGAGAACGCCTGAGATCGTGTCGTGGTCGGTGATCGTCACGAAGTCCATGCCGCGCCGCTTGGCGAGCTCATAGACCTCCAGTGGAGGGGTTGCGCACTCCGGGAGCCCAACGGCCCGTTGCACGCCGAGACGCGAGTGCTGCGATGCCGTGGAGTGGCAGTGCATGTCCACCCTCGTCGTCCGCTGCCCCCCAACGCCGTCCAGTGTCATTCCTTGACCGTTCATACACGTACACGATTCTCCGCAAATTGCGGTTTTTTGTGACCAAGCAGCAACGATCGTGTGAAGGCGCTGTGACCTCTCCTGCCGGCCTCGGCCTGCGCTTCGGCCAGGTTGAGGCCTCAGCGGGGGATCGGCGCGCCGAGCAGGGCTGCCACGAGGCGGGCCTCAGCGGGGGATCGGCGCGCCGAGCAGGGCTGCCACGAGGCCGGCGACGCCCGCCAGCAGCAGCGTCTGCACGACGCCTCGGCGCAGCACCAGCAGGGCCACCGCGGCCAGGAGCAGCACGGCGTCCTGCCAGCTCTCACCCAGCGCCGCCGCGAGGGGGATGGCCGAGCCGATGATCGCTCCCGCGGCTGCAGGCGTCGCGCCGCCGAGGAACGCGAGCACGCGGCGGTCGACCAGCAGCCGCTCCAAGCGCGCCGCCCCCAGCAGGACGAACGAGAACGATGGCGCGAACGCGACGAGCGCCGCGAGCAGCGCGCCGGGCAATCCGCCGGCTGCATAGCCGACCGCTGCGACCGTCTGGAGGACGGGCCCGGGGGTCACCTGCCCGAGCGCGACCGCGTTCAGGAACTGACCATGTGTCATCCAGTGGTAGGTGCTGACTGCGTCCGCCTGCATGAGCGGAACGATCACGAAGCCGCCGCCGAATGCCAGCGCGCCCACCTTGAAGGCCGTCCATGCCAGGGCGCCGGCCCCGCCCTGAGCGGCGCTGGCCGCGATCAGCGGGCTGCGCGCCAGGGCGTCGGCGAGGCGGCCGGGAACACGGTGCGCGAGCGCCGGCCAGGCAGGCGCCGAGAACAGGACGGCGCCGGCCCGGCCCGCGAGACCGGCTCCCAGGAGCTCGATCGCCCCGCAGGCGAGCAGCACGAGCACGAGCCATCGGCCCGCCACTGCGGCCCCGACCGCGCCGGCGAGGCCGAAGGCGAGCACGCGGGTGCGCCGCTCGCCGTGCACACGCCGCCAGATCGGCGTCGCGACCGACAGCCCCGCGCGGAGCGCCACGGCGGCGACGGCCGCGCCGGCGCCCATGCCCGCGCCACGCAGCCAGGATGGCGGCGATCCGGACAGGAAGAGCGCCGACAGCGCGACGATCGCTGCAAGGCCCGGCATGATGAAGCAGACGCCGCCGAGCACCGCGCCGCGCCCGCCGCGCAGGCGCCAGGCGCAGTAGATCGCCAGCTGCGTCGAGGCGGGGCCGGGCAGCAGGTTGGTGGCGGCGATCGCCCGCTCGAAGTCGGCCTCCGTCAGCCAACCGCGCCGCTCGACGCACAGCTGGCGCAGCAGTGCGACGTGCGTGGGAGGGCCTCCGAAGCCGATGCATCCGAGACGGCCCCACTCCCTGGCGATCTCAGCGAACGACGGCTCGGCGAGAGGTTCTGCCGTTCGCATCGTCCCGAGCGTATTGGCTTGCCCGTGGCGCGCGGTGGCAGGAGATCGGCGCGCCGGGTCCGGGCCAGTACATAAGCTGTCCCGCCGTGCATCCCATCTCCTACTTCCAGGCGATCGTCCTCGGGCTCACGCAGGGCATCGCCGAGCCCTTCCCGATCTCGAGCCTCGGCCACGGCGTGATCCTGCCGCGCCTGGCGGGCTGGCACATACATCAGAACGACAAGTTCTTCCTCACCTTCCTGATCGCCACCCATCTGGCGACGGCGATCGTGCTGCTGCTGTTCTTCCTGAAGGACTGGGTGCTGATCGTCAAGGGCCTGTGGCGATCGCTGTTGATGCGCGAGATCCGCGAGGACGACAAGTACGCCCGCCTCGGCTGGCTGCTGGTCGCCGGCACGATCCCCGTCGGGGTCATCGGCGTCGTGCTGCAGGACCCGCTGCGCAAACTCTTCGCGTCGCCGCAGCTGGCGGCGGCCTTCCTGATCGTCAACGGCATCCTGCTGCTCATGTTCGAGCGCCTACGCAGAAGGCCGCCGCGCCCCGGCGACTACCTGGGCGACGTCGACGGACGCCTGTCCAAACTCAGCTGGCGCAATGCGATGGGGATCGGCACGTCGCAGGCGGCCGCGCTCGTGCCGGGCATCTCGCGGTCGGGCGTGACGATGGGGGGCGGCCTGGTCGTCGGGCTCTCCAACGACGATGCGGCCCGCTTCGGCTTCCTGCTCGCGACGCCGGTGATCTTCGGCGCAGCGGCGCTGAAGCTTCCCGAACTGTTCGGCTCGGCTGGCAACGGCGTGCGGGGGCCCGCCCTGGTCGCCGGCCTGTGCGCGGCTGCGACGACCTTCTTCGCCGTCAAGTTCCTGCTGCGCTTCCTGCAGACGAACCGATTGACGCCGTTCGGCATCTACTGCATCGTCGTAGGCGTCGGCTCCACGCTGATCTTCGCCCTCGGCGGGTAGCGGCGCCGGAGGTTCGCCGGCGCCGGCTGCACACGCCGGCTAGACGCTGGCCGAGCTCGCTTTGGGGCCCGTCTGGAACCAGGCGAATGCGAAACAGGCCAATCCGGCGACGAGCGCCGCGATGCCGTGTTTGGTGTGGTGATGGTTGGCTTCAGGGTCGGTGGCCGAGCTGTGCCCCGGGAAGAACGAGGGCAGCGAGTGCTCGGGCGTGACGAAGTAGACGATCGCGACCACGATCAGCAGCACGCCGAGCACGACGGCCGGGATCACGAGTTTGCGCAGGGCGGGGTTCATCGCGCAGGCATGGTAGAGCACGATCGCGCCCAGCGGCCTGCTCGCGGCTTGATGCCGCCATCATTGTGCAATGCCACCCCCGCCGCGAACCCCTCCGAGGATGTTCGAGACACGCAGCCAAGCCTGGAAGGAGGTCGGCCTGCTGCGCCAGATAAGCCCGCGTGTCGTCAAGCGCGCGCGGGTGGAGGCGCTCCTGCTCGTGCCGCTGTTCGTGGGGGTCGTGATCCTGTTCGAAAACCGCGTCAGCCTGATTGGGCCGGCCTCACCGCACGGACACACCCTGGGCGGGCTCGAAGCTCCGGTTCAGATCGGCACCGTGCTCGCGCTGGTGATCCTCGGCTGGGCGATCGCCCGCGACGTCGGCCGCGCGCTCGGCCCGCCCCTGTTCCGTCGGCTGGACCCGGCGACGGCGGGCACCGTGGGCTTCCTCATTCGTCTGACGACCGTCGTGGTTGCGCTCGTGGTTGCGCTCGACGTCGCGGGCGTCCACGCGCAGACACTCGCCCTGGGAGGCGCCTTCACGGCGGTCATCTTCGGCCTCGCCGCCCAGCAGACGCTGGGCAACGTGATCGCAGGCACCGTGCTGCTCAGCGCCCGGCCGTTCAGGGTCGGCGAGCGCGTACGACTGCAGGGCGGCGGACTGGCCGGGCAGGTCGAGGGCACGGTCAGCTCGCTGGGGCTGCTCTACACCACGTTCGCCAGGGGCGAGGACTCGATCATGGTCCCCAACAGCGTCGTGCTGAATGTCGCGGTGCTGCCCCTGCGCGAGCCTGACGCGGTCAACCTGCGCGCGCGCCTGCGCGCCGGCATGACGCCGGGAGACCTTCAGGAGGCTCTCGAAAAGTCGCTCCAGACGCCTCTGCGCGGCAGCCCTCGCATCACCCTGGAGGAGCTCGACGGGGAGGAAGTCGTCGTCAGCATCGCCGCGACGCCCCGGCGGGCGGCGGAAGGACGTCAGCTGGCCAGCGAACTGCTGGACGTGGTAGCGCGTGAGACCCGCTCGCGGGCGGAGACGCCGTAGCGCAGGAACAGGTGCGAGTCGTGCTCGAGCGCGCCCAGCAGATCGAGCTCGAGCGGCTCCTCGAACTCACGGCCGGCAACGATCCTGAGCATCTCGCCGTCCGGCGGGTCGCCGCCGGCCAGCTTCGGCGAGAGCGACAGGAACAGCTCGTCCACGAGCCCGGCGGAGAGCAGCTCGCAGTTCAGATGCGGCCCGCCCTCGCACAGCAGGAGCTCCACGGCGAACCGGCTGCGCAGCTCCGACAGGGCCCGCGGCAGGTCAAGCTCGCCGTCGCTCGCCGCGCGGATGTAGTCGACGCGGGCGGCGCTTGCCGGGAGCTTCGCGTCGGAGGGCGTCAGCACCACTACGTGAGCCTCCGGCTCGGCGAGCAGCGGGAGGTCCGGGGGCAGCGCGAGGCTCCTCGAGACGATGCACGCCAGCGGCTCCTCGCCGAGCCCCCGCTCGCGGCGCAGCCGCCGGCGCGGCTCATCGCGGATGATCCTGCCGTAGCGCTCCACCCTCATCGTCCCGGCGCCCGCCATCACCGCGTCCACCGGCGTGCGCAGGGCATGGAAGAGCTGGCGGTCGGCGGGGCCGGCGATCGGGCCCGATCGCCCGTCGATGGAGGCGCGCCCGTCGACCGTGCTGACCATGTTGCTCAGCATGTGCGGTCGCTCGCCGGGTGGGCGGGGACGCTGCCAAAGCCCCATGCGCTCGACGAGCTCCGCGGCGCTCGCGGGCTCGCCGGGCGGCAGCAGTGGTCGTAGCTCGAGCGGCTCTGACTGTGTCCGCGGCGCGGACGGATCGGCTGCGCTGGGCACCGGTCCACCCTAGCCGCATGAGCCCTGGCCGCACGGGTTTCCGGGCCACCGCCAGGGCGTCAACAAGTCGATAACACATGGTCTTGGCGACCTGCTACCGTCGTGCTGTCTGGCCGGCAGATAAAGACCGGCAAAAGCAGTGCACGCGCTCGCAGGTCGAAGCTCTGAGTAGCATCCTCCGCGGAGCAGCACGCACGAACCGTGGAGGAAACACCACATGCCAACTGGCACAGTCAAGTGGTTCAGCGACGACAAGGGGTTCGGCTTCATCACCCCCGATGACGGTGACAAGGACCTGTTCGTCCACCACACCGGCATCAACGGTGAGGGCTACCGCTCGTTGCAGGAGGGTGCGAAGGTGTCCTACGACCCCGAGCAGGGCGACAAGGGACCCAAGGCCGTAAACGTCCAGACGATCTGATCCTCTGGACACAGGTCGACCTCGAGGGCTCGCTTCGGCGAGCCCTCTGCGTTGTGCGCAAGCTATCGTGGCGCCCGCGGTAGGCATGTCGAGCGACGCTTCAACACTCCCCGCCGGGGACGGGCTCCTCGGCGGAGGCGATTCCCGACGCTGGCGCCTGGGCCGGCGGGCCGGGGTGCTCGCCCGCGCGGGGATCGAGACGCGCGTCGCCGTGCTCGCGCTGCTGTTCGTCGTGGCCGGCAGCCTGCTGCTCGTCGTCGTGTCGGCCAACCGGCCGAGTCTGCTGTCGCCGACGACCCACGCGAACTTTTTCCCGCACTGGATGGCAGGACCGCTCGGCGGGCTGTGGCCGGGGCTGACGAGCAACGGGACCACCCTCAGGTGGGTGTTCACCGGCGCGATCCTGGCGATGTACCTCGCCTACGTGGTGGCCCTGCGGTACGCGGGACGTCTGCAGGCACGCTGGGTGATCGGCGCGATCCTCGCCGTCCACGTGATCTTTCTGGTGGCTCCGCCGCTGGCGCTGACGGATGTCTTCAACTACATCAACTACGGGCGGATGGAGATCGTCCATCACCTCAATCCCTACACGACGATCCCCATCTCAGAGCCCCACAGCGATCCCAGCTTCGCCCTCAGCAACTGGCATCAGCTCCTCAGCCCGTACGGACCGCTGTTCACGCTGCTGACCTTCGCGGTCGTTCCGCTCGGTGTGGCTGGCTCCTTCTGGGCGCTCAAGTGCATCCTCGCGGTGGCCAGCCTCGCGACGATCTACCTCGTGTGGAGCTGCGCTCGCCTGCTCGGGCGTGACCCCGTCGCCGCGATCGTGCTCGTCGGGCTGAACCCGATCGTGCTCGTGTGGGGTCTCGGAGGTGACCACAACGACTTCCTGACGATGTTCCTGATCGTCCTCGCGTTCTATCTGCT
>Ga0210409_10007085_pt1 | contig 11586 bp, 12 predicted proteins | sample IncBWH17MmetaG_FD_161649 | JGI IMG/M metagenome (GOLD analysis project Ga0210409, IMG submission 161649) | Forest soil microbial communities from Barre Woods Harvard Forest LTER site, Petersham, Massachusetts, United States - Inc-BW-H-17-M | ecosystem: Environmental > Terrestrial > Soil >...
TCCTATCTAATATAAGGAGCCGGCCTCGGTACTGACCCGGATTATGCCATAGCCTTGAGCCCGGCCCGTGCCGGCGCGCCCGTGTCCGCCACCGCGCCAACCCTCTACAATCCGCCGGTACCCGGCCATTTTTCAAACATGACCCCCGAAGACGCAACCGACCGCGTGCGCGCCGCGCTGGAGACCTACCTCGATCCGTACCTGGCCGAAACGCTCGGTGCGGCTCAGGCGGTGCGCGAGGTGCGCGCCACGGCGGCGGGCTTCACCGCCCGCATCGTGCTGGGATTCCCGGTGGGGGGGTACCAGGCGGAATTGACGGCCGCGCTTGCCGGGCAGCTTGCCGCGGCGGGAATCAGCGCCCCGCTGGGCGTGGAGCTGGAGTCCGATATCCGCGCGCACGCCGTGCAACGCAATCTCAAACCGCTGGGAGAAATCCGCAACGTCGTGGCGGTCGCCTCCGGCAAGGGTGGCGTGGGCAAATCCACCGTGGCGGCGAATCTGGCACTCGCCTGGGCCGCCCAGGGCGCACGGGTGGGGGTCCTCGATGCCGATATCTACGGCCCGAGCCAGCCGCTCATGCTGGGACTTACCGGTCAACGGCCGACCTCGCCCGATGGTAAGCAGTTGCGCCCGCTGGTCAGTCACGGCGTCAGCGCCATGTCGATCGGCTTCCTGGTAGATGCCGAGCAGCCGATGGTGTGGCGCGGTCCGATGGTCACCCAGGCGCTCACCCAGCTGCTCGGGGAGACGCAGTGGGGCGCGCTCGACTACCTGGTGGTCGACATGCCTCCCGGGACGGGCGACATCCAGCTCACGCTTGCACAGCGTGTGCCGGTCGCCGGCGCCTTGATCGTCACGACACCGCAGGACATCGCACTTGCGGATGCTCGCAAGGGACTGAAGATGTTCGAGAAGGTATCGGTGCCCGTTCTGGGCATCGTTGAGAACATGAGCGTCCACATCTGCTCGAACTGTGGGCACAGCGAGCATATTTTCGGCGCCGGAGGTGGTGCGCGCATGGCGCAGCAGTATGGCGTGAGGCTGCTGGGAGAGCTGCCGCTCGATGCGCAGGTGCGCGCGGAAGCCGACGGCGGCGCCCCGACGGTCGTGGCCGCGCCGCACTCCGCGCGCGCCCGGCCCTACTTCGAGATGGCGCGGCGCACCGCCGGCGCGCTGGCGGTGCGCTCGCGCGACCGCAGCAGCCTGTTTCCGAAGATCGTCGTTGAAGAGAGCTGAAGGGCGCGCCCAGCTGCGCTCCATGATGCCGCGACGCGGGAGAGCTGATGAGCATCAAGTCCGACAACTGGATCCGCCGCATGGCGCGTGAGCACGGAATGATCGACCCGTTTGAGCCCGGGCAGGTGCGCGAGACGAACGGCCACAAGATCGTCTCCTACGGGACCTCCAGCTACGGCTACGACGTACGCTGTGCCAGCGAGTTCAAGATCTTCACCAACATCAACTCCACCATCGTCGATCCGAAGAAATTCGATGAGAAGAGTTTCGTCGACTTCCCGAGCGACGTCTGCATTATCCCGCCAAATTCCTTCGCCCTGGCGCGGACGGTGGAGTACCTGCGCATCCCGCGCGATGTACTGGTGCTCGCGGTCGGCAAATCGACGTACGCACGCTGTTTCCGCGGCGATACGCGGGTGGCACTGGTCGACGGCACATTCGCTACGCTGGAAGAGATGGCGCGTGGGCACGACGCCGGTGAACTCTACTGGGGCTACAGCATTGGACCAGGCGGCAGGTTGATTGTCACCCTTCTCGATGCGCCGCGTTTCATAGGCCGCGACGCCCTGTTGGAAATCACACTGGATAGCGGCGAGCTTATCCACGCCACGGCCGATCACTTTTTCATGAGGCGGGACGGACGGATGGCGGAGGCGCACACCCTGCGGCCGGGCGACGCGTTGATGCCGCTATATCGTGACCTCGTGCGCGGCCATGAGGCGGTGTATCAGCCCATCGAGGGATACATGTATCCGACTCACCGCCTGGCGGATGAGTGGAATCTGCGGCACGACATCTACGAGGATATTCCGGGCACCCACCGCCACCACATGGACTTCGGCCGACGCAATAATCGGCCCACCAACATAGAACGCATGGAGGCGTCGGAACATATCCGTCTGCACAACGCCGACAGCTACGGCGACGGGTTCGATCCTGGGGCGCACGGTGCGGCGATCCGGGCCTCGCTCGAGCGCCGCGCGCAGGATCCGCGGTGGCGCGAAGACTATGCGCGCGCGCAGGCAAACCGATCGCGCGACTTCTGGAGCGATGAGCGCTACGCTGAGATTCGGCAACGACTGATTGAAGCCCGGCGTAATCCCACTGATGCCACCCGCGCGGCTCACCGACGCGCCATGCTCAGGCGATTTTCCGATCCTGCGGAACGGAAACGGCGTGCGCAAGCGATGGTGCGTGCGTGGGCGGGCGACGATGGTTCCAGACGAGTGCGCCAGGCCGAAGTCGCCCGTCGGATCAAAATACGCCCGGAGATCACCTTTGAACGGGTTCAGCGGGCGTTGCACGTTACAGGGTCCATTCGCGGCGCCGCGCAGCTGCTGAACTGCGATAGAACGGTATTCCGACGCTTCCCCGACGCCATTTCCGAGTTTCGCGGCCTCGCGCGCTACCGCAACCACAAGGTCGCGGCAATCCGCGAGCTTCCCGGCGATCACGACGTCTATTGCCTGACGGTACCCGAGGCTGGCAATTTCGCCCTGGAGGCGGGCGTCTTCGTCCGTAATTGCGGCATCATCGTCAACGTAACGCCTTTGGAACCCGAATGGGAAGGCCATGTCACGCTCGAATTCTCCAACACCACGCCGCTGCCGGCGAAGATCTACGCCAATGAAGGCGTGGCGCAGATGCTGTTCTTCGAATCTGACGAGGTGTGCTCGGTCTCCTACCGCGATCGCGGCGGCAAGTACCAGGGTCAGCGGGGCGTGACTCTGCCCAAGACCTGAAGCGGCAGTTGCTCGCCGCGGCCGTAGGCGCTCACTCGCGCTTGAGGCTCTGGATCTCCATGGTCCACTCGACATCGTTAGCGCGCTTCTGCTGCACGCGCAGCGGGATGTAGCCGTGATCGGGTGCGCACCAGTAACTGTTGACGCGCGGTGAATTCGCCTTGCGGCTGGTATAGATGACCGTGGACACCGCACCGAGCGGCGTCTGCAGGGTTTCCTCGCCGGCGCGCGCATAGCGGTATTCGCGCACTGAGTTCTTGTCGATCAGCTCGAAGCTCTGGGGGGTCTGCCCGCGCAGCAGCGCGACCATCAGCGCCACCTGTATAGACGAGTCGTCCTGGACCTGCGGGGTGAGCGGCAGGTCGACCGGAGTTTGCTCGTAGACACCGGTGACACGATGCTTGTCCCAGTCGTACTTGAGGTCGATGCTGCGCTTGTTGGAGCTGGTGCCGTCGTCACCCTTGTAGCTCAGCGGCTGCAAGCCGGTCGGCGTGATCCGCAGCACGCTCTCGGTCCGCGGACGCTGCGACATCAGCTTGCCGATGCCGCGTGGCTCGCTGCTCGAGGTGTAGGTCCAGGTGTCATCGCCGCTCTTCGCGAGCTTGAGTGTCGTCTCCGCGACCGTCATGCCGTTCCAGATCCAGGAGTAGCTGGCCTCGAAGGGCTTGAGCTCATCGGCGGCCGCGACACCGGCGGCGAGCAGTGAGCCTGCCAGGGTAGCGGCGGACGCCCGCCGCAGCCGTCCGCTGCGCCGGCCGCAGTAATCAGCCCTGCACTGCTGCACGAAAATCCTCCACGACCGGTGACTCGAGCCTGCGCCCGTCCAGCCAGGCAGCGTCATCGTGCCAGAGCAGGCGCCGCTCTGCGAGCCAGCCGAGCACGCGTGGATAAATGATGTGCTCGGTGGCCTGAACGCGTGCTGACAGCGTGGTTTCGCTGTCGCCGGGCTCGACCGCGACCTTCGACTGCAGCACCACCGGGCCGCTGTCGAGCTCCGCGGTCACGAAGTGCACGCTCGCCCCATGCACGCTGTCGCGTGCGGCGAGCACGCGGCGGTGAGTGTGCAGGCCCCGGTACGCCGGCAGGAGCGAGGGATGGATGTTGAGCATGCGCCCCAGGTAGCGTGCGATGAACGAAGGCGACAGAATCCGCATGAACCCCGCGAGCGCGATCACATCCGGCTGCTGCGAATCGAGCATGGCGGCCAGGGCCTGCTCGCCGGCGGCACCGCCGCCGGGAGCCACCGGCAGCGTTGCCGTCTGCAGGCCCAGTTCCCGCGCGCTGAGGAGTCCTGCGGCCTCGGCACGGTCAGAGATCACGATCGTGGGTTGGGCGCGCAGCGCGCGCGCCTGGCAGGCGCGCGCGAGGGCGACCATGTTGGAGCCGCGGCCGGAGATCAGGATCGCGAGCCGCAGCGGCGGGCCGGCGCTCATTCGTGGATGAGCACGCCGCGCCCGCCGGCGCGCACCTCGCCGATCACCTGGGCGGTCTCCCCGCGCGCGCGCAGGAACTGCACCGCCGCCGCGGCGCGCTCGGAGGGCACGATGACGATCATGCCGATGCCGCAGTTGAAGGTGCGATACATCTCGGCGGCGTCGATGCGCGCGGTGCGCTGCAGCCAGCCGAACAGCGGATCGTCGTGCCAGCTGCGCCGCTCAAGCACCGCCTCGAGTCCTGCGGGAAGCACGCGCGGAATGTTGTCGGTGAGACCCCCACCGGTGATATGCGCCAGGGCATGCACCGGCATGGCCTGCAGCAACGCGAGCAGCGGCTTCACGTAGATGCGAGTCGGGGCGAGCAGGCGGTCGAAGAGGCTGCGGCCCTCGAGCATGGTCGCCGGCGTCGCTGCGGCCACCGCCAGAAGCTTGCGGATGAGCGAGTAGCCGTTGGAATGGGCTCCTGAAGAGGCGAGACCGATGATCGCATCCCCGGCGCGCACCGCGGCGCCGTCGATGATTGCAGCCTTCTCCACGACGCCGACGCAAAAGCCGGCGAGGTCATAGTCGCTGTCCTGATACAGGCCCGGCATCTCGGCGGTCTCTCCGCCCACGAGCGCCGCACCGGCCTGCACGCAGCCCTCGACGATCCCGCGCACCACCGCCTCCGCGACCGCGACCTGTAATCTGCCGGTGGCGTAGTAGTCGAGGAAGAACAGCGGTTCCGCGCCCTGCACAACGACGTCGTTGGCGCACATGGCGACGAGGTCGATGCCGATGGTGTCGTGACGGCCGGTGTCGATTGCCAGGCGCAGCTTCGTGCCCACCCCGTCGGTGCCCGCAACCAGCACCGGACGCTGATAGCCAGGCGGCACCTCGACCAGCGCGCCGAAACCGCCGATGCCCGCCAGCACTTCCCGGCGCTGCGCGCGACGCAGCAGTGGTTTGATGCGCTCGACGAGCTCGTCGCCGGCGTCGATGTCAACGCCCGCATCGCGATAAGTGATGCCCGGACCTTCTGTCATGGTTCGTTTGCGCGCAGCTGGTGCGGGTGAGCCGTGGGACGCAGGCGCGTATGGTATTGTACCTGCCGCTTCGCGCCGGTGCGTGTGCGATCCAGACAATGTCCCGAGCGGGCCCCAAATCCAGCGGTGCGCGGCGGCGCATGCGCGCAATTCCGACGCTCTGCTGTGCACTGCTGTGCGCGCTGCCCGCAGGGGCGGCACGACCGGTGCGCGTCTACGAGGTCGACGTCGAGGGACAGTCGACCCCTGCGGTGCAGGATGCCATGCGCCAGGCGCTGGTGCGGGCAACCGGACGGCGCGAATCCGCGGACGATCCGGTGCTCGCCAGCGTGGTCGCCGACGCGGCCCGCTTCGTGAAGGCCTATACCACCGGCTCACGCGGAGAGCCGCAGGTGCTCTTTGACGGTGCCGCCGTGGAGCGCGCCATCGGTGCAGCGGGGCGAAGTGTCTGGGACCGCGAGCGCCCCTTCACGCTCGTGGTGCTCGATCCACCGCGCACGCGCGCCGCCGAGGACGCTGCGCGCATCGAGCTCGAGCGCGTCGCTGCCGAACGCGGGCTCCCGATCAGCCTGATCCCGCTCAGCGTCGTCGATGCCGCCGGCAGCCTTCTCGGGGCGGAGGCGCTGCTGCAGGCGGCGCAGCGCTACGGCGCTGATGAGATCCTCGTCGGGCGCGGCGAAGAGGCAGGTCCCGACAGCCCCTTGCAGTGGAGCCTCTACACGCGTGCCAGGAGCGAGAACTGGAACGGCCCGCTCGCCTCCGGCATCGATCGCACCGTCGATTTCCTGGTGCCGCAGCCGGCCACATCGCTCGCGCAGGCAGAGAGCGAAGCGCGCGTGCAGATCGACGCAGTCAACTCGCTAGTCGATTACGCGGCGGTGACGCGCTTGCTGCAGAGCCTTCCGGGCGTGCGACGCGCCAACATCGCCACGGCGGAGCGCGGCAGCGTTACCTTCGATGTGACGGTGCGCGGCGGGGCCGCCGCACTCGAGCAGGCACTGGCGGGCTCTGCGCGCCTCGCGCCCAGCGGCGGCTCTGGCGCGCGCCTGCTGTACCGTTACCAGCCCAGGGGCTGAAGCCCGCGGCCGTCGCTAACGTGCGCCACCTGCCTAACCTCATCTGCCTGTTCCGCCTGGCGCTGATCTGGCCGATCACCGCAGCCCTGCATGCGGGCGAGCACCGTGCGGCACTGGCGCTGTTCGTGGCGGCGGCGGTCTCGGACGGGCTCGATGGCTACCTGGCGAAGCGCTTCAACTGGACCTCAGAGCTCGGCAAGTTCCTCGATCCGCTCGCCGACAAGCTGCTGCTGGTGACGGTTTTCGTGGAGTGCGCCTGGCTGGGGCTGGTCCCTTGGTGGCTGACAGCCGCAGTGGTGGCGCGGGACGTTCTCATCGGGCTCGGTGCCCTGACCTACCGCCTGTGGTTCGGCGCACTGCACGGACGGCCGACGCTGCTCAGCAAATTCAATACCGGGGCGCAGCTTCTGTATGTGATGCTGGTGATCCTGCGCGCCGCGCTGGGCGTGCCGCCGCAGGAGGTCCTCGACGCCGGCGCGCTCATCGCCTTCGCGACCACGTCACTGTCGGGAATGCACTACGTCCTGACTTTCACGCGCCGCGCCTGGATGCTGCCGGCGCGCTCCTCCTAGGAGCCGTGCGACATGCGTCAGATTCCCCTGGGGGTGCGCCTGCCCGATCGTGCGGTGTTCGCCAGCTTTCTGCCGGCGCGCAATGCGCAGGCTCTCGAGCATGCGCGCCGCGTTGCGCAGGCGCAGAGCGGCGGTCTCACCTGGCTGTGCGGCCCGGGCGGCTCGGGCAAGACGCACCTGCTGCAGGCGATCTGCGCGGCGGCGAGCGAGCGCATGCGCGCCGGCTACGTGCCGCTCGGGGAGGTCGCGTCCCTCGGAGTCGGCGTGCTCGAGGGGTTGCCGCAGCTCGAGTGCCTGTGTCTCGACGACCTCGACCGCGTCGCCGGGGACGGCGCGTGGGAGCGGGCCGTTTTCGGGCTGCTGCGCGAGTTGGAAGAGGGCGGGGGGCGGCTGATCCTTTCCGCCCGGGCGCCGCCGGCGCTGGTGAGCTGGGCGCTGGCGGACCTCGGCTCACGCTGTGCCGCCAGCGCGGTGTTTCAGTTGCGCGTGCTCGATGAGCAGGAGCAGCACGCCGCACTGCAACTGCGGGCGCGGTTGCGCGGACTGGAACTGCCGGATGAGACCTGGCACTGGCTGCAGCGGCGTCTTCCCCGCGACATGCGCACGCTCTACGGGCTGCTCGACACGCTGGATGAGGCGGCGCTCGCTGCGCAGCGGCGCCTCACCATACCGTTCATCCGCGAGGTGCTGCGCTCCGCCGCGCGCACCCGCGGCGACTGAGAGCGGCGCACGCCCGCGCCGCGGTACGCCCGCTCAGGGGCCGAACAACTGCACCGCCAGGGCGGCGACGCGCTTGCCGAGCGCGTGCGCCAGCCACTTTTCGTGGTCGGTGAGCGCCGGGGCCGCCCCCGGCACGCCGAGGTGAGAGGCGCCGTAGGGTGTGCCGCCGCTGCGTGTCTCGTTGAGCGCGCGCTCGGTGTAGGGCAAGCCGACCAGGAACATGCCGTGATGCAGGAGCGGCAGCATCATCGACAGCAGCGTGCTTTCCTGACCCCCGTGCATGGTCTGAGTGGAGGTGAATACCGCGGCCGGCTTGCCGGCGAGCGCCCCCGACAGCCACAGGCTTCCGGTGTCGTCGAGAAAGTGTTTCAGCGGGGCCGCCATGTTGCCAAAGCGCGTCGGACTGCCGAGCACCAGGGCGTGTGCAGAGCGCAGCTCCTCGAGCGTTGCGTAGGGAGCACCGCTCGCCGGCACGGGTCTCGCCGGAGCCTCGCTCTGCGCCGTCACCGCCGGCACCGTCCGCAGCCGCGCCACGGCGCCCGCCACCGTTTCCACGCCGCGGCAGACCTGCCGCGCGAGCTCGGCGGTGGCGCCGCTGCGCGAGTAGTACAGCACCAAGACCTCCGCCATGGCGGGTACGTTGCCACAAAACGGATGTGTCATCATCTGCGGACGCCACGAGCGCGCGGCGGCACGAACGGCGAAGCGAGCATGATCTGCAGGAAGTGTCTGGTAGGCGGGCGGGTGCAGGGCGTGTACTACCGCGCGACGGCCGCACGCCGCGCGCGCGAGCTCGGGATTCACGGTTATGCCCGCAACCTTGCGGACGGTCGCGTGGAGATCCTCGCCTGGGGTGACGACGAGCGCGTGACTGCGTTCGTTGAATGGCTGTGGATCGGCTCCTCGGCGTCGAAGGTGACGTCGGTCGAGGTGGACGAGGCGGCGTGTGATCCGCTCGGCGGGCGTGCAGGATTTCACACGATTTGAAATGATCCCCGCACTGAACCGCCGTTTGCTGCTGACGCTCCTGCTGCTGCTGGCGCCGCTGCCCGCGCCCGCTGACGCCGCGCCCGCTGACACCCCGCCCGCGGCTGCCACGGCGCCCTCGGCGGCGCCGCCGCAGCCAGCGCCCCTCCCGGGCGGCCCTGCCGCGAGCGAAGCAGCGCCCGCGGGGCAACCGGTGCAGGAAGCGCCGCCACCCGCGGCCCCTACGCCCCCGGGCGCGAGCCTGCCATCCGGTCACGAGACGCGCCCCGCCGCCGCCGCGGCGCCACCGGCGGTACTCTCCTGGTTTCACAGCCATCGCCATCGCGGCCAGCAGCCCTGGGTGGCAGCGGCGAATCCGCTGGCGGTCGACGCCGGACTGGAGATTCTCGCCAAGGGCGGCAGGGCCATCGACGCTGCGGTCGCGGTGCAGGCGATGCTCGGGCTGGTCGAGCCGCAGAGCTCGGGAATCGCCGGCGGGGCCTTCCTCACGTATTACGACGCGCACACCGGCAAGGTGAGCGCGCTCGATGGCCGGGAGAAAGCCCCCGAAGGCGTGCAGGCGGACATGTTCCTGGATGAGCATGGCAAGCCGCTGCCGTTCTTCGAGGCGGTGCGCAGCGGTCGCTCCACCGGCGTGCCGGGCGTCATCGCCATGCTGGCGGCCGCGCACAAGAAACTCGGCGCGCTGCGCTGGAAGGCGCTCTTCGATCCGGCGATCCGCGCCGCGAGCCAAGGCTTTCGCGTGTCCGCGCGGCTGGCGATGTTCCTCGGCGAGGGATCGCCGTTTCCGCCCACCAACGAGGTCCGCACCCTGTTCTCCCGGCCCGACGGGGAGACCGTGCAGGAAGGCGATCAGTTTCAGAACCCCGAGTACGCCCACACTCTGCAGCGCATTGCGCTCGAGGGCCCGCGCGCGCTGTATGAGGGAGTGATCGCGGCGGGCATCATCCGGGCCACCCACCAGCCCCCGCTCCCCGGCACGATGACCCTCAAGGACCTCAGCTCCTACCGCGCCGAGTGGGCCGAGCCGCTGTGCCGGCCATACCGCGGCTACTCGGTGTGCGTGCCGCCGCCGCCCTCGAGCGGCGTTTCGCTGCTGCAGATGCTGTCGATACTCGACCACACCAATATCGTCGGGCGCGCCTCCTCGGACCCGCAGGCCTGGTTCCTGTTCGCGCAGGCGAGCCGGCTCATGTACACCGACCGCGACCGTTACGTTGCCGATCCGCACTTCGTGCCGGTGCCGGTCGAGCGGCTACTCGATCCCGCCTACGTGCGACTGCGCGTGCAGCTGATCGGCGATCACGCCGGTGCGCCGCCGCCGCCGGGAGACATTTCGCTGCCGCGCGGACGGGATGCGACCGCAGAGTCTGCCGGCACGAGTCACTTCGTCATCGTGGATGCCGACGGCGACGTCGTCTCCATGACCACGACGATCGAATCCATCTTCGGCTCCGGCCGCATCGTCGCAGGCTTCGTGCTCAACAATCAGCTCACCGATTTCTCGTTCGTGCCCAGCGAGGGCGGCCAGCCGGTGGCGAACGCGGTGCAGGGCGGCAAACGCCCGCGCTCCTCGATGGCGCCAGTCATCGTGCTCGATCACGGCGGGGATTTCGTCGCTGCGCTCGGCTCTCCGGGCGGCTCCGCCATTCTCGACTACAACGCCAAAGTGCTCCTTGCGCTGCTGGCGTGGAAAGTGCCGCTGCGCCAAGCGATCGAGCTGCCGAACCTGATCGCGCGCGGCAACACCTACAGCGGCGAGCTGGCCAGGTTCTCCCCGGCGGTGCTCGCCGGCCTGCACGAACGCGGCATCGACCTGAAAGCTGGACGTGCCGAGAACTCAGGTCTGCACGGCGTCGTGCGTCTCGCCGACGGCAGCTACGAGGGTGCGGCCGACTCGCGCCGCGAAGGGGTGGCGCGCATGCTGGCGGTCCACGCCGTGCCGAAGCGCGCGGCATCCAAGTAGCTACTCGTGCCGCTCGGCGCTGCGCGCCACAGCCAGCACTGCGCGCGCACGCCGGCTGCAGCGCCCACCTCTCAGCGACGCAGCGGCGGAAAACCCAGGTCGTCCGCGCCGGCCCAGCGCGTCCACTGGCTGATCACGAGGTCGGGATAGTTGCGCTGACCCGGGCTGCCGTTGTATCGCGCCAGCGCCTTGCGCACGTCGTTTCGCTCGTGGCCGAGATAGAAACGCAGGATCGCACAACCCATGCGGATGTTGGGCGCGACGTGCACCAGCTCGTAGCGGCGCATGCCGAGCCGCTCGGGCCAGAACGGCATCACCTGCATCAGTCCCACGGCGCCTGCGGGCGAGACTGCCCAGCGATCGAAGCGGCTCTCGACGGCGATCAGCGCCATGACGAGGCCCGGCGGCAGGCGCGCCTCGCCGGAACGATGTGTCTCGCAGTACACCTGCCTGAGGATGTCGATGCGCTCGTCCTTCTGCTTGACCAGCCGGCGCAGCCGCGGCTCCATCAGTGTGTACCAGACGGCGGAGTCGTATTGGTCGGTGAAGCACTGGGCCTGGGCGATGGCTTTGGCCACCACCTCCTTGAGCTCCGGATCGCGTTGCTGGTCGGCAGCCGCGGTGCGCGGCGTGAGCAGCATGAGAGCGCCGAGCATCGCAGCAGCGAGCGCAACGAGCACCGTGGCGGGGCGGCCGCTTAAGCGCCGGGACGCCGCCCAGGGCGGGGGCGTGGGCTCAGGCCTCGAGCCGTGCGCGCACGAAGGCGAGCGCCTGCGCGGCGGCAAACTCGCTGCTCTCAGTATCGCGGCGGTGGCGGTATTCGAGC
>Ga0210409_10007086_pt1 | contig 11585 bp, 7 predicted proteins | sample IncBWH17MmetaG_FD_161649 | JGI IMG/M metagenome (GOLD analysis project Ga0210409, IMG submission 161649) | Forest soil microbial communities from Barre Woods Harvard Forest LTER site, Petersham, Massachusetts, United States - Inc-BW-H-17-M | ecosystem: Environmental > Terrestrial > Soil >...
AGGCCCGCCATCGGCCACAACGAACTCGCGGTGGTCCAGACGCTGCTGGCAATCGTCGACGCAGAGCGCGAATACGCCGCGCTCGATCCGATGAAGGTGGGCGTGCCGCATTATGCCCGCCGTCTGCACAGCTCGCCCGGCAAGAAGGACGGCCTCTACTGGGAGCCCGCCCCCGGCGCGCCCGAGAGTCCGCTCGGACCGGCGGTGGCGAAGGCGCAGGCCCAACCGCAGGCCAAGGGTGAGCCGGCCGAGGGTTACTACGGCTATCACTTCCGCCTGCTCTACGGACAGGGACCGGCGGCGCATGGCGGCGCCCACGACTACCTGATCAAGGGTCGCATGATCGCTGGCTTTGCGGTCATCGCCTGGCCAGTGGACTACGGCAAGACCGGCGTGATGACCTTCATCGTCAACCAGCACGGCGACGTCTACGAGCAGGATCTCGGCATCGACACCGCCAAGCGCGCCAAGGCGATCACGCTCTTCGACCCGGGCAAGGGCTGGGAAAAGGCGGATATGACGCCGCCGTGAGATGGTGTGCCGGAGTGGGCAACGTGGCTGGTGCGCGCCCTTGGCTAAAGCCACCGCTTCGAGGATTCGCTTGCCCACCACCTCGCCCGCCTGGCGCGCCCCCGAGGCGGCGAGACCGTCACCTACAAGGGCGGGTCTTCATCGACGAGGATCATTCCAGGCGGATGCCGGCGTTGGCGATGACCTTCTTCCAGATCTCGGTTTCGCGGGCGATGTGGGAGGCGGCCTCGTCCGCCGTGCTGGCCAGGGTTTCCATGCCCTGCTGGCCGTACGCCGTCCGCACCTCGGGGGCGCCGAGCGCCTTGGTCAGGATTGCGTTCAGCGTGGTGACGATCTCGGGCGGAGTTTTGGACGACACCACGACGGCATACCAGTTGGTGGCGGCATAGCCAGGGAAGCCTTGCTCGGCGATGGTGGGAATGTCCGGATCGAACGGCGAGCGCCTGGCGCCGGTGGCGGCCAGCACGCGGATGCGACCCTCGCGCATGACGCCGGTGGCGGTGGGGGCGCTCGCGATCAGCGACGGCACATGGCCGCCCACCAGGTCGTTCATCGCCGGCCCGCCGCCGCGAAACGGCACATGGTTCAGCCGCGCGCCGCTCAGCGCTTTCAGGAGCTCGCCGGCGAGATGGCCGGCGCTGCCGACCCCCGACGTGCCGTAATCCATGCCGTCCGGCCGCCGGGCCAGCGCGAGATACTCGGCCAGCGTCCTGGCCGGCACGCCGGGGTGCACGACCAGCAGGTTGGAGAAATCGACCGCCAGGCAGACCGGCACGATGTCGGCGCGCGGGTCGTAGCCCGCGTCCTTGGTCGCATAGGGAATGATCGCCAGCACGCCGACATTGGCCACCAGGAGCGTGTAGCCGTCGGCCGGCGCCCGCAGCATCTCGCGGGTCGCCAGCGTGCCGCCGGCGCCGGGCCTGTTGTCGACCATGACCGACAGTCCGCCGTCTTTGGTCAGCTCCTGCGCCAGGATGCGGGCCACGATATCGGCGCCGCCGCCCGCCGCCGCGCCGACCAGCAGCCGGAGCTGCCTCGACGGGAACGACTGCGCCCGGGCGGCACTCGGCAGCAGGCCGGCTGCCGCGGCGGATCGGATCAACGATCGCCGATACATGAAGACGTTCCTCCCCGGTTGCCGCGCTTTCGTCGGTCATCATGCGGGTCCGCGGATGCCTCGCGGGCGATCAAAAGCTACAGCTTGGACAGCCCGTTCTCAAACCCCACCGACGAAGCGTCAGACCCGTTACGATTGAATCGCATGGGTTATAAATCTTATAAGTTGCAACACCCCGCGTGCCCCGCCATAGTGTTGTCAGGGGGTTAAGGGCAACAAGCTCAACAAGGTGGAGGACACGGAGCTTGTGACGGCCCTCCTCGGGAGAGAGGGGGATATGATAAATCTTGCGATCAACCGGTTCAGGTTCGGCCGAGTTCTGTCGCTGGTGCTCCTCGGTGGGATAGCGAGCGGCTGCGAGACGTCCAACAAGACGCCCATTGGATTGGGTGGAATCTTCAATCAACCGACGACATATGCGGCCGCGCTGCCAAACGATCCCAAACCAAATTCGGAAGCCGGTCAGCCAATCGGCGGCGCCGTCGACAAGGCAGTGCTTCTACCCGGCGGCGACTATACGCTGACCACGTTGCGGGAGCGGCCCGTCGATGGAAACGTCCCCAGAGTCCTCTGCCAGGCTCCGAGCCCGGATTGGGCGACGGCGCTCGCCATGCAACAGCAGCTGTCTGCCAGCGGAAATTTCTTTCAAGGGAGCTCCGGACAGTTTTCCGGGAGCAACAGCTATACGGAAACGATTGCAGCGCTGGCGGGACGCACTGCCGGCGTCGTGGCGCTGCGCGATGGCCTTTACAGCGCCTGCCAGGCCTATGCCAATGGCGTCATTGGCAAGGACGCCTATGCGCTGATTCTCAGCCAATACGGCTATCTGTTGGTTGCGTTGGCCGGGAACAACAACAGCAACACCAGCAACCCTGCCGGAAACAGCCAAAAGACGAGTTCGTCGACGACCTCAAGCACACAGCCCGGCGTGGCCGTTGCCGTCAACACGGCGGCGGCGGCGCCGGCCCCTCAGCAGCCGCAGCCAGGCAAGGGCTCGGACACGTCGTCCGCACCGAATACCGCCCAGTTGGCGCAGATGCAGATTCAAATCATGCATGCGTTGATGGTGGCTTGCATTAGCGCGCAAGACCCCACGGCGAGAGCGCCCAACCGCAGTCGCGACGACCCAAATGAGCTTTTGTCGTCGAAGAATTGCAAAGGTCTGATGGAGTGGATGAAAGACAGCAGCCAGTCGCTTTTGGCGTCGCTCGGTGGTTCACCCAAGGGCGGGAGCGGAAGCGGGCGCACGAACAGCGCTAGAGCCGAATTGCCCGACGTCCGTGTTCTCCAGGTCCAGAACGCCTTGCGCAAACAAAGCTGCACAGGCTGCCAGACTCTGCCGCCCGACGGCCTGGACGGGACTGAAACGAGCAATGCGGTCCGCGCCTATCAAAAGGAACACAATCTTACGCCCAACGGCAACGTCGGGGATCCGGCCACCCTCGCCATGTTGGGTCTGAAGGAGAAGTCCTGAAGAAGGGTGGGCGGCATGAACCATGAGGATGCTCATGCTCGAGGTCGGCGCTCGCAAAGTCCGAACAGTGCCGATCGGTCGGGAGGGAGTCTGATGCGATCCTGGGCCTCGATGCTGCGAACGGTCCGTGCGCCGATTGCTGTGCTGTTGCTGGGGGTCGTCGGATTGCTTGTCCCTCCGCAAACCCATGACATGTTGGCAGCAATCGACAATCCGTGGAGTACGCTTGCCTTCAATATCGCGCTGCTGCTCCTGGCCTTTGCCGCATGGTATTGGGCCCGCGCTTTGCTGGCGGCCCGGTTCGAGGTTCCCGATGAACCGGAACAACGCGCCGAAATAATCGGCACGGCGCCCTCCGCAGGCAAAGGAGCCGCACCACGATCCATCAATCCGGTTGCTTTCCTGTGGCTGCCTCGTCTTCTGTTCGTCGCCGCGGCGCTGTTCGGCATAACGTGGCTTCTGGTGTCGTTTTCCGGTTTCCGCCTGCTCCTCGTCGTCGCGTGGACAGTTGTCGCGCTTTACGTCCTGAAGAACAGGCAGCGATGGCCTCGTCTCACGAACACGCGCCAACCCAATGCTCCCGCCGGCCTCAAGAAGAGCTTCGCCAGAAACCGACTTTGGCAGCCGCTGTTGCGCCTGCTGGCGTATGCCCCGTTGAGCTCACGAATCGGCTGCGGCCTGCTGATTGTCGGGCTCCTTGCCTTCCTCGCCGGAGCGATCGAGAGCTTCCTGCCTCAGCGATTCTTCCCGGCAGACTGGCCGGGAATCGCCGCATTCTCCGCCGATTTGTTTCCCGGGCCCTCCATCGCCGTGCTCGGGCTCGGCCTGATGATCGGGCCGTTGGCTGCCGTGACCTTCGTGGCGGACGGATTCCATCTGCAACGCGAATTTCTCGGCTCGCGCATCGGCCCGCGCAGGCCGCCGGTCATCTTGTTTCTGGCGCTCTGGATCTTCGTTTTCGTGCCGTATTGCTGCGACGCTCATGCCGTTCGCATTTTCTCGCCCTCTGCCGCGCAGGCCGCGACATCTACCGATCCAGCCAACCGCGTCGCACTGGAGGAAATGTTGACGGGTTGGAACAAGTGTCGAGGTGCCGCAGGAACGGGGCCTCTCCGTCCCGTCATCGTTGCCATCTCCGGCGGCGCGACGCGCGCTGGCCTGTGGGGCGCACGGGTGTTGCAAGCCGTCGACGAAGCAGCCCCAGGCCAGCATCACGTCATCTTTGCCGTGAGCAGCGTCTCCGGTGGCTCGCTCGGCGCTGCCGCCTATTTGGCGCTCCATGGAGCAGGCACCGACAAGGAAGGCTGCGTTACCTCCACCCCGGCAGACAACCAGGATGCATATTTGTCTCTCCGCGAGGACGCGTTGGGTCCACTCCTCGCCGGCCGTCTGCTGGGCGATCTGCCGCGTGCTCTTGTGACGCCGTTCGCGGCACCGTTGCGGTATCTGCCGTGGAGCGATCGTCTCCAGCCGCGAGGCGGCGACAGCGCAGAGGCGATGGAACGAACCTTCGAACGCCTCTGGCGACCGACGGCAAGAGGCCGCGGTGCCCGCAGTTTCGACGAAGCATTTCTGTCCCTGTTCTACCAGGGCGGTAAACTCCGCCCGGGCATGCCTATCTGGCTTGCCAACGGTACGGATGTCGCGACCGGCAACAGGGTGCTGACTGTCCCCTTCAAAGCCAATGCCGTCGCCGATCCGAATGGTCTGATCGACTGGCCAATCCGTGGCGCCCGCGATGCACTCGGCCTCCTCGAAGCCGACGTTGCAATATCGACCGCGATCAACAATACAGCGCGATTTCCCTTCCTCGAGCCATTCGGGACGTTGCTAAGCAAGAAGGATGGAACGCGCGCGGCCGCCCTCATCGACGGCGGCTACTTCGAAAATGAGGGTCTCGAGACGGCGCTCGACCTTGCGGACTGGCTCAAGACTCGCGGCAGCGAGGTGCTGAACAGGCGTCCGATCGAGCCGATCATCGTCGTTGCGACCGGCAATGGCGATCACATCGACCCTGGGGCGATTCGTTGCTTTCAACCTGGCGATGGCCCAACGACGCCGAGCAAGGGCAATGTACTGCAGATACTGGCGCCCCTGCTCGGCCTCTATGACGTGAGAGGCGGTCATTCCACCGCGTCGCTTCATCAGGCGCGCGAGCAATATTGCTCGAAAGAGCGCCGCAGTTTCTTCCACTTCTACCTTCCGCGTGTCGGCAAAAAGGACGTGCCATTGAACTGGATATTGTCGAAAGACATCGCGGCTGGGCTTTGGGACGCACTCACCTGTGATCGGAGCAATGAAGCGTACCCCTGTGATGATCCGGGCAACAAAAAGGAATTCGAGGAGCTTAAGAAGGCGCTCTCACCCTGATCAGAACCTGAACACGCGCGAGAGGCGTGAGCCGCCGCCTCAATGCGCCGGCGGGTTGGCGGCAGAGTCCGGCTTTCTCAACAGAAAGACGAGCGGCACCAGCGCGGTGAAGATAACGGCAAGAAGCCAGAAGGCGTCGATGTAGGACAACATGACAGCCTGCCTCTGCACGAGGGCGTAGAGCTGCGCCTGCGCCTGGTGGAGCGCGTCGGCGGCATTGGCCGAGCCTGTGAGAAAGGCCTTCTGGAGCGCCTGGATCGTGGTGTCGTACGGGCTGCTCCACGGCGTGACATGGCCGACCAGCACGTTGTGGTGGACCTGCTGGCGACGCGCCAGCACCGTCGTGGCGATGGCGATGCCGAAACTGCCGCCGAGATTGCGCATCATGTTGATGATGGCCGAGGCATCGTTGTTCTTGCCGGGCGGCAGGCCGAGAAAGGCGATGGTGTTGACGGGAATGAACAGGAAGGCGAGGCCGATCGACTGGTAGATGCGCGCCCAGACGACCGTGGCGTAATCGACGTCGGTATCGAAACGCGTCATGTTGAACAGCGAGAGCGCCGTGGCGACCAGGCCAAAGGCGATGAGCCAGCGGGCGTCCGTCCGGCCGACCAGAATGCCGACGACGGGCATCATCAGCATGACCGCAAAACCACCCGGCGAGATCACCAGCCCGGCTTCGGTCGCGGTGTAGCCGAGCAGGCTCTGCACGAACAGCGGCAACAGCACGGTGCTGCTCAGCAGGACGAAGCCCACCATGAACATCAGGATATTGCCGATAGCGAAGTTGCGGTTCCTGAACAGGCGCAGATCGACGATCGGATCGGGGCGGCGCAGCTCCCAGACGACGAACGCGGCCAGCGCCAGCGCCGCCGTGATGGCAAGATTCGTGATGAAGGCGGATGACCACCAGTCGTCCTCCTGGCCCTTGTCGAGCACGACCTGAAGCGCGCACATGCCGACGACCAGGAAGGCGAAACCGACATAGTCGAAGCGGATTCCGTGCTTGAAGCGCGTCTTGAGCGCCAACACGCGGTCCGGCGGCTCGACGATCACACGCGCCGCCAGGATCGACAGGAGAACGCCGACCGGAACATTCAGCAGGAAGACCCAGCGCCACGAGAGGTTGTCGGTGATCCAGCCGCCCAGGGTGGGGCCGATGGCCGGCGCGAACACGACGGCGATGCCGTAGATCGCGAAAGCCTGGCCGCGCTTGTGCGGCGGAAACGCATCCGCGAGGATGGCCTGTGCATTGGGCTGCAAGCCGCCGCCGGTGACGCCCTGCAGGGCGCGCGCCGCGATGAGCAGCGGCAGGCTGGGTGCCAGGCCACACAGCAGCGAGGTGGCGCTGAAGCCCGCGATGCAGCCGAGGAAGTATTTCCGCCGGCCGATCGCCGAGGCGAGCCAGCCGCTCATCGGCAGGACGATGGCGTTGGCGACCAGATAAGAGGTGAGGACCCAGGTCGATTCCTCCGGGGTCGCCGCAAGGTCTCCGGCAATGTGCTGGAGGGCCACGTTGGCAATGGAAATGTCGAGCACCTCCATGAAGGCGGCGAGCCCGACGGTGGGCGCCAGGAGCCAAAGCCGTGCCGCGGCGGGTTTCGGGGCGGCCGGCAAGGAAGCCGATCCGCGTGGCCCCGATCCCAGTGCATCACCGTCGATGGTCGACATCAGCGCACCTTGACGCGCGGCACCACCGACATGCCGGGCCCGAGCGGCCGGCCTGATTCATCCGGCGGATCGTCGAACACGATCTTGACGGGAACGCGCTGCACCACCTTGACGTAGTTCCCCGTGGCGTTCTCCGGCGGCAGCAGGCTGAAGGCAGGCCCGCTGCCGCGCTGGAAGCTGTCGACATGGCCATGGAAGGTCTGGCCGGGATAGGCATCGACGTGGATCTCGACCGGCTGTCCGGCGCGCATGAGATCGAGCTGCGTCTCCTTGAAGTTGGCGGTGATCCAGACTTTCAGCGGCACCAGCGCGATCAGGTTCTGGCCGATCTGCACATAGTCGCCGGGCGAGACGTTCTTGTGCGTGACCGTGCCGGCCTCCGAGGCCGTGACCTCGGTGTAGGAGAGATCGAGCCGCGCCTGCTCGACCTGCGCCGCCGCGCTCCTGAGGGTCGCTTCCGCGGTTTCGATCTGGCTTCGCGTCACGGCGAACTGCGCCTCGGCCGCCTCGAGGCCACGCTGCGCCGCGACCAGGGCCGCCGCCGTCCTCCGCGCGGCCGCGGTGGCGTCGTCGAACGCCTGCTGGGAGGCCGCCAGCTTGGCAACCAGGGTCTCGCTGCGTTTGAGCTGCGCCAGCGCGTTGGTCGCATTGGCTTCGGCGACGCCGACCTGGGCGCGCGCCTGGTGCGCGTTGGCCTGAACCACCGCCCGCTGCGCCTGGGCCTGGGCGAGGGCTCCCGCCGCGTTTGCCCGGTTGGCCTCGGCCTGGTCGAGCTTGGCCCGCAGGGGGGCCGGGTCGATCCTGATCAGGAGCTGGCCGGGCACCACCGCCTGGTTGTCGTCGACCGGCACCAGCGCCACGCGCCCCGCCACCTGGGGGGCAACGCGCACCATGTGGGCGTCGATGAAGGCATTGTCGGTCGATTCGTAGTCGCGGGCATCGAGCCACCACGCCACGCCGACGCCGATCGCCGCGAGCCCGGCGAGGGCGAGCAGCAGCGGCGGCAGCACCCTTCGCCGGCGGCGGGGCAGCCGCGCGACCACGGGCGCGGGCTGTGGCGTCGCGGTGTCGACGCCGGGCTTCAGGGGTTGCTCGCCAATGACGGGTTGATCGGGGCTCATCGATCCGCCCCCTTCCGCCGGCGGCGCGGCCGAACGCCGGCGGCGCGGTCGCCTTTCCCGAGCGGGACAAGGCCGCGCGACAAGACCTGCAGGTGGGCACGACACAAGGCGGCCGCATCGAAGGGATGTTCTTCGTGGCGCTCGAACGAGTGCCGCCACATCATGCCCAACACCATCGGCGCAACGATGCAATAGGCGGTGCTTTCGACATCCATCGGACGGAATTCACCGCGCGCGACGCCGAGCTCGAGCAGCCGGCGGAACATGGCGAGGCCGCGCTGGATGACTTCCTCAAGATAGAAGCGCGCGATGTCGGGGAAATTGCCGGCTTCGGCGACGACGATCTTGGGGATGGCACTCGCGGGGGCCACCATCGCGACCGACAGGCGGGCGACCAGTTGCTGCAGCACGACAGGCGCCGGCTCGGCGGATTGATCGACGAGCGCTTCACCGAGGGCGATGTTGGGGACGACGGCTTGGCGCACCACCGCCTTGAAGAGCTCTTCCTTGTTCGGGAAGTAGAGGTAGAGCGTGCCTTTGGTAACGCCGGCGCGCCTGGCGACATCCTCGAGACGGGTCGCGGCGAACCCACGCTCGGCGAAGCAGGCGAGACTCGCCGCGACGATCTCGCCGGGCCGCGCGTCCTTGCGCCGACGCCAGCGCGTGGAGGGGATGGCGAGTGAAGTCGAATCCATCTTAATAACTTACCAGATGGTTATTAACCGGGAAAGCCGCGAGATCGGCTGCCTGTCCGGGCGCACGGCTCGCCAAGCGGCCTCCAGCCGTGAGGCGCGAAATGCGGCAGGGCTGAAAATGGCGCACAGTCGCCAGACCATGCATCTTCCCTTGCACGACGATTCCCGCCCGCCGCACACGACCTACAGCGCCGGCGCGGGAACGCCGCTCGGGCTTGGCCCCCTCGCCGGCCACCAGCGCGCCGACGTGGCGATCGTGGGCGGCGGCATCGCCGGATGCTCGGCCGCCCTGCATGCCGCCGAGGCCGGCGCGCGGGTCGTCCTCGTCGAAGCCAACCAGATCGGCTGGGGCGCCTCCAGCCGCAATGCCGGCCATCTCCCGGCCGCGACCAAGCACGATCCCGACGAGATCATCGCCCGCTACGGTGCCGCCGCCGGCCAGCGGCTGATCGACGCCGCCGAGCAGGGCCCCGCGGTCCTGGGCGCGCTGATCCAGCGCCACGGCATCGACTGCGACTATGCCGTGACGGGCATCATCATGGCGGCCCACACCGAAAAGGCGCTCAGCGCCCATGCCAGGCGCGTCGACTACTGGCAGGCGCGCGGCCGGCCGGTCGAGCTTCTGGACCGGCGGCAGGCCGCCGACATGATCGGCAGCGACTACTATCTCGGCGCCGCGATCGACCGGCGGGGCGGCCGGATCAATCCGCTCGCCTATGTGCGCGGCCTCGCACGGGCGGCGATCAAGGCGGGCGCCGCGCTGCACGAAGGCACGCGCGCCACCCGGCTCGAGCGCGACGGCGGCAAGTGGAAGCTCACGACGGCACAAGGCGACGTCGAGGCCGACCGCGTCTTCCTCTGCACCAACGCCTACACCGACAATTTGTGGCCCGAGCTGCGCGCGACCATCGTGCCGGTGCGCGCCTACCAGTTCGCCAGCCGTCCGTTGCGCGACAATGTCGCCAAATCGATCCTGCCCGGCGGCCAGCCGATGACGGATTCGCGCCGCCTGCTGTCGGGCATCCGCATGCATCATGGCGACGGCCGCCTGCAGTTCGGCGGCCAGGGCCCCGCCTTCGGGCCGCAGGGCGAGCCGCACTGGCGGGCGACGCGCAGCCGCCTGCAGCGCATCTTCCCGCAGCTGGGCGAATTCGAGACCGACTTCTGGTGGTCGGGCTTCATGGCCTTCAACGCGGACAATTCCTGGCACATCCATGAGCTCGCGCCCGGCCTGCTGGCAATGCTGGGCTGCAACGGCCGCGGCGTCGTGCTGGCCACGCTGTGGGGCCGCGAGCTCGCGCGCCACGCTGCGGGCACGCCCGCGCGCGAGTTCGTGCTGCCGCCATCGGCACCCCGGCGGCTGTGGCTGCATCCCGTGGCGCGGCCGCTGGTCTCCGGCCTGATCAAATACTACGCGCTGCGCGACGCGATCGAAGATCGGCGGCTCGAGCGGACGAGGCCCGCCTCCGCATGAGGGCCGCCGTCCCGTTGGCGGACCCGCCGGGCATGCCAGACTCCTATTGGACGGCGACGGCGGCGCCCGGCCCGCCGGTTCCCGCGTTCGACGGCAGCGAGAACGCCGAGACGGTGGTGATCGGCGCGGGCTACACCGGGCTCTCCGCCGCCCTGCACCTTGCCGAGCAGGGCCGCCCGGTGCTGGTGCTCGACGCAAACGAGCCGGGCTGGGGCGCCTCGGGCCGCAACCACGGCCAGGTCGTGGCGGCGCTGAAGCACGAGCCGCACGAGATTGAGCAGCGTTTCGGCCGGGAGCGCGGCGCGGCGCTGATCCGCGCGGTCGGCGACGGGCCCGACCTGGTGCTGGGGCTGATCGCGCGCTATCGCATCGCGTGCGCGGCGCGGCGCTCGGGCATCCTGACGGCGGCGCACTCGCTCAAAAGCCTGGCGGACCTGAAGCGCCGGGTTGAGATCTGGAACGCGCGCGGCGCGCCCCTGCGGCTCTTGTCGCGCGACGAGATGGAGGCAGCGAGCGGCACCGGCTTCTATGCCGGCGGGTGCCTCGATCCGCGCGGTGGCGCCATCAACCCGCTGGGCTATGCGCGCGGCCTCGCCCGTGCCGTGATGGCAGCGGGCGGCGCGATCCGGCAGAAGGCATTGGTGCGATCCATCAAACGTGCCGGCACGCAGTGGCGGGTGATGACGGCGCGAGGGAACGTCGACGCCGAGACGGTGATCATCGGCACCAACGCCTATACCGGCGGCTTCTGGCCTGGCCTGCAGAAGACCTTCCTGCCCGCGCGCACGCCGCAGCTGGTGAGCCGCCCGTTGCGCGACAACATCGCCAAGTCGATCCTGCCCGGCGGCCAGATCATGTCCGACACGCGCGCGCTCACGGTCGGCGTGCGCATGCACGAGGACGGCCGCCTGCATCTCGGCGGCGGCAACGGCACCGCCGGGGCGGAGAGCGATGCGCTCTACGCCCCGCTCGCGCGGCACGCCCGCCTGCTTTATCCGCAGATCGGCGAGCTCGAATGGCAGTATCGCTGGACCGGCTTCATGGCCATGACGCCCGACCGTTATCCGCGCCTCTTCGAGCTGGCGCCCGGCGTCGCCGCGGCGCTGGGCTATAGCGGCCGCGGCATCTGCAC
>Ga0210409_10007087_pt1 | contig 11583 bp, 9 predicted proteins | sample IncBWH17MmetaG_FD_161649 | JGI IMG/M metagenome (GOLD analysis project Ga0210409, IMG submission 161649) | Forest soil microbial communities from Barre Woods Harvard Forest LTER site, Petersham, Massachusetts, United States - Inc-BW-H-17-M | ecosystem: Environmental > Terrestrial > Soil >...
CTTCGCTGAGCGCGCGATTCACGCGGTAAAGAAGCGTCAGTAATCGGTTTTCCTGCTCGAGCGCGCTCACTCGATCCTTCGCCGTCGCCGAGCGGTCAACCTGCGGAGATGTCGCGCTTCCCAGCGGCTGCGTCGGCAAAAATGATCCCGAGTACGCGGACTCCGCCATCACCTTCGCGAAATTCGGCGGCAGTTGCGGCGTGCCGTAGGTGACCATGTTGCGCGCTGCGGAATCCTCGAAATAGCGCAGCCGGTATTCACCGAGCACCACCTCGTCGTTCGCGCGCAGAAAAGCTTCTTTGACGGCGGTGCCGTTCACCTTCACGCCGTTTGCGCTCGAGCGATCAATGATTTGCCAGCGGCCATCGGGAGTGGCCCGCACGACGGCGTGCTGACGCGAAATGCTGGCGTTGTCGAGCACCAGATTGTTTGCCTTGGCGCGGCCGATCACAATCGGGCGGTCGCCAAGCAGCTCGAAGACGCGCGAACCTTCGCTCGCGTGATGAATGAGAAATCGAGGCATCGGAACAACTCCGCTTTAATGATCGGCCTGAGGCTCGATCAAAGCAAGAAGCGCGGCGGACCGCTTGTCCGATGGTTAACGGCCTAGAGGTGGTACTTGACGTCGAGGGGAGTGCTCATCGCGGGAACGCGGAGGCGTTTTTTCTCAAACGCGGAGATGTCCGGCTCGTGCACCAGCGACAGGCCGATATCGTCGAGGCCTCGCAGCAAGCAATCGCGGCGGAAGGGATCCACGGTGAAGGAGTAGCGCAGGCCCTGATCGTCGCTGACGACCTGCTGCTCAAGATCAACGGTCACGCGGTAGTCTTCCTTCGCCGCGGTGCGCTTGAAAAGCTCGTCCATCTGCTCGTTGGAAAGCGTGACCGGCAGGATGCCGTTCTTGAAGCAGTTGTTGTAGAAAATGTCCGCGTAGCTCGGCGCCAGAATCGCGCGAAATCCGTAGTCGAGAATCGCCCACGGCGCGTGCTCGCGGCTCGAGCCGCATCCGAAATTCGCGCGCGCCAGAATCACGCTCGCCCCCTTGTAACGCGGCTGATTCAGCACGAAATCCGGATTCTGTTTCTCGCCCGGCAGGTACCGCCAGTCGTAGAACAAAACCCTCCCGTATCCTTCGCGCGTCAGCAGCTTCAGGAACTGCTTCGGCACCATCTGATCGGTGTCCACGTTCACGCGGTCCATCGGCGCGACCATGCCGGTGTGTTTTGTGAATGGCTGCACGATTATTCCGTCCCTTCCACGCCGCTCCACTTGCGAATGTCCACGAAGTGGCCTTCGATCGCCGCGGCCGCGGCCATCGCCGGGCTCACCAGATGCGTACGGCTGCCCTTGCCCTGGCGGCCCTCGAAATTTCTGTTCGAAGTGCTGGCGGAGCGTTCGCCGCTCGGCAGCACGTCGTCGTTCATGCCGATGCACATCGAGCATCCCGAATCGCGCCACTCAAATCCAGCGTCGCGGAAGATTTTGTCGAGGCCTTCCTTTTCGGCCTCGGCTTTGACAACACGCGAGCCGGGCACCACCAGCGCCTGCTTCAGCGATTTCGAAACGTGCTTGCCGGAGGCGACCTTCGCCGCGGCGCGCAGATCTTCGATTCTGGAATTCGTGCACGAGCCGATGAACACGCGGTCAACGTGGATGTCTTCCATCGGCGTGCCGGGCTTCAAATCCATGTAAACCAGCGCGCCCTCGGCGGCCTTGCGATCAACCGGATCGCTGAACGAAGTCGGATCAGGCACGCGCCCGGTCACTTGCGTCACCATGCCGGGGTTGGTTCCCCATGTAACCATGGGCGCGATCTCCGCCGCTTGCAGCGTGACAATCGCGTCGTATTTCGCGCCGGGATCGCTCGCCAGCGCCTTCCATTCCTCGACGGCGGCCTGAAAATCCTTGCCGCGCGGCGCAAACGGGCGCCCCTCGACGTAGGCGAATGAGGTCTCGTCCGGCGCCACCATTCCCGCGCGCGCCCCGCCTTCGATGGACATATTACACATGGTCATGCGGCCTTCCATGGAAAGTCCGCGCACCGCTTCGCCGGTGTACTCCACCACGTGGCCGTTCCCGCCGCCGATGCCGATCTTGCCGATGATCGCGAGAATGATGTCTTTCGCCGTGATGCCGCGCGGGCGCTTGCCCTGCACGTCGATTTTCATGGTCTTCGATTTGAACTGCGAGAGGCACTGCGTCGCAAGTACGTGTTCCACTTCGCTCGTCCCGATGCCGAAGGCCAGCGCGCCGAATGCCCCGTGTGTGGCGGTATGGCTGTCGCCGCAGACGATGGTGGTTCCGGGCAAGGTGATGCCCAGCTCCGGGCCAATTACGTGCACGATGCCCTGATTGCGGCTGTTCATGTCGAAAAGATTGATGCCGTTCTCCCGGCAGTTGCGCTCAAGCGCTTCGAACTGCCCTTTGGCGTCGGCATCGAGCACCGGCAGCAGCCGGTCTTTGGTCGAGACCGAATGGTCCATCACCGCGAAAGTCAGCTCCGGGCGGCGCACTTTGCGGCCCGCGACTTTCAAGCCCGAGAATGCCTGCGGGCTGGTGCCTTCGTGGATCAGGTGACGGTCAATGTAGATCAGCGAAGGCTGGCCGGGTTCCGCGTGGACGACGTGCGCGTCCCAGATTTTTTCGTAGAGTGTGCGTGGCGCCATAAAAAAACTCATTCCCCTCGCGCATTGTAGCGCTTCTACCTTTGCAGAGCCAATCCGACTGCGATCGAGATGCTTGGGCGAGCCGACGGCAGACCTGGCCCGCACCCATCGATAGCGCGGACGCCCCATACGTGTCCAATATTAAGAATGTCTATGGTAATATGTATTAGATATGACTGTGGAACTTCGCCATCTCCGTTATTTCGTCGCCGTGGCCGAGGAGCTGAACTTCACCCGCGCCGCGGCCCGGCTGCACATCTCTCAACCTCCTCTGAGCCAGCAGATCCGCCAGCTCGAGGAAGAGTTGGCCGTCAGGCTCTTTGATCGCACGAAACACCAGGTGCGAATCACTCCGGCGGGCGAAGCCGTGCTGAACGAGGCCCGGCGAACACTGGCTCAAGCCGACCGAGTCGGCATCGCGGCGCGACGGCTTTCCGAGGGCGTGTCGGGAAGCTTGCGCGTCGGGTTTCCGGGCTCTTTCCCGCATACCACGCTTCCCGCGATACTTCGCGCCTTCCGCGCGAAGTTTCCGGCCGTCGAGCTGACGCTTCACGAGCGGAGCACCGAGGAACAGCTCGCCTCCCTGGCGACCGGGACGATTGATGTTGCGTTCGTTCGTCTGCCGGTCGAGCGCGCGCCGGCGTCGCTGGTCATCAAAGCGATCCTGCGCGAGCCGCTCATTCTGGCGCTGCCGAGGAAACATCCGTTAGCCAGGCGGGGGAAAGTGGCCGTGAAGGCGCTCGCCGCGGAGCCATTCATCCTGTTCCCGCGGCACGGCGCGCCGGGGCTTTACGATCAAATCGAGGGAATTTGCCGGCGCGCAGGATTCCAGCCGAGCGTGGCCCAGGAAGCCTCCCAAATTCAAACCATCATCAGCCTCGTCTCCGCCGGACTCGGCGTGGCCATCGTTCCCCGCTCCATGCAAACGCTTCACCGCGAGCATGTCGTCTATCGCGCGCTCGGCGGAGCAGGCGTGATGACCGAGATGGCCGTCGCTTATGAAAAGGAAAACCCGTCCATCGCGCTGCAGTCGTTTCTTCGCATCGTCGCCGGTGGTAATATCGCCCGAATCCGCGCCATCGCCACATGTCCGCCACCGTCCAAGCGACAACCGTGAAAGCCCGAGCGTGCCCGCTTTGCGGCGCGAACGAACGCAAGGTGCTCGAGCAGCGCGACCCGTGGGAGATCGTCGAGTGCGCCCGGTGCAGCATGGTGTTCATCGGCCGCGAGCTCCCCTACGACGTGCAGGCGCGCGATCACGACTGGATGGCCGAGCATTCCAAGGAAGCGGAGAGGCGCAGAGAGAAGCAGCCGGTTTTCGTTTTCCTGTCGCGCCTGTTAAAACCGCTGCGGCCGAATACCAACGGCCGCATGCTTTCGCAGACGCTGCGCTGGGCCAGGGCAGGGAAACTCGTTGATTTCGGCTGCGGCGACGCCGGTTTCCTCACGCTTGCCTCAAAATACTTCGACGTGACGGGAATCGAGCTGAGCCCGCAGGGCGCGGAGATTTCCCGGCAGCGGATTTCACCGGAGAAAATTCTGGAAGGTCCGGTCACGCAACTCGCGGACACGTTGCCGGCAAACTCCTTCGACGTCGTGACGCAGTTCGGCTTCATCGAGCACGAATGGCAGCCGATCGCGGCATTGCGCGCGGCACATCGCCTGCTCAAGCCCGGCGGCGTGACCGTCATCAAAACTCCCAACTACGCCAGTTGGAACCGCACCATCCGCGGGATGGAATGGTGCGGGTATCACATCCCCGCGCATTGCAATTATTTCACGCCGCGAACGCTGGACGAAATTCTGCGGCGAGCCGGCCTCGAATCGCTGCCGCGTCCGTTGGCGGATTGCCTGCCGACCAGCGATTCGCTCTGGATGGCCGCGCGCAAAAATAGAGGACGCGAGTCCGAACCTCGGCACGTCGGAGCAGCGGCGGATTTCGCTCCAGGCGAAACGGGAATACAATAGGCGCGGGCCAACCGGACGTCATGGGAGGCGGCGAGCGTGCGGCGCGGCGGCGTGATTCTCGTTTTACTTCTGCTCGGCGGCGGTCTCTTCGCGTCGGCGCAGGTCGACGAAGGCGCGCGCCAGGGCTTTCCTCTGGTTCCCGGCACGGAATGGGTCTATCGCGGGTGGGTCCGCTCCGATGACGGCGCCTCGGTGATCGGGAAAATGACGCCGGTAATCTGGAAAATGTCGGTTGTACGTACGGTCGAAAGAGAGGGAGTTTCGGCCTCCGTTGTAAGCGGATTCCCCACGGATCTGGATTGGTCCGAAGGCAACGCCACGCCGGCGCTTTCCATAATCGTCGTGACGCCAGACGCGAAGTTCTATTTGAATTCGGAGTGGGACACGCAGTCGGTGCTCGATCAGATCGACAACCCGAAATATCCGCTGCAAGAGTTGGCCCAGGTGCGCGACTGGTTCCTGCAGCTTCCTCTGGCGAAGGGGAATAAATTTTGCGACGAGGAAGAAATCCGCCGGCCGGACGATCGCTACTGTTGGGTCACCGGAGCGCCGTACCCGGCCGACCTTCACGCGGTGAAGGGAGTGACTCCTGGAACGAGGACCGCGTATGAAGTCGGGTTCGACACCAATCCTGACGACACGGAATTCGAGTTTGTGGGCGGCGTAGGAATCACCAGCTATCAGTATCACCATCACGGAACCATCGCAGAAACAGAACTGCGTCTGATCGAATTTCATTCCGCAAGCGGATCGAGCCGCTGATTTTTCTTCGCTGAGCGCTAGTACTCGATAGCCACCAGTTGGGACACTGCTCCTTCGCCTGTACGTAAACTGTACCTCGGCCACCTTGACTAGGTTGACGTCCTCGCGTATCTTCCGGGCGCATTCGCAAGCTGGAATTCCAACCCTCCGCTGCGAGTGGACCGTTTCGCCGTTCTGACGATCTTCTAATTGGCGCCCAGCCGTGAGACCGAAAAAGTTTGCGCGCTATGGGTGTGGCTTACCGCCCGCCCGGGCGCGGAAAAGGAGAGGTGCGAAGATGAAGTCACGTAGGAATTTCGCGATTGCTGGGTTCGTGACGGCGCTGCTGGCATTCGGTCCGCTGCCAGCCGCGTTCGCGCAGGAGGGCGGCCGAAGCGGTGACGGAGGCCGCAACAACACAGCACCCGGCGGCGGCTCAAACGGCGGTAACATAGCGCGCGATCCAGGGCCGCGCGCGGGTTCGGTCGGCGCGGGAAAGCCTCTCTCGTCACTCAGCGCGGCGGAGCTCACGTTTTTTCTCAACGGACTGCAGCGATTTGGACAGGTGGACTCCGTGAGCGGCAGCATTCCCGGCGAGCCCGGCAGCGGATTGGGACCGGGCTTCAACTCCAATAGCTGCCAGAGCTGCCATTCGCAGCCCGCTCCCGGCGGATCGAGTCCCAGCACGCACGCGTTCCCGAATATCGGCCAGAACCCGCAGATCGCCGCGGCGGTGGACGCAAGCGCCAGCAACAAGGTGCCGTTCTTCGTCACTGCCAATGGGCCGGTGCGCGAAGCGCGGTTTCCGTTTGTGGTCAGCAACAACAGCGTGACTTCGACTCCCGACGGCGGCGTGCACGATCTTTTTACGATCACCGGCAGGACTGACGCCATGGGCTGCAATGTGGCCCAACCGAATTTCGAGGAGATGGAGCAGCTCGGCAACTTGATTTTCCGCATACCCACGCCGACGTTTGGCTCGGGCTTGATGGAAAACATTCCGGACGCGACGATCGTCGCCAACATGAACGCCAATGCCTCACTCAAGCAAACGCTCGGAATCACGGGCCAGCCGAACACCAGCGGCAACGACGGGACAATCACAAGGTTTGGCTGGAAGGCGCAGAATAAATCGCTCGAGATTTTCGCGGGTGAGGCCTACAACGTGGAAATCGGGGTAACCAACGAGCTGTTCCCCAACGAGCGCAGCGAGCCTCCGTCGTCGTGCCTGTTCAATCCCACGCCGGAAGACTCGACCAACTTCACCGTCGCCGGCGCCAATATTCCGAGCGACACGGTGCAGTTTGCCATGTTCATGCGCTTCCTGGCGCCGCCCACGCCGTCCGCGCAGGGAATCCCGGGCAATCCGAGCATCCAGTCCATTCAGAATGGTGCACGGGTGTTCGCTCAAGCGCATTGCGACATGTGCCACACGCCAACACTGCAGACGGGGTCGTCAGCCTTCACTTCGGGGCTGAACAATCAGACTGCTGCTCTGTTCTCGGATCTGCTGATTCACCACATGGGAAGCGGATTGGCCGATAACGTGTCACAGGGAGCGGCGGGTCCCGATCAATTCCGCACCGCTCCGCTGTGGGGAGTGGGCCAGCGCGTGTTCTTCCTCCACGACGGTCGTTCTAATCCGACGAATGGCGGCCTGATGAACGCGATTCAGGCGCACGCGAGCCAGGGCTCGGAAGCCAACACCGTCATATCCATCTTCAACGGCATGAGCGGATCCCAACAGCAGGATCTGCTGAATTTCCTGCGGTCGCTCTAAGCACACTTGACCGTCGCGCGGGCGATTCTGGCGAGCGTCCGCGCGACGGACCTTTTTCGAAAATACTCACGGGGAAAACCGGGCGAGGCCTCTCAAAGATCGGAGGCCTCGCCCGCGTACGTTTACGCCTTGCAGCCCGAGAAGGAAATGAAATCTCCGAGTGGGTTCGGCAAGGTGGGTGTGAAGGGTTCGAAGGGGAAGGACCTTGAAACATCGAATCCTGCGGATGTGGCAGCCGCCATGTTCACGAACGGCGTCAGAGCGGTGACGGCCTGGGCGATTTCCGTCCAACACTGGGTGCGTTCGTAGCCGTTGTTGTTGGGAGGCGCGACGCTTTCCGCTATGCCCTGAAGACCGGTAAGCGCGGTGAGCGGGCCGCCGTCCTGCGGGGCAACGTCGGGACCAATCACGCGGGCGAGCGTGCGATGGTCGCTTTCGATGCCCATGATGCGCGCGGCGGTGACGCGTAATTCACTCGTGGTGAAATTGCGCACGCCGACAAGATAGGCGGCGATAAACGCGTCTTCCAGCGTGACGAGTACGTTCAGGGTGGTCTGCGGATCCTGGAACATATTCTTCGGGTAGAAGAACGAAGTGAACGGCGTGGGCACCCCGGTCACGGAAAGTTCCAGCGCGTAGTGCGACATTTCTTCCTGCAGCGCACCCTTGAGGTAGCCCTGATCGTCGGAAGGTATGTTGGCGAAGAATGGCGACGTGTTGATGATGTTCATGTAGGTGGTCACGGCGAGGGCCTCGGCGATTTCCGCGGCTATCAGGATGTCGTTGTCGCGCTTGGGGAGACCATCGTGCTCTTCTTCCTTGCCGGCGCGAGCGGGAGAGATCTTTGCGCTCGCGGTTGGAGAGGCGAAACTCAAAAGGCTGCCCAGAGCAGTGGCACCTGCGGCGCCGGCCAATGCAGAGCGTTGCAAGAAAGTCCTGCGGCTGGATATTTTTTCCTGATCCACATGCTGACCAACGTTCTGTTCGCCCTTCTGGTCGTCCTTCTGTTCAGCGTCCAAACGCACCAGTAGCTTTTCGTTTTCCGTGTTCATTCTGGATCACGCTCCTGTCGGATTTTTATCCGGGAAGCACAGCGGGGCGCCGAGGGAGAGGCCCAATTACCCGATGAATCTTCCGTCGCGTGTGGTACGCAAGGCATGACGGATCGGATTTAGACGCGCGGCAGATTTTTTTCGGTGCTTCTCATGCGCGGTTGATCAATCGGGGAGGGATCGGACGCCTGGCTACGCGCTGGCGGCCGGATCGGCGATTTGCTTCCACGATTTGGCGAGGTGTTCGGCGGTCCGCCAGGCGAGCGCCTGAGCGGTAAGCGTGGGGTTGCGAGCGCCGCTCGTGCCCATCACCGATGCTCCCAGGATGCCCAGGTTCGGCGCCTCGTGCGAAAATCCCCAGCGATCCACGACGTTCGTAGCGGGATTATCGCCCATGCGCGTGCCGCCGTAGGCGTGCGTCGCCGGTCCCATGGAGCCGATGGGATTCCTGATCGTGGCGATGGCTCCGGCGGCTTTGTACCATTGCTCCATTTTGTCCTGGATAAAACTGGCGACTTTGCGCTCGTTGTCCTTAAAATCGGCCGTGATGCGGCACACGGGAAATCCGAGCGGGTCCTTCACGGTGGGATCGAGGTCGAGATAATTGTCCTCGTACGGAAGGGTCGTCTTTTGGAGGTACGCAGTATTCGTGCGGTCGGCATTTTGTTTGACGAAAGCCTTCCACGCCGAGCCCCAGGCGGGCGCTTTGCCGAAAGTGTTCATGAACGCAGAGGCAATCGGGCGCCGGTCGGAGTAAACCCACAGATTTCCGCCGCCGAGAAAATCCACGCTGGTGTGATCGAAATTATCATCCGCCCAATTGTCCACGGCGACGCCTTGGGCAGGCAATCCGTACCAGGTGTTTAGATTCCAGGGAAAAAGCGCGGTGACGCCGGCGGTCTGGCCGTGGCTGAGGTAGTGCCTGCCGACTTGTCCGCGATTGTTCGAGAGCCCGTTGCCATACGGTTTCGATTTCGAGAGCAGCAGGAGGCGGACGTTTTCGTAAACGTAGCCGGCGAGCAGGACGACCTTCGCCGGCTGAAAATACTCGGCGCCATCGAGCATATAGTTCACGCCGCTCACGCGGCCCTGGTCATCCACTTCGAGAGTGGTGACGTGGGCCTGGGTGACAACTTTCAGATGAGTCGTGGCGACCGCTCTCGGAATCGTGGTGACGGTTGTGGAACTCTTCGCGTCCACGGGACAACCGCCACGATCGCAGTACCCGTGGTACATGCAGGGCGATCGGCCCTGGTACGTTTGCGAATTCGTGGCAGCCGGTCCCGGAAACGGATGCCACCCGAGAGTGCGCGCGGCCGAAGCCATCGCGTCAAGGAATCCCGTGCTGCGCAGCGGAGGCATGGGATACTCTCGTTTTCGCGCGCCCTCGAAAATATTGCCCAGGCGATTGATCTGACCGTTGATGTTTCCCGCTTTTCCCGAGACGCCGATTTCGTATTCCACTTTGTCGTAGTAAGGCTCGAGTTCCTCCAGGCCGAAGGGCCAGTCTTCCACGGTGGAACCCTTGGGAATCCGTCCGGCGCCGTAACGGCGCGTGGTTTCGCTGACGACTTTGAAATCCCAGGGATTGAGGCGCCAGCTCTGTCCCCAGTAATGCACGGAAGTTCCGCCAACCGCGTTCATCATGGGATGGATCGCCGGCCGCGGCGAATAAGGCGCCGATGCGTTTGGCCTGTGCGTCGGCACCTCCCGGTTCGCTTTCTGCACGGCTTGGGGCCAGCCTCGAAAATTATTGCGCAGCTCGTCTGGCGCGAAGTCACGTTCGGTGAGCCAGGTTCCGGCCTCGAGGCCGATCACGTCCAGTCCGGCCTGCGCCAGGGGAAGAGCGGCGACGCCGCCAACAGCGCCGAGGCCCACGATGACAACGTCTGTCTGTTTCAGCCTAGTCGCCATTGGCGACGCCCCCGGGGAAGTGCACGCTCGCGGAAGCTTTCCTGAACATGTCATAGTCGTAGGCGGATTTGTGGTTGGGCGCCAATTTAATGTCCATGCGCTGCTGATCCGGCGTCACTCCCATGCGCACCCCCGGGTAACCGAGCAGATCCCATCCGCAAAAGTTCGCGTTACCTCCGTAAAAGGGGTCGCAAAACATTCCCTGAATTGTGTGAGCGCGGACGAGGGCGAAAAAAGCCGCGGAGTTCGGCGTGAAGCCTCTAGCGACGTTGCTTTCCATGTCGGTGAGGACCGCGTCCTGATCCGCCGGCGAGAGATGGAGGAATGGAGCGCCTTTCGTGGCCCGCGCATACCCTTCAATCGCCGCCAATCCTAGTGCATATGACTGTCGCGAGGCCGCCAGCGCGCCACCCAGCGCACGGTCAATGTAATGCGCGGCGCGAGCCTCGGCGGCGCCCGGCCCGTTGGCGTCGGCGGGAATCAGGCGGGCGACGATAGCTTCGAGAGTGTCGGATTCCGCGGCGCTCAGGGTTTCGAGCGGCTCGCGCACCGGCGCTGCTGCGGGCGCCGCCTGCGGGGAAGATGGGGAATTTTCCGTCGAGGCCAGCGCGCCCGCAGGGGTCGCCGCGACTGCCGCACTTGCAAGTCCGAGGCGCAGTAGATCGCGGCGCGAGAAAAAGCGTATGTCCATCATCTCTCTCTCCGAATCAGGGTGCACAGCCTCGTTCTCCGAGGCGTGAGGCAAGACCAGCCGCAAGCAGCGCGGATCAGGGCGTGTTTAACCGCCCTCCGCACGCCACACGAACTCGGTGATGCGCGCCGCGAGTCGGGACTGCAACCCGGGCGCCAGGTCATGCCCCATCCCCTCGATCAAGACAAGTTCGGCGCCGCGAATCGCCGCAGCCGTTGCTCGCCCGCCGCTGACATCGCACATCAGGTCAGCAAGACCGTGGATCACGAGCGTGGGGACCTCAAGCTGGCGCAGGCGCTCGGTGCGATCGCCGGAGGCTACCGTCGCGATCGCTTGACGCGCGACGCCGATTGGATCATAGCAGCGGTCGTAAGCACGGCCCGCTCGCAACGCGATTTCGTTCGGGTCGCCCGGAAATCCAGGCGAGCCGACTGCGCGCATCGCCCGGAGCATCCGCTGGATGACTTCGTCGCGGGTGACTGCCGACGGACCGGCGAAGACTTCCCGGAGAGCCTCCGGCGAGGGCTGTCCGACAGAAATGTTCCCGGTTGTCGACATCATGGACGTCAGAGAGCGGACACGGTCTGGATACTCGATGGCCATCGTTTGCGCAATCTGGCCGCCCATGGATGCGCCGACGACATGAGCCTGCTCGAAGCCAAGGGCGTCCAACAAACCGACCGCGTCGCCGGCCATGTCGGACAGCGTGTAGGACACCGCCGAAAAGTCGCCGGCGAGCGCCGCGGGCAGATTTGGAGGCGGGGCATTCGT
>Ga0210409_10007088_pt1 | contig 11581 bp, 11 predicted proteins | sample IncBWH17MmetaG_FD_161649 | JGI IMG/M metagenome (GOLD analysis project Ga0210409, IMG submission 161649) | Forest soil microbial communities from Barre Woods Harvard Forest LTER site, Petersham, Massachusetts, United States - Inc-BW-H-17-M | ecosystem: Environmental > Terrestrial > Soil >...
ATCATAGACCTGATCAAGTTAGGGCTCAAATACGAAGGCTTTGAGGTAGTGGCCGCCTGTGCTGGTGAGGAGGGCATAGCTGCTGCGCAACGCACCAACCCTCTGTTTATCATCCTCGACTGGATGCTCCCTGATATGGATGGGTTGGAAGTCTGCCGCCGTTTGCGCTCGAATCCTACCACACGAGCTATTCCTATTTTATTGCTCACGGCAAAGGACGAGGTTGGCAGTCGAGTGGAGGGGTTGAATACAGGCGCAGATGATTACCTGACCAAACCTTTCAGTTTCGAAGAATTGGTCGCTCGTCTTCGAGCTATTCTGCGCCGTCTGAACCACAGCGTTACTCCAGACCATTCACAGGTACTACAGGTTGGCGATATAGAGCTCAACAGGGCCACCCACGAAGTCACACGCGCAGGTTGTGTCATCGATGTCACCCTCACCGAGTATAATCTGCTGCATCTCTTGATGAGTCATGTTGGGCAAGCATTAGATCGTCAAACGATTCTCAACCAGGTCTGGGGATATGATTTTCTCGGGGAAACCAATATCATCGAAGTGTACGTCAGATATGTACGAGAGAAGATTGAAGATTCACCCAGTTCTCCTCGCTATATCCAGACTATACGCGGCGTAGGCTATATTATGAAGGAATAAACAAATCGTACTGCGTCTTCTTCAGTTGTGACAGAAAACGATCCATTGCTGAGGCGTAGCTACGTCTCGGCAATGGATCAATTGTCTAACTATTCGACAAAACATGGTGGATCTTCAGCGTACTCCGTGTTGCTTATCACCAGGCTCAGATTCAGCCAATCAGGACTAAAACGCCATACATTGCACCGCAATAAAAGGTTTATCTACTTGTATCCTTCTTCTGGACCGCTGACAATGCTACGGATAACCAGTGGTATGGAACATTCCACGAGCTTTCATGAGCGCATCGAGGTATTGCAAAGCCATGGCGGGGAAGAGATAATGCTTCTTGACGTGCTCGTGGGCTTGCTTGCCAAGTTGGCGCCAGAGCTCTCGAATCTGAATGAGCTTGAGCGTACATTGCGAACACGCTTCGGTGCTATCGGCGATATAGCCGTTTTGCCCGTCAATGATCTGCGCACGTAAACCTGTCACAGAGGTCCCAATGACCGGCTGCTCTTTCCACATGGCTTCTGTGACGGTCAAGCCAAAACCTTCACGAGTTGAGCGTTGAAGGATGACGCTGGAATAGCGTTGAAATGCATTCACTTCGGGATGTCGGAATACGGCAGGATCGTACAACAGATGGACATCTGGACCTGCGCCTGCCTTCTCCTGGACCTCTTTGAGGATCTCCATCGCGTTGATATCGTCGGCAGCTTCCATGGCACCGACAAGCGCGACCTGGACCGAAGGAAGTTCCTGTTTCACCAGGTGATACACATCAATGGCCTGCCATGGATTTTTCCAGTTGCCGAACCGCGAGACCTGGGTGATGAGCGGTCGTGTGGTATCTATTCCCGAGCTCGCCAGCATCTTCAATCCCTCAGCTTCCGAAATGAAGCTGTTTTTTTCGCTGAAAGTGTCGATCGTTGGCGTAATGACGTGTGTTCTTTCTGGCGGCAAGTCGTTGAAGACGGATAACGGCGTGTCAAAAACACAGACGTTATAAGCACCAAGGAATTGATCGATATATGCCTTTCCCCCCGGATCTGGGTTCGCCGTGTCGACATGGCACATCCAGAGAGACGGTCGAATCCAGGGAAAAAGCGTTGCCAGGGGAGCGAGTTGAAAGTCACGCACAAAATAGAGATCCGCCTGATTTTGTGCTGCCTGCAACGTTCCCCGTGCATCACTTAATCTCTCAAGTAACATGCGCTGATCTGCTTGAGGGATATCTCCATGTTCAATGCCTTGCAGCAGGTCTACCAGATGCGCTGCAAACAGGTTAGAACTCTCATCCAACGGGATGACTTTCCAGGAATGGGGAATGCCTAGTTCCTCCATAAGAGGGAGGAGGCTGTGAAGAAGTTCTGCCTCTCCCTCACCCTCAGCAGTGGTACTGAGGTGCAGGACATGTACTCACGCCAGGGGCGAAGCTGCGCGATAAATACATGCAAGCAGATCTTCCCCAACCAATTGCTTATATCGATCGAGCTGAGGGGATCTTTTCATCAAAACTTGTTCCTTCTTGATCTAGAAAATGCTTCTTGTGCCGTCCTGATGCTTCTTTGCTACTCGCTATCACTTTCTCATAGATGTGTTTATAGTTCTCAGCCATCACCTGAGCCGAGAAATGGCGCTCCACATGCAAGCGCGCTGTCTCGCGGTCGATTTCATCAATCTTTGGAATACACTGAACCATCTCGTCGAGATGCTGCACCAGGAAGCCTGTGCTGCCATGCACCACAATCTCAGGAGCAGCGCCGCGAGCAAACGAGATGACCGGGCAGCCCAAAGCCATCGCTTCGATCATCACCATGCCAAAGGGTTCTTCCCACTCAATCGGGTTGAGGAACCCGCGTGCCCGGCTCAACAAGCTCAGTTTTTGTTTCATGTTTACAGGCCCAATATATTTGACCTTTGCACCATCGATCAGTGGTTCAATCACCTCATGGAAGTAGCCCATCGCTTCCTGTAGGTAGCGATCTATTGTCCCGGCCAGCACGAGAGGCACCTCTGCCCGTTTTGCCGCCTCAATGGCCAGGTGCGCTCCTTTCTCGGGAACGAACCGCCCCAGCCACACGAAGAAATCGCCTCGTTTCCTGGCGGTAGGGCGATACTGACTCATCTTTATGCCGTTATAGACCACCCCCACAAAATTGAGAGGAACCTTTTCTTGCGTACGAGCACTATCACTGATGGCGACCATCGGAACAGAAGGCGCCCAATCCATATAATAGCGGTCGGCATCACCAGGCCGGTTCCTCCGAGCACGATCAAAGGGAAAATGGCTATGCACCGTGGTGACATGGGGCAGAACAAGAGCAGCAGTCAGAGGAAAGATGTACATATCCGCAGCCGAAGAAAGATGGGTATGCACAATATCGAAATCTTGCGCTCTCACCTGTTCCAAAGCCTTTTGCAAGTGATAAAAGGCTTTGAGATGCATGCTCCAGGGGACTCCTTCCTGAAGCAGAGAGGTCGGGAAAAATGAGACGAGCCGAGCAGATGTCTTTGCGTCACCTGGCGCAAACAACGTCACCTCATGACCTTGTGCTACTTGTTCCTCCACAAGAGTAGAGAGAACACTCTCCGTTCCACCATAGTTCTTCGGTGGAATAGCAATCCAGGGAGGAGCTATCTGTGCTATTTTCATCGTTACATTCCTTTTTCTATCGTATCGTGTCAGCCTTTACTGTGTAGCCTTGCGCTTCTTGCTTTCCTGGTCCCCAGTGCAGCAAATGTGAAGCCAGCGTCTAATAATCCGTAAACTGACCTGTGCCTTGAAGAGGTACCACCCGATAGGTGAGTTGAGCGCCTACTCTTGATAACGTACTAGAGTCCTGTGTAATGATCGCGAACGTTTCTAGGGGCTGTTTTGTCTGTCCTCCGAGCTTCACGTTTGGTAACACCAGGGTAAACGTCGTTGCTCCGGCATCGGCACTGTTCTTGAGAGTAGCGGTGATGAGGGTGCCAATCGCACTTTGCTGGATATGTAGTTGGTTGCTTTGAAAGGTGAGGCTTCCCCGAGAATCCTGGTAATCAAGCTCACACGAATGATCTTCATTGATGTAGTAGGAAATCTTCAATTCTTCGCCTGTAAGCAGGAACATGGTAGCCAGATCACTTTGCTGCGCCATGGAAGAATCCTCCTTATCATACAGTTCTCATTATTTGGGCATGCGATTATACACGGCAAGCCAGTTTGTCGCGATTTCACTTTGTGCGTCTTTGAGCGACAGAGCACCCGAACACACCTGATCGTGCAGGTAGTTCTCAACTTCGTCTTTCTGGTGAAACCCTGGTGTTGGAGAGGCGGCTTCAGGCCAGAGATCGGCACTATCATTTGAGCCGCCTAGCTCTAAGGGGACCAGATGATCGACTTCGTATTGACCTGAATAGTGTGATTGAATGCCATACTCGGCATAGGCTTGATCTTTTTCGCTGTATGGGACGTTGCGTACTGAACGAGAGTACCCAGGTGTGCAAATTTCCTGTACCGTTGCATGTGCGAATATCGCACCAGGGGTACATGCTGAGTCGGGCAGCCCTCCATGAGCTAGACACCCTGCTGTTTTGGTTTGCTTCCCTAAGTGAGCAGTGCCGCTTGATGGTGGTGCCGCACTCCCTGATGGGGTAGCTGTCCCCGCAGGCCCATTCGCTGAAATCGTTACAGCACAGCTACTTACTGCGAACGCCACAAAAGCAAGCAGTATCAGCACAGAGAGGCATTTCTTCACAGCTCTTACCCTCTGTCTTATCACCTCTGCAATTGATCCAGTTTAGCAGAGATTGTTCTCTTCTCTTCTTTTCACGTTTTTTCAATGACACAGGTTTCATAGCGTGTTGCCATACCCTCGTTCTATTCGCAAATTCCTAGGAGATATTATGATGGTTGATCCGCAAAGGATGCAGTGATTGTCTGGCTGCAACGATATCATTGCAGCCAGACAATCACAGACGACTCCTTCTGTGCAAAGATAGGCTGTTCTTTCTTCGTCTACTCATCAGCAGCGATTACTGACTGGTGCGCAAAAGGCCTTCCACGCAATGCTTTCTCATCTTTCATGCTCATTGGCTTAAAGCACATGAAGTGTAAGATTAGACTTCGCTGAGAAAAAAATCTTCGGGGTTTTTTTGCCGCTTTTACACGTTCTACCCTCACCGCTTCTCAACATTCGTACGTGTGTATCTCAGACAGTGGCTTTTTTGACGGCCACTGTCGATCGAGGAAAGCTCAGCTAGAGCAGAATACCGAGAGAAAGTGAGAAGGTCTGATCCAGATGCAAGCCGTTCTTGAATATACAGAGCAAGCACTTCAACGAGAAACTCGTTTCGGTCCCTACCGGTTGATCAAGCACTTAAAGCAGGGAGGCATGTCCACTGTCTACCTGGGATATCATCTCGTCACGAGAGCATACGTAGCGATCAAAATCGTTGACAGTGCTTGTGTCGACCTGAACATGTTGAATCGTGAAAGAGAGATCATGCAAGCCCTACAACATGAGCATATTGTTCCGTGTCTTGATGCCGGTGAATATGGAAGATATCATTACCTGGTCATGCCCTATGTGCAAGGTGGGACACTAGAAGACATGCTCAACGGACGATTGCTCACTCTGGATGAAGTCTTTAGTATCCTTGAACAGCTAGCAAGCGCATTAGCATATATGCATTCGCTGGGTCTTCTGCATCGTGATATTAAACCCGCCAATATTCTTTTTGATCAGGACCATACCCTGTATCTCACCGACTTTGGCATTGTGACATGGCTCGGTGAAAGACCAGGATGTGACGGTCATATGATGGGAACCCCTCACTATATCGCTCCGGAAATTTTAGAGGGAAACGTGGACGAGCGCAGTGAGGTGTACTCGGTGGGTATCCTACTCTACGAGATGCTTACCGGCTCCGTGCCATTCGATGGACCAAGCGATAAGATTTGCCTGGATCATTGGAAAACGCAGCCAATGGCTCCCTCCTTCCTTAATCCTTCTATTCCGCTCTCGGTTGAGCGAGTGATACTCGGCGCTTTGGAAAAGGACCCCCGCCGTCGTTATCAGACCGTCGAAGATTTGCTACGCGCCTTTCTTCGAACACATCTCATCGCGATGGCAGGCAACATGCCAGAAGCTGCGCGATTGCCTCTCTCCTGAAACACCAGACTGGCAGCCAGTCGATGCACTGGCGACACCGACTCGTATGAGGGGACCACCAGAGTAAGTACATCCTTTTACCTCATCCATACGTGTACGTAACAGAAGAACCTGCATATGAGGAAAGTACCTGTAACTGAAATCTAGTGAGTAGGATTCATTCCGCGGAAAGGAAAAGACAATGCGATCCGATAGTACCATACCCAACGAGATACGTGGAGCCAATCGGATGACATGCAACGCTGCCACTGGTAAATGGATGACAAGGTTTGCGCGCGTGGGGTATGCGGCAAGAGGAGTTGTCTATCTCATTATTGGATTTTTAGCGGCGAAACTGGCGATTGGCCAGGGTGGCGCGGCAACGGACCAGCGAGGCGCGCTTCATACCATTTACGACGAGCCATCCGGTAAATTTTTACTGATAGTTGTAGCCATTGGCCTGCTTGCTTTTGCTCTGTGGAGCTTCATTCAAGCGATCTATGATACCGAGGGCCAAGGAAGCAAAGCGAAAGGCATCATAGCGCGTATCGGCTACGCTGCTGTTGGCATTGCTTATGCAGCCCTGGCTTTCGGGGCCTATCAAATCGCTACGCGTACTGGCAGTGGTGGAAAGAGTTCGTCCACCTCAACCCAGGACGCCACGGCAAAGTTGCTCCAGCTTCCCTTTGGCGTACCGTTGGTCGTAATAGTGGGACTTGTCGTGCTTGGCGTTGCTTTTTACCTGTTTGCAAAAGCCTATAACGCGAAGTTTCAGAACACGCTCAACCTGGCAACGTTGAAAGCGCAGGTGAAAAAGGCTGTTATCTTCCTGGGCAGGCTGGGATATGGAGCGCTCGGTGTGGTCTTCACGATCATCGGGTTCTTCATGATTGTAGCTGCTGTGCAGTTTAATCCACACCAGGCGAAAGGTCTGGATACGGCGCTGGGTGAACTTTTGCAACTGCGGCCTTTCGGACCGGTATTATTAGGCATTGTGGCACTCGGACTGATCGCCTACGGCGTCTATTCGTTCGTGGAGGCCCGGTATCGCCGCCTCGGTCGGGCGTAATCTCTCACCACATGTGTGGGAACGTAACAGGAGGAGCGTGCGCTCCTCTGAATGGGCAGAGAGGAGCAGGAGACCGGGTGTTTCTATGTCGCCCTCCACCTACAATACCCGGCTCTCGCTTCTCTCATCGTGCTACACCTATACCATACGCACGTGTCAGCTGCTCCAGTACAACCCGATTGAACGTCTTGAGCCGCGCACAGTTGGCACATACGTAGCACCATTAGTTCAAATGAGGAGTAAGATGCAGAGTCAAAGAGTGTGTTTGGTGATCAATCCCAGGGATGGGCAGAACCTGGCTAAACTTCCCGCTATTCTGGCCGTGTTCTCAGCGGCTGGTTGGCATACCGATGTTGTGCTGAAAGAATACGGTAGCCATGCGATGGAATTGGCGACCGAAGCCGCCATAGCCTATGACATCGTCATAGGCTATGGCGGTGATGGAACACTGAACCAGGTCGTCAATGGGATGATGAATGGCAAGGAAAAGAAGAAGAGCCTCGTCGGTGTGCTCCCTGGTGGGACCGCCAACGTATGGGCGACTGAAGTGAGCGTTCCTTCCGATCCCGTGAAAGCGGCGCTGACACTCGTCAGCAGTGAAGCTCGTAAGGCTGATGTCGGACACGTTGAGGTCCCAACGCTTACCTTCCTTGCAACACCTCAAGGAAACGAGGAGCAACCCCCAATTCAGGCTACTCCGGGTGCAATAGCTCAGGTAAGAAAGGTAAAACATGCGGCGAAAGCCAGGCATCATTTTCTGTTGATGGCCGGTCTGGGAATTGACGCCGCCGTGATGGGTCAGGTCGACAAAACGCTCAAACACCGCATGGGAGTTCTCTCTGTTGGCATCGCTGCTGCTGAAAAGGTACCTGAACAGCATGCATTTTCAGTTGCCCTGCATACCGCTTTCCGCTACTCCCTGGTGGGACGTGACTCCCACGACTCATATGAGCACTCTGTTACCTTAAAGGTCGCCCTTCGTAGGTAATCCCGTGGTACGTCTTTGAGATACGTTCTAGCCACACGTTAGGACCCTCATTCATCCCGTGATTTGACCTCGTTGGCCTTCCTTCACATGCAGAGAGTGTATCGGCCCCTCGTTCATGCCAATACAGGATGTGACATCGTTTTCAAGCGTTCTTCCGATGGGTGGTCACCTGCACCCGGTTGGGATTGAGGTTCAAGCAGTTTAGCCTTATCCATAGTGGGCGAGCCATACGGTTGCCATACCCTACAACGCCTTCGGGCATGCTCCGCTTCCCCAACATGCTCTTGTTCCGTTTGGCTTTCGCCATCGGGTGAGTTGGTAGCTCAGGAACATCTCTCTAGTTCCTCCTGTCTGTAACAGGAATATCTCAAAGCGCCTCACGGCGCACACGAAGCGTGACCGTTTCCGTGTCACTTCGCTCTCCAGTGATCACTCCTGTTGCCCAAAGGCGACAAGTGACTTCAGCGCCACTCTGGCTCTCCGCATTGCGCGTACAACATGGCTGCTAATCGTCTGACCACCTGTGCCCCTTCGCCCTGTGAACGACCTTCTCGTCCTCCCTGGTGGATCGTTACTTCCACGACTAGTATGGGCACTCCGTTCCCCTGAGGCTCTCGCCTGGTAGGGAATCCCATGTTCCGTCACGATGAGACGTCTCGAGCGCAACGTAGGTGCCTCACACATCACCTTCATGAGACCTCATTGGTCCCCATCCTTTCTGCGAGGGTATCCAGGACGGCTACTTCATACTGGATACAGAAAGACTCTGGCTTCAAGCGTTCTGCCAGAGGACGTGTGCTTCCATCCTCGGTGATTGAGGTTCGAGCAATCCTGCCCTCACCAAATTGCGCGGAACTTGCGAGCCTCAAGCTACAACGCTTTGGCTTTTTGCCCGCTTTCTCGGCATGCTGTTGTTCCCTCCTCCTTTCGGAGTCAGGTTAGCCGGTGTTCCTAGAACATCCCTCAAGTTCTAGCTGACTGCGTCAGCGATCTCATTGTGCGTGACACGGCGCACGTAGCCAGCACAGGACTTACTGGTGCTTCTTTCGCTCTTCCTTGATGACCGAGGAGATATGCTCATGTGACCCCAATAGCTGCTTGACGTTGGCCATCAAGTCATCGATCTCGAATGGCTTGTAGACTACATGAACCCCCTGGGAGACGAGATAGCCTTCTTGCTCCCGCACAATTTGGAGAGCAGCTGTGCATACGAGGACAGGAATGGACGCCGTAGATCGCTGCATTTTGAGCATTTGTAGCATCTGCATTCCAGTCTTTTCATCACCTAAGACCAGGTCCAGGATGATAAGATCGGGTTTGATGTGTTCAATTTCCTGCACCTGCTGAATGGGGAAACCTGATAAGACCACGTCATATCCCTCTTCTTCTTCCAGAAGCATGCGGAACAGTTCCAGGATTTCTTGGGTGTCATTCACCACGAGTATGCGGGGTTTCATTGTGTGACTCCTTCAATGTAAGTATTTTGCGCAGGAATGAGAACATACTTGCTTGGTTGTTACAAAAGAGCTTATCGTTCTCATGCATGCAGCCTTTAAGAGTAGTAACAAGAATTCTACATAGGTGTAACACAAGAAGTTTGCAGTGTTATGAAAGGCATGTATGGTTCCAGTTCAATTCATTCTATTCACTCTCTCTGGTATGTAGAAGCACAAAGGGATCTTTCAAACCAACTAAAAACCTCACTCCTTGCTCCCCTACCCACTTATCTTATGAAGGAGGCATTTCTTACCGAGTTTAACAGCAAAAAAATTAATTGATTCGCAGAATTTATATTCTGAGGACCAAGAGGTGTACTATCCCCATGACAATGGACAGAATTGTGCCTACCCTTTAGGTCACCGGGTGCTTGCATTTGCCCATGATGGTGTGATAAATGCTTCGTTGCTGAAGTGCTCTGGCTGCAAAAAGACTTCTTCTTTCCTACCCCAATACATCAATCACCATAGTGCGTGTGTCAGGCGAGCACCGCGTGCTTTCTGTTTTGAACGACATTGGGCAATAGGAAGAGAGAGTGCGCCAATACCCTCTGTAGGTATCGGCACACCCCATAGACATACGTCAACACTGGCTCTTGTCAAATTTTACCCATTGCGTTTCTCTCGGCTTATGCGTTCACACATGGGGATGAAAGGCGCGCCGGACGCCCCCCGGAGAACTACTTTCCACTTGTGTCTCCTCTCAAGAGAATACATGGGTAGTTCTTTTGCCGACTTCCAACTCAATCGTGTTTGCAGGTTCCAAGGTAAGCTCCCTTGGGTAAAAGCACGAGCATCCCAAACGTCGGCACGTGCCAACCGATACATGAGTTGTGTTCTGAGCAACAGCTCGCGCGTGCTGGTTGAACCGAACGAGTGGTGTGGGACGACACACCCGCGTCATTCCAGAAGCCCCCGCCTTGCAGGCGTGGGGAGTCGTCACAAGTTTTAGAGTTCCTGAGGTGGAAAAAGACCTTGCCAGAATGTTACAAGTTGACGACGAGTCTCTGACCCTGGCCACGGTGTAAAGAGCACCATAACGACGAAACCCGCCAGAAGACCCAGGCGAAACATCGTCCTTCCACGTTTACGCCTACGCGCACGTCTATCAAGTTGGGATTGCAGGGAATGTTGTGTGTCTGGTACATTCTTCTGCGCCTCTTGCAGACCTTTTGCAGCTTTTTTAGAGCTTGTTCCTAACACATCCTGTGTTGCACCAAGCCCTGTCAGTAGAACATCCTGGGTCTGCGACAAACCTGTCTGCACAGTATCTTGGAGAGTGCCTTGCAATTTCTTCAGGTTTTTCCGCGCCTTCTTCAACCTCTTGTTGGCGCCTTTCATATTTTCCTCCAGGACTCCCTGTGCTCTTTCTAATCCCGATTGGATAGCATCCTGAGTTCTGGAAACACCCACTTGTACAGTCCCTTGCATATTTTTCATTTTCTTCCGCGCCCTTTTTTGAGCCTTCTTGAAGTTCTTCGCTGAATGTTTCTGCTGGCCTTTGAGCAGTTCTTGTGTCGTTCCCAAACCTACAAGTAGCGCATCCTGGGCCTTTGATATACCTGATTGTACAGTATCCTGGACAGTAGATACCGCCGAATTCACGGCCTGCCTCCCCATTTCCTTTGCACCATTCACATTATTTCGGATGACATCAGAAGTCTTATTCATACGTACTCATCACTTCCTTTCAACCTCTGGACGGTATCATTTGAACGAAGCAAATCATATCCCTTCCTTCTTGAAGCGAAACTCGATTTTCGCCTCATGTACTTTCGTGCTAGAAAGCCTTTTTGCATCTTCCCACTAACAGCACGGTGTATGTGCTAGAGAAGTTTCATATTTGGTTGGAATTACACATTCGAAAGGAAAGTACAAGAGAGAATTCTGAAAAGGCAGTGATTGCAAGGTTAGGTTCAATTTCATTATGTCCCCGGTATCCTTTATGGAACGGTTGGGAAACTGGCGGGTTTCTTCGTCTTTTTAACGATGACGATCTTTATCTTGCTGACATTCAAATATGTCGAAGTCACGTATCGTTTCCCTCAGGGTGGTGGTGTCGTGACTGTTGCGGCAAGAGCGCTCAATCATTGGTTTGGCGCATTGGGTGGGATGTTTATTCTTGTTGATTACTTTCTTACAGCAGCAATCAGTTGCCTCTCTGGAATGCTCTACTTGAGTGTGGTTCTTCCCATTCTTGGTCCCCAGACGGCGTTTCTCGGACTAACCGTGACTGTATGGATAACCCTCGTTA
>Ga0210409_10007089_pt1 | contig 11579 bp, 8 predicted proteins | sample IncBWH17MmetaG_FD_161649 | JGI IMG/M metagenome (GOLD analysis project Ga0210409, IMG submission 161649) | Forest soil microbial communities from Barre Woods Harvard Forest LTER site, Petersham, Massachusetts, United States - Inc-BW-H-17-M | ecosystem: Environmental > Terrestrial > Soil >...
GACACGCAGCAGGCGCTCTTTCGCCTCCTCGCCCTGGATCGCTACCGGCACACCTGATTACGTCAATTTAGGCTATACAAGCCGAGGCCTCGCAAAACAAGCTCTGATGCGGCTTTCGCGCAAATCTCTCGCTATATTTCGTAAACTGGGGCTAGAGGATTGGATGCGAACTTCGCTAAGATCGCCATTACGAATCCGGTTTGGAAAGTCACGCCGTAAGTCGCGAAGGAAAAGCGCCACCGCTTATTTCTTTCCTGGCGGGGCGCGACGCTTCAGCTCTTCCGACCAGTTGAGCACGACATTCAGCTCTTTGGGGTTGGTCAGTGCGTCCTCCTGCTTGATCATCAGGAAATGCTGGCCGTCGGGCGCTACGTCGTAGTTTCCCGCGGCAAGGTAGCCGCTGGTCGAGAACAAGGGATGGGGCGTCCCGGCCTTAAAGCCAGGCTGAGTCTCGACGTCGACACTCATCAATTGATTCGATTGGTCTCCGCTGACAAAGAAAATTTCGCGGCCGTTGCGCGCCCAGCGCGAATACTGTCCTCCCTCCGTGGAGACCAACCACTTTCCTGGGGCGATGGGGAAAGGCTGGACGCAAACCTCTCTTCTGCCCGATTCGTCCGTGGTGTAGGCGACCCAGCGGCCATCCGGGGAAAAGTGTGAGCCATTAAAATTGGCTGGGGTTTGCAAGAAAGGCTGAATCGTATCGCTGCCATCCAGAGAGAGCGCGTGGATGGCCTGCTTCCCAGCGGGACTGTAGGCGCTGAACAAAAGAGCCTTGCCATCGGGTGACACCGATACCGGAGTAGCGCCGGGATCGTCGAATTCCTTGCTGTAGAGCGTTTCTTCCTTGCCGCTGCCGTCCGCCAGCTTGGAACGGAAGGAAGGAGAAGGTGAGCGCGTATTGTAGATGACTCTCCGGCCGTCGGGAGTCCACAGAGGAGTCGAACTACTACCCGGACCAAAGGTGAGGCGGGTCAGGGTATTTCGCGCGAACTCGTAGATCCAGATAGCGAGGAGACCATTATCGTTTATCTGTACGGCCAACAGTTTTCCATCGGGAGACAGGGTTGGGGAGGAATAAACCCTGGGCGGAGCAGGAAGAGTCTTGGCGAGTCCCTTGCGGTCGACCCAAACTAGGGAGCGCGCGGGAGGTTTTGCGTTTCCGGAAACGTAGGCAAGCAAGCCGGAAGGCGTCACGTCATACTCGGCACCTCCACTGGTCAGAGCGCTAGTGACCACGCCTTCCTGAACGGGCACGGGTGATCCCGAGACTTCCATGCGCGGCAAATCAAAGGCCACGGCCACGAGCGATCCGGCGTGGGCATAGACAATGTGACCGGAAGGCGCATAGCGAGCGTAGGAGCCGCCCTGCAGGATGGTGCGCCACTTGCCGGTTTGCAGAGAAAGCACGGCAATGCGGGCGTCGTCGTAGGTGGCGGCACTGCCCACTTGAATTGTAAACAACACGTCCCTTCCGCCTGGCAGGATCTGCGGCCAGCGATGACTGATTTCCTGCTCCTTCGGGTTGGGCGTTGTCAGCGCCTGAGGAGGGCCACCGGCCGAGGAAACTCGCAGGAGACCAGAGCCGAAATTCGGCGCGTAGATGATGGTGTCATCGAGGGCCCAGCTTGCTCCGTGGGGAGTCGGCGCATCGCTGAGCAAAGTCGGCGGCCCGCCATGGAGGGCGACCTTACGCATTTTGCCAAGCGCGAAGAATCCCACCGACTGACCATCGGGCGAGAAGAACGGCTGTGTGGCGTTATCCGTGTTCGGAATGGGAGTGGCCGTTTGTTGGTCGAGCGAGCGTAAATAGAGCTGTTGAGGTTTGCCGGCAGCGGAGGTGACAAAAACAATTTTCGAGCCGTCGGGAGAGAGCGCGAAAGGCGATCCGGGATTGGGATCAAAAACGCCGGCCAGCGGTTCGGGGAGTGCAAGGGATAGTTGCATCACGCGATGCGGCTCGGGTTGGCTCGCGCGCCAATAGAGCGAGCTGAATGCGATGGCCAACGCAATCGCGATTGCCGCAAGAGCCCAGGGCAACGCGCGGCGCCACAGCGGCTGCGTCTGCTCAGTCGTCGTCGCCGGCGCGGCAGCGTCTTCGGGAGTTCCGGAAATGGCGGCGTCGAGAGCGATGCGCGCTTCGCCACTGTCGCGGAGCCGCCGGTTGGGGTCTTTGGTCAAGCAGCGCCGTACGAGCCGGACAATTGAAGGCGGCACGTTGCCGGGAAGGGCGCTCCAATCCGGCTCGGCGCGAATCACCGCGGCCAGCGTGTCTGAAATAGTTTCTCCCGCAAATGTCGGCTTGCCCGTCAGCATCTCGTACAGTACGGCGCCGAACGACCAAATATCTGCGCGGCGGTCGACTTTCTTCCCGCGAGCTTGTTCCGGACTCATGTACGCGGCGGTGCCCAGCAGAATTCCCGCCTGCGTTGCCGCATGGCTCATTGTCGGCGAAGTGGATATGTCCGTGGTGCTGAAATCGTCTTCGAGAGCTTTCGCAAGTCCGAAATCCAGCACCTTGGCTGTGCCGTTCGGCGTGATCTTCACATTGGCGGGCTTCAGGTCGCGATGAATGATGCCGCGTTCGTGCGCATACTCGAGCGCTTCGGCGATTTGCTTTGCGATCGGGAGTGTTTCATCAAGGGGAAGCGGTCCGTTCGCGACTCGCTCGGCAAGCGTGGGCCCATCGACGAACTCCATCACCAGCGCGCGCACGCCGCTCGATTCTTCCAGGCCGTAAATCGCCGCGATATTGGGGTAATTCAGCGATGCGAGGACCTTGGCTTCGCGGTCGAAGCGAGCCATACGCTGGGCGTCGCGCGAAAACTTGTCGGGTAGAATTTTGATGGCGACGCAGCGGCCCAGGCGCGCATCTTGCGCAAGGTACACCTCACCCATCCCGCCGGCGCCGAGCGGGGAGGTAATCTCATAGGGCCCGAGTTTTGTGCCCGCAGCCAGGGGCATAAGTGGGCAGGATTATAACCTCGGGGAGCCTTCACTGGATATCAGTTGCACGCAAAACTGGCTCTTGCCCAAGTGCGCGCGCGCGACGGCCTGCGCGGAACTGATTCAGGGCTTGGCGGAACCGGAGGCCGCAGTGGTCTGTCCGCCGGTGCTGTGATAGGAGTTCAGTATTTTCTCAAAGGCCGGCTGCATGTCGCGGAACAGGGGTTCGACGCACCACGCGGTGACTTTTGTGAACGTTTTTCCCGATTGGATGAAGGCGGAGACGAATTCAACGGGCAGGCCGGTCTGAAAAGTGCCGCGATAGAAAACGAGAAGAGCGGATTTGCCATCGATACTGACAGGAGACTGAGCGAGTTCCTCAAAGTTGCTGAGGTTTTTTCGCGCGCCGAGGATATTCAGTTCCTTATAGCTTTCCAGCGAGCCCGGGTATTCCTCCTGAACGACCAGAAGAAAACGCGTCTTGTCGCGGGAAGCCAGCCCGGCAAGCGTGTCAGGGGAGCGCCGTATTTCCGGGGTGACGACCCAATCCGGGGGAAGGGTCATGGCGAATTTGCCGGTGCGGTTAATGTACTGGAGGCCATTCAGGGACTCGTCGATCTTGGGGCCCTCCAGTTTTGCCGGTGCAGGCGCGGACCCTTTGCTGGCGGCGCTGTTTTCCGGAAAGCCGATGGTGACGATGTCGCTGCGGTTGAGCTGTATCTTGCCGTAGTTGGTCTCGACTTCGATCTTGTCGGCAGAGACAGCCGTCATGTGCCCAACGATTTTCGTTCCGTCTTTCAAGGAAATCTCTTCCGCGATGGCGGGCAGGGTAACAGCAAGGCAGAGCGTCAGTACAGATAGGAAGCGTTGCACCGGAACCTCCACTGGTTTTGGATCAGGACTGGCGAGCTGTGACCGGATTGCGAGACAGAGGTAACCCGCCCTGAAATTACCATTCAATGTGGAGACGGTGCCGCTGTCCATGGTCATGTAGTACTAAAAGGTCCGAACGGAGAGTAACCGACTGGACAATAAAGGTGGGACGGCTCTTAGAGTTTGCACAGGGTTCTGGGGAGTGGCCCGAAACTTTGTTGCTGCGTTGATGTGCTATCTTGTGTGCGCTCATGATTTCACGGCTGACGATAACTCTCACAGTTGCGCTAGCGATTCCGCTGGCCGCGTTTGCGCAGTCCGCTCCCCTCCAGACGACGGACCCCGATGCGTTCTACAAACTTGGGCCTGACTCGCTGCCGCAGGATGGCGTCCCTAAAGGCGAAGTCCGTGGGCCATTCACCCTGGCGAGCAACGCGTATCCCGGCACGCAGCACACTTATTGGGTTTATGTCCCCGCGCAGTACGACCCGGCCGCCCCTGTCAGTCTCATGATTTACAACGACGGCCAGGCCTTCATGAATCCGGATGGCGATATGCGCGCGCAGAACGTAATGGATAACCTTATCTTCCGGCGCGAACTGCCGGTGATGATTAGTGTGTTCATCAACCCGGGCCGGCGCCCCGATCAGCCCGAGCCCAACGCGAGCGAGTGGGGCGACCGCACCACCAACCGGCCTACGGAATACAATTCGCTGGACGACAAATACGCCCGCGTGATTGTGGATGAACTCATGCCTGTACTGTACAAGGAATACAACATTTCCAAGGATCCCGGGCGGCATGGCATCGGCGGGTCGAGTTCTGGCGCCATCGCCGCGTTCACCGTGGCGTGGCAGCGTCCGAATGAATTTCGCAAGGTTCTGAGCAACGTTGGCAGCTTTGTGGACCTGCGCGGAGGAAATGCCTACCCCGATATCATCCGCGCGAGCGAGAAAAAACCAATTCGCATCTTTCTCTGCGACGGAAGAAACGACAACCGCGGCCAGCGCGCTGGGGAGGCCTACAACGAGGCCCGCGACTGGTTCTATCAGAACGTGAGAATGATGCAGGTGCTAAGTGCGAAGGGCTACGACCTGAACTACGCATGGGGGATAAACAAGCACGGCCAGAAAATGGGCGGCGCGATTCTGCCGGACATGATGCGCTGGCTGTGGCGCGATCATCAGTTCTCCATCGATCCGAAAGACGCGGTGGAGCGGTCCTTCAACTTTCCGAAAAATAGCGAAGAAAGGCAGTAGACCGGCAGCAAAAAAGGCCGGTCAATTCGTTTTCCGGAAAGTGATGCCGCGCGCCGCTTGTGAGTACAACGTCAGTCCCGAGACGTGAGCATTGCCAGCAACTTGGAACACGATCGTTCCGAGATCGCCGGCCTGGAACTCATTTGCCGCGACCGCAATCAGGTTCACCGGCGGTTGATCGCCGAACTTTAGCGTGAGAGCTCCTTGGAGTAGCGACAACTGGTAGGTCGCGTCCAGTTCGTCGCTGTGGTAATTGCCCGTGAGCCCGCCAAGCGTCGACTGGCCGAGATGAATGTCCGGCACTCGATTGCCCGAAAAGAATGTTTCGCTTTCTATAGTGAGCGTAGCGTTGATGGTTCCGTCAACGCTTTTGAACACAATGGGATTGCCAACGAGATCGCAGAACTCATTTGCGCCCAGGAGCCGCAACTTCGAACCCCAAGCCATCAAGTCCCCGTTTCCAGCCGTGAACGTGTAAATCATGTGCGTGCTTGGGTCGAGATAGGTGCCGGCGAAGAGCGCGGGATCGGGAAATGCCCGGGATTCCGCGCTGGCGCTTGCTTCGGGCTTTAGCTCCGTTTCGAGATAAAGGTCAGAGATCTTTCGCGCGAGACCGTCGACATCGGCCTTAGCGACGTTGCAAAGAGTTATCACGCTGAATCGCTGTTCAGGAAAGCGCAGAAGTTTGGTGCGGTATCCGAAGTTACTGCCACTGTGTTCGACGGTTTTCAAACCGCGATACTCGCCGAGCCAAAGCCCGAGACCGTAATTGATGGGGTGGCCGCTGTTCAAACGGCCGTGGGTTTCGAGTTCACCGACAAGCGTGCCTTTCCCAATCTTGTTGGTGTAGAAGTTGCGATCCCACAGGAGCAGGTCATTCACATTGCTCATCAGACCGCCGCTACCGACCATATCGAAAAGAGTGGACCAGTCGACGAGAAAGCTGCCTTCTTTTCCGGGATCGTAAGCGGCGACCCGGTTAGGCACGACGACGCTGTTATCGTCGTAGAAGAGCGTATGTGTCATGCCGAGCGGCTGGAAGATGTTTGCCGCGGCAAATTCGGCCAGAGATTTTCCGGTGGCGCGTTTTACGACCACGCCGAGCAGGAAGTAATTCGAATTGCTGTAAACGAATTTCTCGCCGGGCGCATTATTCAGTCCCTTTTGACGGGCGATCAGCTTCAGGACATCGTCTGGCGAAGAAAGGGTCCGGGTATCCCGCCCCGAGAGATAAGTCAAAGCCAAGTAGTCACGGAACCCGCTGGTCTGGTGCAACATCTGGCGCAGCGTGATGGTGTCGCCGTATTTCGGGAGTTCCGGAAGGTACTTTCGCACATCATCATCGAGCGAGAGGAAGCCCTGTTCCGCAGCCAACACGACGCTGGCGGCGGTGAATTGTTTCGATACCGAGGCCATGTAGAATACCGAGTCCGAACTTAGCGGAACACCGAGTTCCAGGCTGGCTGCGCCGTAAGATTTGCGAACGATGAAGTTGCCATCACGAATTACACCAACCGAGCAGCCTGGAGAGAGCGGATTATTGTAGGGTGCGAAGATCTGGTCGATCCTCTGTGGAGCGACATCGGTCGAGGATGCGGAAACAGCCGAGCCAAGGAATATGATGACTGCGATTAGGGTCCGCATGAAAAAGTTGCTTCCGTTCGCAAGTGAGTATAACGCTGAATCCCTGAATCGAATCCCGGAATGTGTCAGCCATGCGCAGTGCTCTTTGCGGGGTTGCGGGACAGCGGATCGCTACGTGAAAATTTGTTTAAATTCTTGCAATAGAATTGATCTCCGATCTGAGAGGGCGCTACGATTTATCGGTGAGGTCCCGATGCCACCAGTAGGTCCAATCAAGCACGTCGTGATCTTGTTTAAAGAAAATCACGCCTTCGACAACTATTTCGGAACTTTTACCGGCGCGAACGGCGCCACCATGGCGCATTCGCCGAATCCGCCCCCGCACGACCCCAACCACACTCACAAAGGGTGGTTGAATCGCGCCACGGGTGCCGTGCGCCAGCAGTTCCTGGAATCCGACATTCCAACGTACTTCGCCTATGCACGCCAGTTCACTCTCTGCGACAACTACTTCACGGATGTTGCGGGGCCTTCCACTCCGAATCACCTGATGGTCATCACTGCGGACTCTCCCATCATCGACAATCCCCCCGGAAATCCTGTGTATGACCTTCCTTCTTTGCCTGCCAGTCTGGACGCCGCCGGACTTACCTGGGGCAATTATGGCGGCTACGCTTTCGGAATGATCAAAGCTTTGGCGGGACGGCCGCAGCTTCCTTCCGCTCAGTTCGCTACGGATGCCGCCGCAGGAAAGCTTCCTGCCGTTTCTTGGGTCTACGCGCCGGGCGCGTTCAGCGAGCATCCGCCTGACCCGCAGGATAAAGGAGCGAATCCTCCTGTCGGGAACGTCACCAACGGTATGCAGTGGAGCGTGAGCCAGGTGAACGCCATCGTCCAAGGCGGTCTGTGGCCGCAAACGGCGATCTTCATCACCTGGGATGATTGGGGCGGCTGGTACGATCACGTTACTCCGCCAGAAGTAGAAAAATGGACGGACGGGACGCAGTTCCGCTATGGAACGCGGGTCGGCTGTCTGGTGCTGAGTCCCTACGCGAAAGCAGGGTACATTTCGAAGACGCTGCACTCGCATGTCAGTCTCGTGAAATTCTGCGAGACTATTTTCGGTTTGCAGACACTGAATGCGCGCGATGCCGCGGCCGATGGCATGACGGACTGTTTTGACTTCACGCAGAAGCCAGCTCCGCCGCCGTCGGCAAAGTAGCGCGCAGCCGGCGACTCAATAATGCAGCCCGAAGCCAAAGGGGAATAGCGGGGACTGTGAATCGTGCGGAAGGTCGCTCTTCTGTTGCTTCACGTTCTCCACGGAAGACGGCAACTCGAAGGGAAGATGCCCGGCCGGTGATACCTCACCGGTGATTAAGCCCAGCAGCGCTTCGTCGGAGATGCCGAAGTCGCCGAGTAGCGCGGTTGCGTGCGGACCAATGTTGGTTAGGATCAACGGCCGCTCCAGCGTCGTCAGGAACACCGTCGGGACCTGCGGACTGACGCGAAGCAGCTCGGCATAAGCCGCATCTTTTACCGTGAACGAAAGCCTTCCCTCGTGCTGCCGTGATCCAAAGAAAAAGTTGGGATGCTCGCTCTCGTAAGGCGCTGGGGCACGAATGATCGCGAGATCTGCCTGCGCAGGATCGGCCACCACGATCAATCCGGTGGCCTCCGCGGCCCTGGCAGCCACGCCGGACAAGTAAACCTTCTTATCCTTCGTAGCGATGGGCAGTAAAGGCTTGTCCGTCGAGGCAACGCGCTTATTCTCCAATAGAACGACAGCCTTGGCTTGAGCAGCTTGTCCCTCGCGCACAAACTCCTGGTCGCCGGCGATCGCCGCAGCCTTTGCTTCGTCCACGTAGGGCTGTTCAAAGAGGCCGAGTTGGAACTTCTGCAGAAGGATGCGAGCCGCGGCTTCGCGAACCCGTGCTTCCGGGATCGAGCCGTTATGAACGTCCTCCACGATGGCTTTCGACTGCTCGGTTCCGCCCACCTGATCCACCCCCGCGTTAATGGCCTTGGCAAAGCGCTGCGCCACCGTCAGGTCTTCCACTCCCCACGGCATGCCGATGTCCTGCGCTGCAGCCTTGTTGCCGGCGCTCGCTCCATTGCGGCACGCCTCGGGGCAGTCTCTGGTAATCGCCCAGTCGCTTAGAATCACGCCGCGAAAGTCATACTGTTTTCGCAGCATGTCGCCCAGCAGTTGACGATTGAATCCGGCTCCCACCTGCTCCAGCGGCTTTCCATCAATTGTCACGTCCTGCAAGATCGAGTAAGTCGGCATCACGCCGCCAACCTGAGCCGCAAAGGCGCCGTTAAACGGAATCAGATGTTGCGGAAAGTTGTGCCCGGCAAAATCCGCGAAGCGTCCGTAATAGTTGTGGCCATCCCAGCCGTCCTTCGCTGCTCCATATCCCGCCCAGTGCTTTACCACCGCGATCACGCTGCCGGAGTTCAAACCACTCGCGCCGTTTTGCACCCCGGCGACGTAGGCTTCCACCATGCGTTTCGCGATGTCGGCGTCTTCGCCGAAAGTTCCATTGGCACGCGCCCACCGCGGTTCCGTGGCCAGGTCGGCCTGCGGCGCGAGCGATTCGCGAATGCCAACGGACTCATATTCCTGGCGAACGACATCCGCGAAGCGGCGAGTCAGTTCCGGATCATTGAGCGCGGCGAAGCCCAGAGGCTCCGGCCACATGGAGAACGCTCTGTCCTGTGTGCTTGCTCCCAGCACTTGCTCAAAGTGGTGCCGCGGATCGGAAGAGATGATAACTGGAATACCCAGCCGCGAGGACTCCGCAATCGCTTGTACCTCGTTGTTCTGTTTGGCGAAGAACTCAGCGCTTCCATTCAGCCGGGTAATGAAAGTGTTGACATGATCTTTATCGATGAACTGGCGCACTTTCACCCAGTCGTACTCTTTGCCGACACCGAGCGGTGCGAGCGGGCCAGCGCTGGGCAGAGTGCCGTGGACCATTACTCCCGCGAGTTCTTCGAGACTCATTCGCTGGACCAAGTCCGCAGTTCGGACGTCCGCCGGCAACCGCCAGTCTTCGTAGGGATCGAGTTTTCCGTTTCGGTTGAGATCCTTGAACGTAAGTCCATCCACCGTGAGCAACGGTGCGGAACGATAGCCGATGGTCGGTTGCTTCGGTTCGTCTTCAATAGCTGCGATTGAGCAGACGAGCAGAACGAAGGCGAAAGATCTGAGCTGCATTGGGGAGCACCCCTTTAACGTTTCGTGTGGCTAACAGGATCGTACTCCAGACACGGCGCGATTGTAACTGACCATTGCCAGCCGAGGAGAATGCTTCAGTCGCAGGCGTAAACTGTCTATAATAGTAAGTTTGCGAGAACACGGAGGGCGCTGCAGATGGACCAGCGGCGCGGGAGCGTGCATGATCCTGGACATCAACGAAATACAAAAGTTTTTGCCACACCGGTACCCGTTTCTGCTGATCGATAAGGTCGTGGAAATGGAGCGCTACAAGCGCATCGTGGCGATCAAGAACGTGAGCATCAATGAAGCCTTCTTTCAGGGACATTTCCCCGGCAAGCCGATTATGCCCGGCGTGCTGATCCTGGAGTCCATGGCGCAGGCCGGCGGATTGCTGCTGCTGCAGGAAATTCCCGACCGCGACAGCAAGTTGCTGTACCTCGCGTCGATGGACGACGTGAAATTCCGGCGGCCGGTGGTGCCAGGCGACCAGTTGCGAGTGGAAGTGGACATCGTGGCGTGGAAGGGCGACCTGTGCAAGATCCGCGCGAAAGCGTTTGTGGGGGAGAATCTGACGACCGAAGCTTCGCTGATGTGCGTGATGGTCGACCGCAACAAAGAGACTAGCGCGGGGAAATGAGCGCAGCGCCGATTCATCCCCAGGCAGTGGTTTCGCCGAAAGCGAAACTTGGGAAAGGTGTGCAGGTGGGTGCGTTCGCGGTGGTGAGAGCGGACGTGGAACTCGGCGAAGGCTGCGTGGTGCATGATCACGCTGTGGTGCAGGGGCCGGCGAAATTCGGCGCGGGAAATGTGTTTCACCCCTTCTGTGTGATTGGCGGCGACCCGCAGGACTATACCTACGCCGGGGAGCATGTGGAATTGGCGGTTGGCGACAAGAATATTTTCCGGGAATACGTGACCATCAGCCGGGGAACGAAAAAAGGCGGAGGCACGACGCGCATCGGCAGCGATAACTTTTTTCTTGCGTACTCGCACGTGGGCCACGACTGCCAGATCGGCAGCGGGACGTTGTTCGTGAATGGGGCGACGCTGGCGGGCCACGTGACGGTGCAGGATTACGTGACGATTGGCTCGTTTTCGCCGGTGCACCAGTTTTGCCGGCTGGGGCGATATGCGTACATCGGGGCGTGCACCGTGATTACGCAGGATGTACCGCCGTTTTCGCTGATCGTGACAGAGCGAAAGACCAGGTGCTATGGCGCGAATGCCGTCGGGCTGGAGCGAAAAGGCTTTTCGCCGGAGCGCGTGAAGAAGCTGCAGACGGCGTTTCGTATGCTGACGCGTTCAAAAAAAAATACCTCGCAAGCGATTGAAGAGCTGCGAAAAACCATGGGGGAATCCGAGGACGTAAAAGAGTTGATCGAGTTCGTGGAGAAGGCCGAGCGCGGGATCGTGAAGTAGGTCCAAATTCATGCCGGAAGCTTTGCAGAACAATTCAGGGTGGGGATTGATTGCGGGAAACGGGCGGTTCCCGTTCTTGGTGCTGGAAGGAGCGCGGAGCCAGGGAATCGAGATGGCGGTAATCGCGCTGAAAGAAGAAGCTTCGCCGGAACTGGAGCAGGTGGCGAAACGGCTGCACTGGGTGAGTCTGGGAGAATTGAGCAAGGCCATCGAGTTGATGCAGCGCGAAGGAGTGAAGCGGGCAGTGATGGCCGGGCAGGTGAAGCACAACA
>Ga0210409_10007090_pt1 | contig 11577 bp, 5 predicted proteins | sample IncBWH17MmetaG_FD_161649 | JGI IMG/M metagenome (GOLD analysis project Ga0210409, IMG submission 161649) | Forest soil microbial communities from Barre Woods Harvard Forest LTER site, Petersham, Massachusetts, United States - Inc-BW-H-17-M | ecosystem: Environmental > Terrestrial > Soil >...
ACCGACGATGTGATTTCCGAAATTATGGAAAGCGATGAAGGGGATCTATGGCTTCCGAGCAATCGCGGCATCTCTCGAATCAGCAAAGCGGAGCTAGAAGATTTTGCGGACGGGAAAATACACAGAGTCCGTGCGCATGAATATGGTGTTGCAAATGGGATGAAGACCAGTATCTGCACCAGCGGAGGACGGCCTTCGGGCTGGAAGGCCCAAGACGGAAGCCTGTATTTTGCCACCATCAAGGGCCTTGCACGGGTTGACCCAGCGCACTTGCTAGTGAATCATTTGCCGCCACCCGCGGTCATCGAAAGCCTGCTGGCCAACGGACGCTCCATCGTTCCGCAGAATGGACTCAGCGTGCTGCCCGGAAAGGGCGACTTGGAAATTCATTTCGCAGGGCTCAGTTTCGATGAGCCGAAAAATGTGCAGTTCCGATATCAACTTTCTGGTTTCGATGCAGATTGGGTGGATGCCGGCACGCGCGGAGTGGCCTACTACACCAACATTCCACCGGGCGAATATACTTTCCGTGTCATAGCCTGCAACAGAGATGGAGTTTGCGATCCCCATGAAACGGCTTTGGCTTTGTCTCTGCAGCCGCATTTCTATCAAACCCTTCTCTTCTACGTGCTCTGCACGTTAGCCGCCAGTATTTGTGGGTGGGGCATGTATCGCTCTCATATTCAGCGCATCAACGAGCAGAAGTCGCAACTCTCTGTCTTGGTGGACCAGCGCACCGCGGAATTGCGAGGCGAGATCCTCCAGCGGGAAGACACCGAAGCGGAACTGAAAAGAGCAAAGCTAACGGCGGAAGCGGCCAACGAAGCAAAGAGCACGTTTCTTGCGACCATGAGCCACGAGATTCGCACACCCATGAATGGCATCCTCGGTATGACAGAGCTTGTCTTGGACACCGATCTCACTTCGGAACAGCGCGACAGCCTTGGCTTGGTCAAGCTGTCGGCTGAGTCGCTTCTCAGCATCATCAACGACATCCTGGATTTTTCGAAAATAGAAGCAGGGAAGTTGGACATGGAATCGATCCCCTTCGAGATGCGTGAGAGTTTGGGGGAAACAATGAAAGCGCTCAGCTACCGCGCGCATCAGAGAGGGCTGGAACTCATCTACGAAGTGCAGCCCGACGTGCCAGAGACGCTCGTGGGCGACCCAGGGCGAATCCGCCAAATCGTCGTCAACCTGGTGGGCAACTCCATCAAGTTCACCGAACGCGGTGAGATCTTAGTGTCGGTGGAGAAGGAAAGTGAAACGCCAGATTCTGCGTGTCTACATTTTGCCATCAAGGACACCGGTGTCGGAATCCCGGCTGACAAACAGAGCAAAATCTTTGAAGCGTTTTCTCAAGTGGACGGTTCCATGGCGCGCGTTTACGGTGGCACTGGACTCGGATTGACAATTTGCGCCCGGTTGGTCGACATGATGGATGGACGCATTTGGGTCGAAAGTGAACTGGGTAAAGGGAGTACCTTCCACTTCCTCGTCTCACTCAGCGTTCAACAAAGCTCCGGCTCGCAACCGAGTCATCTTGAGCCGGCCAAGTTGAGAGATCTACATGCCTTGATCGTCGACGACAACTTCACGAATCGGCGCGTGCTCCATGGAATTCTGAGCCGTTGGGGTATGAAGCCGACTGCCGTTGATGGAGGCCGCGCTGCGCTCCAGGCAATCGAGGTCGCAAAAAATGCAGGATACCCGTTTCCGCTGATCCTCCTGGATGGCCAAATGCCCGAGATGGATGGTTTCACGCTTGCCGAGCACATTCACAAGGATCCCGAATTGGTGAATGCCACTATTATGATGCTGACCTCGGCTGGCCATTTAGGCGATGCCGCGCGCTGCCGTGAGCTGGGCATCTCCGCCTACTTGGTGAAGCCCATACGTCAAGGTGAATTGCTCGATGCTATTTGTAAGGTGCTTGACGGGACAGCACAGAAACAACCAGAGTCTCTAGTAACCCGTCATACGCTGCGAGAGGAGAAAAATCGCATTCGTATATTACTGGCCGAAGACAATGTGATAAACCAGACTCTTGCGGTGCGCCTCCTCGAAAAGCGCGGCTATTCCGTGACCGTGGCTCCCGATGGCCAAGCTGCGGTCGAAGCATTTCAAACGGGAGGGTTCGAACTCGTGCTGATGGACATTCAGATGCCCCGGATGGACGGTTTTGAAGCGACCGCTGCCATCCGCGAAAGAGAGAAGCTGACTGGCGGACACATTCCCATCGTTGCGATGACTGCTCATGCCCTGATTGGCGACCAAGAAAGGTGCATTGCCTCGGGGATGGATGGTTATGTCTCGAAACCCATCCGAACGAGTGAGATGTTCGCTACCATAGAAACAATGCTGGGGAACAAACTTAAGCCTGAATCTGGCGAACTCGCAAAATCTCTGCGGTCGTTGATCAAGCTCTAAACTATGCAGGCTCCTGTCGTCCCAGACTAGCAACTTTCTCAATTCGGGATTCACTGACACCACATTTCAAAGTGACAACGAATCGACCTTGTGCCCCCGCGGTCCACAGACGGGACTTATAGGAAGGTTGGGCGGATCGACTTCCACTTGGACTTTTAACGCGGTTACCGCAGAAGTGGAACCCCCGCCAAACGATGTCCGGTAAGACTTACCGGGACTTACCTATGCTCCGCCTCTGCGTTCCGAGTGGCTGAGTTGATGGCGCTGGCCCCTATTGCCTTTCGCCTGTTCCCGATCCAGAAGTTGTTTGCCGCTTGGCCGCTTCGGCGCGCATCTTCTGCCAGTTGTACACCGGATACTTCGGCCGCTTGATGGGTGGTACAGGATGATCCTTCAACTCTTGCAGCGCCACAGACACGCCCTTCTCCAACTGCGGATCGTGACCCTGACGCCAGAGCGCAGGATCGAATTCCACTTCGATGTCCGGTGCGACGCCTTTGTTCTCGACGTCGAATTCGCCGGTCTCCGGATTAAAGAGCCCCCAGCGCGGCGCGGTAACCGAACCTCCGTCCATCAGATTCGGATAACCGCCGATGCCGATGAGGCCGCCCCAAGTGCGCGTGCCAATGAGTGGGCCGGTGCCGAGTTTCCTGAACATCCAGGGTAGCGCGTCGCCGCCGGATCCTGCTTCCTCGTTAATGAGCATGACCTTGGGCCCGTAAATCACTTGCGGGAGTAGGTTGTCTTTGCCTTCGCGGGTCATCGCCACCATGAGCAACGGGCGCTTCAGCCAGTCTACGATGTAGTCGGCAATCCAACCGCCGCCGTTGAAGCGTTCGTCGATGATCCCGCCTTGTTTGGAGTTTTGGGCAAAATAGTAGCGGTTGAAATACGTGTAACCGTTAACGAATGTGTCGGGCACATACACATAGGCGAGTTTGCCGCCGCTGAGTTCGTCCACTTTGCGACGATTGCTTTCGATCCATTCCCGTTCACGCAGCGAGTGTTCGCTTGAGATCGGCACTACGGTGACCACCCGCGCATCTTTTCCGTTGGGGTCCGTGCCAACTTTCAGCTGTACGGCCTTGCCGGCGCGTTCGATGAAAAAGCTGTAGACTTCGTCGCTGCCGTGGACTTCGCGGCCGTCGACCGCGAGCAAGTATTCCCCTTCGTGTACGTTCACGCCGGGTTCGGTAAGCGGCGCGCGCAGACCGGGATTCCAGTTCTCGCCGAAATACACTTTGGCGAAGCGGTAACGATCGTGATCGATAGAGTAGTCTGCGCCAAGTAGACCAACGCTCACAGGTTTCACCTCGGGCCGATCGCCGCCAAAAATGTAGATGTGCTGGGAGGTGATTTCGCCGAGCATGTCCGCGAAAATGTAGTTGAGATCGGCGCGGCTCATGACATTGTCGACATAAGGCTGGTATTGCGCGACCAATGCGTTCAGGTCCGCACCGTGCAGGTTCGGGTCGTAGAACCAATCGCGCTCGATCCGGGCCATCTCGCGGAACATCTGCTCCCACTCGGCCCGTGGATCGGAGTAGATCTTCATGCTTTCCAGATGGAGCGTGCCATCAGGCTTCCCGGGTTCCGGTGGCTTGCCCAGCGTGTCCACCGATTTGATGCTCCAGGCGCCTTTGGGCGGCTCGCCATCGCCACCGGCAACCATTGGATTCGGGGGCGGTAACTGTTCGTAGAGCACCCGCTCGCCATTGGCGGAAATCCGGAAGCCGCCGATGTTGTCGAGCAGCTTTTCGGTCTTGCGCATGCATACGTCGAACTTGTGGACGAAGTGACCGAACGACGAGAAGTCCATCACGGCAGGCGATTCCAGCAAGTAAAGCGCATGTGTTTTCCCCGCGATCAGGTTGTCGTAATTGCGTGCGGGGATCGGCAACGCCAAAATGCGCTGGCTGATATTGTCGAAATCAATTTTCACTTCCACGGGTTCTTTACTGCCCTTTGTGGATTTGTCGTCCTTCTTTTCGTCTCTTTTCTCATCTTTCTTGCCTGCGGCTTGCTTGTCGCCGCCCTTCGCGGACTTTTCCGCAGGCGCTTCCTCGGCAGGCTTGGCTTCTACTTCCGCCTTGCATTCGTCGCCATCCGCGGCCGTCTTGGCATCCTTGGGGGCAGACTTATCGGTTTTGATCTTTTCTTCGTCGCTCTGGAACGCCAATGGCGATTTCAGATCCTTACGCAGCACGATCACGTAAGCGCTGTTGGTCACCGGGACCTTGTAAGAACTCATGCTGCTGACGATGGCAGGGCCGTCGTCGGTGCTCGCGAGGAAATAGAGATACTTCCCATTCCTGTCGAAGGCTGGAGAAGCGGTATCGCTCAAGCCATCGGTCACCTGGTGGGTGACCTTGTCCATCATGTCGTAAATAAACACGGCGTGCAGAGAGCTATCGAGTTGACGAGTGTAAGCGATCCAGTGGCTATCCGGCGACCATATGGGATTGAAGCCGGTGCCCGGACCGCCATCGTAAGGATTCGTATCGATGAGAACGGGCTTGCCGTCGTCGATATTCATATACCAGAGGTTGAGCCGCTTGTCGCTGAAGGCGAGCTTCTTGCTGTCGGGCGACCATGTGGGCGAGTAATAAAACGTAGAAGGCTTTCCGAGACCAAATTTTTTCAGTTCACCCAGACCATCCTGCGAACGCACGTGCAGCGCGTACTCGCCAGATTCATCCGAGAAATAGGCAATCCACCGCCCGTCGGGCGACCACGCAGGATCGCGTTCCGCCGTCCCGGGAGTATTGGTGAGGTTGCGGATATCCCCATGTTCCACGGGCACGGTGAGAATCTCCCCATGCGCTTCAAAGACAGCGCGTGCACCGGTCGGGGAAATGTTGGCGTTCTCGATTCGGTCGCCGACAGTTACGTAATGAGGGCGCACAGCGGGGAAATCGCCGGTGACGCGAATATTGACAGCATTGTCCTTTCCTGTAGCGGGATCGAAGACATGGATGGAACCGAACTGCTCATAAACGATGGCGTCCGGGCCTGCGGAAGCGGACTTGATGTCCATACCGTTGCTGGTCAGCGCCTGGCTCACCTGCCTGGAGCTGGTGTCGTAGACGTAGAGGTTCACTGGTCCATCGCGGTCTGAAAGAAAGTAAACCTTATTGCCAATCCACATGGGACTGGAATCGTTGGAATTTGTGCGAGGAACTTTTTCAATGCTGGAATCGGAAAGCTTGGCAATCCAAATCGGAGATGCCAGACCTCCTCGGTAATGTTTCAATCCAACGTTACCTCGCGAGGATTCCCTGAAATTCGTGAACGGCACGTATGCGAGGCGCGAACTGTCTGGCGAGTAGGACCCGTCGTACGCCATGGGCAGAGGTAGCGCCTCTGGCATTCCTCCGGAGGTACTGACCGTGAACAACTGAAGCAAGCGAGAATAGTCATTGCGCCGGGAACGGAAGAGAATACGCTTGCCATCGCGCGTCCAGCCGACGACTTGATCCGCGCCGGGATGCGATGTCAGCCGTTTTGGGATGCCCCCCGCTGCCGGGATCACATATACATCTTCATTGCCATCGTATTCTCCCGTAAAGGCGATCATGGTCCCATCGGGCGAAAACACGGGATCGATTTCAATACCCACATCGCTCGTGAGTCGCCTTGCTTCGCCACCACTGCGGTCCACGACCCACAGGTCGCCGCCGTAACTGAACGCTATCTGCGTTTTGCTTACTGTCGGCTTGCGCAAAAGTGCGTATTGATTCGCGAACTGTGCCTCCAGCTCCGGGGTGACAAGGAACCAGAGGGCAGCTACAAAGAAAATCGAGACGAACAAGCCGAAAAAAGACGTCTGTAATTTATTTGGCATCACAACCTTCCTAAGATGGGGCTTTGACAGAATGGACGGTAACCAGGAAACGCACCAGAGCTTTGGCAGTCTTGGGCTAAGTCTTCAGGCATGAACTTAAGATGGATAAGGCGGTCGAGGCGCGTGTCCTCACCCTTGTAGACCAGGTCCATGCCGCCAAAGCGCGACTCTTCAATAATGCGATGGCGGGACACGGTCCGCCCGATGAGTGAATCGGAGTCCGCCATAGCGCCGCAATGTTACGTTGCGGCATAGGGCAAGTCAACGAATCTGCGCGGTTTGCAAGTTAAATTCAGCGACAATCTCGGTCAGTATGTGAAATTCAAAGAGGAGTTCGAGAAATTAAATGAGCGAGTCGCGGAGCAAGCTCGTGAACGTTCCGGAACACGTTGTTGATGACCCATCCCGGAGTAGGACCGATCACGGCGCTAGCGAGCGAAGTGTTCCTGGGCGATCCGGCCCGATTCGCAAACAGCAAGGAACTGGCGAGTTGTGTAGGGATGATGCCAGGCGAAAATTCCAGTGGGAAGCGACAGCGGTTGGGTGGCCTGACCAAACAAGGCAATCCCCTGTTGCGATTTCTGTGGAGTGAAGCAGCGATCCATGCGGTACGCCGGGATCCAGAGTTGAAACCCTGCCCGAAGGTCGTTTCTCCTGCTAGAAATGTATGCCTTATTGAACAGCCTTGCGGCTGCGGAAGTGAAACACTTAGTGTGGATAAGAGGAGGTTTCTGTGACGAGAACTACAGCTTCACCGGGAGGCCACAGTGAGTCCGTTGCTTCGACAGGTACAGAGAGCGTGGCCGACATTCTCGAGCAGGAACTCGACCCTACAATTCATAATTGGCTCGGGCTTGTGGAGAAAGAACCCGACTTAATCCGCATCCCGCTGAATTTCGAAGAGCGCACGGGCCATCTTCCGAGACTCCTCCATGACGTGATTGCCAGGCTGCGTCTCGACAAAGCATCGAAAGCTCCGCTTTCGGTCGCAGCGAGTCATCACGGAGAGCTGCGAAGAAAACAAGGGTACACCGCTGCAATGGTCGTCGATGAATCCCGAATTCTGCAGGTCTGCATTTTTTCGACGCTGCACAGGAATGAGCGTCGTGTGATATTCAGCAAGTTGCTTCCGGACGTCGTGACGATCGCAGACGAAGTAGATGCGCAATTAAAGCAGCAGATTCTCTGTTTCCTGCCACTCAAGGACACCCAGAATAGGACTAAGAACTGAATTTACTAGCAGTTGGGCCATTTCCCCGTACCTTGCATGAAAACGAAGAAATCCAAGACGGAATCGCTCGAGCCGCAAACCTTTCTCGATACTTCGGGAACGGCAAGAAAGATTGCTGAATTTCGGAAAGACGAGCAGATTTACAGTCAAGGTGACGTGGCCAAGAGTGTCATGTACATCCAAAAGGGCAATGTAAAATTCTCCGTGGTTAGCGCGACGGGTAAAGTGGCCGTGGTCGCGATGCTTGGTCCGAGCGATTTTTTTGGCGAGGGCTGCATGGCGGGTCAGTCTCTCCGCATGGGCACGGCCACTGCTATTACGCCCACCACCCTTCTTTCCATCGACAAGAACGAATTGCTGCAGATGCTCCGTACCCAGGACAAATTATCGGACAGTTTTGTGTCATACATACTCAGTCACAAGAATCGAGTCGAGGAGGCTTTGATCGATCAACTCTTCAATTCCTCCGAGAAGCGGCTCGCCCGGGCGCTACTCGTGCTCGGCCGTTATGGAAAAGTGCAGCACCAGCCAGACGACGAACTGCCAACTGTTTCCCAAGAGACTTTGTCGGAAATAATCGGTAGTACGCGCTCTCGCGTGAATTTCTTCATGAACAAATTTAGAAAACTCGGCTTCATCGAGTACCACAAACGCAGAATCAAGATTAATAAGTCGTTGCTGACTGTTGTTTTGGACCAGTAAGACCGCGTTGTCAACGGACGTTTCGATGGAAGCCGTATTGCTGGACAAGCTCCCAACCCCAGAATCATTCAGTGGCCTCAAATTCGTTGGCGTCTCACTTCGTGACAGAGCCAATTTCATCTGGAAAATTGCCGGCCCAAGGCGTAGCATCCTGCCCATGTTCAAACTACTTTTTGTCATGCTCGCTGTTGTTGCTACCGCCTATTCCGCCGATCTACCATCCAAAAAGTACATCAACCTCGCCGCCATCAAGACCATGGTCGCCGCCGCCGAAGCGGAAGCCAAAAAACGCAATGTCGAAGTGACCATCTGCATCGTGGACGAAAGCGGAAATCTCCTCTTCCTCCAGAAAGCCGATGCTGCCTCCGTCAACACCATCGTGTGGGCCCAGAAGAAAGCCCGACACGCCGCTTTGTACCGCAGCCCCTCGAAAGATGCCGCCGACAACGTAAAAAAAGGCAACGTGGAAGCCCTCGCCTTCCCGGACTACTTCCCCAACCAGGGAGGCTTGCCCATCCAGGTCGACGGCCAGACCATCGGCGCCATCGCTGCTAGCGGCGCCAAATCCGAAATCGACGAAGCCGTCGCCCAAGCCGCCATCGACGCCCTCTTCAAAAAGTAATCGAGCCTGCCCGAAAGCAAGAGCTGTCATGAACTTCAGCCACCCCACAAGCTGTCCCGCGAGGTTAAGCGCTTTACAAAAGCCCCTCCAAACCGTACAGTTTCCCTTCGCCCCCATGCGAAATTTACACCGTCATACTTCTATCCGAGAGGAATCTGGTCTCATGAGCTTCTTAAGACAAACGTCCCTTCTCGTTCTTAGCCTGTTCGCTGCATTCTTGGCTTTTTCCACAAACACCGCTGCTCAATCCAGCTACGACCTGCGCTCCCCCGACAATCGCATCGAAGTCCGCATCCGCACCGCTCCCGCCCTCCGCTACGACGTGCTCCTGAGTGGTCGAGCGCTGTTGCAGGATTCCACACTTTCTCTCGACATTGACCACACCACTCTCGGCGTGAATTCCAAAGTCCGCTCCGCAAAAAAACGCACCTTCGACCAGACCCTCGAACCTCCCGTCCGCCAGAAATTCGCCAAAATCCGCGAGCACTACAATGAACTGCGCCTTGAAACGGACGGCAACTACGCCGTCGTTTTTCGCGCTTACAACGAAGGCGCGGCCTACCGGTTCGAAACTGCCCTTCCCCAGCAGCAAGTAAAAGTCTACGGCGAAGAGGTGAAGCTGAATTTCGCCGCCGATAACATCACCTACTTCCCCCAGGAAGACACCATGTTCTCGCACAACGAGCGAAAATATCTCCCGCAAAAGTTGAGCCAGATTGCGTCAGAATTTATCTCCACCATGCCCGTGGTTTGGGACGCCGGAGAAGGCGCCAAACTCGCCATCGCCGAATCCGATGTCGAAGATTATCCCGGCATGTGGTTTCACGGGACGGCTGGTCCTTCGCTTGTAGGAACGTTCTCCCACTATCCGCTAAAAGAAAAATTGAGCGGGGACCGTGATTTCCGCATCGTCGAATCCGCCGATTACATCGCCGTCACCTCCGGCACCCGCACCTATCCCTGGCGCCTCTTTGGCATCGTCGATCGCGACGCTGACCTGCTCACCAACCAACTGGTTTGGCTCTTGGCCAAACCTTCGCAGCTGCAAGACACGTCTTGGATCAAACCAGGCAAAGTCGCCTGGGACTGGTGGAACTTCAACAATATTTACGACGTCGATTTCAAAGCCGGAGTCAACACGCAGACGTACAAGTACTACATCGACTTCGCGGCGAAGTACGGCCTCCAATACATCATCCTTGACGAAGGCTGGTATAAGCTTGGCAACGTTCTGGAAGTCGTTCCGGACATAAATATGGAAGAGCTGACTGCCTATGCCAAGGATAAAAACGTCGGCATCATTCTTTGGGTCGTATGGAAGTCGCTCGACGACCAGCTCATCCCCGCTCTCGATCAATACGCCAAGTGGGGCATCAAGGGTATCAAGGTCGACTTCATGCAGCGCGACGACCAGAAGCTGATCAATTTCTATTTCAAAGTCAGCAGCGAAACCGCCAAACGCAAAATGCTCGTCGATTTTCATGGCGGGCAAAAACAAATCACCATGACCCGCACCTGGCCCAACATGATCAGCGGCGAAGGCGTTCGCGGCATGGAGTGGAGCAAGTGGAGCGCGGAAACCGAGCCGAAGCACAACGTAACGCTTCCCTTCACAAGAATGTTCCTCGGTCCTATGGACTACACTCCCGGCGCCATGCGCAATGCCACTAGAACTACGTTTGCGCCCATCTTTCAGCAGCCCATGGCCCTGGGCACGCGCTGCCACGAGCTCGCCATGTACGTAGTGTTCGAGAGTCCCCTGCAGATGCTTTCCGACAGCCCCTCGAATTATTTGCGTGAACCAGAAATCATGGAGTTTCTCGGCCCCGTTCCGTCTGTCTGGGATGAAACCAAGGCCCTCGATGGCCGCATCTCCGAATATGTCCTGGTCGCCAGAAAGAGCGGCAACGACTGGTATGTCGGCGCGATGAGCGATTGGACCGCCCACGAACTGGAAGTGGATTTTTCCTTCCTGCCTGACGGCAACTTCACCATGGACGCCTATCAGGACGGAGTGAACGCCGACCGCATGGCCGGTGACTACAAGAAAATAAGAGTGCAGGTTAGCAGGACCACTAAGCTCAAGATAAAACTAGCGCCCGGCGGCGGCTGGGCCGCTCGCATTCACCAATAGCAATTCACGGATCAGCCTCACAAATCGAAGAGGAATGCGCCCATGACCAAGACTTCCAGACGACGATTCTTGAAGCAAGCGTCCACGGCGGGAGTAGCTTGCTCCGCAAGTCTCCTCTTCGGCCGTTCGCTCGCTGCTCGCGCAGCCAGCGAACCCGTCCGTATCTACGTCGATTCGAGACGAACGATCTCTCCTATCGACCGCAACTTGTTCGGCTCTTTTCTTGAACATCTCGGCCGCGCCATTTACGAAGGCATTTCCGATCCTGGATCCAAGCTCTCCGATTCGAACGGCTTCCGCAAAGATGTCATGGACGAAATCCGCCATCTCGGAGTTCCCATCATCCGTTACCCCGGCGGCAATTTCGTCTCCGGCTACAATTGGCTGGACGGCGTTGGCCCCAAGCAGGATCGCCCGCGGGTTCTCGACCGTGCCTGGAACTCTTCCAATTCGAATCAATTCGGTACCAATGAATTCCTCGCCTGGTGCAAAGCCGTTGGCACCGAGCCGCTCTTGGGCTTGAACTTCGGCACCGGCACCGCTGAGCAAGCCGCGGATCTCGTGGAATACTGCAACGTTTCGAGCGGCACTCGTTGGAGCGACCTGCGCCGCAA
>Ga0210409_10007092_pt1 | contig 11575 bp, 7 predicted proteins | sample IncBWH17MmetaG_FD_161649 | JGI IMG/M metagenome (GOLD analysis project Ga0210409, IMG submission 161649) | Forest soil microbial communities from Barre Woods Harvard Forest LTER site, Petersham, Massachusetts, United States - Inc-BW-H-17-M | ecosystem: Environmental > Terrestrial > Soil >...
TGCCCCTTTCGGATAGGCCGCGGAGGAGGTAATGGCTGCCAATTTCTGCACCGCTGGAGGAGGAAGATTACAGAAGAGCCGATCTTCACGATGGGGGCAGGAAAGGCAGCTCTCAATGATCTCTAAACCGTAGGGGGCGCGCATAAGGTCACTGCCCCGGAGTATACCTCCCTCCCTACGCGACACAAAACGAAACCCGCTGGGCATACCTGGCCTTCCTATAGGTCCCTGCCAATTTTGATATTTCTACTGAATCGGCCGTTCCCCGGCTGTGATGGCCGTCACGCTGCCATGTGACGCCGGTTACTGCGCCTCCTCGGGGCTGAGAACATATTTTGATCTGGGTCGGAGGTGCAAAATGCAAAAGGTTGAGCGCGACCTCCTGGAAGTTCTTAAATTTGAACTTCAATTTCTCGAAGATGGCGGCTATGGGCGTTCGCCGAGAACTCCTTGGAGGCCTCAATATATTTTCGAAGACTCTCTCACTTGCGTGAACTACGATTCCAAAGAGAATCGCGGTCCATGCAGTGATTGTGTACTGATGCAACTGGTGCCGCCCGAGCACCGCTCCGAAAAGATTCCCTGCCGCCACATTCCGTTCAACACATCGGGGGAGAACTTGGATTCCCTCTACCGTTACGGCAACCAACAAGAGACCGAAGAGACAGTTGGAGCCTGGCTGAGGGCCACTATTCAGCGTCTGGAAGAAGAACGGGCAGCGGCTCGACAAGCTCACAGCAAACAGCCACCATCCGGCGGCAGAACGGTGAGCGGAACTCCTCTGTACCAAAAGCAGCATCCAAAGTGTGCAAACCCGGCTTGTGCGACTGCCTTTCATTGGACCGGGGGCGGCAAGTTCTTCCGGTTTCGGCCCGATCCGGTTCCAACTAATGGGATTAATCCAACAGTTGATTCGCCGGGCGGAATTCATGGGGTCAGACATTATTGGCTCTGTGAGCGTTGCTCACATGTCTTCACGCTGGTGTACGACGAAGAATACGGTGTCACGCTCAAGCTGATCTGGTCTGAACTCGCGGCCGGAGAAACTCACAAGGAGTTGTCAGCGGCGTAGTGGGTCCAGCACTGTCGAACTGGCTGGAACCGTGTGAACCGGCACTCCCCGTCCGTTTTGGCTACGTATTTGAATCAAGAGAGAGGTGCAAGATGCAAGAGGACGAGCGTGACCTCCTGGAGGTTCTGATATTTGACGAGATCGAAGAGACAATCGGAACCTGGCTGCGAACGATTATTCGGCGTTTGGAAAAAGAGCAGAGGGCTATTCGAAGGGATCAACAAAAGCAGCCAACCTCAGGTTACGAGCCGTTGAGAGGAACGCCTCTCAAGCAGAAACACCATCCGAAAACTGGAGAGCCACGCCCGTATGGTCAAATAACTCAAACGAGTTCAAATGGCGTAACTTGCAGCTTTCCACAGGCTCACCTCGAATGGGCTTCTCCGGCTGAAAAACAGCGTCTACAATCTCGCTTTCACTGGGGTGTAGATCCAGGGAGAATCCAAAATGCTTTGGGCGCGGATGGTGGCGCAACTGGCTCGCTGTATTGTGTGAGATGCGTTCCATTAGTTAATCGGGATAATCTGCTGTTGCAGGCCAAGCTCGGTCGAATCGCGACACATCGCGCGACTGCCGAAGCCCGTAGGTCGGCAACTCAAGCAAGACAGGCCGATGCGCTGCGGAAATGGAATCCCGCAGACCTGCCGAAATGGCTTGACGAGGATTTCTAACGACGAGAGATTCTGCCTCGCCTGCCCAAGCTCACCGTGAAGAAGATTCGCTTGGCGATACGTCTCTCATCCTTACGCAACGCTCATCCGACGCGGAATATCTATCCCTCACCCAAGACACTTGTTGCGACTAGCGGAACTCATGGGTATCTGAAGCGAATCATTTGAATATAGACACTGGGGCGCATTTAGTGCATTTAGTAGCCAATCGTTCATAGTCCCGTTTCATGTTGGAAGGGGCACACACACCTCGATCCTGGTCCCCTTCCCGGGTTCCGACTGAATCTTGAATTGCCCACCCAGTAGTCGTACACGTTCTCCCATGCTTGGGATGCCCAAACCTACTTTACTGCTCATCTCCTTGGTATCGAAACCACTGCCTTCGTCACAGACGGAGAGGAGCAATCTGTCTCCGTCCTTGCGCAAACTCACTCGGCCCTGTGAAGCTCCACTATGCTTCCTTAAATTCTGAAGGCCTTCCTGAACAATACGGAATAAACATAGAGCCACGTTGGGAGACACGACACGTGGAATATTCTCGGAAGAAAAATCAACTTCAATGCCCTGCCGGGCAGTGAACTCTTTACATAAAGCATTTACCCCTGGGGCAAGTCCCAGGCTCTCAAGCGCGGATGGATGCAGACGATGGGATACTGTGTGTAGATCGGCACCAAGCTCGCTGGCTGAATCAAAAAGCTCGTGCAGTTGTCGTTTGGCAGCTTCTGATGAGTCAGGTAACGCCTCCGAGGCGTTTTCCAATCCTAATGCGAGTAGGGCCAGGCGCTGGCTAAAATCATCGTGGAGTTCCGACGCCAATCGCCTCCGTTCCATTTCCTGTGCGTTGATCAAAAGGCCGCTTAGCTGTAACTGAGACTCTCTCGCCTGCTTGAGTTGTCTTCGGCTGAACTGAAGATAGACGGTAAGGGTGGATAGACTGAGGATGATAAGCAGCCCACTGATCCAAATCCATTTGGTGCGTTCCCATGTGGAGAATTCGCGGAAAATCACCATGCTTCCGGGTGGAAGGTCGCTTTCCTTGAATCCCCACCGACGCAGAGCTCGCCAATCGAACAGATAGACGTTGTCGTTCCTGACGACGGGGATTTCCTGCGGTTTCGCGCCGTCGAGGATCCTCAAAACCATCCCAGCAGCAACCTTACCGTCCGCGGCCCAGCTCACCACATCGCCGCCCACCGTTCCGTTACCGACATCTACGTCATCCATTGCAAAGACAGGTGCGTTGGCGGCATTTGCAACCATAGGAACGGCTTGGGTTGCGTCAATAAAGTGTGTGCCCGCAGCATCCTCCATAAGGGACGTATGATAGACGATCGTGTTGCTCGGCAACCGCCTTAGTCGTTCAAGGAGCGCGGGCATCGCAAGGGCCGTGAGGTATGTGAACTCGAACTGCGACTCGTACTTGCGCAAACTTTCCTTGGTGACGGCCTCGAGGCTCCGGTCAAACGCTCCAACACCACCCACGACAACCACGTGCTTGGTTTCGGGTTGCAAGTGCAACGCCGCGATCAGTGTCTTTTCTGGCTGTGCCACTCCCCAAACACCGGTAAAGTGAGAGTCCGGCTTCAGCTGGTCCAGCATTTCCTTCGTACTGCCACAAAAGACGATCGGAATGTTCGGAAATGACTTTTGATGCGACTCGACCATGAACTTGAGAGACGCAGGTCCGACGGTAATGATCACATCCGGTTTGCGGTCTGCGTATTTGCGAATGTACCATTCACGGAACCTGTGCTGGGAAAGCTCATCTGGAAACAAGGTTGCCTCAAGATTCTCGTTGTAGAGTTCGATCTGATATGGAGAACTCGCTAGACCAGCGGCGATGGCCTGATCAAGAATCGCAACCCCGGGCGACGAAATAGAACCAAAATCATTGAAAATGAGGACTCGCCGGACCGCCTTCGTTTGCTGCGCCACAATCGATTGCGGAATGAGAAAAGCCGCGACGACGACTAGAACCAGGGCGAACCTTGCCTCTCCTGATCTCCCTCTATGACAATGGCCAGAATCGTGCCAACGGCGGCGGCTAAGTTCGCCCGCCAAGCAGCGCTCAACTGGAGCCGTCATAGGAAACCTCCAGGGCGATTCTCAACTGGCGCCACCTGAAGAATGTCATCGCTAAGCCTCGTGCTTCGAGTATATGCATCCGACGAATCGGTCCGGTGACCAAGAATATAGCACTGGCTAGAACTCCGAGCCTAAGTTAACATCTCGCAGAATCTAAAACAGATAAGTTCCTTGTGTAAGTGGCACGAGTGGGTAGTAGTTCTCCTTGTCTCCGTCATCGCTGGACTCCGATGAGTTACAATTCACAAGTCGCGCGCCGTCAGCGGCGCGGCATTCTGTCGGCGGGGCTAATAGCCATTGCAACGCTGCTTTCCACCAGTGTGCATAGTCAAACAACCTCCACCGGTGCGCTGGCCGGCGTGTCGCTAGACCCGTCTGGTGCCGAGTTGCCTGGTGTGCTTTTACGCCTCAGCAATCGGGAAAACGGCCGCACCAAATCAGCAATTTCCGACGAGCACGGAAGGTTCAGTTTTCTTCTCCTTCCCCCTGGCACGTATCAACTGCAAGCAAGCAAAACCGATTTCGATTCGCTGAATCTTACTGAACTGCACATATCTCTTACCGAAACGCTCAGACTCGAACTGCGCCTGCAACTTGCAGCACATGTCGAGCGTGCAATGGTTTCCTCCCAGCCGGTGATGGTTCAAACCGACAGCGCTGCCTTGGGACGAGTGGTTAATGAAAGCTCAGTCAGCGACCTACCACTGGTGACAAGAAACTTCGCCCAAATAGTCGGGCTTTCTCCTGGCGTAGCTGTCGGGGTGTACAACGCCGGAGAACTTGGGCTCGGCGGGACCGCGCTGTCTCAGATCGCCAAATCCAATGATGGAATCTTCGTGCACGGAGCTCGCTCCTACGATAACAACTTTCAGATAGATGGGGTAAGTGTTAGTGACGTACAGGGGAGTGCGGCAGGGAGCGGAGGAATTCCTATACCTAACCCTGACAGCATACAAGAGTTCAAGGTGCAGACCGGGCTCTACGATGCAGGTTATGGGCGCTATGCTGGGGCCAATGTAAGCTTGGTCACAAAAGCGGGTGGCAACGATTTCCATGGCACCGTGTTTGAGTTTTTTCGGAACGAGGCTCTCAACGCAAACGATTTCTTCCTCAACCGAACAGAACAACCACGCCCTGCCCTCAGAGAGAACCAGTTTGGGTTTGCGCTTGGTGGGCCGGTCAAGAAGGAGAAATTGCTCTTCTTTGGTTCGTATCAAGGAACGCGCCAAGTTAACGGCGTCGCTGCTGGTCAGTCGAGGATTGCCTGTACCGCCAGCTTAAGCCAGCCGCCGCTAACCAACGACAGATCTCCAGAGGCGCTCGGAAGGCTGTTCAGCGGCATGGCAGGTGCCTTGGGAGGAGTTGTTATTAAATCGGACGGTTCCAATATCAACCCCGTCGCTCTGGCCCTGTTAGAGCTCAAGCTCCCCGACGGATCTTTCTTGATTCCAACTCCACAAACTGTGGATATAACAAAGCCATTCGCCCAGGAGGGTTTTTCAGTCTTTGTGGAACCCTGTCATTTCAGCGAAAATCAGTTTTCGGCTAACGTGGATTACCTTATACGCTCTAACAGCAAAATAGCTGCCCGCTTCTTTTTTGCTGATGATGATGGGACGATCACATTTCCCGGGAATGGGCTCAACCCGGCGGGTAACATACCTGGATTCCCGAGTCCAAGCGATTCTGGCTTCAGAGTCCTTTCCATCGCCCATACCTATGCCTTCCATAACGGCTGGCTCAACGAAGCACAGTTTGGGTACGTTCGCACGAGAACAAGCACGGAAGCCAGGGTCCCGTTCAAATGGTCAGACGTGGGCGTGGCCGAAGGAGAGATGAACTATAACAACGAGCTTCCAAGCTTGAAAATAGCCGGTTCCGTCAGCTTCGCCTCCGGATTCCCGCGGACGATAACTCAAAACAGTTTTGTCTTTAGCGACGGTTTGAGCTTTGTCCATGGAGCCCACACCCTCCGACTGGGTGGATCGATAACCAGATTTCAAGACAATATCGACATAATAGGACTCGGGTCATTCGTGCAATTTCTCTCTTGGCCGGATTTTCTGCTTGGTCTGAATGCGGAGAGCGACGGTACGGAATTCAGCAATGTTTTTGCATCGTTTGATGACTTCGGGCTGACATATCGAGCTTACCGGGCGTGGGAGGGTGCAGGATTCGCACAGGATGATTACAGAATTTGCAAATCGCTTACTCTCAATATTGGTTTGCGATATGAGCGCATCGGTCAGTTCGGAGACAAACTGGGCAGGAACTCGAGTTTCGATCTCAGCAGGGCCGATGCCAACCCGCCGCCGGCTGGAAGCCTTGCGGGTTACATTGTAGCTTCCAACTTCTTCGGTGCGCTCCCCCCTGGCGTCACTCGGGTGAACAATCCGTTTGGGAACTATGGGGACGGACAAAATACGCTAGCTCCACGAATCGGGTTTGCCTGGCAGTTCTTGCCCTGGTCAAGCGCGTTGATACTCAGGGGAGGTTACGGTATTTATTACTCGCAACCAACCGGTCAAGCGTTTTACCAAAGCGTATTCGGCGCTCCGTATTCTGAGTTCCGATTGAATGCTGGTCAGTCAAATGCAGATGCCACTTTCCAATCGCCTTTCGCGAAACCTTTTCCCAATCCGGAGTCCTTCCCCATGTTCCCCGCTTATTCCCCTACTACATCTACTACCGTTTACGCTGTCGCGCCCGGCTTTCGACCCACCATGGTTCAGCAGTATTCACTAAACGTTCAGACTGAGCTCCACGAAGGTTGGTTGATGGAAGTCGGGTATGTAGGCACCCGCGGAACACACTTGGTACGTCAACGTTCCCTCAACCAAGCCCAATCAGCCTCTGTTAGCAATCCAATAAGGGGGGTGACCACAGATACCGTCGCAAATATTTCTCTGAGAGCCCCCGTGCTCGGGGTGCCTCCGGACTCTCTTGTTATAATGGAATCCGAGGGTAATTCCTGGTACAACGGACTTGAGGTCAGTCTGACGAAGCGGTTAAGCCACGGCCTGCAACTCCTCGCTTCTTACACTTTCTCAAAGACCCTGGACACGGATGGCGCCGACATTAACTCAACGGCGTCAGGAAATGCGCTGACATTAGGAAACCAAGACTCGCCTAGCCAGCGGTGGGGGAGAGCGAGTTTTGATCGCACACATCGATTCGTTCTGAGCGAGACGTGGACACTCCCTAGCCCACGCGACGGCCTCTGGCGTGCGGTTCTTGGAGGATGGGAGCTAGCTGCGGTGGTCACCGTTCAGTCTGGGAGTGCTCTTACCGTTGCGGCCACCAATCCCAATAACATCTTTGGAATAAGCGAAGATCGGGCGGAACTGACCGGTAACTGTACGAGGAACCAATTGGTGACGGGAGGGACGATTGGATCAAAACTGAACAACTATTTTAACACCTCGTGCTTTACAAACCCGCCGGTGATCGGCACAGACGGCATTGGAACTGGCTTTGGAAACAGCGGAACGGGGATCGTATCCGGTCCTGGACAAGCGAACGCGGACCTTGCATTTTCAAAGACGATACCTGTCAAATGGCCCAGCGAAGGAAGCAGCCTTCAACTTCGCGCTGAACTGTACAACGCACTGAACCATCCGCAGTTTGCTAACCCCGACAGCACCTTCACCTCCCCCACGTTCGGCGTCATTAATAGCTCGGCTGTAAATCCTCGTGTCATCCAGCTAGCGTTAAGGCTTGCGTTCTGACTCGCTGAAACGTCAGCAGGAAGTGGGCTCTATTCCAGCGGGGAAAATCGGAAACGGTTGAGTTTTAACGTTGAGAGCGAGTATTCATTATCCTCTGAATGTGCGCGGCATGCGTCGCGACGGTCGGGCGCAATACTGATCGCTGGCCACTCGCGTTCCTCGTGAAAGCCTTCGTGCTTGAGACAGACGACGCCGGCAGCAAACATCTGACAAACTAGCTGGACAAGGACCTCTCGTTTGAGTGTACGGAGGTAATCGCGATTCGCCAGAACGTTTGCGATGACTTGATCGATGACGCCGTGAGCGCCGGATTCCGACAGGTTAAGCGACTGGGCTGAAGTTGAGTGCTAAAGACACAAAAAACATCGAGACGTATGGGAAGCGAAGCACGATGCCGACGCGAGTGCCGTTCCGCCGAAGGCTCGCCACATCGAGAGTCGTCCGTGCACGTCTTCGGAGTCTTGGTGCTCGGACACGCAGGCGATATAGGTATTCAGTCGCAGGTCCTGCCACCAGTTGTTAAAGGCGGTGAAGGCGTCGTCCGCTGCTCCCGGAGTATAGGCGTCGAACGCATCAACAAATGCCTGGCGTTTGGCGGCGTCCAGGAAATAACGATTGAAGATATCGAAGCCGTGCTGCACTTCGCGGTAGTCGGACATGCAGTTGGTGTTGCGTAACCAGAATCGTTTCGTGCGGATGATGCTGAGGGCCAAGAGCGCAAACACCGCATGATTTCATTCCAGGTGTTTTTAGAGATTGACCGGATGCCGAAGTGAGCCCGAGTCTTCGAGAGAGTAGGGCCGCCATTGGGCTCTGATACAAGGATCGGCAGTGGGGCTGCCATCGAAACGAGCGGAGATTTGCGATTGGTCGTGACACCGGCGTAACCGGCGTTCGCCCTTCCCGTGAGGTATGCGTGCGATTGTGCCTCTCGAAAATGTCGAAATATCTAAGCGGATAGGGGGTTGCACATCCTTTATAATTCTCGCTCATGCTCATTTTTCTCACGACACTCCTTGCGTCTGTTCGCTCGATCTTCCAATCGCATGCCGCCCTCGACCTCGAGAACCTGGCTCTGCGCCACCAAATCGCTGTGCTTCAGAGATCTGCGGCAGAACGCCTGAAATGTGCCGGGAGAATCCCGGTTGGGGCGCACCACGCATCCACGGTGAACTGCTCAAGCTCGGCATCGACATCGGTCAGAGCAGTGTCGGCAATACATGGTGCGCTGCCGCAACCCGCCGTCTCAGACTTGGCGCACGTTTCTGGAGAATCACGCCAAGCAACTGGTGTCCATCGACTGCTTCACGGTGCCCACGATCCGTTTTCAGGTCCTTTACGTCTTTCTGGTGCTGGCCCATGATCGTCGCCGCGTTTTGCGCTTCAATGTGACCGCCCACCCGAACGCGGAGTGGGGTTGGACAGCAACTCCGCGAGGCATTTCCCTTTGACCAACTCCCGCACTACCTGCTGCGGGATCGCGATGCGATCTTTGGCAATGACTTCCGAGAACAGGTGCGAGACATGGGCATCTGCGAAGTTCTATCTGCACCTCGCTCACCTTGGCAAAGAGCCTTGAGCGGGTGATTGGATCGATTCGGCGTGAGTGCCTCGATCTTGTGATCGTTACGGCGAACCCTTCATTCGTATTTCGAGTACTATCATCGGTCGAGAACCCATCTCTCCTTGGCGAAGGACTCACCGGAGCCAAGAGCGATTCAGCCGCCGGAAATGGGATCCGTCGTGGCGATACCGCAGGATGGTGGACTACATCACCGCTACGAACGACGGGCTGCGTGAAAGAGCCCGAACCTACAATGCTACGGGTTGTCTCTGCTCCACCGTTTGGAATCCGTCTCCGAAATGTGCTTCCTTGCACACGCGTGTCTCCGCCAGAGTCGAGCAGGTCCGCGAATTGCGTGAGCTCCAGTTCAACTCGGGGAATTACATCTCTGGCAACGTTGCACGGGATTTTCGTTAGGGACAATCTTCTGCCAGCCAATAACGGGCACTCTCGGGAAGTCGACGAATCGCCTCCATTGCGCCATTTCGTTGTTCAAAACAGGCATGAGGCGGCTTCTCCTGCGCGAGGAATGGCTCCGCGCAAAACAAAGGAAACAACAAGGACTTGGCACATTGAGACCCGCCGGGTTTATGAGGACTTACGCCGGGTCAAGCCGTCATATCATGGACGCTATGTCAATTTGGTTTATTGCGACTCTGCTTACACGGAAGATTCTGGATTCTCATTCTCCTCGGTACAACAATTCGGTCACGCTATGGCACTCCGCGCGGCTGAATCACGACTCCACCATTATCGCGGGTGATTCTGCTCGCGTTTTCGAACGGGTCTGAAACCCACCCGAGCCGAAATGGCCTCCCAGAGCCGAAAGACTCTGTTAGAATTCCGTCGGTTCCATGCGTAGACTTCGTTTGGTCACCTTCGCTGCTCTGGCGGCATTCACCTCAATCGCCTACACGATTCGATCGTCCCCGTTCGACGCGCGCCTAGAATGCGGGATTGCTCCGCCGACCGCGCAGAGCAACGGCACAAGGAAGAGCTTGACCCCTATCCCCAAACCCGCAGTCCATTTCCGCGACATCGCGATCCGAGCAGGTCTTCAAACCATCCCCCACTCCCGCTCAGATCGGCGCTATGTCCTCGACACCATGGCTGGTGGCGGGATCGCCCTTTTTGACTGCGACAATGATGGAAAGCTCGACATTGTTGTCGTGAACGATTCCACAATCGACCAGTACCTGAACGGTGGAGACTTGATGGTTACCCTCTACCACCAGGACGCGGATTCCCCTACCCTGCATTTCACTGATGTCACAAAATCCGCCGGCTTGACTAGCAAAGGATGGGGAATGGGAATCGCCGTCGGCGACTTTGACAACGACGGACTCCTCGATCTATACGTGACCGGATACGGCCACAACGTGCTCTATCACAATCTGGGTGGGTGCAAATTCGAAGATGTGACAAAGAAAGCTGGCCTTGAGGTTGGTGGCTTTTGTACAGGCGCCGCCTGGGCTGACTATGATCGGGATGGATTCCTCGATCTGTTCGTCGCTCGTTACGTTCACACGGATGTTCAGCATCTTCCGAACCCCGCGCAATCCATCGGCTACAAAGGCGTTCTGGTTGAGGTGCCGGATACCATGGAAGGAGAGACCGACTTCCTATTTCGCAATCGTGGCGACGGGACTTTTGAAGACGTATCCCAGAAGGCTGGTGTCAATGACCCTCATAAGCTCCATGGCATGGGTGTTGTTTGGGGAGACTACGACGACGATGGCTGGCCCGACCTCTTCGTGACCAATGACTCAGGCCGGAACTTCCTGTACCACAACAAACACGACGGTACCTTCGAAGAAGTAGGAATGGAGTCCGGCACGGGCGTCGGACCCTCTGGACAAAATTACGGAAACATGGCGGCAGATTTCGGTGATTTCGATCGCGACGGTAAGCTCGACCTCATCGTCACTCGTTTCGGGAATCAATCCGCTAGTCTGTTTTGGAATCGCGGTGAGGAGTTCATCGACATCGCTGACGAGGCGTTGATTGCGAGGCCGACTCTCGCCCCGATTAAGTGGGGGGTAGGTTTCGGTGACTTCGACAACGATGGATGGCCAGACATTCTCATCGCCAACGGCAATTTTTCATCTTCGATGGACGCGCTCCCGGGTGAAGCCCGCTATGCCGAACCCTTGCAGTTCTTCCGTAATTTGGGAAACCGAACGTTTGAAGATACCTCAGACAGAGCAGGGCTAAACGACCTCCGCCTGCAATCCCGCAGGGGCACCGCATTTGGCGATATCAATAACGATGGCAACCTGGACGTTGTCGTTTTTAATGCTAACGGACCACCATCGCTGTTCATTAACGAAACGCAGAATTCGAATCATCGCGTACTTTTCCGGCTGGTCGGGACCAAAAGTAATCGCGCCGCCATCGGAGCGCGTGTGGTCGTTACCACCGCGAAGATGAGCCAGATTGACGAAGTGCGGGGAGG
>Ga0210409_10007093_pt1 | contig 11571 bp, 12 predicted proteins | sample IncBWH17MmetaG_FD_161649 | JGI IMG/M metagenome (GOLD analysis project Ga0210409, IMG submission 161649) | Forest soil microbial communities from Barre Woods Harvard Forest LTER site, Petersham, Massachusetts, United States - Inc-BW-H-17-M | ecosystem: Environmental > Terrestrial > Soil >...
TTACGTCAACGAGGAGTATGCGATCAAGCTCATCGAGGCGCAGGGGTTCAGGCTGGGAGCCAAGTCCGAGGTGAACGCCAACCCCAGGGACACCCGCGACTACGAGCAGGGAGTGTGGACGCTGCCACCCTCTTATCGGCTGGGAGCCAAGGACCACGACAAGTACGCCGCCATCGGCGAGAGCGACCGCTTCACCTTGAGATTCGTGAAGCCGAAGAAGTAGGCGCGGGCTTAAATCCTCTAGAGCTTGCTCACCACGACGCGCCCGGCAGCATCCACGAAGATGCGATAGCGGTTGCCGTCCTTGCAGGTGGCGGTGTAGTCGCTGTCGGCGTTGCGCTTCGCGTCAACCACCTGGTCGCACGGCAAGCCGTGCAAGGCGATAGCAGCCTTAAGATCCGGCCCGGACGATGGACCCTCAGCAGCAGGCGCACCCGACGGGCTAAGTAGCGCCAGGAGCGGAAAACCAAGAATCAAGCGCGCGTGCATGGCAACTCCTGTGGTCGAAACTTTCAGATAGTGGCGAACTTCTTCGGGTCCTGCAGCACGCTCCAGATCGCCTCGCGGGATGAGGATACGGCACCGGCCAGCCCCGGATCGGCATCCTGCAACACGCTCACTACCTTCAGCAGCAACACTTCGTAGTTCTGGCGCAGCTGTGCAAGTGAGAGCTGGGACTGCCCCCGGTAGAAGGCCTTGAACTCGGACAGCAGGTCATCGACCTGGTTCTTCAGCGACAGCTTGGTGAATACGCCTATCGCGTGCGTTTCACGCAGACGCTGTTCGAGCGCGTGCAGATCCAGCGCTGCGACGCCGGCAACGCTCGCCGTGGGCGCCGCCGCTGCCGGGCGCACGCTGTTCGCCGCGGTCACGGGCGGCGGGGCCGGGGCTGCGTGCGCGACGCCGGCCGGCCTGGCGGCTGGCGCCTTACCGGGCGGCGGCGGTGCTGCTGTGCGGGGCGGCGTCGGTGCGGCGGCACTCTGCACGACCGCTGGCGCCGCGGGCGGTGTGGCCGCCGGGGCCGCTGCGCTGGCATCCGTGGCCGCCGCTGGGGCGGGCGTCGCGGGCACCGCCGCTGAGCGCGCCGGCGGTGCGGCACGTGAGCCGCCGTCATGCACGCATGCAGCCAGAGCGAGCAGCAGCGGCACACAGGCGCAGCTTATGGAGGGCGGTAGCGGCGGTGACTGCATCGGGCCTACCACATGTCGCGCAGGCGCGCGCCGACATCCACCGTCACCGGTGCCGCGCTGTCCTGCAGGGCGTCAGCCGCGCCCAGGGCCGAGCCGTGGAACGTCACCGGGTCGAGTGTCTTTTGCACCTTCTCCGTCATGAAGCGGCTGCGGCCGCCGTACACGTGCGCATCGCCCTGGCGCGACTGGTGCGTCAGGTGGAACTTCAACGGCACGATCAGCAGCAGATCGTTCTGCGCGCGCGTGAGCGCGACGTACAGCAGCCGGCGCTCCTCCTCGATCAGTTCCGTCTTGCCGGTGGAAAATTCGGAAGGGAAGCTGCCATCGACCACGTTGAGTACATAAACGGTGTCCCACTCCATGCCCTTGGCGGAGTGAATCGTGGACAGTACCAGATAGTCCTCGTCCAGGCTCGCGCGACCCGACAGGTCGCTGGTCACGTTCGGCGGATCGAGTGTCAGCTCGGTGAGAAAGCGCTCGCGCGAGGGATATTGACCTGAGAGCAGCTCGAGCTGCTCCAGATCCCCGAGCCGCGTGTGGAACTGCTCATAGAGGCGTTCGCAGTGCGGCTGGTACCACTCGCGCGCCAGGTGCAGCTGCCCGCCCCACTCCCGATTCGGATCCCCCAGCGCCAGCATGAGCTCGGTGAAGCGGCGCCAGTCAACCTCGCCGGTCTGCGGCGGCGTGAACTGCTTGAGCGCCGCGAACGTGTGACCGCCCGCGGCGACGTGCGCGAGCGCCGCGCGCGCATTGACTGGCCCCATCCCCGGCAGCAGCTGCAGCGCGCGGAAAGCCGCCAGCGTGTTGCGCGGGTTGTCCGCCCAGCGCAGCAGCGCCATCAGGTCCTTGACGTGCGCGGCCTCGAGGAACTTCAGGCCCCCGTACTTGACGAACGGCACCTTGCGCTTGGCGAGTTCCACCTCGAGGACGTCGCTGTGGCTGGCGCTCCTGAAGAGCACCGCCTGGCGTTTCAGCGGCACGTTTGCCTCACGGCGCCGCAGCACCTCGTTGCAGATGTATTCCGCCTGACTTTGCAGCTCGTCCACGGTCACGACGCGCGGCCGCGCACCCTGGCCGCGGATCGAGAGCAGGTATTTGCGATGCTGGCGCGGCGCCTCAGCCAGCAGCGCGTTCGCCACATCGAGCACCTGCTGCGTCGAGCGATAATTCTGCGCCAGCGTGACCATTTCCGCCGCCGGCTGGAACGCCTGCGGGAAGCCGAGAATATTTTCCACCGCCGCGGCGCGGAACGAGTAGATCGCCTGCGCGTCGTCACCCACCACCGCCAGCCCCGCGCCGTCGGGCTTCAGGGCGTGCAGGATCTGCGCCTGCAGCTTGTTGGTGTCCTGGTACTCATCCACCAGCACGTGGTCGAAGTGCGCGCCGATGTGCTGCGCCAGGTGCGGCTCGGCCATCATCCCGTGCCAGTACAGGAGCAGGTCGTCGTAGTCGAGGAGCGCGGCGTGCTGCTTCTGCTCCACGTAGCCGCGATACAGGGCGGCGAGCTCGTCGTGCCATTGCAGGCACCACGGAAAGTGCTGCTCCAGCGTTTGCTTGAGCGGCGCGCAGGTGTTGACACGGTGCGAGTAGATCTGCAGGCAGGTGTCCTTGCGCGGGAAGCGCTGCTCGGCAGCCGCGAGTCCCAGCTCCTGGCGCAGCGCGTCCATGAGGTCCGCGGCATCGGCGCGGTCGATGACGCTGAAGTGCGGATCGAGCTTCAGGTGCGGGGCGTAGTGGCGCAGCAGGCGGTTGCCGATGGCATGGAAGGTGCCCGCCCAGCTCAGGCGCTGCGCGATGCTCTGGCTCGCGCCGCCGAGTGGCTCGTTGAGTGCCTTGCGGGTGATCTCGTGGGCACGCCGCCGCATCTCGTTCGCGGCGCGGCGCGTAAACGTCAGCATCAGGATGCGCGCCGGATCCACCCCGTTGATGACCAGGTGCGCCACCCGGTGCGCGAGGGTATCGGTCTTGCCGGTGCCCGCGCCGGCAACGATCAGCAGGGGACCTGACTGGTAGCCCTTGTCGGCGGGCAGTGCCTCGCCGTAAGTCACGGCCCTGCGTTGCGCGCTGTTGAGTTTCTCGAGGTGCAACGTGGTGGGCACGGACGGCAACTATACCTGCGGGCGGGCGGCATGCGCAGCGGTTACGATGGCCTGCATGAATCCGAACCAGCAGACCCTGCATTACAGCGGTCGCGTCATCCGGGTAACCACCGACGAAGTGGTGCTGCCCAACGGACACCGCACGCTCCTCGAAGTGGTGCACCACCCCGGCGGCGCCGCCGTCGTGGCCCTGGATCAGGAGCGGCGCGTGTGCCTGCTGCGCCAATACCGTTACGTCGCCGGCGGCTGGCTGTGGGAGCTGCCTGCCGGCAAGCTCGAGCCCGGCGAGCCGCCGCTGGACACGGCCCGCCGCGAGTTGGTGGAAGAAGCCGGGGTGGCGGCGAGCGACTGGCACAGCCTTGAATGCGTGTGGAGTTCCCCGGGGGTATTCGCCGAAAAGCTGCACCTGTTCCTGGCGACCGGGCTTACCGGGGTGAGCGCCGCGCACGAACGCTCCGAGGTCATCGAAATCCACTGGCTGCCGCTGGAGCAGGCCTGCGCCTGGGCGCTGGACGGCAGCATCGCAGATTGTAAAACCGTCATTGGCCTGCTGCGCGCCCGCGCCTTTGCGGGCCGCTAGACACGCCGGCGGGGAATAATCCGTGACGCGCGTCGCAGTCCCGGATTGGTGCGGACGGCTACCCTAGCTGCGGGTAGCGGCGCGGTTTGCGCCTACAGATGCAGTCCGTGAACAATCCGAACAGAAACAAAACGTCCCCGCCTACAACGGATGCCGTGCCGACAGCCGAGCGTCGCCGCATGGGTACGGTGGTGCACGACGAGCGCGGCAATGCCTCGGTCAGCTGGCAGGACGCACCGTCCGACTATGAACGACCGGTGCTCGAGGTACTCGGCGACCCCAAGCTCAGCGTGAAGAGCGAGGATGCGTGCGATCCCTACGCGCGCCCTCCAAGCCGCCCCGGCGGCAACGGCAAGCGCACCGATCTGCGCAAGCTCTCCGAATGGATCAAGCTGACCCGCGAGCTGCAGGAGCGCAAGAGCGGCGGGGACGCCCCGGACGAGGATTAGTCAGGCGGTGCGCTCGATGTGAGCGCGTTTGCGGGTGTTGGTCAGGCGGTAGAACCGCCGCAGTTCCGTCAACACTTCGGCCTCGTGGCCACAGCCAACCGCGCGCGCGCGCCCGCGCTCCAGGCGTGATTCCAGCCGCCCGCAAAAACGCTCGGCGTAGCGACTCGCCTCCCGGTACATGGCGGCCGAGCGCGCGCTCAGGCGCGGATCCAGGCGCGTACGCGCAAACAGCGCGCGTCGCAATTCCAGCGGGAAATGCCCGGGGAGCTGGCGGCGCAACAGCCAGTAACTCACGATGAACTTGTCGACCTCGGCCTGCATTTCCAGTTCCAGCAGCGACACCGGCTTGTCGTGCCCGGCGTTCCAGGCGACATAGAGGAAATGACTCACGCCCTCGAGCGCTGTCCAGCAGTCAGCGACGTTGCCGGCGTGCAGCCGCACCAGCGGATCCTGGCGCGCCAGGCGCTCGAGCACTGCCGGATCCAGGTACAAGGACAGCGCGATCTCGTCGGCACCCGCGCACGGCTGTGCCACGAGCAGTTCTTCCTCGACGTTGCCGCCGCGCGCGTGCTGCGGCAGGCGGGCGCGGTCCGTGACCAGGAAGTCATACACGTCGTGCGCGATGCGCACGTCATAGATGCCAGCCAGAAGATCCTGCAGCCGCGACAGCAGCATGCGCGTCAGTGACTGGCGGTTCCGCCGGCCCTGGTGGGATGCACCCCCAGGCGCTCGAGCAGCCCGTGGCAGCGCGCGCTGCCGGTCTTCAGCCAGATCTCGTACAGGCGCAGGATGTCGCGGGCCGAATGCGCGCCGGAGGTTTCGCTCACTTCGTTGAGCGCATCCACCATCGGCTGAAACTTGCGTGACAGCTCGGCGAACACCGCCGCCAGCACCCGGCCCCGGCCGCGCGCGGCGGCCTGCGCGAGCGTGCCGTAGGCGCGGCCTCCCATGGCAATGTGATAGTCGATGTCGATCAGCTTGGCCGCGAAGCTGTGGGCAAAAAACCCGGCGATGAACAGCGACACGTCCCCCAGCCGCTGCAGCGCCTGGTGGCGCTCGGCGGCGCGTGGCGCCTCCAGAGCTTCGCCCAGCATGACGACGAGCGGCTTCAGCCGCATGCCCCCGGAGGTGTTCTCATAGAGCGCTTCGGAGCGTGCGAACAGCGTGAGCAGATTGACGACGTAGTGCTCGGTCTGGTCCTCGACCGCGAGGTGCTGTTTCACGAGCGCACCGTGCAGGGTGTCCTTGAAGAACTCCCGCAGGTTTGCGACTGGCACTACGCGGCTCATCTCGCTCATCGTCCTTAGGTTCCCCGCACGACCGCCGGCATTCCGTGACGGATTGCACCAACTTAACTAAAAACGGTGTGCAGTAGTTGGCAGCCCGGAAGGCACAGTGCTAAGTGAAACCACAGGACCTGCGCAGAAACACTCACAACCCGAGTCGGGTAGCCAACTGTGTGCAATCGCTCACATTGAGGTCTGCGGGCGCCAGGTGCGCCGGCCAGGGCAGCGCGCTCCGGTTCATCCACACCGTGCCGAGCCCCGCGGCGCGCGCCGCCACGACATCCAACAGCGGTTCATCGCCGACGTAGAGAATCTCGTGCGCGCGGCAACCCAGCTGCCGCGCCAGTTCCTCAAAACAGTGTCGCTCGGGTTTGGCGCTGCCGAGCTGGCGCGCATTCAGCGAGACGGCGAACAGGTGATCGAGGCCGATGTGCTTAAGGTCGGCGTTGCCGTTGCTCAAGGACCCGAGCCGGAAGCGCCGAGCCAGGCGCGCCAGCGCCGGCGCCACGTCGGCGAACACCGCGACCGCATTACGCGCCGCCAGGAATACCGCGAACGCCTGGTGCGCGAGCGCCTCGTCGTAGTCATGCTCGCGCGCGTGGGCGATGAGCGCCGTCAGGCGCAGGTAGGTGACGTCGTGCGCGTTGTGAGGTTCGCGTTGCGCGAGCTCCTCGCGCGCGCGGCGCATGTCGGCAGTCGTCAGGCGTGCGACGATCCGAGGCGCGTGCGCGACGAGCCATGTCCGCAGCGCGCTTTCCGCGCGCGCCAGCACCGGCTCGACATCCCAGAGTGTATTATCCAGATCGAAAGCAATGGCGCGCACGACGTCCAGCACGAAAGCAAGGTTAGCATTCCATGGCGCCACTCACTCTCGTCATCGGCAACAAGAACTACTCCACCTGGTCCCTGCGGGCGTGGATTGCGCTGAAGCACCTCGACCTCGCGTTCGAGGAGATCGTGATCCAGCTCGACGCCGCCACGACCCGGGCAGCGCTCGCGCGCCACAGCCCCAGCGCCCGGGTACCGGTGCTGCGCGCCGGCGCACTGTGCGTGTGGGATTCGCTCGCCATCTGCGAATACGCCGCGGAGCTCGCCGGCAAGGGCTGGCCGCAGGCGCGTGAGGCGCGCGCGCAGGCGCGTTCGGTGTGCGCCGAAATGCATGCGGGCTTCTCAGCTTTGCGCAACGCCTGGCCCATGAACGCCCGCGCGCGCAACCGTCGCGTGGCGCTGACACCGGCGTCGGAGGCTGACATTGCGCGTATCGATGCGATCTGGAGCGACTGCCGGCACCGTTTCGGTGGCGAAGGTCCGTGGCTGTTTGGTGACTATTCGATCGCGGATGCGATGTACGCACCGGTGGTGCTGCGTTTCAACACCTACGGCGCCCGTATCAGCGAGCCCGCGCGCCAGTACCTGACGACCGTCCTCGAGGATGCCGCGCTTAAGCAATGGATGCAGGCGGCGCATGAGGAACCCTGGACCATCGCTGCCGAGGAAGTCGGCTGAACCGGACTCACCATGCACACAACTGCCCGCGCCCCAGCCTGGCTCCTCGTGTGCGCTCTCGCGGCGCCGTCAACGCCCACCTGGGCCGACGCCGGCAAGGCAGGTGCGCCCTTCACGGTGGAAGACCTCGTGCGCATGAAGCGCGTAAGCGATCCGCAGGTCTCACCGGACGGCGCTCAGGTCGTGTACGTGCAACGTGAAACGGACATGGAGGCCAACAAGGGGCGCACGAGCCTGTGGCTGCTCGCTGCGCCGGGCAAGGCTGAGCCGCAGCGCCTGACTACCTCCAAGGGCAACGACTCAAGCCCGCGCTGGAGCCCGGACGGACGCAGCGTGTACTTCCTCTCGAGCCGCTCGGGGAGCTCGCAGGTCTGGCGTCTCGCGCCCGCGGGTGGGGAGGCGCAGAAAGTCACCGACTACCCGCTCGACGTCGGCGCGTTCAGGATCTCCCCGCGCGGCGGACAGCTCGCGCTCGCCATGGAAGTCTTTCCGGACTGCGGCACGCTCGCGTGCAGCAAGGAGCGCCTCGATGCGCGCACCAAGGCCAAGGTGAGCGGGCGCCTCTACGAGCGCCTGTTCGTGCGCCACTGGGACACCTGGAGCGAGGGCACGCGCTCGCACCTTTTTATCGCGACGCTTGCAGGCGACACCACGAGCGGTGCGCCGCTGGACGTCTCCAGGGGCCTCGACGCCGACATTCCCGGCAAGCCGTTCGGCGGCGACGAGGATTTCGCCTTCAGCCCCGATGGCAAGTCGCTGGTGTTCTCGGCGCGTATCGCCGGGCGCACGGAAGCCTGGTCAACCAACTTCGATCTGTTCCGGGTGAACACCGACGGCAGCGCCGCGCCGGAGAACCTGACGGCGAGCAACCCCGCCGCCGATACGCAGCCGGTGTTTCTGGCCAACGGCGATCTTGCCTGGCTCGCCCAGGAGCGTCCGGGCTTCGAGTCGGACCGCTTTCACATCATGATGAAGGACGCGAAAACGGGCGTCGTGCGCTCGCTCACCGGCGGCTGGGACCGCACGGTCGGGCGCCTGGGCGCGACGCCTGACGGCAAGGCGCTGCTCGCGACCGTGGATGAGCTCGGCCAGCACGCGCTCTACCGCATCGATCCTAAAACCGGCGCCCCGCACCGGTTGGTTTCCACGGGCGAAGTGGACGATTTCAGCGCCGCGCGTAAGCGCGTGGTCTATGCGCACGCCGACCTGGGAGGCCCGGACGATCTGTATGCCATCGCGCTTGCAGGCGGCGCGCCGCAACGCCTCACCGACGTCAACCATGAGGTGCTCGCCGCGCGCGCCATGAGCGCCTTCGAGCAGTTCAGCTTCAAGGGCTGGAACGACGAGACCGTCTATGGGTACGTCGTGAAGCCCTACGGCTTCCAGCCCGGCACACGCTATCCGATTGCATTCGTGGTGCACGGCGGCCCGCAGGTGAGCCTGCAGAACCTCTGGACCTGGCGCTGGAATGCGCAGGCGTTCGCCGGCGGCGGCTACGCGGTGGTCATGATTGATTTCCACGGTTCGCCCGGTTACGGCCAGGCGTTCACGGACTCCATCAGCCGCGACTGGGGTGGCAAGCCGCTGGCCGACCTGCAGATGGGACTGGCGGCCGCGCTCGAGCGCTACCCGTGGCTCGATGGCGAACGCGCCTGCGCGCTCGGCGCCTCCTACGGCGGCTTCATGATGAACTGGATCGAGGGCAACTGGCCGGACCGCTTCCGCTGCATCGTCAATCACGACGGCGTTTTCGACCAGCGCATGATGTATTACAGCACCGAGGAGCTGTGGTTCAACGAGTGGGAATTCGGCGGGCCGTACTACCAGAACTCGCAGGGCTACGAGCAGTTCAACCCGGCGGACTTCGTCTCAAAGTGGCACACGCCGATGCTCGTGATCCACGGCGAGCAGGACTTCCGCATCCCCTACCCGCAGGGACTGGGCGCCTTCACGGCGCTGCAGCGCCAGGGGATCGAGAGTCAGCTGTTGGTATTTCCGGATGAGAATCACTGGGTGCTCAAGCCAGCGAACAGCGTGCTGTGGTATCACACGGTGCTCGGGTGGCTGGATGCTCATCTGAAAAAATGACCGCAGCAGCCGAGCACTCCAAAGACGCGTAACCGCACGGGCTGGATGCTCATCTGAAAAAATGACCGCAGCAGCCGAGCACTCCAAAGACGCGTAACCGCACGGGCTCGATGCTCATCTGAAAAAATGACCGCAGCAGCCGACGCTGCGCATCATGTCCTGCCGCGCGGTTGTGACGCAAACTGTCCACACGCCGGCTCGGGATGTAGACATTTTGCGTCAGACTTGCGCAGACACCTTGTGTGCTGCGGGCGCCGCGGGCGCCATTTGTCACCTGTTTGACCCAGTATTCGCGCCAGCGCGCGATTGCGGGTGCGCGACGTGTCCCTAGCGGATTTTGCGGAACTTGTAGTCGCCCAGGGCCAAAAACCCGGCGCTGAATTCCGCCTGCGTTGCGGCGGCGCCGCCCGGGTCGGGACAAACCTTCGGGTTGTGAGTCGCGACAAAGCGCCCCGCGGTACCTTTCCATATCAGGTCACAGGCCTCGGGCTGTACGTCCTCGGTCACGACACTGGTAAACAGCTCCTTGTTCTGCTGTCCGTCGCGCCAGCGCAGCGGCTCAATGAACGCATACGTGGTCTCGATGATGCCGAGCTTCTCGTCGACCTGGAAGCTATACATTTTCTGGCTCAGGACACGGCGCGCATCGTCGGCGGCCGTTTCCTGCGCGTAGTAAACGTGATGCCCGAGCCGCGGCGTGAAGACGCGCGTGATGGTGAGGGTTACCGCATCGTGCGATGGACGCGCGCCGTTGCGTGCATCGAGCGCCGCCTGCGCACGGTTGTCGTACTCCCCCGGCAGCAGCGCGAGCAGCTGCGCCATCTCGCCCTCGCGCAGTTTGGTCTCGTCCTTGCAACCGCAAAGGAGGACGGCCATTACTGAGCCCACGGCGGCAGCCGCGAACCCTCGGTAGCGATTGCGCCTGGGTGTTTCAGCCATAGGATGCCCGCCACTGCGCACGGTACTTCAGTCCGAGGTCCATGAGGCGCTCGAGCAACTCCCCATAGGGGGTGCCGGCGGCCGCGGCGGCGGCGGCGAAATCCTCCGCCGCCTCAAGATTCGGGTTGGCATTGGCCTCCAGCACGTACGCCTGTCCTTCCGCGGTGACCCTGAAATCCATTCGAGCATATCCGGACATGCCAAGCGAGCGATAGATGCGGCGTGACAGCCGGTCGAGCGTCGCCAGCACCGGCGGCGGCAGATCAACCGCGGCGTGGGTGGTGATGCCGTACTTGGCCTGGTAGCGCTTGTCCCACTTGACCTTGCGGGTGGCGATCGCGGCGAGCGAATCGGGCATGGAGCCGAACACCATCTCCCACACCGGCAAGCGCGTGAGCCGCTCGTTGCCCAGCATGCCCACGTAGAGCTCCCGGCCCTCGATGTATTCCTCCACCAGCGCATCGGACTTCACCTGTTCGTGCACGAAGGCGATGCGCTCCTTGAGCTTGGCTGCGTCATCCACCACGGAGGCCTGCGCGATGCCGAGCGAGGCATCCTCGACCGTGGACTTTACGAACAATGGAAAGCGCTGCTGCTTCGGCACGTGCACGCGCGCGCCGCGGCGGAACACCCTGAAGCGCGGCGTGGCGATGCGGTGGAAGGCGAGCAGTTGCTTGCACAGCGACTTATCGCGGGACAGGAGCAGCCCGCGGGGGTTGCAGCCGGTGTAGGGCTGGCGCAGCAGCTCGAGGAACGCCACCACGTGCTGATCGTAGGTGACGATGCCGTCGAACTCCTCCAGCAGGTTGAAGACGACGTCCGGCTCCCAGTCGGCGATGGCGCTGCGCAGCTCCGTGAGGGTATCGAGCACTCCCACGCAACGTACGTCATGCCCGAGTTTGCGCAAGGTCGTGGTGACGTCGTACTCGGTACGCCACTCCTCGATTTCCTTCTCGCTGTGACCCTCGAGACTCTGCGGCGGCACCAGGCTCGCGTGCACCACGACGAGTGCGCGCAGTCGTCTCATAAGGGCAAGTGCGGAGTCTCGCCCTGGGAGTAAAGCCCGCTGAGCCGCTCGAGCATCCAGCGCGAGTAGTACAGGGCGTCACGACGGTTGCCGCGCACGTGCAGCGCCAGGCGTTCGCTGCGCTCGATGAGCATGCGCAGGATCTGTTCCACGCTGTAGCGTTCGATCTTGAGGGCGCGCGCCACGGCCGCGGTCAGGGTGCGCGCGTGCGCGCGCAGCAGGGCCGCGGCCCGCACCGCGCCGCGGCGGCCGGGTTCAGGTGTGAATGCCCGCCGCAGCAACTCGTCGGCGAGCCCGCGGCGGTACTGCCGCTCGCGCGCCAGCCGGCGACGGTAATGCTGCGCGAGTGTGCGCGTGTTGTGTTCGAGCGGCTCGATGCGGGTGCGGTTGCGCACCGGGGCGCGGGT